>Ga0187817_10000761_pt1 | contig 14505 bp, 7 predicted proteins | sample NC_wetland_sal_i_17_FD_132431 | JGI IMG/M metagenome (GOLD analysis project Ga0187817, IMG submission 132431) | Wetland sediment microbial communities from Neuse River Estuary, North Carolina, USA - SO4_2 | ecosystem: Environmental > Aquatic > Freshwater > Wetlands > Sediment | place: USA: North...
CGAGACATCCGCCAGAAATTCCAGTGATTTGTATGCGGTCCACGAAGCATTCACAGACCACGCGGTTGTCGCCAGACACACCAGGCAATAAATCGCCATCGCGCCTGGAATTCCGCGAAACAGCGCGCCGAGCCAATTGGGCTTCTTCAGGATGAGGCGAACGATCAGCGTTATTGAAACAAACGCTTCGGGCAGAATTCGCAGCATCGCAAAAGCGTCCAGCGGATTCGCCTTGGCCTCGCTGACGTCGCGGATACGGAAGACTAGCATGCTGAAGAAAATGAAAAACCACAGCGGATGCCACCAAGTCCAGTTGCGGGCAAGTTCTCGCGCGCTCGCCAGTGCCTCGGGAGCCGCCTGGATCATCAAAATCAGCAGCGGAACGCTCGCGCCAATCACGGCGGCGACGATCAAGACTCCGTACGGCGACGACCCGGCAAGCATCGAGACGCCAACCGAGATCGACAGTCCCACCAGGGCAAAGAACAGGAGAAGCCACAGAGGACTGCGGCGGCGGACTTCGTGCCCGCTCTGCTCCCCGGTCCTGTCGCTTGTCGGCCGCTCTAGAACGCTGTAACTCATCGCCCCTCTTTCAAGGCTTGCAGCACGCCGTAATAGGCTGGCTTCTTCCCGTAGTTGTCATCGAACATCGTTTGCTTGGCATTCGGCAGATCTTCGGCGCTGCGCAGGAAGCTGTAGCGGTCCGCAATCCCCCACGTCATGAAGCCGATGCAGTTCGAATCCTTGAGACAGGTATGGACCACGTTGTAGTAGATATCTTTCTGCTTGGCAAAAACCTCCGGAGAATCCGTGGGCCCCTGGTAAAGATCCATCTCCGTGATGTGCACTTTCACTCCGGCCTTGCGCGCGCTCTCCAGGAAAGACTTGAATTCGTCCAGATACGAAGGCCGCAGCTCTGGCATCTGCCAGTGCATTTCAGTTCCTACCGCGTCAATCGGCGCGCCGGCCGCTTTGAGACGGCTCACCAATGCAAAGAACTCATCCGCGCGATCTTTGTCGATTCCGCCATGCCCAAACGTGTCATTGAGAATGAGCAAGGCGTTGGGATTGGCTTCGCGCGCGTACTGAAAGGCCTTCACGATGTATTGCTCATCTCCCAGAATCCGCGACCAGCAGCCGTTGTGCGTCGGATTCGTGGGTTCATTCACTACTTCCCACGCATAGTAGGAATCTCCTCCATGCCGCACGACGGTCTGGATGTGCTCTTTCATGATCTGATCCAGCTCTTTCGCCGGCCATCCGCCGCAGGTTTCGCTTTTGAAGTTGAGCCAGGGCGCAGTCTGCATGTTGCGGTAGATCAGGCAGTGCCCCATCAGTTTCATCTGATGCTGCTTGGCGAAGCCCATCGCTTCGTCCATGGCATCGAAATCAAAACGGCCGCGCTGCGGTTCCGTGAGATGGGGAAACACGATCGAAACCGCCGCGTTGAACTCCCGCCCCATCACCGGCTTGTAGGCCGGATCGTGATTCCACATTCTTCCTTGAATCGTTGTCCCCACCCAGAACCCCATCGGTTCGGCAGCGTGGCGCAGAGTCTCGTTTTGAGTTTGGGCGTCCGTTTTTTGGGACGATGCCAGGGGGACGAGTAGCAGCATCATCGCCAGAAACGCACCGATTTGCTTCATGACTTCAGTCATCAAACCGGTGGTTACCTTCGGGCCTGCGATGCCACCAATTCTTCCGATTGACTTTCGGTCGCAGGTCCCGCGGGATATCCGGCCCGCACCAGGGCTTCTCCGGCATACTTCGTGACCATGGCGATCTGCGCGTCGCTCAGCTTCTCGCGCCAGCCGCCTACCGACCCGCTGCGTACAAAGCGCGCATCCTCGCGGTCGACGCGGTGCTTGCGCAGCAGAGTTCCCTTGCCCAGCGTCGCTCCGGACTTCTTCGCTTTGTCTTCCTTCTCGCGCATGGCCCGCAGAGAATTGTTCTCGACGGCGCGCCGCACCAACTCACGATCTCCCGGAATTCCCAGGAACTCGAGCATCTCCATCAGCCCGGCCTCTGTGTCTTTGCGGAGATCTTCGTATCGCACGACGAGCAGATTCCCGTTCCTTGCCAGCGGACAATTCATCCACGAATCGACGTGCGACTGCCACGAACCGAAGCGCGTGACTTTGCCCTGCAGGAAGGATTCGATGTATCCGTCCATATCCTTGCCATTGTCGAAGTACTGCGAGAATCCCATTTCCTTATCGCGCGCCCAATTAGAGAGCATCACATCGCGCAGGTCGCGCATGAGGTAGATGGCGCGTTTGTATTCCGGACGATATTGCTCGTGAGTCTTGATGAAGCGGCCACCGTTGGGCAGCACAGGCTTCGAATCGCGGTGGGTGCCCATCTCGGGCAGGATCTGATTTACGTTCAGGAATCCGGCGTTGTCCTTGGTGAGAATCTCCATCAGAACGAAGCGCAGCCACGTGTTGCCGGAGCGCTCGAACGAAGCAAACATCACATCTTTCTCATTGAGACCGCGATGTTCCCACCATGCCTTGGGGAGGCGAAGCTTGGTGCGGGAGGCCTTGTAACGGAGTTTCTTGAGAGTATTCATGTCTAGCTTTCCCCTTGCAGAACCGGGTTCGGTATCGAAATCGGATGCGACTTGCGGTACAGGATGTACATCGAAATCAGGAACGCCGCGAGGTTGGCGATGATGATGCTGCCAACCACTCCCCACAGACCAAACGCGCGCGTGGCAGGTACCCCGACGACCAGCGATAAAACGCTGGCCACGATGCGCGCATAAAAGATGGAATCCGGCGACTCAATGGCACGCAACAGAATCGCTGGGCCGAACGCCGCAGCCCACAGCGTGGTGCCCAGAGCCACGTACGGAATGAAGTGTGCCACTTCTGTGTACTTGCCCCCGTACAGCACGTGGAACACGAGACCCTTAAACGGAATCAGGACCGCCCAGTACGCCACCGCTCCCACCACAAACAGCAGCGTGATGCGCCGCACCAGCGGGCCGGAACTCGAGATGCCTTTTTCGCGGCAGACGCGCGCCGCATACGGCAAAAAGAGAATGGACAGTGCCGTGTAGCTTTGTTCCATCGGGAGCGACAGATTCATTAGCGCCCTCAGCTGCCCGGCCTGCGCCATGCCGGAAAACGCGCTGACCAACGGGTAATACATGTAATACGGAATCCACGTCACCACCGAAACGGCCAGCGCCCACCGTCCATATTCCCAGTGCTTATGCCAGGCCTGACCGGCGGTAGGCGCCTTCGCCGTATCCGGCGGAAGAACTTTATTCACTTGCGACAGCAGGAAGAATCCCGTGCCCAAAGCGCCGATCGCCATCAGCAGGTACGCCGAGAACGGAGAGACCAGCGCCCGCTTGTACGCCACGAACAACCCACCCGTGACGAGGACGCAATAGATGAATGCGCCGATCGCGGCACGGGCCGGCGCAAGGTTCATGTAATAGGCACGCCGCAATAGCCAGAAGAACAGAATGCACGGCGACGCGATCGCAACTCCGGCCAGCGCTCCCGGCAGGCCATCTGCTTTCCCCAGGCCGTAAACGACCGCCGCCGAACCGCCCAGCAGGACCAGGCCAAACACCGTGAGAATCGCCTGAATCCCGAGCAGAGCCTTCAGATAACCGCGCAGGCATTGGCGGTACGCCGATCCGCTGAACACCCCCTGCGGCTCCGACAGCAGCGAGTGGTACACGTAAGAGAGCAGCAGGAAAACTGAGAACGCTAATGAGAACGCGCCGTACTGAGCCGGCACCAGCCAGCGCGCCAGCAGAATTCCGATCAGGAAGTTGGATCCCGAAATCAGACCCTGATCCAGAATCGCCAGGCCACCCTTGGTGACCCAGCGCGCGAGCTTGCGAGCAAAGCCACCGCTCTCAACCTCTTCGACTTCCTCCGTTTGAGCGGCTACCGCCGCGTCTTCGACGTAGGCTGGATCGAGCAATTGTTCTGTATCGGATGAGCTCATTATGATTGCGACAACTCTCCGCTATGAATTCTTGATCTGAGATTTTCTTGATCCCAACTAAGCGCCCGCTGCCACGAGAGAATGTTCGGCGGCGGACTGCGTCAGGCAATCGCCCAGTTCTTCCCCCAGAAATCGAACTTGTGGTTCTTTCAGCAGGCTCAAGTGATCGCCGCTGATTTCGCGTAGATCGACGCCCGCGGTTACTCGCCACCAGATCGCGTAAGGATCATTCAGACTGCCCACCGACTTCTCGCGCACGCGAAACAGCGTCACTCGGCCGCTGTAAGGCTGCACATCGTAGTTGGCAGCAGCTTTGGCGCAAGCTTGTCTCACATTACGCAACGCAGGCGGCAACATCCGCAGTTCCAGACGCTTCCGCAGCGTCATCATAACGAAGCTGCCTTTCTTCAGAACAAAGCTGGCCTGTTCTTTCAACGGCAGAGAAAACAGATTCTTGAGTTGTGCTCCACGCGATTCCATCTTTCCCGGATACGTGTCGAACAAGGCCAGCAACGCCATCTCCTCGCCCTGCGCTTCCAGTTTCTGCGCCATCTCGTACGCGACCAGTCCGCCGAACGAGTAGCCGCCAATCCGGTATGGCCCCTCAGGCTGAATTCGCTTGATCTCCCGAATGTAGCGTTCCGCCATCTCCGGAATGCTGGTCAGGCACTCGCGCTTGCCGTCGAGGCCTTGTGGCTGCAGCGCGTAAAAAGGCTGATCCGGTCCCAGATGCCGCGCCAGATCGCGGAAGCCAACCACGTTGCCCCCGACCCCATGCACACAGAAGAACGGAGGCCGGGAACCTTCGGCTTGAATCGCCACCAGCGACGACCACGAACTCGACCACTCCTCCTGCCGCAACAGACCGGACAACTGCTCGACTGTTGGCGCTTGCAGTAGTGCCGCCAGCGGAAGCCGCTGTCCGAGCGACTGCTCGATGCGATGCATCAGCCGTGCAGCCAGCAGCGAGTGCCCGCCCAGTTCAAAAAAGTTGTCGCGAATGCCAATCGGCGTCTTATCGAGAACCGTCTCCCAAATCTTGGCCAGCTGTGTCTCGAGTTCGTCCGTGGGCGCCACATATTCCTGCGTCTCGGCAAAATCTGATTGCTTGGGAGCCGGCATGGCACGTTTGTCCACCTTGCCGTTGGGCGTTTTCGGCATCGCCTCCAGCAGAACGAATGCAGCCGGCACCATGTAATGCGGAAGCTTCTGCTTCAGATACGTACGCAACTCGCTGGCCGTCGGAACCTGCTCGCGCGACGGCACCACGTAAGCAACCAAGCTCTTTTCGCCGGACGCATTCTCGCGCGCCATGACGACGACTTCGCGGACTCCGGCATGCGATCCCAGCACCGCCTCGATCTCTTCCAGCTCAACTCGATACCCGCGGATCTTCACCTGGTCATCTGTGCGTCCCGCAAATTCAATCTCACCGCTCGCGAGATAGCGCGCCAGGTCCCCGGTCCTGTACATGCGCGCGCCAGGCTCTTTGCGGAAAGGATCTGGGATGAACTTCTCAGCTGTAATCTCCGGGCGATTCAGATATCCCCGCGCTAGCCCCGGACCCGAAACGTACAAGTCTCCGGCAATCCCCACCGGCAACGGCTGCAGGTTCTTGCCGAGAATATAAATCCGCGTGTTCGCGATGGGACGGCCAATGGGCAGCACCGCCGGGAGTTCTTCCGACGCCTTCGGCTCATACGAAGTGACAATCACGCTGGTCTCGGTGGGACCGTACGTATTGACCCAGCGCACGCGCGGACCAGCCAACTTGCGCCAGGTCGCCAGTACGGCAGCAGACGCCTTCTCTCCGCCCACAATCACAATTCGCAGACTCTTCGGCAGGCTGATCGCCGACTCCGAAAGCTCGCGAACCAACTCGTGCCAGTAAGCAGTAGGCAGATCAAGCGCGGTCACGCGCTTTTCGTTGACCCAGCGCAGGAAGTCTCCCACGGCCAGCGAGGCATCTTCTTCACGAACCACGAGGGCGCCACCTGCAATCCACGTCGGGAAAATTTCTTCGATCGCAATGTCGAAGGAGATCGACGCGAATTGCGCCATGCGATCGCTAGGAGTAAGTCCGAAGAGTTGCGTGGCGGCGACGTTGTGATTCACCAGCCCGCCATGGGTCAACAGCACCCCGCGCGGCTTGCCGGTTGAGCCCGAGGTATAAATCAGGTACGCCAGATTCTGTGGCTTCACGCCGCTGTGAAGATTGTCGCGGCTCTCGCTGGCGAACGCCTTCCAATCAGCATCGAGGTTCACGACTTCCGCGTCGAAATCCGTAACCTCCGCCAGAAGCCCAGCCTGCGTCAGGACCAGCGGGGTCTGCGAATCTTCCAGCATGTAGGTCAGACGCTCTTTTGGGTAGGCCGGATCGAGGGGCACGCATGCCGCCCCGGCCTTGAGCACCGCCAGCAAAGCTATGGGCAACTCCAGGGAGCGCCGCAGGCAGATGCCGACCTTCGACTCCGGACCAATTCCGCGCTTCTGCAGAAAATGCGCCAGCTGATTGGCGCGCTGGTTGAGTTCGCGATAGCTCAGCGACAGGCTGCCGTGCTCCACCGCATTTGCATTCGGCGTGCGCGCTGCCTGCGCCTCGACGAGTTCGTGCATGCAGAGTTCGCGAGGATACTCGGTCTCCGTCCGGTTCCATTCCGCAAACTGCTCGCGCTCCACCGCCGACAAAATGGGCAAACGCGACAGCTTCTGTTCAGGGTCGGCTACAATCGCTTCCAGCATGGTCTGGAAATGTTCCGCCATGCGCGCGATGGTCGCGGCATCAAACAGGTCGGTGCAGTACACAAAGCGGCCTTGCAGCCCGGTCGCCCGGTCGTCCAACTCCAGATCAAGATCAAACTTCGCAGTGCCGATCTCAAGATCGAGCTGATTCAGATCCCAACCGGCTTCGAACGCCGGAGTCGGCGGCACCAGCGAAAACATTACGGGGAACACTGGATTGCGACTCGTATCGCGGCGGACCGAAAGCTCTTCCACCAACCGCTCAAACGGCGCGTTATCATGCGACAGCGCGCCCAGCGTCACTTCCCGGGTGTGCAATAGCAACTCGCAGAATGTGGGGTCACCCGCCAGCTTGAGGCGCAACGCCAGTGGATTCTGAAAACACCCTAGCAACGATTCCAGTTCCGTGTGCTTGCGTCCGGATGTCACCGTACCCAGCACGAAATCCTCTTGCGAACTATAGCGCCGCAACAACGCGGCAAAGCAAGCCAGAATCGTGGTGAAGAAGCTGGTGTGCTCGCGATTTGCTAGTTGGTGCAGTCCGTCGGAGAGGCTCTTCGGAAATGAGAACCGGTGCATCGCGCCGCGAAAACTTTGCAGCGCCGGGCGCGGATGGTCAGTCGGCAATTCCAGCACCGGAATCTCGCCATCCAGTTGGCTCGACCAGTAAGCACGCGATTCCTTGAGTTGTGCTTCATCGAGCGACTTGCGCTGCCACTGCGCAAAATCGGCATACTGTAGTTGCAACTCGCGCAACGAAGTCATCGTGCCCGCAAGCAATGACTTGTAAACCGTAACCAGTTCCGGCAGGAAAACGTTGTAGACGGAAAAGCCGTCGAAGATGATGTGGTGCAGAAACAGGTAAAGGCGGTACTCCTCGTCGCCGAACTGCACCAGCATGGCGCGCAGCAGTGGTCCGCGCTCCATATCGAATGGAATTCTGGCACGCTCGCGGCCTAACCTGAGCGCCTCGGCTTCCCTTTGATCCGCCAGAGAACGCAGATCAAAAACCTCGAAGTTCGGTTCATAGGGTGCGCCGACGACCTGAACCGGATGTCCGTCAACTACTTTGAACGTCGTCCGCCAAGCTTCGTGGCGCCGAATAATCTCTGCCAGACTACGGCGCAACGTGGGCACATCCAGCGGTCCGCGGCGATAGACCGTCACTGATTCGTTATAGAGGTCATTGGCAAACTGGCAGTGCAGCCAGATCTGCTCCTGCGCGAACGAAAGTGGTGCAGGACCTGACTCCTGGCGGCGAGGGATCACCGGCGCGCCCTCCGCCTTGTGCGACATCCTCGATTGCAGATATTTCTTGATCAGCGCTTGCTTATCGTTCGATCCTTGCAGTTCATACGGGCAAGCGGAATGCGTCGCCATCGTCGCGGTTGATGTGGCCTGGTGCTGCGAAGAGTCCGACTCCACAGATCGAGTCTGCTCTCCCACATTCACCTTCAACGCCTTCAACCCGCGCAATCCCAGATTTGACCGCCACTCCAGCGGCTGAGGCGCCAGCGTGATATTCGCAAAGCGCCGCAAGAAAGCTTCCAACACAACCTGCCCCTCAACTCGCGCCAGCGGCGCACCGAAGCAAAAATGCGCAGCATAGCCGAACGCCAAATGCCGATTGTCCTTGCGCGAAATGTCGAAACGATCGGGATCGGCGAAGCGTTCAGGATCGCGATTCGCCGCTGCCATCACAGCAATCACCGCTTGCCGCTTCTGAATCCGCTTCCCGTCCATTTCCCGGTCCGACGGACACATGCGGGCCGTGTGCTGGCTGGGGCTCTCGTAGCGCAGCATTTCCTCCACTGCAGACGGGATCAACGACAGATCATTCCGCAGGCGTCCCATCTCCCCGGGATTGCGCAGCAGGGTGAGCACGCCGTTTCCGATGAGATTGGTGGTCGTCTCCTGCCCGCCCACCATCGTTACGATACAATTCGCGATCACCTCTTCTTCGGTGAGCCGATCGCCGTCAATCTCTGCGGTCAGCAGCGAGTGAATCAGGCCCTCGCGCGGGTGCTCGCGTTGCTGACGAATCGCGTCACGAAAGTATTCGGTCATCCCGGCAACGGCCTGCAGAACCTTCGGATACCGTCCAGGGTTATGCTGGAAATTTCCCAGCATCTCCGCGAAATCCGCCGACCACTGTTTCAACTGCGGATGATCGCTGGTCGGCACCCCCAACATCTCAGCCGTGACAATCGCCGGCAGAGGCTCGGCCAGCTGAGCGATCACATCGATTTCATTTTTCCCCTGCAAGCCATCTAGGAGATTCTTGGTGATGTCCTGAATGTGTCCGCGCAGTTGCTCCACTCGCGCCGGAGTAAACGCCTTGGACGACAATCCCCGCAGTCGAGTATGCGCTGGAGCGTCCAGGAACAGCATCTGCTTGACCATCACGCTGGCAATAGGATTCAGAGAGGAAAGTCCCATCTCGTCCAACTGCGCCGGAGTGGGAGTCCGATCGGCCGAGAAAGAGAGCAGCACTTCCAACACATCTGCGTAGCGAGTCACCACCCATGCGTGCAAGAACGGATCCCAATGCACGGGATCCTCTGACCGCATGCGGTGAAACAGCGGATAAGGATTCGCCAGCACCTCCGGGTCGAGGAGGTGGTACAGGCTCATCGCCTTGTCCGGACTGTCCAGCCGCGTGGGTATGTTCGTGCTAGACACGGGTGTCGCGTGCTCCTGACTGGCTGGTCTTGGCTTCGTTATCGACTTTCGCCATGATCAGACTTTCAATTTCTGACGACATCTCCGCCACGGTAGGGTGATCAAACAACTTCAGCAGCGTCAGGTCGACGCCGAAAGTTTCACCGACTCGGGCGATCACCTGCGTTCCCAGAAGAGAGTGTCCGCCCAGAAGGAAGAAGTTGTCGTTCACGCCCACGCGGTCGAGCTTCAACAATGGGGCAATAATTTTCACCAGCTCTTCTTCGACCAGCGTGCGGGGTTCGACATATGCCTCGTCCGAGAGCCGGTTTCCGTTGACGCTGGGCAGTGCCGCCCGATTCACTTTTCCCTCCTCGGTGACCGGCAGTCCGGGAATTGCCACGAATGCCGTCGGAACCATATAGTCGGGTACACGCTGCCGCAGGTATTCGCGCAACGCGGTCGCGCTCACGCTCGCGCCGGGAGACAAAACAAGATATGCAACCAGCTGTTTCTCTCCGGGCGCATCTTCCGTCGCAATGACCACACTGGCCTGCACCGCGGGATGCTGACCCAACACGGTGGAGACTTCGCTCGGCTCCACGCGATAGCCGCGAACTTTCACCTGCTCATCCAGCCGCCCGAGGAACGCGATCTCGCCATTGGGAAGCCAGCGTGCCAGATCTCCCGTGCGGTACATGCGCGCGCCGGGCGTGGAGCTGAAAGGGTTCAGAACAAAGTGTTCAGCCATCAACTCCGGCCGGTTCCTGTATCCGCGACCCAGGCCGGCGCCCCCAATGTAGATTTCGCCAGCACCTTCGGTTATCGGACGACGCTGCTCGTCCAAAATATAGATCTCGACTCCATCGATGGCACGGCCAATGGACGGCGCCTGGTTCACCAAGGTCTGGTTCGTCAAGGTCTGGTTCGCGCCGGTTCCCACGGGGACAATTCCTGATGTGCTTACCACCGTGCACTCGGTCGGCCCGTAGTTATTCACCAGCACAAACGGCAACCGCGCTGACGGATACACCTTCAACGTGTCCGCACCAGTCAGGAGGAATCGCAGAACGGTCTCTACCGGCCAGTCCAGCCTCAGCAGCCGTTCTGCCATCACCGTGGCGGCGAAAGTAATCGTGATGCGGCGAGCGACGATCCAGTCGCGCAGTGCGGCGGCGTCGTTTCGAACCGATTCATCCGCCAGATGCAAGCTAGCCCCGCAGGACAAGTACGACCACATCTCCCACACTGCTGCATCAAATCCCAAGGTCGACTGTGCGCTGGCGCGGTCCGCGGGCGTTACCTGAAACGCGCGCTGGTGCCAGCAAACCAGATTGGTCAGCCCGGAGTGAATCAGTTCCACGCCTTTGGGCTGGCCTGTCGAGCCAGAGGTATAGATGATGTAAGCCAAATCATCTGCCCCAACACCGCTTTGCGGTGGAGTATTCGGCTGGGCCGCGATTTTCTCAGCATCGCCATCGAGCATAACCATCCGCCACTCACGCGACGGAAATCCTCCGGCCACGCTGTTCGTGCTGACGACGATGCGGGCACTCGAATCCCGCAGCATGAACGCTAGCCGCTCCATTGGGTGGATCGGGTCGAGGGGCACATATGCCCCGCCTGCTTTAAGAATTGCCAGCGCGGCAATGACCATGGCCGGCGAACGATCCAGATAGAGGCCGACGACCGCGTTGCGTTCCACATCGACAGAACGAAGATAATTCGCCAACTGGTTGGAGCGGCGGTCCAGTTCAGCATAGGACAGATCTTCGTACCTGCTGGACACGGCAACAGCGTTGGGATTCTCAGCCGCTCGCTGCGCCACGAATTCGTGGACGCATGCTCCAGGCTGTGAACGCAACTCACTGCCGGGACGGACCACAGCTACAGAACTGGACGAATTGACGGAAGACATGAGGTTTTTAGACGGTGAAAACCTTTGTTACGCGGCCCCAGATCCCCTCAGGACGGCAGGAACAGTCTTGGCCAGAATTTCCAAATCAAGCCACAACGACCACGTGCGGATGTATTGGAGATCGAGTTCCATCCACTTTTCGAAAGTGGTGGAACTCCGCCCCATGATCTGCCAGAGGCAGGTGATCCCGGGACGCACACTGAAACGCTTGCGCTGCCAGTCCTGGCAGTAGGTTTCGAACAGCTCGTAATCTCGCACCTGCAGCGGCCGTGGACCCACCAGGCTCATCTCCCCCTTGAGCACGTTGAAGAGCTGAGGAAGCTCATCGATGCTCGTCTTGCGGAGGAAGGCGCCAACCAGGGTGATGCGCGGGTCTTTCTTGATCTTGAAGACGGGGCCGTTCGCCTCGTTCTGATGCTCGATATCCTTCAGGCGCTGCTCTGCGTCGACCACCATCGTGCGGAACTTAAAGATATGAAACATCCTCTTGTTCAGCCCCAGGCGTTTTTGCACGAAGAAGATGGGGCCCGGTGACGTCAGTTTCACCATCAGCGCAGCTAAGAGCATCACGGGCGAAAGAAGCGTGATGGCGACAAAGGACACCACAATGTCGATCGCGCGCTTGATGGCCAGTCCCCAGAAATCGGTAATCGTGCTTTCATGGCTGATGAGTGCATCGCCATCGAACTCTTCGGCGCGCTGGCGCGCTTCCTTCAGATCGAAAATGTTCGGGAGGAATCGGACGATGATCCCCTGCTGCTCGCAGGCGGCCGCGATTTGCGACGCGAACCCGTGGAACGAGCGAATCGGCAAAGCCAGGACAACTTCATCGACAACGTTGCGACGCACATAGGATGGCAACGCATCGAGGTCGGACACTAACACATGTCCCTGCTTCTTGAATTCCTCCAGACCGAGCCACTCTTCGTCTGCAAAACCAAGAATGCGGTAGCCCAGTTCGGGCTTGCGCTGGATCCGTTCCACGAGCTGCAAAGCCCGCGGGTTCGTTCCGATCACGAGCATGTTCCGCAGGTTCTTGCCATGCCTGCGGGCATATGCCAGGGTCTCTCGAATGATCATGCGCGAGAGCACCACGCTCGACGTGGTTAACAGCAGGAAGAGCACCAGAAAGATGCGATTCACCGCCCAGATGCGAAACGCCACGCCGAACACGGCAACTACCAGAGTCCCCAGGGTCGTGGCCCGGGTGATGTCCCTGATCTCATCCCAGCGGCTCGTCAGACGCTTCGAGCCATAGAGCCCAAACAAACTGAAAAGGATGTGCCAGATGAGGAGAAAACTGACGAACAGGATCAAGTTCCCGATCTTTATTTTCAGCTCGAAGAACTCTGCCAGCGTGAACCGCCCTACCCTGTGGAATTGGGGCAGCGTGGAGACAGCAAAGGAAACGACCATCAGGAACAAATCAAACAGCTTGAAAACGCCGGTAAATACTCTGCGACCTAGGTGCATAAGAGATCCTGTGGAGATAGGTGCAAGACTTGCGTGAACCCAGGGGAAGGAGATGGCGCTAGGGCTGTGCGGAGTGCGGGCAACACAACGATGCCCGCTCCCGCGATTAGGATCGGAGTTTACTACTTCTTGGATTTGGCGATCACGAGCCGCTCGATAGCATCGATGCTCTCGAGATTGTCGTGCGTAATTTCCTCGTCGCCCACGCGCACGTTAAAGGTCTCTTCCAGAAATGCCACCAAGCGAAAAATGCCCATAGAATCGATGATGCCGTTCTTGGTCAATACTTCCTGGTCGGTGATCTGATTGATGCCTTTGGTCTTGGCAAATTCCTCGAGCACGTATTCGCGGATCCGGTCTTTCACTTCTGCTGACTCGATCATGTTCGTCTCCCAATTGCAGTGAATTTATTTGTTTCCAAATCGAACAACCAAACCCTTGAGTCGCTGCGCTTCGTCCAGCGTCTAGCGGACGCCTGCAGGCTCTGCTGCCAGCTTGACTCGATCGATCTTCCCCGTCGAAGTCTTCGGCAGCTCATCGTAGAGATCAATCAATTCTGGAATCATGTACTTCGGAACCCGCGATGCGCAGTACTGCTGCAGGTCCAGAACTCCCAGGGAACCTGAGATGTGCAGCGAAACGACCGCCCGGATGCGATTGCCGATGATCTCGTCCGGAACCGCCAGCACCGCAGCTTCGCGCACTCCCGGATGGCTTAGCAGGGCGCTTTCAATTTCGCCCAGCTCAATGCGGTAGCCGCGGCTCTTGATCATGCTGTCGCGGCGGCCCTGGAAGTAGTAGTTGCCGTCGTCGCCGACAGTCACGATGTCGCCGGTGCGATACATTTTCTCTTCAAAATGTTCTTGGAAGTGGTTGGGCACAACCATCTTCCGCGTTTTTTCTTCGTCAGCCCAATACCCGTAGGTCACAGCCGGCCCGCGTACGTACAGTTCACCGGCCTCGCCTCTCCCTGCCAGCCGTCCTTCCGGCGTCACAGAGAACGTTTCGGTATTGGCGCATGCGATCCCGATGGGCAGCTTTTCCATGCCTGCCAGCCGCTCGCGCTCTACTTTGTAGTAGGTGCAGACGTTGGTTTCGGTGGGACCGTAGAGATTGTAGAGTTCGGTATTCTGCGAAACTTCTGCCAACTGTCGCAGATACTTCATGGGGAAGACTTCGCCCGCAAACAGGATGATGCGGAGGCTCTTGAGTTTGTCGGCAGTCAAGCGCCCGTGCAGCAGCAGAAGCATCAGGGCCGAAGGCACCGAGTACCAGATCGTAATTCCCTGCGTCTCGATGAAGTTCGCCAGGCTGGTGGGGAAGACCGCGAGATCTTCTGTGATGAGATAAACCGTCGCGCCCGCTTCCAGCGTGTTGTAAACGTCGAATACGGACAGATCGAAGTGCAACGGCGCGTGGTTCGAGAGACGGTCTTCGCTGCGAACCTGAAACTCTTCTGCGCACCATTCCACAAAGGTCAAAGCGTTCTGGTGCGACAACATCACGCCCTTCGGTCGTCCGGTGGACCCGGACGTATAAAGAATGTACGCCAGGTCGGTCTCGATCAGGGTTACCGCCGGGCCTTGCGCCGCGGGGAATTCCGAGAGCCACGACCACTCGATCAGGTTGTCTCCGTCTGCGGCGCCCTCGGTCAGAATGCAGCATTCCAGCGTGCTCAGTGTTTCAGGCGCCAGAGCCAGGCGTTTCTCGCTGTTGGTAATCAGAACGCGAATGCCACA
>Ga0187817_10000763_pt1 | contig 14501 bp, 10 predicted proteins | sample NC_wetland_sal_i_17_FD_132431 | JGI IMG/M metagenome (GOLD analysis project Ga0187817, IMG submission 132431) | Wetland sediment microbial communities from Neuse River Estuary, North Carolina, USA - SO4_2 | ecosystem: Environmental > Aquatic > Freshwater > Wetlands > Sediment | place: USA...
GGCCATGGTCAGGATCAGATCAAGCTGTATGTTCTTGCTGAAGTTCTGGAACGTCAGACCGCTGGTCGGGCTGGTCGACGGCAGGTTCGAAAACAGCGGGATTTGCGTCAGCGTACTCGTAGTGGGGGCGCTAGTGCCGACAATGGGATAGAGGGGTTGCAGGCCAAAGACTCCAGCCGGCGAGGTTCCCACGCTGCCCGCACCACCTACGTTGGTGGTGTGATTGCCCCAGCCGAAGCCAAACTGCGTGCCCAGGTCACGCGCGAAGCTGCGGGTTGCGGCAACCACTCGTGCCTCGATTTCCACCTGTTGCGTCTTGCGGTCCAACTGGGTCAGCAGCCGGTCGATCACCGGGATCACCGAGGGAACGTCATTCACGATGATGGCATTGGTGCGCTCGTCCGCGATCACGTCACCCCGCTGCGAGGCGAATTTCTTGCAGGTGATGACCAGGTCTTTCGCATGCGCATAACTGAGGAAGCGCGTAAAGGTTACTTTGTCCACGGCCAGTGCTTCCGCATCGTGCTGGGCGCGACGCAATTCCGCCTCGTGACGGAGTGTGTCGACGGTGGCGATTCGCAAGACGTTGCCGTCGAGTTGGCGTGCCAGGCCGTTGTTCTTGAGCACGATGTCCAGGGCCTGATCCCATGGCACGTCATCGAGCACGATGGTCAGGGTACCCTTCACGTTGGGGTCCAAGACCACGTTCAGACCGCTGATTTCATGAATCAGGCGGAAGAAGTCTTTCAAGTCCACATCTTTCAGGTTGACGGAGATGGGTTCGCCCGTGTACTTCGGCTCTGCGGCCGGCGCGATCTGCGTCATCTGCTGCTTCTGTTCCGCCGCCAGATTGACCGCCGGTTGCATGGCTGTGGTCGAGGCCGGCTGAGAAGCCTGCGGCTGCATGGCAGCACTGGGCGTGGGCAACAGATTCCCTTCCGGCTTTTCCACGAACTTGGCCGCCGCTTCGACCGCGCGGGCGGGCGGATTTGTCACCGCAGCTTCGCTTTCCTCGGTCGCCGGCTTCGCTTTGTAAGCGGGCTCGAGGAAGACAAAGTCGTTAGGTGAAGAGGAGGCTGGCTTCTCTTCCGCAGCGGGAATCACGGCCGAAGCCGGGGTATTCACCGCGAGTTGAGTCGGGACGGTCGTTTGCTGCAACGCCGTGCGATGCATGGAGGCCGGGGCCTTCCCTGCGGTCGGCACCACCACCGCCGGCTTAGCGGCAGGGGCGGGATGGAGTTTGAGCACGAACTTGCCGTCGCTGCCCGGCGCCACTTCGTAGGTGCAGGCATCCAGCAGATCGATCACCACGCTGGTGGTCGGCGGCGTCTGGCCATTCATGCCGATGCGCACACCCTTGATGCCGTCGCTTCCCACGGTGAGATGGTTTTGTGAGGTCACGGCCACGGTGTTGGCCAGAGTCACCAGAACACGCGCCGGCGAAGCCAGCGTGCTCACCTTGGGCGTCAATGGGCCGTGGCCGGTAATCTCCACGTTGACCCCATCCGACACCCGCATCACGTCCACCCGTTGCAAGGTGGCGTGGCTCGTCGTCGCGCTCTGTGTCTCACCGGCTGCGATCAGTCCCAGAATCAGCAGCGGTAGCAAAACCAGCAGTTGCTTTCGCATTTCCCTTCTCCCCACGGGGCTCGCGCTCAGCTCGCCTCGTGATCTTCTTCAAGTTCGTTCCTGCACGCCACCTTTAAGCGGCAGCATCCTTCCCGGCCTACACCGCCGGGGTAAAGATCTTTTTGGTCACTTCCCGTTCAAACGGCTTGCCCAGCTTGTCCTGGATCGTCTCTTTGAACACGATCGAGTCTCCGGTGATCTTGACCACGTATCCGTTGAAGACCGGGTCATTCTCCCGCAGAAAGTAAGCCTTGTTCAGGGCGTTGACCACCACCGCGATCATCCCGGAATCCGACTTCACGATGCCGGTCAGGGCGATCTGGTCAATGGCCAGGCAGCGCTTGCCGGCGCTGCAGCCGCTGCCCCCAATGCTGCGGCTCACGACCGGGCTGACAAACGGGTCCCGCTTCCCGGCGGCGCTATAGGTCTTTTCTGGTTTCTTGGGCTCAGGTGGATTCTTCTTGTCTTCCACCGCCACCACTGGCTTCGGCTCCGCTGGCTTCCGGGCATGTGCCGCGCCAGAGGTTGACTTGCCCTTGGGAGCAACCTTCACCGCGGTTTTGGGTGCAGCCACCACGGAGACCGCGTTCGTCGAGGTTGCCGGTCGCACTGCTGGCGCCGCCGGTGCGGACTTGCCGGCTGTGCTGGCGGGCGCCTGTCCTGCCACTGCCAGAGCCGCATTCTGATCGATGGTCTGCTTCTTCTGGACGTTTTGCAGGGTGCTGCGAGTGTCCTGAATAATGTCGGGGTTCTGCGCGTGCGCAGCTCCTAACGTGATGCCCAGCATCAGAATTGTAGTTTTGAACCTCATAACCCTCCTCTGGTGCCTTTCGGTACCGTGCTCACCGGCGGGGCGGTGTCATGGCTGAAGAACGTCGATGCCTGGCAGGTCGCCACAATGCTCTCGTTCGACGCATACTGGTAGGTATGCTTGGTCTTGGCTTCCGACGGCTTCTTGGTGGTGGCGATCAGCACATTGGATATGTTAACGATCCGCTCCAGCTTGCCCACCCGGTCAAAAAAGTTCAGCACTGAATAGTACGGTCCATCAATTTCGATTTCGAAAGGCACTTCGGTGTAGTACTCGCGCGTGGTCACCGGCCTTGCCGTGTAGCGCCGGATTTCAATTCCCGTCTTCAGCGCTTCCGCATCCATCATCTTGATGAAGCCGTCGACCTGCTTCTCATCGGGCACGATGCGGCGCTCGATATCCAACTGCTGTTTCAGATTGGCTACCTGGCGCTCCATGTCCTTGAGCTTGGGCCGGTAGGATTCCAGTTCGGCGTTCTCGCGAAGTTTGGTGTTCAGGGTTTGCTGCGCCTGGTCATTCGCGTTGCGCTTGGACTTGAACACCGTGAAATTCAGGCCCACGCTCACCAACACTGCCCCTAGCACCAGAATCGCCCACTGCTTGAGGCTCGGTAGTTCGCTGAAGTTCCCCATAGTCTCCCTGCCCTTAGGACTTGGCCTTTTCGCAGGTCAGCGTGAACTGAAAGGCCTGCATGTCCTTGATGCCGTCGTCCTGATAGGTCTCTTTGATCTCGATATTCGAGAAATGGCCGGTCTTCTGCAGATTCTGAATCAGCGAGGCCACGGCGTCCGCGCTCAAGGCCGTGCCTTGAATGTCCACGCTTCCGCCTTCGTCCTTCATCGTGTTCAACCACACCGCTTCGGTGTTATTAACGGTTTCGCCGATGGTGTTCAGCAGTTCCACCGGCCCGGACTGATTGTTGCGCAGCTGGTCGATTACGTCGACGCGGCGCTTGTAGTTGTCCGCCTCACGCTGCCGTTCCAGATATCGAGCCTTGACATCGGCCAGTTCGCGGTTCTTCTGCTCCGCTACCTGGATGTTCCTGGCGATGGTTTCTGCCTGTTTGTCCAGGCGATGCCAAAAGGTGTAATTCCACGCCCCGGCCAGTGCCAACACGATCAGGATCTTGATCTTGGGCGAGCCCGGCTCACCCATATTCATTTCCAGGTTGACCGAGGGAATGGCGCTGCGTTTGTTTTTCGGCTTCGGTGCTCCCAGCAGGTTGATTCGAATCATAGGTTTTCGAAACTCCTTAACGCCAAACCCACAGCTACGGCCAACTGTCCGGCGTTTTTCTCGATCAGCGCCGTGCCCGGACCATCCGCCGGCGGCGCAATCTTCTGGAAGGGATTGAAAATCTCTACCGGAAGCGAGAATTCCTGGCGCAGTGCCTCGATCAGCCCGGGAACTTTCGACGAACCGCCCGCCAGATAAATCTTCTCGATGTGCTCCCCGGCCGCGCTGGCGCGGAAGAAATCAAACGTCTTTTGAATTTCCAGCACGATGATCTCAGTCACTTGCTGCAGGATCGGCGTCTTGGCATCTTCGCTGACCGTGCCCACCTTGTTGCCCAGCTTCAGCGACTCGGCGTCGTCGAAGCTCAAGTCCAGTTCCTTCTGCAGCGAATCCGTGTACTGATGCCCGCCCACGCTGACGTCGCGCGGGAACAACGGCGTCGTACCCTTCACGATGTTGATGTTCATCACGCTGGCGCCCAGGTTCAACAACGCCACCACCTGTCCCGGCGCCGGCTCGTAGTTGTACTCGTAGCAGTTCTGCAGGGCCAGGGCATCGATGTCCACAATAGCCGGGGTCTTCCCCGCCATCGAGAGTACGTTGGTGTAGTTGAGAATCTTGTCCTTCTTGACCGCGACCAGCAGAACGTCCATCTGCGGACTGCCGGCGTCTTCGGAGAGGATCTGGTAGTCGAGATTCACATCCGCCAGGTCGAAAGGAATGTGCTGGGCGGCTTCCTTCTGGATGGTCTCCGCCAATTCCTGGTCGCTCATGGAGGGCAGGGAGATCTTCTTCACGATCACCGAGTGCCCGCTCACGGCCGTGGCCACTGCCTTGGTCTTGATTTCGTTTTCAGTAAACAGCTTCGCAATGGCGCTCGAAACCGTTCCCGAATCCACGATCATCGAGTCCACCACGATATCCGGAGCCAGCGGTTCCAGCCCGAGGTGCGCCACTTCAATGCCGTTGCGCCCCTTCCGCAGCTCCACCGCCTTGATGCTCGAGGAGCCCACATCCAGACCAACAATCGCCTTCGATCCGAATCCAAACATGTGCCCGCCTTGTAAAGCCGGCGCTTTCGCCGGCTCTGTGTTTTCGCCTTACGGCGAACCGGCCGCCTTAGCGGCCACCTGCGACTTCTTTTTGCTCCTGGCTTCCATCTGGGTCGACTTCTCTTCCATCCACTGGTCCAGCCTCGACTTCTTGAAACGCCAGCGGTTCCCCAACTTGAAAGCCGGAATCTTTTGTTCTCCGACGTACTTGTACAGCGTGTCCGGACTCACTCCCAGATACTGCGAAGCCTGGCGAATGTTCATGACTTCACGCGAGTCGGCCATAGTTCCTTTTCCTTTCCACAGAATTGAAGCCCTACTTCGTGGCCGGGGTCAGAGGCCGCAGGGCAAAATTGGGAGAGAATTCCTCGTACCAATTGCATTCGAGTGAATTCAGGTGTCCCGAGCATATATCAACCGGGAAATTCCTCGGGTCAAGGCCAATTTCCGAGTTTTACTGGGTTTTATGCCTGTTTCTTGGAAAGTAACCACGGACGACTTGCACTATGTACCTATATGTAGTGGTTATGCGATTTTATACCGCAATAGATTGAATTATTCTCAGGCGAGATTCGCGTCTGTGGAGCTATGGGTAACCAAAGTACTAGAGACGGTACCAAAGTAGCAGGACGAACGGCAAACCATCCGGGTATCTCGCGGCAATTTCGGCTGAATTCCGGCGTGGGACACGCTGAAGAGTAAACCGGGAACCCTCCCACGCCGTGAGTCGCTTGACGCCCGGCGGCCCGCCCAAAGCCGAGGTTTTATTTCTGTAATCCCAGCCTTTACTGCTAATCTGTTCTGCCAAACTCAGGAGGAAAATCGTGCGTTTTCTCGATCGTATTCAGCCCCTGGGCCTGCTTGCTCTGCGTCTGGTGGTGGGGGCCGTCATGATTGGGCATGGCTACGGCAAAGTGTTCCATGGTGGCCTGGGGCAGCACGTGCAGCGTGTGAGTAGCCTGGGCCTTCCGGGGTGGCTGGCCTATCCTTCGGCATTCACGGAATTCTTCGGTGGCATGCTCCTGATCGCCGGCCTGTTAACTCGCTTTGTCTCCCTGGCGATGCTGATCGACATGCTGGTCGCGATGTGGAAGGTACACTGGAAAAACGGCATGTTTGGTAAGGGTGGGTACGAACTCGTGCTGACCCTCGCCACCATCGCCTTTGCTCTGATCTTCTTCGGCGCCGGGCCCATCGCGCTGGATGCCATCCGCCGCGGGGGCCGAACCAACACGCCGAAGAAGGCGTGAACCGGCGCGTACCGGGCCCAGTTATGCAGTCCCGCCGCATCCCCGAAACCTGTGTGTCCTCTGTGGTTAACCTGTTTCTGCTTCGCCTCGGTTACACTTCTCGCAAAGATGCGCAACGCCAACCAGGGCTTCGCTCCCGCCGAACTCCGCAAACTTCGCAGCCTCAAAAGTCCTCATGGAATTCAGCGCTTCCTTGACGCCATGCCCTATCACCTGGCAAACACCGCCTGGTCGCCCCGGCGCGTTTTGCAAGAGAACACAGCCCATTGCTTTGAAGGAGCGACGTTTGCCGCCGCCGCACTCCGCGCCAACGGATATCCTCCGCTGGTTCTCGATCTTGAAGCCGAACATGACACCGACCACGTGATCGCCATTTATCGCCACCACGGCCATTGGGGGGCAGTGGCCAAATCCAACTACACCGGATGCCGCTACCGCGAGCCGGTTTATCGCTCGCTGCGGGAGCTCGCCCTCAGTTACTTCGACGTCTATTTCAACCTGCGCGGCGAGCGGTCCCTGCGCACTTTCTCGCGGCCGGTGAACCTGGCTCGCTTCGATCGTCAGGAATGGATGACCACGAAGGAACATCTCTGGTTCGTCGCCGAATACCTGTTCACCATCCATCACTACCGTCTGCTGACCCCCGGCATGATCCGCAAGCTGCACCGCCTTGACGATCGCTCGTTCCGTGCCGGCTGTCTCGACCGCGCTGAGAAGTGAGCATTACAGACGGATCGTTCGTGTTCCATCGTCCCAATGAGATCTGTCATCTCGAGCGGAGCGGGGTCGTTCGCTTGCGAACGACCCTGTGGAGTCGAGAGACCTCGCGTTTGCAAGCGTCTAGCAGCGGCCTAATGAGGAGTTCTCTCCCGGAAGCTACGAAATCCGATTGGCATCGCTTTAGCAGCATGCAGAGCAGACCAGGGATCTTTCGACTGCGTGAGGAGATTCGCACGCGAATCTCCCCCCCGCTCAAGATGACAATGGGTAAGAGTCAAATAACAATCGCGCAAGGAACCTGACAGCATCCAATCACGTAACTATGCGCATGCGATTCGGCCTTCTCATTTTTCTTGTCTTACCACTTTCCCTGGCCTCAGCGCAGCAAACTCCAGCCCCGCCGGCTGCACCGCTGACGGTGGTTGTCGGCACTACCTCTCTAACCCAGGACGAGATTCGGCAACTCATTCGCAAAGCGGCGGACAACGATATGGCCAACGACAAGCTGCAGCGCAACTACACCTACCTGCAGCGCGAGGAGGAACACAAACTTGACGGCAAGGGTCGGGTGACTTCAACCGAGATTAAGACCTCCGAGATCATGGAAATCTACGGGGAGCCGGTCGAACGTCTGATTTCCAAGGACGATAACCCGCTCTCCGACAAGGACGCCAAGAAAGAAGAGGAGAAGATCCAGAAGCTGATCGATAAGCGCAAGAATGAATCCGCAGAGGACCGAACAAAGCGGGAGGAAAAGGAGGAAAAGGAGCGCGAAGAGGGCCGCAAGTTCGTGACCGAGGTCGCCGATGCCTACAATTTTAGCCTCGCCGGCATCGAGTCTCTGGACGGCCGGGCAACCTACGTCATTGACGCCGATCCACGCCCCGGATACGAGCCGCACATGAAAGAAGCCAAAATCCTGACCAAGCTCCGCGGCCGGGTGTGGATCGACCAGGACGAGTCACAACTGACAAAGTTCGATATCCAGTGCATCGACACGATTTCATACGGGCTGTTCCTGGCGCGCATCCACAAAGGCACCAGGATTATCTATCAGCAAACGCGGGTGAACGATGAAGTCTGGCTGCCGCAACAAGTTGCCCTGAAGCTGGACGCGCGAGTGGCTCTGCTCAAGGAATATGACATCGAGGACGACATCACCTACCGCGACTACAAGAAATTTCGCACTGACACCAAAATCGTTCCCGTCGGCGACGCTTCCGAGCATTAGAACTCGCACATGGAACCCGTCGGAGTTGAGCTAAAAAATAAGGCGGATGCGGGTCACGCATCCGCCGCAGAAAACTCGCAGCTGCTAGAAGATGATCTTCCCCACCAGCTGCATGTTGAACGGCTCACCGGGACCGATGCCAGGCGCGCCGTTGAAGTCGCCGATCGTGTCACTGACGACTCCACCCGAAACCGAACCGGGCCCGGACGCCAGGTTAATGCGGTTAAACATGTTGTACATCTCCGCGCGCAGCTGCACCTTCACTCGTTCGGTGATTGGAATGTTCTTAATCACCGACAAGTCCACGTCGGCGTAACCGGGACCTACGATCTGGTTTCGCCCCACGTTGCCCAGGAAGCTAGTCGTTCCCGCGCAACCCGGCCCGGGCGTACAGTACGCATTCACGTTGTACCAGGTCACTCCCGACTTCGAGAAGGTATGGCTGACTCCGGCAAAGGGATCGCCGATCTGGTTCAGCCCGGGACGAGTCTCCCCGATTGGTTGTCCGCTATGGAATGTCCACAAGCTGCTGAGTTCCCAGCCATGAGTAAGGATCGCCGGTCCATGCGAGGACCCCGGAATCAGGTAGCTCCAGTAGGTGGTAAAGTTCTGCCGAGTATCGAAGTCGCCGCTGCCATATTCGGCCTTCAGGTCGAAGCTGTCCAGCGGGATGGCTCCTCGGTACTCGCTGATCTCATCCAAGGTGTGCGACCAAGTGTAGGCAAACTGTGCAGTGAGCCCATGAAACGACCGTATTTTTAGCGTGGTCTGTAGCGCGTTGTAATTGGATGTGCCCACGCTATTGAGCTGATTGACGGTGGCAACATTCGGGTATTCCGCGTTGAATGCACCGAATTGGTTGATGTTCAGCATCACGGCCAGCTTGCGGCCTTCGCTGCCGACGTATCCCACTTGCAGCACCGCTGCCTGCCCCAGGCCTTTCTCGATGTTCAGGTTGTAGTTATAGAAATATGGTGTCCGGAAGTTCTGGTTGATGCTGAAAACGCCATATTTCGCAGCACCGCAGCTTGGGTCGGTTGCCACGTTCAATGACTGGCATGTCGTGACTCCTGGAAAAATGTCGACCCCAGGAGTCCAGGTATAACCGCCCGCCCCCGGCGCACCGACCGACCCCGCCGTAAATGGGCCAAGAGCATACGCTGAAACCGGATGTGGACCAGCCGGGTTGTCCTCAAGACCATCCGCGCCGCCGTTCGGCGGGCGGAAATCCAGGAATGGATTCATGTTGATCTGGTCATAGAACACCCCAATGCCTCCGCGTACCACGAGGTCCGCGCTGGACGTCGGTTGATAGGCGAAGCCGAATCGTGGAGCGAAGTTGTTCCTGTCGGGCGGGAAGATGGAACTGATCCCGTTCCCTTGAATCACCAAAGCCTTGCCGGGGATAAAGACCGAAAGGTCGTCGCTGCCGCCATTACTGTGGAGCGGTCCGTAGTAGTCATAGCGCAGACCCAAATTGAGGTTCAGTTTCTTGTTCACTTGCCAGCTATCCTGCCCAAAGAAATCCAGACCGTTGACCAGGACTTTTCGTTCCGCGTCACCAACCGCAATCGAACAGTCGCCTCCCGGGCATGACAGGTAGCCTGCCATGAAGTCGGCCAGAGAGTTCGTTGCGATGCAAGCTGAGTCGGAAGCAGCGCACACTGGCCAGGGGCCTTGCGTGCCATCAAACTGAAATTCACCCAGGGAGTGTCGGAAATAGAACTCATCGACCCGACCCTGGCGGAATTCGCCTCCGAAACGCAGTTGGTGCTTTCCAAATGTATAGGAGACAATGTCCGTCAAGTGGCCCGTAATGTCGTTGCGTCCTTCTGGCGGAGTCAGTCCGATCTGTTCGAAGCTCCCGTCCCCCGGACCAATAATGATGTTGGGAGCTCCGGAGATTGCTTGTCCGTTGATGGTAGCGTCGGGGCTAAGCAACAGGCCTGCGTTCGCGACATTGTAGCTGTGATTGGCATCCCGGAACGTTTGGTTGAAGTAGTTGACTCCGAAGAGCACCTGGTTGGTGAATTTCGGCGTAAGCACCGAGTTCAGAATGGCCGCGTAGTTTTGCACGTGGATGGGCGCTCGCTCGAAATAGTAGGACAGATTCGAGCTTGCCGTAGCCAGTGCCGGACTGCCACCTAGCGGCGCAGTTTGACTTCCGTTGCCGTCAAACCAGCGCAACGAGAGATGGTGGTTCGGTGTGAAATTGTGATCGATCTTGAAAAGACCGTTGTAGCTGTAACCAGTGGATGCGACCGGACTGAAAAAGTTATTCAGAGTCGCCGGCAGATTGCTGATTGTGCTCGGCCAGAGATTGGTTAGCAGTGCCGCCGAAATTGGGCTCTCCGCGATACCATGTGCGGTAAGCAATCCTAAAGCTTCATTCTGCCAGGCCAGCGATGGTTCCGTCGCCACTCCCGACAAACCGATCACGTATTGTTGCTTCTCAAAGGCAAAGAAGAAGAATGTCCTGTCTTTGATAATCGGGGCACCCACCGAGAATCCGTAGTTCTGGTTTCTCAGTTCGGGCTTTTTCGCGGTGTCGGGTTTGAAAGGGGACGCCGCGGAGTAGAACTCGTTGCGGTTGTAGTAATAGGCTGACCCGTGGAGTTGGTTTGAACCCGACTTGAGCGACAAGTTGATGATGCCGCCGGCATTGCGTCCGCTCTCGGCGTTCGATTGGGTTTGCGCCGAGAACTCGTCAATCGCGTCAATCGGCATAATGATTCCGGCAATTCCGGAAACGCCGCCCTGATTGACGGCCGGGATGTTGTGCCAGAAGTCGTTGTTGTCGACACCATCGATCTGCCAGTTCATCTGATTGGGGCGGGTTCCGTTGAGCGAACCATAGCCGTCGACCGAGTAGCCGCCGTATCCAGGCGCAATGGCAATCAACTGGGAGAAATCGCGCCCATTGAGCGGAATCTCCTGGAGAGCACTCGACGGGATCGTGTCGCTCTGTGTCGTAGTAGTCGTGTCCACCTCTAACGCGGCCGCAGATACTTCCACCGCCGTCGTTTCCTGTCCCATGGTTAACTTGACGGGGACGGTATAAACGTTACCCGCCGTAACCACAACGCCCTCCACGTTCATCTGCCGGAATCCCTTGGCGGTCACCGTGACCTTGTATTCACCAAGCGGAAGATCCTGAAAGGCAAACTGACCATCCGTGGTAGTGACCGAATTGTGAACTGCTCCGGTCGCTTTTTCCGTCGCGGTAACGTTTGCCGCGGCTACGACGGCTCCCGATGGGTCTGATACCGTTCCGTTAATGGCGCCACGAAAAGTCTGCGCATATCCGGCTAATGCAAAAGTGGCGAGTACAACTAGGGCTCCGAGAAAACGTCGCATTTCCCCTCCACAAAACACTGAATTGGTGGTGGTGGTTCTGGTAAGCTGAGGCCTGCATTGCAGGCCATCAGCCTAAATGATGAATCCTGTATGTACCTTTGTTTCTAAATACTTATAATGCGCGCGATGAGTGTGGTTATGAAATCTGGAAGCTGACATCACAGATGACCTACGAAAATCCGTATGCTCTTCGATCTATCTTCAAGCCTTGATCGGTAGGCAAGATTCGAAAAAATAACCCCGCTGCTACCAAGCCGAGCATTGTAGCGCATACCGGTAACAAAGCAAGTGAGAAGGAGGTTTCCGGCCCGGAGACTTTCGTCTATGGCAAGATCGGCGCGCGGCCGATGTCCGACCTCAATGCGCATCCGTTCGCTCTTTTCTCGGTTAGACCCGGAAAATCCTGCTGCACAAGTCACGCGTCCGTGCTATATTCCAAGCTTACTCGGTTCCCGAGTCCTGGGGTGTGCTCCTCAATAACTTCCACGAGGAGGCTCCATGCCCCGAAGTTCCTTGCTTCTAGCCCTCAGCGTCTGTGTTTTTTGCAGTGTATTGGCTCAGGCCGCGCCCCGGGACATCATTCCCGCGGGAACGCTGCTGCAATGCACGATCGATGAGCCCAACTTTTCCTCCAAGACCGCCATGGTGGGCGATCCCGTCCTGTGCCACCTTGGTCCCCTGGGTTCCTTTGGACATTCCGTTTTTCCCCGTGGAGCCACGCTGGGTGGCCACCTGCAGGATTACAAAGATCCCGGCCGCTTTGTCGGCAAAGGCTGGATCCAGCTGGAGTTCGACCGCCTGATTCTTCCCGGGGCAGAAGTCCTGCCGCTGGCTGCCAAAGTGATCTCTGCGCCTCATATGAAAGTTGACGCGCAGGGCGATATTCATGGGAAGGGTCATGCCAAGCGCGATGTCGTCGAATGGATGATCCCGGTCCTCTGGCCGATCAAGATTCTCACCCTCCCGGCGCGTGGTCCGTATCCTGCGCTGAAAGGAGAAACTCATCTTGCCTTGCGTCTGATGGAAGACGTGGAGGTCCCCTTCCCGGTGGCCAAGAACTACGTACCCATGCCACCGTGGGCAAGCCCCAGCCCCAGCAACTATCGCTCGTCCTACGATGCTTCCGCGTGGGATAGGCCACAGCTGCAGCCTCGGCTCGCCCCCGCGTCGGCTACAGTACAGCCTGCTTACTACAGTCAGCCTGCCGCGGCCGCGGCTCAGCTCTCAGCTCAACCGGCAGTGCAGGCGACCACGGTCATCGCCCTCAACGATGGCAGCGCCTTTCTGGCGCGGGAATACTGGGTGCAGGACGGGCAAATCTACTGCATTTCGGCGGATGCGCAACAGCGAACCTTCCCACTGGAAAAGATTGACCTCAACCAGACGGTTCGGGTGAATCACGAGCGCAACGTCAACTTCGTTCTGCAACCGCGGGACACAGTGGAACAATAAGATGGCAGGGGGACGAGTCGGGGCGCCCGTCCTCCATTTTTCTTAAATTGTCATCCTGACCGGCCTTCAGGCCGGGAAGGACCTGTGCACTAGTTGTCGATTCCCATCTGCGTCAGCATGAAAGCGTAATCAAACGCCGCCTCATGCAATCGGTCATAGCGTCCCGACGCTCCCCCATGCCCGGCGGGACTGAGATTGACTTTGAAGATCAGAGTGTTGTGATCCGTCCGCAAGGCCCGCATCTTGGCCACGTATTTAGACGGCTCCCAGTACATCACCTGGCTGTCGTTGAATGAAGTCTTCACCAGCATGTTGGGATACGACTTGGCCTCAATGTTGTCATAAGGAGAGTACGAGATCATGTAGTCGAAGGCGGCTTTCTCTTTAGGATTGCCCCACTCCTCAAACTCCGGCACAGTGAGAGGAAGAGACGCGTCGAGCATTGTGTTGATGACGTCGACAAACGGGACTCCGACCAGCGCGGCATGAAACAGGTCCGGACGCATGTTCAGAACGGCGCCCATGAGCAGGCCGCCCGCGCTCCTGCCTTCAATCACCAGCCTGTCTTTCGAGCCATATCCTTGTGCCACCAGGTACTCGGCGCAAGCAATGAAATCGGTAAAGGTATTCTTCTTATGCAACATGCGGCCGTCATCGTGCCAGGCTTTGCCCATTTCTCCGCCACCGCGAATGTGGGCTACGGCCGCGACCACCCCGCGATCAACCATGGAAAACAAGTTCGAGTTGAAAGTGATGTCGATAGGGAAGCCATAGGAGCCGTATCCGTAGAGATACAGCGCACCCTTGCCATCGAGTTTCGCGCCCTTCAGGTGCACGATCGAAATCGGAATCTTCACTCCGTCTGATGCCGTGGCATAAATCTGCTCGACTTCATAACGGTTGCGATCATAACCGCCGGGCGCCTCTTTCCGCTTCAGCAGCGTCGAGGTGCCGTTTTCCATGTCGTACTCGAAGATCGACTGGGGCGTAATGAAAGATTGATAGCTGTAGCGGAATTTGGTGGTGTCGTACTGCCGGTTGACGTAGTTCGATACGTCATAGGCTGGTTCGGGGAATTCGATCCGCCGGATTTGTCCGCTGTGAAGATCCGCGACGCGAATCTGCGGCAGGCCGTTTTCGCGTTCGTAAAGCACATAGTAGTTCTTGAAGAAGTCAGTGCCGTCGAGCATGACAGTGGAGCGATGAGGCACAACCTCCTGCCAATGCTGGCTGCCAGGATCCGCGACCGGAGCCTTCACCAGGCGGAAGTTGCGGCCAGTGTCATTGACGCGAATATAGAAGAAGTCTCCATTGTGGTCGGGATAGTATTCGACATCCTGGCGACGGGGCTCCATCAGCTTCCACTCCGTCATCGGCTGGTCGGCCGGGATGTAACGAGCCTCAGTGGTGGTGTGGCTGTGGGCAATCAGAAAGATGTAAGCCTGGCTGCGGGACTTTCCCGCGAAGACGTTGAAGCGCTCATCCTTTTCCTCATAGATGAGATCATCGGCACCGCTCGTTCCCGCAGTGTGCCGGTAAAGGCGGTACTGCCGTTTCGCCGCGTCTTCCACCGTGTAAAAAAGAGTTTTGTTGTCATTCGCCCAGACCACCGATCCGACCTTCTCGACGTGGTCAGGCAGCAGTTGGCCGGTGCGCAGGTCTTTCACGTGAAGCACATATTGACGGAAACCCGTGTTATCCGTGGAATAGGCCAGCAGGTTGCCGTCCGAGCTGACGGTGTATGCGGCCACGCCCATGAAGAC
>Ga0187817_10000765_pt1 | contig 14490 bp, 10 predicted proteins | sample NC_wetland_sal_i_17_FD_132431 | JGI IMG/M metagenome (GOLD analysis project Ga0187817, IMG submission 132431) | Wetland sediment microbial communities from Neuse River Estuary, North Carolina, USA - SO4_2 | ecosystem: Environmental > Aquatic > Freshwater > Wetlands > Sediment | place: USA...
CGGGCCCGGTTCCTGGAGCGATGCAGCAGTATCACGGCGACCACGCCGATCTGCTTGTGCGCTATATGTTCTCGCTCACGCCGCAGGAGCAAGGCGCACTTCTTGGGCGCACTCCCTCCGGCGACGCCAAGTCTTCCGGCGGAGGGAAGTGACCATAGGACGCTGTTCGCCTTTCCCAGCGAACTCCGCGAAGGCTCGGCTGCTCGGTGCATGGGTCTTGGGGCAAGAATCATTCGCTTGATGTCCGGCATTCCGGCGCGGCGGTCCAAAGGCGTTTTGCGGGAATAATTTCGGTCCAAATTTCAACGAGTCTTGTTAAACTGTGCCGTTCGAAATAGGAGGAAATAGCTCGATATGAATACCAAGTCCTTTCATCTCACTCTCTCAGTCGTACTCGCACTCGCCATCATCGGTTGCGGCGGCAGCAAGAAAGAAGAATCATCCGCTCCGTCGCCTGCCGCGTCCGCCCCCGCGGCCGGCAAGACTGTGGACGCAGCCACCGCCGGCTCCATCACTGGCACCATCACCCTCGATGGCAAACCGCCGGTACTCAAACCCATCAATATGAGCGCCGAGCCCTATTGCCAGAAGGCGCATTCCTCGCCCGTCATACCTCCCGAGGTTGTCACCGGCGACAAAGGTGCCCTCGCCAACGTCGTAATCTTCGTCAAGAACGACCTCGGCGACTACGTCTTTGCCACGCCAACTGATTCCGTCCTCCTCAACCAGCAGGGCTGCATGTACGACCCTCACATCATCGCTTTGATGGCCGGCCAGACGCTGGAAGTGAAGAACTCCGACCAGACCACTCACAATATTCACCCCATGCCGAAAGATAATCGCGACTGGAACAAATCCCAGGCTCCCGGCGCTGCTCCGATTGACGACAGCTTCGCCCGCGCCGAGCTGGCCATCCCGGTGAAGTGCAACGTCCACCCGTGGATGAAAAGCTACATTTTCGTTTTCAAGCATCCCTATTTCGCCGTTACGACTAAGGACGGAAAATTCGAGCTCAAAAATCTTCCGCCCGGCACCTACACCATCGAAGCCTGGCAGGAGAAATACGGCCCCATGGACCAGACCGTCACGATTGGCCCCAAGGAATCCAAGACCGTCAACTTTGCTTTTAAGTCCGCCGCATCCGGCGACTAGCCAGTTTTGGTGCTCGATGTAGCTCCGCAGGGGCGAATCACAGACCCGCTCCTGCGGCAACCAATGCTGTGATGGAGTTTCGATCGGGACCTCCGCTCGCTATGGCTGAATCGCAAATCACGCGCGCCGTGCACCGTTTCGCGGTCGTCACAGCCTCCGCCACGGTGCTTCTGCTCGTGGCTGGTGCGCTCGTTACCAATAACGACGCCGCGGACTCCGTCCCCGATTGGCCGCTGGCCTACGGCAGAATCATTCCTCCGCTTATCGGGGGCATCCGCTACGAATACGCCCACCGGGTAATCGCGGCGCTTGTCGCAGCCCTCACCGCGATTCTGGCCATCTGGCTTTCCCGCGTCACGCTGAAGGGCCCCGCGCGCCTTTGGGGCTGGATAGCCCTCGCGCTCGTGTTCGCACAAGCGGGCCTGGGCGGCATGCGTGTGCTTTTAGGTCATCCTGCGCTGGTGGCCACGGCGCACGCCACGCTCGCTCAAATTTTTTTCATCACCCTCGTGAGCCTCACGCTTCTCACGAGCGCTTGGTGGCAGGGCGATCTGCCCCAGCTTGGTGACTTGGGTTCGCCGCGCCTCCGCTCCCTCTCGGCGTGGACCACCTTAGCCGTCTTGATCCAGCTGGTCCTCGGCGCGGGATTCCGCCACGGCGCATTCGGCATCCTCCCGCATCTCGCCGGCGCCGTGGTCGTGCTTTTCCTCGCTGTGTGGACCTCGCGGACGGTTCGCATCCGCTTCGGCCAGGTCCCGGACCTTCGCCGCTGGGCCATCCTGCTGCAAGCATTTCTCGGCACCCAAATCTTGCTCGGCTTCGCGGCCTATTGGGCCGTGGCCCAATCGCTTCAGGCTGTCCAACCGGTGCAGCTCTACGTGCTCATTGAAGTCGCGCACGTCATTATGGGCGCGCTCACGCTGGCCGCGAGCGTCCTGCTTACGCTCGCCTCCTTCCGCCTGATTCGCCCCCGGGCGCAAGTTGCAGTAAGCTCTTCCGCGGAGAAGGCCAGGGCCTAGACCATGAACACGTTGCGCACCGCCGAAATCGCTACCCTCGAAAAGCCCTGGGCGTATGTCGTTCTCACGAAGCCCGACGTCACCTTCCTCGTCGTCATCACCACCGTTGCCGGCTTCTATCTCGGCTCGCGCGGTCCGCTGGATTGGACCCTGCTCACGCACACTCTCCTTGGCACCGTCCTTGTCGGCGCGGGCACGGCTGCTCTCAATCAGTATCTCGAACGCGATATGGATGCGATGATGCGCCGCACCTCGTTGCGCCCGCTCCCCGCCGGCGTTTTGCAGCCGCGCGATGTCCTTGTTTTTGGCGTTTCGACGATCGTTGCAGGCACCGTCTGGCTGGCGCTCGCCACAAATGCCCTCGCCGCGCTGTGCGCTATTTCGACGACCGCTCTCTATCTCGGCCTGTACACGCCGCTCAAGACCCGCACAACCCTGGCCACCGCTGTGGGCGCGTTTCCCGGCGCGCTGCCTCCGCTAATCGGATGGGCCGCGGCGCACGGCTCGATTTCAATCGGCGCGTGGATTCTTTTCGGCATTCTCTTTTTCTGGCAGTTCCCGCACTTCCTGGCCATCGCCTGGATTTACCGCGAGGATTACGCCCGCGCCGGCATTCGCATGCTTCCCGTGGTTGACCGCTCGGGCGACGCCACCTTCCGCCTGATTGTTGCCATGGCCGCCGTGCTGGTCCCCGTCAGCCTGTTGCCTTCGGTTGTCGGCATGTCCGGCATACATTATTTCTTCGGCGCGCTCGTGCTTGGAATGATCCTCCTTCAAGTTTCTCTATGGTCCGGCCTTTCGCGCACCAATAAACGCGCCAAATGGCTCATGCACACTACCGTCGTGTACATCCCGCTCCTGCTCGGCGTCATGATTTTGGACAGGGTTTCTCGATGACCGCCGCGCAGCCAGAAGGGAATTGCGAGTGACGCCCCGTTCCAACTTTCTCGAACTCATCGTCGCCTGCGCCTTCTTCATCCTGCTTTGCGCAGTGGGCATTCTCTGGTCCATCACGAGCGGCCTGCTCTCGAGCGGCATTGACGGCATCATGCTCGTCTTTGTCTGCCTGCTGATGGGAGGCATCTTCAGCCTCATGATTTTCATGTTTCTGGTGCAGGCGCGCATCCTCCCCTCCCTCGGCCATTCGAAATCAAAAGCCGCCGCCCCCGCGCAGAAAGCAACCGCGCAGGCTTCGCAACCCGCGCCGCAGGGAAAATAACCTCCACTCCCACCCCGCGCCATGGCCCTCCTCCCACTTTCCGCTCTCCCTGCCGTAAACGCCGCGCTCAACGCTGCCTGCACCGTCTTCCTTGTCTGTGGCTACTCCTTCATTCGCGCCCGCAAAATCCTCCTGCACAAAATCTCGATGCTGTGCGCCTTCGTTTGCTCCGTCGTTTTCCTCGCCTGCTACCTCTATTTCCATTTTCACGCCGGCATCATCCGCTTCGGCGGCCAGGGCTGGATTCGCCCGGTCTACTTAACGCTCCTGATCACGCATACGACGCTTGCCGTGGTGAATCTCCCTCTCATCCTCATCACGCTCGGCTACGCGCTCAGCGACAAATTCGCCAAGCACCGCCGCATCGCCGTCTGGACGTTCCCCTCCTGGCTCTACGTCTCTGTCACCGGCGTCATCGTCTATTGGCTCCTTTACATCGCCTATACTCCCATCGGCGCCCCGGCCTAGCGAAGAGCCCGCGCTTTCACGAGCTTGCTCTGCTCCGAATCGCCCGCGCCGTCGCCAGAGCCTGCCGCGCCACCTGCGGTGAAAATCCATCCACTCCACGCGCATAGCGGTCCACGTCGGGCAAATCTTCCGCGCGCCCCACAAGATAAAGCGCCCGCAGCCCCTCCCAAACCATGCTCTCGCTTGGCTCGAGCGAAAGCAGCGGCTGCCCGGCTGTGATCGTCGAGCCATTCGGGGCAAGCCATCGCCCCAGCGTCCCGGGAACCGTCGCGCGAACCTCCTTCCGCTCCTCGCCGGACTCCACGTGAGCGACGAGCGTCCCCGGATTCACCACGTCGCCCGGTTTGAGCCTCGTTTCAAGCTTTCCTGCGAGAGGCGACAGCACCTCGTACGGCCGCAGCATGTCGAGAATCTGTGCGTGCCCCGCATCGTCGCCGAATCGAACCAACGAAAGCGCCGCATTCCTCCGCACCATCGGATTCGCATCCGCAAGCAATTTCAAAAGCGCCGCGTGAAATTCCGGAGCTGTATTGTCCTGGCCCATCACCCAGGCATCCGTCACGCGAATCTCGTCCAAAGTATCGCTCGCAAGCGCCGCGACGTTCGGATACCAGCGCCGCACCGCCGCGTCATGCGCCTCGATGCGCGTTTCAATCTGCGTCAGCGCGTGCTGAATCTCGCGCGGATGCGACCGGTCCGTCAGCGCCTTCCCTATCTGCGCATCCGTCATCGGCCTCCCGAACCAGGTGGCGTTCCAAAATAGGTACGGCATCAGCACAAACAAGAAGGTGACAATCAAGACGCCGTACGTCCACCGCCCGCCCAACGATTTCCGCGTCGCCGGCTGCGGCGGTTGTACCGCGCTTTGCACTGCTCCCCGTGCTTCCGATTCTGTATTCATCGCAATGAAAGCTTACAGTGCCGTTGCATGAGTAACAAGAACCGGCCCGATGTTTTCCATATCCCGCCGGCTCTTTATGCGTGCTCTCCTCCTTTGTCCGTGTGGCGGGGCGCTCCTTGGGCCTCGGCCTACCCGTCGAGGCGGCTTTTGTGCCGGCCGATCCTATGTCGCGGGCTGCGCACCGGTACCTCCAGAAACGCCCAAATGAGAGTCGATTTCAAATTGGCACTCGATTGATTGTGAAGGGCTTAGGTTCCATTCTTGATCGACACGAGAGTCGATTTAGGTGCCTATGATTTGTGGCCCTGCATGCCTGGCGGCCAAGCCAGTGGCCCTGCCTCAATGTGGCCAGCAGGCGAAAGGCGGGAGGCGGGGGCAAGGCGGATTGCTGGCAGCCGGCACGTCTTCCGCATCCCGGAGGGAGGGGCAGGCGCAGCGCGTGATAGTTGTAGTCAGCCAGAATGAAATCCTCCAGAGTTAACATCGCATGCACAAATTGTGAGCGCAAGGGAGCGAGCCTGTGGTGTTTTTCCGCGATGGTGGATTTTCACAGAACAAGTGAGAAGACCGGCGGTTCGTAAGGGCACGATGGACTCGGGATGCGGCAGATAATGGAGCCCAGCACCAGCGGCTTCGTTCGAGCGGCATCCGCCCACGGATTTTTCCCGCCCGTGTTATAGAATCATCCGCTGAATATGCCTGTCTCGCCCGGAACGCGCCTTGGTCCCTACGAAATCCTTGCGCCGCTCGGCGCAGGCGGCATGGGCGAAGTCTATAAAGCAAAAGACACGCGCCTGGGCCGCACCGTGGCCATTAAACTCCTTCACAGCGCCCACAGCGGCCGCTTCGAGAGGGAAGCGCGCGCCATCTCGGCTCTCAACCACCCGCACATTTGCACCCTCCACGATATCGGCCCCGATTACCTCGTCATGGAGTATGTGGAAGGCTCTCCGCTCCGTGGCCCCATGCCTCCGCAAGAGGCAATTCATGCCGCGCTCGAAATCGCCGCCGCACTCGAAGCCGCGCACGCCAAAGGCATCATTCACCGCGACCTGAAACCCGCCAACATCCTGCTCACGCCGATGGGCGTCAAAGTTCTGGATTTCGGCCTTGCCAAACTCCAGGAAACTCCCGAAGCAGAGGAAACCGCAGCCCACCACACGCAGGCGGGCTCGATTCTGGGGACTGCCGCCTACATGTCTCCGGAACAAGCGGAAGGCAAGCCGGTTGACGCGCGCTCCGACATTTTTTCTTTTGGCGTGGTCTTTTATGAAATGCTCAGCGGACGTCGCCCCTTCACAGGCGACACCCCCATCTCCGTGATTGCAGCAATCCTGCACAAGGATCCGCAGCCGCTCGACGCAGCCCCAGACCTCGTCCGCATCGTCGCCCGCTGCCTGCAAAAGTCCCCGGCCGCACGCTTCCAGACGATGGCGGAAGTCAAAGCAGCGCTCGAAGGCGGAAAAATCACTCCCGTCGCGAAGTCCGGCCCTTCCATCGCTGTCCTCCCCTTCGCCAACATGAGCGGCGACGCGGAGAATGAATACTTCAGCGATGGGCTGGCCGAAGAAATCCTCAACGCCCTCACCAAACTCCCCGGCCTCAAGGTCGCCGCCCGCACTTCCGCCTTCGCTTTCAAAGGCCGGAACGAAGACATTCGCCGCATCGGCGAAACACTCAATGTCACACACATCCTCCAGGGCAGCGTCCGCAAATCCGGCACCCGCGTGCGCGTTTCGGGCCAGCTTATCAGCATTGCCGACGGCTGCCACATCTGGTCGGACCGCTACGACCACGAGATGACCGACATTTTCGCCATCCAGGATGAAATTTCGCGCGTCATCGTGGGCGTCCTGAAACTGAAACTCGCAGGTCCTGCCGGCCACCCCGCTCCACGCCTACCCGTGCCGCCCGAAGCTTTCGAGTCCTACTTGAAGGGCCGCTTTTTCTGGAACAAGCGAACGCCGCCAGACCTGACGCGCAGCATTCAATATTTCCTCGCCGCCATTGAATCGCACCCCACATATCCCTTGGCTTACGCCGGCCTATCGGACGCATACGTGCTGCTGGGGGTAATCGGAGCGCGTCCCCCGAGTGACGTTTACCCCAAAGCCAGGGTTGCGGCCCAAAAAGCATTGGAAATCGACGAAACACTGGCGGAAGCGCATGCTGCACTGGCCCATGTTCTGACGGCTTACGATTGGAATTTCCTCGAGGCAGAAAAGGAATTCAAGCGGGCTCTGGACCTGAACTTCAATTACTCGAGCGCCCATCAGTGGTACGGGCACCTCCTGGCGGTCCTTCGGCGCTATCAGGAGGCCGTTGCGGAAATTAGGCGTGCCCGAGATCTTGATCCTCTCTCGGTCCCCATCAACGCCTTCGGGGGCTGGATCTACATCAAAGCGCGGCAGTACGATCATGCTGACGAAGCGTCTCGGAAGGGGATTGAAATCGACGCTAACCATCCCTTCCCGCATTGGATTCTGGCGCGCTGCCTTGACGCGCAGAATGAGCTCCGGGAGGCAGTTGCCGAGTCCGAAAAGGCCGTTGGTCTTTCGGCGGGTACACAGATGTTCGTTTCGCAACTCGGCTATGCTCACGCAAAAATCGGCGACGCGGCCAAGGCCCGCCAGGTCATCGGTCAACTGCTAGACCTCTCTCGGGAAAAATATGTCAGCCCTTACGACATCGCCCTGATCTACGTCGGCCTGGGCGAAAAGGATTCCGCCTTCGAATGGCTCGAGAAAGCCTTTCAAGAAAGGACCGCGAGGGTGCTCGAACTTCCAGACCCGACCTTCGACACGTTGCGCTCCGACCCCAGATTGAATGACCTCATTCGCCGCATCGGTCTCCCGCACTAACCCGGACGGGCTGAAATCGAGAGACTCGCATTTTGCGGGAACTTCACGCGCGGCAGCGAAGCTTTCAGAACTCGAGGCGAGCTTGAAACGCAATCATGCGGGGGGTGCTATCGCCGCCCAAGCCGACGCCGAGCAGGCCCGTCGGCGGAGAAGTGGTGTAGGTGAGCGCTCCGAACCCGGACAGGGTCTTAGGATTTGCCGGGTTTCCGGCGAGCACCATGCTTGGCAATCCAAAATTCGGGTGGTTGAACGCATTGAAGAACTGGAATTCGATGCGGAGCTTCAAGCGCTCGGTGATGGGAATCATCTTCGTGAGGTAAAAATCGCTCCACGCAAAATCGGGGCCGCGGAGCGCGTTGCGTCCGAGATTGCCAAACTGGCAATTCGCCGGGCTATCGCCGCCGAAGCATGCGCCGGTGCTCGGGTCCACCGTCGAAACGAACGCATCGGGATTGAGCCATTGAACCGTGCCCGGCTGCGTCACACCCGGAATGCCATGGTGGACGTAGAGCGGCACGCCGGGGACGCGGCTCGCGAATTGCGGCCCGGTGCCGTTTACGATGCCGCACGTCTCCTGCGTGTCCTGCTGGCATGGCGCGGAATACGGCGTGCTCAGGACGGAGAAGGGAATTCCAGTGTGCCAAAAGAATGTTCCCGAGACCTGCCAGCCGTTGAGCGCGTAACCAAGGGCGCGGTTTTGGACTTTGAGCGGCAGTTCGTAAACGTACTGAGCATTCAGATTCTGCCGAATGTCGTAATCGCACGGTCCATAGTCCCGCCCCAATTCTCCCGGCAGCGGCGAAAGAATTCCTCCCGCGGAAAATTGCAGGAAGCCGCCGTTCGAGACCGTGTCCATGCAACGGCTCCAAGTGTAGTTGATTTGTCCCATCAAGCCGTGACCCATGCGTTTCATGGCGGTCAATTGCAAGCCGTTGTAGTGGCTGTTGGCGCCGGTGGAAAGCTGCGTGACGGCGCCGAATCTGGGATCGGGCGGTCGGTTATAGGGGAACGGGGCAAAGCATCCTTCGCAAGACGTGGTCGTGCTCAAGTAGCGAAGATAGCCGTTCACTTGCGTCTCGTAAGGCTGGTTGACGGCGCGCGTGCCCACATACTGCGCGCGAATGCTGGCCGTATTTCCCAATTCATGTTCCAGGCCAAGGCTCCACTCCATGAAATAGGGCGCGTGGAGTTCTCCACTCGGCACCGCCGTGATGGCGACCGGAGGGAGACAGCTGGCCGCATTCGCCTGCATCGAGGCGCAGGAGAGCTGTGCCCTAGGAAATCCCGAACTAAAAGTTTGATTTGCGGCGGTGGTTGCATCGACGGCACTATTCGCCACCCCCGGCGCGATTGCCGTGCAGCCGAATTGCGGGTCGCAGCCCGCGGATCCCGCTTGGCCCACCGTGCCCAGAAGGCCGCCCTGGAAGGTTTTTACGTAGGGCGGATTCACGCCGACGACATCGGCGACGCTTCCGGGCAGTATGTCGCTGAAGATTCCGAAGCCGGCACGCAGCACGGAGTGCGATTCAAATTGCCAGGCGATGGCTGTTCGCGGTTGCAGGATCGCGATGGGCGTCGAGGAAAAAACGTGGCCGAGATTGGTCTGGATCGCGACGTTCAGAGGCTGATTCACGTCGTGCGGGATGGAATCGAACGAGCCCGCGAGGCGCGCGATGTGCTGATGCGGATTCAACGGATTCGAGTTGAGTGTGTCGCGGATGCCGATGGTCCACGTCAGCTTCCTCGTTATTTTCCAGGTGTCTTGAGCATAGAGATCAAGATTGAGAAAATTGAAGGGTTCATTGGCGTTCGAAGGAAAGGTCGCGGACGCCGTGTTTGCCACTCCATAGATGAATTGCTGCAAATTCGCATACGTGACGGTTGGGACCGTGCCTTCGCCGAAATCGAAGTCGTTCAGGCGGAGGATGCGCGTATTCGTGCCGAAGCGCAGTTCATGCGCGTCGTGGCTCCATGCCAGGTTGTCGTTGATGAAAAAGCGCGACGCACGCCTGCCCTGGACCCAGGTGTTGTCGAGTCCTCCGATAGGGGTGAATGCATTCGCGCCTGTCCCTTCGAGCACAATGGGGAAGGCGGAGAGTGTCTTCTGGAGATTCGCAGGCCCGAATAGGCTCTCGTACCACGAGAATGCTGGGTTGAAATAGTTGGCGAGATTCTGCGAAAAGACGTGCGTGTATCCTGCTGCAAAGGAATACAGTGGCTGCGGGGAGACCGCGTCGAAAAGGGAATTGATCGGATCGGTGTAGGCCGCCTGCACGCCCGTATCGGCCTGGAAGCGATACCACGTGGTGTTGTTCGTATCGATGTTGTAATCGATTCGAACTGTCTGCACTTGCTCGTGGTCGTCGCTCGAATGCGAAACGCTCTGGCTGTTTGCGCAGCCAGTCGCGTCCGGGCCGAGAGGACATCCGAGTATCGCCCGGGGAGTCCCACTAGTATTGCTGTAGAGCGAAAACAGCTTCTGATAGAAGGGCACCTCCTGCGGCGCGGCGGGGTAAACATTCGTGAGGCCTAATGGGAGTTTCTGCAAGACATAGCTCTGGAATGTCGGCGTCGGAACGATCGTCGGCGTCACGATAGGCAGCGCGATCCGCACCCATTCGCTATCGAAGAAGAAAAACAGCCTGTCGTGGCGGATCGGCCCGCCCAGGCTGCCCCCGAAATGATTGACCACCGACCGCGGCTTGTGAGTTTGTGCGGCGTTCGTGAAGTAGTCCGCGGCGTTGAAGACCGAACCATTCCAGATCTCGTAGAGGTTTCCGTGGAACTGATTCGAACCTGATTTTGTTACGTAGTTGACTTGTGATGCTCCGTACCGCCCCTCGTCAACCGAATAAGAAAGCGTATTGACGCTCACCTCCGAAATCGAATTCAAACCGAGAACGAGATTGGTCGAAAGGCCGCTGTTTAAGTTCGTGAGCGGGTCGTTGGTTTCCAGGCCGTCGACGATGTAGCCATTCGAGAGCGCGGGCAATCCATTGAACTCCACGTTGCCGTAGCCATTCGTGCCTCCCACGAAGTCATTCCCGCTCCCCGCCGTGTTCACCATCGCCCCTGCCGAAAATTGCAATGGGTACGTCAAATCCCCGCCTGGGTTCGGAAGGTTTTCAAGAGCATGCGCGTTAAGCGTCGTGGTGGTATTTGCATTCTCCGGATTCAAGATGGGCGCCTCGCCGATCACCTCAATGGTCTGCTTCGAATGCGCCACGTTCAGGGTGAACTCAACTGTCTGTTTCTGCCCGAGCGCGGATGGTACGTCGCTATTCTCCTGCGATTCGAACCCCGGAGCCTCAACCTTGACCGAGTACCTGCCGGGCTTGAGTTGCGGAAAGTCAAACCGCCCCGATTCGTCGGTCTTCGCGCTGCGCTTGAGTCCTGTCTCCTGATTCGTAATCGTGACTGTTGCTCCCGGCACACCCGCCACGCTCGTATCCTTCACCTGCCCAACAATCGCGCTCGTCGTCTCCCCCTGCGCGGACGCACCCGCGGGCGTCAAAATCAAGAGCAGCCCCGCCAGCAACGGCATGACAACACGAGTGCGCATGATGCTCCTTCAATCGGAGCATGCATGTTAACCTATGTTAATAGGAATGGTAAAGGTAGATAAATACACGCAGTGAATGGACGCTAACTATTCTTCGATAGCCAATCCAGCGCCCCGTGCCCTAGGCTGCCGGGCGTCGCCTTGGGCCCTGGGAATGTTCGTCGCTGAGTTTAAATTGTTCCACTAGGCCGCGCAGCTGCGTGGACATCTGCGCGAGCTCCTGAGCGGCTTTCTGCGATTCGACGGCGCTGGTGGATGTGCTCTGCGCCGCCTGCGCCATGCCGCGAATGTTTTCGGAAATTTGGCCCGACCCCTTGGCCGCTTCCGATACGCTGCGCGTCATTTCGTTGGTCGTGGCGCTCTGCTCTTCCACGGCGACGGCGATGGTATTCGAAATGTCATTGATCTGGCTGATGATTCCGGTGATCGTTCCGATGGCGCTCACGGAGGCCTTGGTATCCTCCTGAATGGCGGTAATCTTGGCGCCGATGTCTTCGGTGGCTTTGGCGGTCTGCTTGGCGAGTTCCTTCACCTCATTTGCCACCACCGCAAATCCCTTGCCTGCTTCCCCGGCACGCGCCGCTTCGATCGTTGCGTTCAACGCCAGCAGATTCGTCTGCTGTGCGATGGCCGTGATGACCTTGATGACGTCCTTGATTTCCGCGCTTGAGGCGTCGAGCTTGGCAACGGTCGCGTTGGTCCCTTGGGCCATGGCGACGGCGCTCTGGGCGACCTTGGACGCTTCGGTGGCGTTTTTGGCGATGTCCTTGATCGTGGCGCTCATTTCTTCGGCGCCCGTGGCCACTGTTTGCAGGCTGCGGTTGACTTCTTCCGTGGCGGCGGAGACCGTATTGGCCTGCGCAGAGGTTTCCTCTGAGTTCGCGCTGATCTGCTGGCTGGTGCTGGAAAACTCCTCGCTGGCGCTGGCCAAGGTGGTTGATTCCTTGTTGATTGCTTGCATGGTTGAGCTGATTTTTTCAACCGTCGTGTTGAGTGCCTGCGCCATTTGTCCTACTTCGTCTTCCGTCTGGACCTCGATTCGGCGCGTCAAATCGCCCTCGGACAAGCCCTGAAGCATCTCGCGGATCTTCAGGATCGGCTTGATCACACTCCCGCGTACCACAAACGCGACTGCTCCAGCCGCTGTCAGGAGCGTCAACAGGCTCGTGAGAAATAGGACTTTCGAGTTTGAGCTCGCATTGGCGACGAGTTCATCCACGGGGGCCTTCACCGAAAACGCGCCACGCAAATCGCCGGTCTTCATTCCTTCCCGGGTATATCCGACCTGATCTTTTGAGCCGGCGGGGTCGCCATGGCAGACAAGGCAATCCGACGTCAAATGTATCGGTTGGGCGTACGCCATGTACTCACGGCCGTCTTGCGTGAGACGCTCGGAATACTCCTTCAATTCCGGGTCCGCCTGGAATTTTTGCAAGGCGCGCCGTTCGAACTCGTCCGGTTGATTGTGCGGGTCGCGAGGATTTAGGGAAGGTGTTTTGAACTGCATGCCTGCTTTACTGGCATATTCCTGCGCGACTTTCCAGGCCGCCACCACGGGAACCTGCTCAAGATGCTTGAATTCGTGACTGGGGACAAGTACATCGAGGTTTGCCGAAAACCAGGTTTGCGTGGCCGTGGCCATGCCGGTGATTTGCCGGACTTTGTCTCGAAAGGCGTCTTCGGCCTGCCGATTCACGCGCGCATTGGTGAGCCAGAAGCTCAGCGCCGACGTCAAGATCAAGACCACCGAAATCCCGACAACCAGTTTCACCGCTAGACTGAGCTTCTTGTACATGCGCTTAACTCCTTAGCCGGGCACGACCGCTAATGCCAGAAATGTGTCGAACCGCTCATTTCTGGTGTCTTGCTCTTGTATGGAGGGGCTCGGAACTCGCGTTGAAACTGCTGCTGGCACCACCCCCGTCTCGATGCCCTCAAAACGTTAATCGGCCCTTTCGCTATCAACCTTTAGCTCGATCCGCTGAGCGCTGAGCGGGATATGCCAGCCATGAGCCGCGTCAGGTGGTAGTAAAGCAGGAAGCTTTTGCGGACGATTACTTGCAAGAAGGGTAGAGGCACGCCATGAAGGAACCAGCTGTTCAGCCGACCGGCCGGGAGCGAACGTGGGGCGAAGAAGAAATCATCGTCAGCAAGACCGATCTAAAAGGAGTGATCACCTACGTCAATCTAACGTTCTTGGAAGTGTCGGGGTATACGGAGGAGCAGTTGCTCGGGAAGCCTCATAGCATCATTCGCCATCCCGACATGCCGCGGTGCGTATTCAAGCTTCTGTGGGACACCATCGCTGCCGGCAACGAAATCTTCGCCTACGTCAAAAATATGGCCAAGTCGGGCGACCACTACTGGGTTTTCGCGCACGTGACCCCCACATTCGACTCCCAGGGCAACATCATCAGCTACCACTCCAATCGCCGCTGCCCGGAGCGCAATCAAGTTCGAATCTTCGAAGATCTCTACCGCCAACTCCTGTCCGAAGAGAAAAGGCACCCGGACTGGCGCCAGGGCATGGCTGCTGCCACCGGGATGCTTCTGGGCGCGGTGGCCCAGAAAAAAATGTCTTACGATGAGTTCATTTTTTCCGTGTGAACAGGCGATTTGCACCGGAGCCTGACGTGCAGCTACAAGAGAAACCTGAAAAGAAAAGCTTGTTGGCCCGGCTCCGCAGCTCCTTTTCCAGGGACGCCTGGGGCACGGGTCGTCCGTCTCCGGCCAATGGCAGGAACGGCGCCGCAGATGCCGAATTGTCCGCCGAACTTTCTCGCCAGCGAGAGTGGATCAACAGGGCAGCGCAGGTGTGCGAAGAGGCCGCGGCGGGAAACCTCGAGGCCCGGCTGATTCATTGCCAGGAGTCCGGCGACGTGGGCCGCCTGGTTCACGGAATCAACCATCTCCTCGATATGACGGACGCGTTTCTGCGTGAGGCGCGCGCCTCTTTGGAGAACGCCAGCCAGGGCAAATTCTACCGGCGTGTGATTCTGCGCGGCATGCTGGGCGCATTTCGAAGCGCGAGCCAGGTCATCAACAAGGACATCGAAAACATGGCACGCGATGCGGCGTTGAAAGAGTCGGTGGAGCACCGGCAAGCGCTGGCGGACCAGTTCGAAAGTACTGTCAAAAGCGCCTTTTCGGCGCTCGCAACTTCCACCGCGCGTGTAAATGCCGCGGCCCAGTCGCTGGCGGCTGCGGCCGGCGATTCCGCGAAGGGCTCCTCGGGGCAAAGAAGTGACGAGGCCGCTTTCAGCCCTGCGAGCGCTACCACTGCAAACAAGCTGGCTGGCGCCGCGCAC
>Ga0187817_10000766_pt1 | contig 14487 bp, 17 predicted proteins | sample NC_wetland_sal_i_17_FD_132431 | JGI IMG/M metagenome (GOLD analysis project Ga0187817, IMG submission 132431) | Wetland sediment microbial communities from Neuse River Estuary, North Carolina, USA - SO4_2 | ecosystem: Environmental > Aquatic > Freshwater > Wetlands > Sediment | place: USA...
CCTGTTCCGCCCGCAGCACGAGCGGTCAGTGTCGCTCATCGTCCGAGGGATCGGCCAGAAAGCGTTCGACGCGGCGTACGCCCGGGGCCGCGCGATGACGATCGACGAAGGTGTCGCCTTCGCCGTGGCCGACGAGCAGGCGCCCAAGCCGGCGTCGCCGGTTAAGGCTGTCTCGGATAGGGAGCTGACCCGCAGGCAGCTGGAAATAGCCGGGCTCATCGCGCAGGATCTCACCAACAAGCAGATCGCGGCCAGGCTTTTTTTGTCCGAACGGACCGTGGAAACCCACATCACGAACATGCTCAACAAGCTCGGCCTCAACTCCCGGATCCAGCTCAGCCGCTGGATCGCCGAACTGCCGGAGACCACGCGGTCATGACCGCCTTCAGTGCCGATCGACGTGGTGGCACGGATTCCGCTGTCCTGATGGCCCTCTAACGTGGCGCTCAAAGCCCCATCGGCCGGGAGGACGCCCCTGACGGCAGCGGCACCCTGGCCCCGCTCGCCGCCGTCGCGGTCCTCGCCGTCTACACCGTGCTGCTGCTCGCCGTTGCCACCCAGCTCATCCTCCGGCGCGACGTCGCCTGACCCGCGGGCCCCTTACACAGGGGTCCGGCTGTTCACGGGCAGGTACACCGCTTCTCATCGGGGATTGCGGCCATCACCTGACCAGCGTGGGCGCCGCACCCACTTCAGGTGATCTTCTTACAGCGAGGACAGACGACAGGGCTGCACATAGGTTTCTCCGCTTCTGGCGAGGTAAGCGCTGGACTCCGGCTTCACATGACCTGGCCGGCGCCGCCAGGTTCGCCGGCGTGGACGCGGCCGAGCAGGTCCGGTCGGCCGGTCGAGCCGTACAGCAGCGACCCGCCGGTGAAGACCGCGTGCGCCCGGCCCGCGGCCTGGAGCGCATACGACAGGTGCGTGAACGTATGCCCTGGCGTGGCCAGGGCCAGCACCCGGTCGACGTCCCGTTGCGGGTCGACGACCAGGGCCACCTCGCCGTCGTGCGCGAGATAGCTCCGGTCGCCCAGAGCGAGCGCGGCGATGGCCGGCACCTCCACGCCGGGCCCCGCCGTTGCGCTCATGGAAGGTCTCCTTCGCCCCGACCGTAATACCCATGGGGGTATCTGATGAGCCTTAATGTACGTGCTGGCGACGGCATGCGCAACCGATCCCAGCCTGGCTGGCGCCGGCTCACCGCGCCCGCCTGAACCGTATGGTCACGCTGGACGTGATGCCGTGACCGCTTCCGCCTGCGGCACAAGCCAGCGCAGATACTCCCAGTCGCCGAGGAGCCGGAGCCGCCGCCACAGCACGGCAGCGGGGGAGATCTGGCTGGCGTGCAGTAGCGCGGCCCGCCGCTGCTGTTCCCTGCTGACGCGAACGCACATGTCGATCCGGTCCGGCGACTGCCCGGCGAAGTCCTGACCTGTCTCGGCCGAGAGCCGGGCGGCCACGGCCGCCGGCAGTGTCCACGCCAGCACCGGTAGCCCGGCCCGCCGGCCGGCCAGCACCGCGGCGCCCGTCGCGGCCCGGTGGTCGGGGTGCCCGGTCACTCCGGTGTCGTCGAAGACGAGCACGCCGCTGGCACTGACGCGGGCGGCGCCGTCTGCGACGTGGCCGGCGAGTTCGGCCCCAGGGATGCCGGCCAGGCCGCCGTCGGGGTAATCAAGGAGCGTGACGCTGACTGCCCCGAGTTCGGCGGCCGCGCTGCGCAGCTCAGCTTCCCGCGCACCATGCAGGTCGGCCTGCGTCTCGTTCAGCGTGGACGCTCCGCCGTGGGTGTAGCACACGATGTGCACATCAGCGCCGGCCGCCGCGAGCTGGTCAATGACCGCGCCCAGGCCGAAGCTCTCATCGTCCGGGTGGGCGATCACCACCAGCACGCACGGCCAGGCTGGCAGCGTCGTCCCGGCCCGGCCGAAGCTCCAGTCACCCGGCCTGCAAACGCTCATGACGCACCTCCCGTGTACCCATAGGGGTACGCGCCAGCGCCTGTCCAGGGACTTTCGTCACCTCTATATACCCCTATAGGTATTTGCATGACCCGGATACGGGCGGGTAGCCTTACCTTGTTATACCCCTAGGGGTATATGGGAGGTCAGGAGGCTGGCATGCTGCCCATCGCCGTCGTGGCGGGGCTGCTGATCGGCCTGTCGCTCGGCGCCCTCGGCGGCGGCGGCTCCATCCTCACCGTCCCGATCAACAGCGCCGCCGCGCTGGCCGCCCGGCTGGGCAGCCACGCTAGCCTGGACTGGCCGCTGCTCGGCGTGTTCACCGTCGCTGCACTGGCCGGGGTGCTGGTCGGCAACCGCGTCGCGTCCCGGGTCGACGCGCCCCGGCTCACCACCGCCTTCGCCGTCCTCCTCATCACCGTGGCCGCCTACTCACTCGCCCGCAGCCTGCCCGGGCTCATGTAACCGCGGCAACTCCCGGCATCGAGCCGATGGCCACCCTTATCACCTTTATACCCCGTGGGGTATATTGGAGCCGTCACCGGAGAAGGAGGTGGCGATGGAGGCCGCTGAGCAAATGCCGGCCTGGCCGGAAACCCCTGTGCCGTCCGAGGTAGCGACGTCGCCGCTGGTGGAGCGGATCCGGCGGGGGATCATCGGCGAGGGGGAGCTGATGGACGGCCCGTTCGGGCCGCGCCGCGTCACCTACGCCGATTACACGGCCTCGGGCCGGTCGCTGGACTTCATCGAGGACTTCATCCGTGACGCGGTGCTGCCCCGGTACGCCAACACTCATACCGAGAGTTCCGGTACCGGCCTGGCGACCACCCGGCTGCGTGAGGACGCCCGGCGGATCATCCGCGACGCCGTCGGCGGCACCGACGACGACCTGGTCATCTTCTGCGGGTCCGGAGCGACCGGCGCGGTGAACAAGCTCATCGGCATCCTGGAACTGCGCATCCCGGCCGGGCTGGACGAACGCTACCAGCTGACCGGGCGCATCCCGGCGGCCGAACGGCCGGTGGTGTTCGTCGGCCCGTACGAGCATCACTCCAACGAGCTGCCCTGGCGTGAGTCCATCGCCGAGGTGGTGGTCATCGGCGAGGACGCCGACGGCCACATCGACGTGGCCGACCTGCGCCGTCAGCTGGTCCGGTATGCGCAGCGCCCGCTGCTGATCGGCAGCTTCTCCGCCGCCTCGAACGTGACCGGCATCCTGACCGACACCGGCGCGGTCGCCGCCCTGCTGCACGCCCGCGGGGCGCTGTCGTTCTGGGATTACGCCGCCGCCGCCCCGTACGTGCCGATCCGGGTCGCCGCCTCCCGCCGGGGCGCGGGGGATCACAAGGACGCGGTGTTCCTGTCCCCGCACAAGTTCCCCGGCGGCCCGCAGACCCCCGGCGTCCTGATCGTCCGCCGCGAGCTGGTCCGCAACGTCGTGCCGACGGTGCCAGGCGGGGGGACCGTGGCGTTCGTCGACCCCGTAGGCCACCAGTACCTCGACGACCCGGTCGCGCGCGAGGAAGGCGGCACCCCGGCCATCGTCGAGTCCATCCGGGCGGGCCTGGTCTTCGCGCTCAAGCAGGCCGTGGGCACCGGCCTGATCGCGGCTCGCGAGGAGCAGCTGTGGCGGCATGTGCTGCGCCGCTGGGCCGGCACCCCCGGCATCGAGGTGCTCGGCAGCCACGAGGCCGCACGGCTGTCCATCATCTCCTTCCGGATCCGCCACGGCCCCCAGTACCTGCACCACAACTTCGTCGTCGCACTGCTCAACGACCTGTTCGGCATCCAGGCCCGCGGCGGATGCTCCTGCGCCGGCCCGTACGGGCACCGGCTGCTGGCCATCGGCCCGGCCCGCTCGCACGCCCTGCGCGAGGAGATCGGGCACGGCTGCGACGGGATCAAGCCCGGCTGGACCAGGGTCAACCTCAACTACTTCATCTCCCCGGCCACGGCCGGCTACATCGCCGCCGCCGTCGAGCTGATCGCCGCCGAGGGCTACCGGCTGCTCCCGGACTACCGGTTCGACCCGCGCACCGGCCTGTGGCGGCACGCCGCCGGGCCGCCCCGGCCGCCGGTCACCCTGGCCGATGTCCGCTACGGCCCCGACGGCGAGATGGACTACCCCCGGGCGCGCGGCCAGGCGGGCGAGGAGGCCTTCCCCGGCTACCTGGGGCAGGCCCGCTCGGTCCTGGCCGCGCGATCCGCACATCTCGAGGCGGGACCCACCGGGCTGCCGCCCGAGTTCGAGGCGCTCCGCTGGTTCCCGCTGCCCCCGGCCTGCCTGCACACCGGCGGCACGGAATAAGGGTCGGCCCTGCCTGTTATACGGGTGGGGGTATATTGACGTCTATTTCCGAAAGGCAGGGAAGCGCATGAGCACCGTCGCACTGACCAAGGACACGTTCGAAGACACGGTCACCAAGCCGGGAATCACCCTGGTGGACTGGTGGGCCTCCTGGTGCGGGCCGTGCCGGATGTTCGCGCCGATCTTCCAGACCGCGAGCGAGCAGCACCCGGGCATCACGTTCGGCAAGATCGACACCGAAGACCAGCCCGAGCTTTCCGCCGCCGCGCAGATCACCTCCATCCCCACGCTGATGGCCTTCCGTGACGGCATCTTGGTGTTCTCCCAGCCCGGCGCGCTGCCCGGCGCCGCGCTCGAGCGGCTCATCCAGGGCGTCCGCGACCTGGACATGGACGACGTCCGCAGGCGGCTCGGGCGCCAGGAGGCCGAGGAGGTCTCTCGGTGAGCTACCGCACCAGCGCCGTAGCGGCGCTCACGTCGTGAGATCGGATCGCGGAGGCATGCCATGGACAGCAGGAGTCCCGGCGCCGTCGGCGCCGGCCTTCACGTCAGCTTCCGGACCACGTGCGGCCGGGAGATCCGGGTAGGCTATCTCGTCCTCGGCGGAGGCCGCCACCCGGCCCGGCGCGTCAGCCTCGACATCAGCGCCTCGTCAGATACGGGCCAGGGCGCCTGGGCCGGCCTCACCGTGGAGGAAGCGCGCCGGCTCGCCGCCGCTTTGCTCATACAGGCGGCCGCGTGCGAGGCCCCTCGGCCGCAAGCCTTAGTGAGAAGGAGATGCGCCACTGTGGACACCCTCAGGCGGCTGGGCGCAGATCCTTCGCGAAGATGACGGGGCCCTCGGCTGAGATCACGGTGAAGCCCAGATGCCGGTAGAAGCCGACTGCGCGCTGGTTGGCGGGCCAGACGAAGAAGTGCAGCCCTACCGATCCCTGCTCTCGCAGCGCGCGCATCAGCGTGTTCATCAGCTGCCGTCCCAGTCCTTGCGACTGCATCCTTGGCACCAGGTTGATGTGCAGGTGAGAGGGGTAATCCTCGGCGAGCTCGTCCGGGACCGTGAGCGGAACGTGAATGAAGCGGGCCGCGCGCTGATCCGGCGTCCACTGATCCGGTGGAAGCTCGGATGGCGGCGCCGGGTACCGGACGCGCAGCGCCGGCCACCAGTCGGCCTCCAGGCGCTCCTCAAACGCCCTGCTGTCCAGCGCTCCGACTACGTAGGCACCGACGCCGGCCTCATCCTCAGCGACGAAGGCCAGCGATGGCTCGAACAACCCGTAGGGACCGGCGAAGACGTGACCCAGGATCCGCGGGTCATCGAACATCGACGTGGCGTCCTCGCCACCGTCACCCGTCTGCAAGCAGATCCGGTACAGGTCCTCTAGATCACTGTCCCGGTACGGGCGAACAGAGGCTTGCGACACATGCCCCAACCTACGCCCGTTCGGTCACACCTGCCGGACGCGCCCAGGGCGAGCTCGACCCGGGCCGGGAACGCATCAATCCAGTCCGGCAGGGCAAGGTCAGGGACGCACAACCGCGTTCCCGACGGTGATAAGATACCCCGGAGGGTATTAGCGGCTATCTGGTCGCCATCGGGCGGTGTCTTGCCGATTGCCCGGACTGGGGAGCTTGGCATGGATATGGACAGTCAGACGATGGCGAGCGTGATCAAGCGGCTACGCCGGGCCCAGGGCCAGATCGGCGGCGTCATCAAGATGATCGAGGAGGGCCGCGACTGCGCCGACGTGGTGACCCAGCTGGCCGCGGCCTCCCGCGCGCTGGACCGGGCGGGGTTCAAGATCATCGCGACCGGCCTGCAGCAGTGCGCCGCCAGCCCGGATGGCACCGCCGAGGCCGAACGCGCCCAGCTCGAGCGGCTCTTCCTCTCTCTCGCCTGACGCTGGTGATCGCCGCGTATCCGGTGATGTGATCGCGGCGGCCGCCTCCTCGCTGGCCCGCAGCCGGCCCGGGTCGGCGTGACCGCGAAGGTCACTGCGATGGTCACCGTGAGCACGGACCAAAGTCTCTGGCCTGCGGGACCAGCCGCGGGCAGGTTGGAGGCATGAAGCGGGCCATGAGTGCCGCTCGGCCGCCGCGCGGCATTATCGCGGAGAAGGCTTTCGCCGATATCAATGGCGCGCGGCAGGGGATGTTCATCCAGAGCGGGGACGCCTCATATCCGGTGCTGCTCTTTCTTCACGGGGGGTTCCCGGAGTATTTCCTGACGGACCGCTACCCGACGGGCCTGGAAAATGACTTCACCGTCGCCTGGTGGGAGCAGCGCGGCGCCGGGCTCTCGTACCGTCCCGGCATACCGCCCGAAACGATGACGGCGGAGCAATTTATTGCGGACACGCTGTCGGTGACCGACTACCTGCGGAACCGCTTCGGCACAGAGAAGATCTACCTGATGGCGCATTCGGGGGGCACCTTCATCGGACTGCAAGCTGCGGCCCGGGCGCCGCAGCTTTACCACGCCTACATCGGCGTGGCTCAGCAGGTGCATCAGCTCACGTCCGAGACGCTGGCGTACGAGTACCTGCTCGAGCGGTTCAGGCAGACCGGTAACCGCAGCATGGTGCGCAAACTCCAGGCCGCGCCGGTGACCGCGGCGGCCGGCACGCCGGACGGGTACCTCGCGGTACGCGACCGGGCCATGCACCGCCTCGGCGTGGGCACGACCCACGACATGAACTCGGTGCTGCGCGGGGTGTTCTGGCCCTCGCTGCGTAGCCCGTACTACACGCTGGGCGAGAAGGTCAGGCTGTGGCGCGGCAAGTTCTCGTCCGGCGTGAGCGCCCTGTGGGACGAGATGCTGGCCGTTGATCTGGCTGACCGCGTGCCGGAGCTTGCCCTTCCCGCCTATTTCTTCCATGGCGTATACGACTACACCGTCAGCTACCAGCTGGCCAAGGATTATGTCAGCCAGCTGAAGGCGCCGCTGAAAGGCTTCTATACGTTTGAGCGGTCCGCCCACAGTCCCGTGATGGAGGAACCGCAGAAAGCGCGGAGAATCATGCGTCAGGATGTGCTGGCCGGAACGAATAGCCTCGCTGACGGCTCCGGCCGGTGATGACGCCCGGCGCCGGACTGAGGCCGTAGCCACGACCCGGCCCGCCTCGATCGGACCGTTAAGACCGTGTTCTGGTCTCGTACATGCGGGCGGCCACCACGAGGCCGGACGCCGCGGTGACGGCGGCGACCACCCAGATCGCGGCGAGGATCCCGAACGCGTCGGCGACCAGGCCGGCCAGCAGCGCGCCGACGGCGAAGCCGCTGTCCCGCCACAGCCGGTAGACGCCTACCGACCGGGCGCGCCAGGCGGGGTGGGCGACGTCGCCGATGGCGGCGAGCAGGGTGGGGTAGACCATGGCCGTGCCGGCGCCGAGCAGCACGGCCGCTACCGCCCATACCGTGAAGGTGGTGCCGAGGGCTATCAGGCTTATCGCGGCGGCCTGGATGAGCATGCCGGTGGCGATCAGCCACTTGCGGCCGATCCGGTCCGACAGCGCGCCGGTGGCGAGTTGCCCGGCGCCCCAGACCCCCGGGTACAGGGCGGCCAGGATGCCGATCTGGCTGACGGCCAGGCCGTGGCGGGCGAACAGGATGGGGAACAGGCCCCAGGCCACGCCGTCGTTGAGGTTGTTGACCATGCCGGCCTGGCAGGCGGCCGACAGGGCCGGTTCGGAGAAACTGGTGAGCCAGGCGACCTGGCGGGTGCTCAGGTGGCCGCCCAGGTGATCGGCGGCGGCCACGTGCGTGGTGGCCTCGTGCCGGGCGTGTCCGCGGGTTTCCCGGACGGCGGCGGACAGGCCCAGGCCGAGTGCGATGTAGGCGGCGCCGAGCAGGAACGGCGCCGGGCGCAGCCCGTAGGTGGCGGCCAGGTAGCCGGTGGCCAGGGCGGTGATGGCGACCGCGCCGTAGCCGGCGGCCTCGTTCAGGCCCATGGCCAGGCCGCGCCGGGCGGGGCCGACCAGGTCGATCTTCATGATCACGGTGGTGGACCAGGCGAGCCCCTGGTTGACGCCCAGCAAGACGTTGGCGGCGACCACCCAGCCCCAGTTCGGCCCCCAGATCAGCAGCGGGGGGATGGGCAGCGCGACCAGCCACCCGGCGAGCAGCACGGGTTTGCGGCCGAAGCGGTCCGACAACGTGCCCGCGAAGAAGTTGGTGACCGCCTTGACCGCGCCGAACGCCAGGATGAAGGTGAGCGCGCTGCTGAACGCGGCCAGGTGAAAGGTCTGCTCCGCCAGCAAGGGGACCACGGTGCGCTCCTGGCCCAGGGTGCCGCCGACGCAGGCGTTGACCGCGACCAGCAGCGAGAACTGGGCCAGGTTGGCCCGCAGGCCCAGCCGCACGCCCTGGTTCGGCGGGGGGCTGGGCGATCGGGTCGGGGGAGGCGCCGGGCGTGGGTCCGGAGCGGTCACCCGGTGTTCCCGGCGGCCACGGGCAGGCCGGCCCGCTTCCATTCGGGAAACCCGTCGGCCAGCCGCCGGGCCCGGAACCCGCTGCGGGCCAGCTCTCGCACCGCCTCGTCGGCGTACACGCAGTAGGGGCCCCGGCAGTAGGCGACCACGTCGGCGTCGGCGGGTAGCGCGGCCAGGTGGCGGCGCAGCTCGGTGACCGGCACCGAGCGTGCTCCCGCGATGTGTCCGGCCGCGTACTCGGCCGCTGGCCGCACGTCGAGCACCAGGACCTCACCGCGGGCGAGCCGAGCGGCCAGCTCGGCCCGGCCGATCACCTCGATCCCCTCCCGGCTGCCGAGGTAGGCGTCGGCGAGCCGTTGCAGGCCGACCACGTGCTCGGCGGCCACCTGCGTCAGCGCCGACCACAGTGCGGCGACCTGGTCGCTGGCCAGCGCGTAGAAGATGCGGGTGCCGTCGCGGCGGGTCGTCACCAGCCCGGCCCGGGCCATGGCCCGCAGGTGATGTGAGGTGTTCGCCACGCTCTGGCCGATCTCGGCGGCGATCTGCTCGACCGGGCGCTCACCCTGGGCCAGCAGGTCGGCGATCTCGGCCCGCCACCCGCTCGCCAGCGCCCGGGCCACCTCGGCGAATCCTTCGAACAGGGCTTCGACGTGGTCATCGCCGAGGCGGTCACGATGTTCACCGACCGGCCGACGGCGGTCGCCGAGCTGACCCGGGTCACCCGGCCCGGCGGGCGGGTGCTGGCCACCGAGTTCTACTGACGCAGGCCGCCGACCCCCGAGGCGAGGGAGGTCTTCCTCGGCCAGGTCTGCCCCGGCATGCAGTTCGACTCGGTCGAGGGCTGGACCCGGATCTACTCCGGCGCCGGGCTGACCGGGCTGGACACCCAGACCGGGCCGTTCGAGATGATGACGCCGCGAGGGTTCCTGGCCGACGAGGGCCTGGCCCACTGCCTGGCCATCATGAGCACGGTCGCGGGACGGCCCGCCTACACCCGCAAGATGGCCTGGCTCATGCCCCGCATGGCCAAGGCCGTCCCCTATCTCGGCTACATCATCATCACCGGCACCAAGCCCGAATGAGCTCCTGACCGAGGCCACGAGCCGCGACGCTACCGCCCGTCGGTGCTGCCGAGGCCCAGCCGGCGGTGTACGACCTGGCGGGCCAGGTCCAGGACTGCGGGGTCATCGTGCAGGACGAAGTTGGCGTCGGCGGCCAGGATGATCCCGTTCAGCTCGAAGGCGAGCCGGTCGGGGTCCTCGCCGGGAGGGAGTTCGTTCTGCTTGATGGCGGTGGCCGCAAAGCCGCGGAGCAGGTCCACGAACCCGGCCTGGAACCCGGCGACCGCGTCCTTGACCGGGCCGGGGCGGGTGCCCATCTCCAGGGCCGCGCCGGCGAAGAAGCACCCGCCGGGGAAGGTGCGGCGCTCCAGGTGCTCGAAGAACGCCTCGCACACCGCCGCGAGCTGGGCTAGGCCGACCGGGGCCGCGAGGGCGGGCTGGACGACTTCGTCGGCGAAGATCCGCCCCGCTTCTTGCACGGTGGCCAGCTGGAGCTCCTGCTTGGAGCCGAAGTGCGCGTACAGGCCGCTCTTGCTCATGCCGATCGCCGCGGCCAGGTTCCCGATCGACAGGCCCTCCAGCCCGTCCACGGTGGCCAGCGACGCAGCGGCGCGCAAGATCGCGCCGCGGGTTCGTTCCCCGTCGGCACGCGCGCGCCGCGGGGCGCGGGTTGCCTGGCCGGCCGTGTCGTCCATCGTCTTGACAAGATAGCACGACCGGTCGTACGTTCACCTAGTACGAACGATCGTGCTAACTAGGTCGGCCCGGCCGGCCGCAGCGGGCACCAGACGAGAGGGGGCCAGTCATGGCAGGAAAGGCAGTGATCAGTCTCAGCACCGGCCTGGAGGACCCGGAGAAGGTGACCGTGGCGTTCCTGGTCGCGGTCGGCGCCGCCGAATCGGGACGGCCGACCCTGATGTTCCAGGCCAAGGAAGCCGTCCGGCTCGCCCTGGACGGAATGGCGGCGGGCGTCGCCTGCGATGGCTGCCCGCCCCTTCGCGACCTGCTCGGGCGGTACGACAAGGCCGGGGGCCGGTTCATGGTCTGCCCGGTCTGCTTCAACGCCAAGCAGCTCGACAAGGGCGCCCTGCTGCCCAACGCCGAACTGGCCGGCAGCGTCCAGCTGTGGCAGTGGATCGGCGATGAGGGAGCAACAACCTTCAGCTACTGAGGCCTGCACCTGGGCGGAGGCGAGTGCGGCGCGCTCGGCATCGGTAAAGTACGGCCACCTCACACCCCAGGAATCACTCGTCAGGTGCCCCGGAAGATTGGCTGGCGCTTCTGGACGAAGGCACTGAGGCCCTCGAGGTAGTCGCTGCTGTCGTACACTTCCCGGCGCAGGCCCTGGACCCGTTCGTACACCTGTGCCGCGATCGGCTGGTAGTCCGACAGGACACGAAGCTGTTCCTTGATGACCGCAATCGCCAGCGGTGACTTCGTCGCCATCGTCGCGGCCAGCTCCAAAGTGAAGGACTCGAGCCGGTCCCAGGGGACCAAGTGGTTGATGAGCAGCCATTCCTTGGCCTTGCGGGCGTCGATGGGCGCAGCGGTGAAGAACATCTCCTTGATGACGTTGATGGGCAGCCGTCCCTGGAAATGCAGCAGCCCGGTGATGTTGTAGGGCAGCCCGAGGTTCGCGGGGGTAATGGCAAACAAGGCCGTCTCGTCGGCGACGGCCAGGTCACAGCTGAGCACCAGGTCCAGCGCTCCGCCCCATACCGTGCCGTGCACCATGGCGACAACCGGCGCGGGGAAGGTGCGGACGGCGCGGATCAGCCCTTCCAGCGGATCGTTATAACCCAGCGGGTCCCGCCCGCCCGGGGGAAGCTCACCGATGTCATGGCCCGCGGACCAGACCTCCATTCCCGCCGCGGCACGTAGCACTATCGCGCGCACCTGCTGGGCTCGCAGGCTCTCGAGTGCGGCGATGACCCGGTCGGCCATCCGGGCACCGATGGCATTGCGCTTACGGCGGTCCTCGAGGGTGATGATGCCTACCTGGCCGACCACGCCAGTCAGGACGACGTCGCCCGCACTGCCCTCCGACCCGGCGCCGGCGGTGGTCGGCGCTTCCGCTGGCTGCTCACCCGGCCCGTTGCGGTCACCCGTGGCCAGGGCCACGTAGGTCCGGGCCATGGCATCCTTGCCCGCCCCGGCGATGGCGTTCAGCAGCGTGAGCGCCTGAACCAGCTGCTCGCCGTCCAGGGCGCCGACGAGATGGCGCCAGAGCACCTCCGCCAGGACGTTGAATGCTTCCTGTATCTCGGTGAGCTCAAGGCCCGCGGCGTAACAGTGCGCCGCGATCTGCTCAGACGGCCTGATGATCGGCTCCGCGCGGCCCGCGCGCACGCAGCGCACGACGAGGCGGAACAGCTGCCGCGCGTCGCGGCGGCGCCCGTCCGGGCCGGGGGACTGGTGGCGTGCCTCATCACGTCGCGCGAGGGCGGCAACCGCCTCGTCGATCACCCCGTCCTCGGCGCTGGCCAGAACTGCTGATGTGTCCACGAACCGCCACCTCCGTTCTCGGGCCGGTCGCCCGGCAGGCCCGCAGCAGCAGCCCGTGCCTGGCCAAGATGCCCAGCCGCGTCCGGGCTGTACCGAATCCGACATTCAGCACCACGCGGTCGCCGATGAAAACCGGGTCCGCGACAACGCCAGTCCATCGGTTCGGGACGTGCCGGGCACCGGCCACAGGTCCTGTCATCCCGCGCCGAAGGTCCGGCAACGGCCCGGTAGGCAAGAACTGAGCCGCCGGGGCCGAAGTCCCATGCGCCGGGACCTTGGTCGATAGCGCTTGCTCCCGGCGCCCGGTAAGACCTGCTCAAAACCGGCCGTGTCGCCTGCTCCGCGGCGCACGATCTCGGGTTCGGGCTGGGAGAAGTCGATCACCGTGGTCGGCTCGGTGCCGCAGTCGCCGGAGTCGATCACCGCGTCCACGGCGTGGTCGAGCTGCTCCGCGATCTCCCACCCCTGGGTCATGGGTTCGTCCTGGCCGGGCAGCAGCAGCGTGCTCGAGACGAGCGGCTCGCCGAGCTCGGCGAGTAGCGCCTGGGTCACCACGTGGCGGGGGATCCGCACCCCGACGGTCTTCTTCCTCGGGTGCTGCAAGATCCGCGGCACCTCCTTGGTCGCGGGCAGGATGAACGTGTAACTGCCCGGGGTCGCCGCCTTGATGGCCCGGAACACCGGGTTGGCCACGTACGCGAACTGGCCGAGCTGGGCGAAGTCCTGGCACACCAGCGTGAGGTGGTGCCGGTCATCAAGGCCGCGGATCGACCTGATCCTGGTCATGCCGTCCCTGTTGCCGAGCTGGCAGCCGAGCGCGTAGCAAGAGTCCGTCGGGTAGGCGATCACGCCGCCTGCGCGCACGATATCGGCGATCTGGACGATCGCGCGCCGCTGCGGGTTGGCCGGATGGATGTCGAAGTACCTGACCATGCGACGAGCTTAGGGTCATCACCGGCGAGCGGAGGTAATGCCAGGTGAGCCCGGGTCAGGTGTCCAGCGCGTCGATCAGGGCCTTGGTGACGTCTTGAGTGGAGGCGGTGCCGCCCAGGTCGCGGGTGAGGATGCCGGCCGCGGTGGTCGCCTCGATCGCGAGGTCCAGCCGGGCGGCCTGTTCGGGCAGGCCGAGGTGGTCGAGCATCAGGGCGGCGCTGCCGACGGCGCCGATGGGATTGGCCAGTCCTTGTCCGGCGATGTCCGGTGCCGAGCCGTGCACGGGCTCGAACATGCTGGGGTAACGCCCCTCGGGGTTGAGGTTGGCGCTCGCGGCCAGGCCGAGGCTCCCGGCCAGGGCGCTGCCGAGGTCGGAGAGGATGTCCGCGTGCAGGTTGGAGGCGACCACGACGGAAAGGTCCTCGGGGCGCAGGACGAACTTCGCGGACATCGCGTCGACCAGCACGCTCTCGGTCTCCACGTCGGGGTAATCCTGGGCGACGCGCCTGAAGACGTCATCCCACAGCACCATGCCGTACTGCTGGGCGTTACTCTTGGTGACGCTGGAGACCTTCCGCCGGATACGGGTGCGGGCCAGATCGAAGGCGAAGCGCATGATGCGTTCGCAGCCGACCTCGGTGAACAGCGCCGACTGGACGGCGACTTCGCCGCCGGGGCCGCGTGCGGAAAGGTTGCGGCCGCCCAGCCCGGCGTATTCGCCCTCGCTGTTCTCACGGACGACGACCCAGCCGAGTTCGGTGTCGTCGGCCTTGCGCAGCGGGCTCCGCACGCCGGGCAGGAAGCGCACCGGGCGGACGTTGGCCCATTGATCGAAGTTCTGGCAGATGGCCAGCCGCAGGCCCCACAGGCTGATGTGGTCGGGTACGCCGGGCCAGCCGACCGCGCCGAAGTAGATGGCGTCGAAGCCCTTCAGGATCGCCAGGCCGTCCTCGGCCATCATCCGGCCGGTGCGCGCGTAGTACGCGCAGCCCCAGCCGAATTCCTGCCAGTCGAACGCGAACGCGCCGCCGCTGCCGGCGGCCAGCGCGTCGAGCACCTCCCGCCCGGCGGCTACCACCTCCTGGCCGACGCCGTCCGCGGGAATCGCTGCGATACGGAACCTCTGGGTGGCGCTCACCGTGTTTCTCCGTCCCGGCCGGGTCAGCGCGGCGTACCTTCCGGATCTGCGTCGTCGGGCCGTTCACGCTGCTTACCAGGGCCGGCTCGTGCGGGCCTTCGGGCCGGCGCCAGCCGGTCGATCAGGCCGGCCACGGCCTGCCCGGTGCTCTCGCCGA
>Ga0187817_10000767_pt1 | contig 14486 bp, 14 predicted proteins | sample NC_wetland_sal_i_17_FD_132431 | JGI IMG/M metagenome (GOLD analysis project Ga0187817, IMG submission 132431) | Wetland sediment microbial communities from Neuse River Estuary, North Carolina, USA - SO4_2 | ecosystem: Environmental > Aquatic > Freshwater > Wetlands > Sediment | place: USA...
AGCAGACAACGCAACGTCTGCGATCTCGCACATACTGATCCCGAGATCACCCTGCGCGCTCTCCTCAAGGAAGGAACCTGTGCCGGCCGAGCAGGCGTTGTTCATAGCGTAGTCGATCGGTACGCCATTTCGCAGGTAGATGTACTTGGAATCTTGGCCGCCCAATTCAAAAATCGTGTCTACATCTGCTGCAAAGTGTGTCGCGCCAGCGGCATGAGCCGAAATCTCGTTGTACACGTGCTCGGTGCCCAGGCAGGCGCCGACTAGTTCTCGGGCCGAGCCTGTTGCGCCCGCAAGGCTCACAGGGCGATTGCCAACTTGACGGATGAGCGCGGTTAGGCACTCGCGAGCCGCCAACACAGGATCACCGCGAGTTCGCGTGTAATGCGAGGCCACAATGCCACTTGTCACAGGATCGAGCAGGATCGCCTTTGTGGTCGTCGATCCCGCATCCACTCCCAACACCAGCGGACCGTCCGGTGGCGTCTGCAGGGACGGGGCGGCGATGATCTGCACCTGGTCCTTGTAACGATGAAGCAGCGGAAGTTTCTCGAAGCCCGGCGGACGTGAAATCTTCGGGGATCTGTGCAGCGGCCTGTCGCGGGTGAGCAACGCTGTACCCCACGCTTCGAGCCAGGGACTCTCCGGCAGCGCGATCAACTCCGTGCCGGCAAGCTTCACGCGCAGTGCCTCCAGCAGTGCGGCGTTGCGGGTCACGCCTCCGATCAGCAACACGCGCCGCAGTGGAAGTTGCCCTTTCTCCAGTAGCGCGACCACTTTGTTTGCCATGTTGTCGTGGATGGTGTGCAGGATGTCCGCCGGAGTGGCCTCGTGACGGTTGAGCTTGTGCGTGACATCGGACTTGCAGTGCACAGAGCAGCGCGAAGCAAGCGGCACGACTTCCCCCGTGGATGAAAGCTGGATCGCCTCGTCCATATCGAGTCCCATCCTGCCGATCAGTTGCACGAAGAACTCGCCACTGCCCGCCGCACACTTATTATGTGACAAAACATTGGTGATCCTTCCGTCCGCTAGCATGTAGACCAGAAAGGATTCGCCACCTAAGGAACCCACAGCGTCGAACTGTCCTTCCAGCTCTCGCAGAGCGCGTTGGATCGCGGCAAACTCAGAGATGTGCCCCAGATGACCGGATACACCGAAATATTCGGCGTCGGCGAACTCCGGCATAGCGAGCAGATTCGCAAGAACTTCCAAGGGGCGTCCCTGATGGGCCATCACTTTGGATTTCTTGGCGTTGTCTCGAAGCGCGACCAGCTTGACCGTCAGTGCGCCGATATTGACGCCTACGAAGGACATCACGGCTCTCGTATGGCAGGATTTGGATGCGACAGTGTCGGATACGGAAGGCACGCAGACCCGATCAGCATAAGTCTGCCTCTGATTGAACTATACTCCCGCGCGCGAGAGCACGAGAGGTTATTCAAGGCGACCGCTAAATACTTATCTTCCGCATCGGACGGTCCATGTGAGTCTGGTAGCCCGAACACATCGTGACGCGGTCAGGTCATGCAAGCTCTGGCCAATTGTGATCTCAGCCACCGCTTTTTTCCGTCGAAGGTAGTTCTTGCCGCAAATTGTCCGCGTGACCGGGTTCGAGTGGGCATCCTGGTTCTTCTACAACCCGGTGCCGCCGGAGATTGCGGCTCAGTGCCTCTCGGTATGACGCGAGCCGTGATGTGATGTGGAGTTCGCACATAGAGAACGATCAGATAAACATTTCTATCGTCTGCCTCTTTGGCGAAGTCTGCCGTTGACAATCGCTGAGATTCCTCCCGAGCGACGGGCGAAAGTGAAGTAATCCGCCGTGAACGAAGGGACGAAGACTGGCCGCCCGGAATTTGCCGCTCAAGGGGTGAAGTCACGCTGTCCGCGGATTCAAGGATTTAATCTGTCAACCATGTCTCTGACACTTACTTTTCAACTGTTGTCTAGTGCGTGTTATGCCGCTCTTTCCGCCCTCCGCGCACGAGCACGCCACGTTACGTTCGCCAAATGAAAGTAGCCCAACCCCAACTCCGACTGCCAAAATCATGCAAGACAGGAACCCGTATGAGTTCAGAAGTGATTCCATTCCATACAAAGTTTACGCCTTTTGAGAAGGCGTGGAACTCGCCCCATACGGTACGCTTCCCCACACCCGACGACGCCTTGCAGTCGAGAACTTCGCAGGGCTCGGATGCCGATGTCGCCCGCAACCGGGCGCTCGCCGCCTACAAGGACTTCCTCACCCTCTGGAAAGACGCTGATCCCGACATCCCCGTCCTGAAGCAGGCAAAAGCCGAGTACGCGAAGCTGCAATGAAACTCGCCCAGACTTCGTTACTGCGGTTGCGATCCTGCGCGTTCCACAAGGTATACCTGTGCACCAGCGACCAACCTGCCGAAACAGGGGGCGAAAGGCCGCATAAAATGAAGTCGCCGCAGACACCCTTTCGAACCACCCGATTGGCGAGGGCTTGGGAACGCTTGAAATTGCGGATTTGCCCTTTCCTGCGTCCATCGGTGTGACCGTCCTCGTTGACTCGGCTTCACAGCACTCCTAACATGGCACGTGAGTCCTTCGCCATCCATGATCGACCAGACCATCTCGCACTACCGCATCGTCGAGAAACTCGGCGGGGGCGGCATGGGTGTGGTCTACAAGGCTGAGGACGTGAAGCCGCAATAACTGGCGAGTCGAAGCAAAGGAGAAACCCTATGATCGACACCAACAAACTCCTCATTCGCCGTCTCTTCGAGGAATGCTTCAATCGGCACAACGTGGATATTTACTCTCAGTTCTATGCGGGGACATTTGTGCAGCATACGCCCAGCCTTGGAGAACTCGGAGCCGAGGCGCATCGCCAGCTTCTGGTTTCCATCTTTGCCGCTTTCCCTGATGCCCATTGGACGGTTCTCGACCAGATCGCCGAAGGCGACAAGGTCGTCACCCGCTGGCGACTTGTTGCCACTCACAAAGGAACTTTCGTGGGTATTGCTGCGACAGGAAAGCAGTTGATAAGCGGCGGTATCTGTATTGACCGCGTCGTTGACGGAAAGCTGATAGAGGAGTGGGAAGAATGGGACACGCTTGGCATGATGCAGCAACTGGGTGCTGTCCCGGTCGCCAAGGTAGACCACCCGCTGGCAGTGTAGCCATCAGGCAGTGTGGCAGCGCCGTAGTTGACGCTATCAGGCAATTTCACGTTTTGACCGCCAGCATCAACGCCAAGGCGATTTGCACCAACAGTGTGTCTTGAAAAGGTCGCTGCTCTTGCGAATAATCGCACTCGCCCATGCCCAGAAGCACGATTAACTTCGACACGGTGCGGAAGATCGGCTTGGCGTTGCCCGGCGTGGAGGAGAGCACTGCGTACGGGTCGCCCGCGCTCAAGGTTCGCGGAAAACTCTTGGCGTGTGTGCCTGCTCATCGTTTGGCTGAACCGGGTTCGCTTATGGTTCGCGTGAACTTCGCCGACCGCGCCGAACTGCTCGCAGCCGCTCCCGACGTTTACTACGTGACCGACCACTATCTCAACTACACGTCCGTGCTGGTTCGCCTGTCCCGCGTCACGCCCGACGTCCTGCGGGACTTGCTCGGCATGGCTCACAAATTTGTGACCGCGCATGAGGCACGCCGTTCGCCATCGCGGCACCGTCGCAAGCCTGCCTGACTCCGGCTCTGAAGCAAGCTAAAGCCCAGTACGCGAAGCTGCAATAGGCTTCTTGCTGCTGCGACGTTGGCGTAAGTGTCGCTAGGTTCGTTCAACGGATTCGGTGGACATCGTTCGCGGCTGCGTGATTCCTTGGTGCCTGCTTGACTTTCAGTGTGGTCGCGATCCAGAATACCCGACAAGTGTCTTGCGGTAGGGGCATTCCAGTCCTACAACCGAATAGCAACTGGGGAGGTCATCATGCGGCGACTCAACTTGATTCGCACGGTGCTGTTTGTCGGCGTGTGTTCCGCGTTTGGATCACCCGCGTTTGCTCAGCATGAGCATCCAGCAGGCGATCCGACAAAACTCGGCAAGGTGAATTTCCCCGTCGCCTGTGATGTGTCAGTTCAAGCTCAATTCAGCAGCGCGGTGGCGATGCTTCATTCCTTTTGGTACGAGAAAGCCAGTGAGACTTTCGCTGCTGTCGCGGAGAAAGACCCCACGTGTGGCATGGCGTACTGGGGAATCGCCATGACCTACTACCATCCCATCTGGCAGCCGCCCGGTCCCGCCGACCTGAAAGCGGGTACGGCTGCTATGGAGAAAGCAAAGCTGGTCGGTGCCAAGACGCAGCGTGAGCGGGACTACATCGCCGCTGTCGAGACGTTTTACAGGGACTCCGACAAGCTTGACCACGCCACTCGCGCACAGGCTTATGAACGAGCGATGGAACAGCTTCAAGCGCGTTACCCGGACGACCATGAAGCCGCAATCTTTCATGCTCTCGCACTGCTCGCCACTGCGCCTCCCACGGACAAGACCTATGCGAACCAGAAAAAGGCTGGCGCGATCCTAGAGCCGCTGTTTGCGGAAGAGCCAGAGCATCCCGGCATAGCCCACTACATCATCCATGCGTATGACTATCCGCCGCTGGCGCAGGGAGCTTTGGACGCGGCACGGCGTTATGCGAAGATCGCGCCCGATTCGCCGCACGCGCTGCACATGCCCTCGCACATTTTCACGCGGCTCGGCTTGTGGCAGGAATCCATCGACTCCAATCTCGCCTCGGCAGCGTCGGCGAAGAAGAACAACGCGCCGGGGAACGAACTTCATGCCAAGGATTACCTGATCTATGCCTACCTTCAAGGCGCTCAAGATCAGGAAGCCAAAGGGGCACTGGACTCACCACCACCGGGGCGTGACGATGATCCGCAGTACTTGAACTGGCTATATGCTATGGGCACGTCGCCTGCCCGGTACGCTGTTGAACGGCACCAGTGGGCAGAAGCGGCTGCTTTGGTAGTACCACCGAACACGTTTCCGGGCGGGCGCTGGGCATGGACGGAGGCGAATTTGCACTTCGCACGCGCCCTCGGTTTGTCACACACCGGGAAAACTGAAACCGCCCGAACAGAGGTACTGAAGCTCGCATCCCTTCGTGACACGCTAACCGGGATCAACGACAAGTACTGGGCAGATCAGGTGGAAATCCAGCGCGAGAGCGCAGAAGCGTGGATTACCCTCGCAGACGGCAAGAGCGAGGAGGCTCTCCGGCAGATGCGTTCTGCCGCTGAGCACGAAGACAGGACTGACAAGCACAATGTCACGCCGGGGGTCATCCTGCCAGCTCGCGAACTGCTTGGCGAGATGTTGCTTCAACTGAAGCAGCCCGCAGAGGCGCTGGTCGCCTTCGAAAGCACGCTGCGCACAGCCCCAAATCGCTTCAACTCGCTCTCCGGTGCCGCACGAGCCGCGAAACGTGCAGGGGATGGCGAGAAGGCGAAGACCTACTACGCCAAGCTCCTCTCCATCTGCGAGCACGCCGATGGAGACCGCCCGGAGCTTGAAGAAGCGCGAACCCTGTTAGCCGAGAGATGAAGCTACATTCTCCCTGTGAGGCGCTGATGCACTGTGCTCCTTTAGGAGGGTCACCATGCGGCGAGAACGGCGCTGAAGAATCGCGTTGATCTTGGTGGGATTACTCTTTATCGCGATGGTCTATCCCTTGGTGCTGTTTGTGAAGCAAGAGCCAGCATTGGCGATGATGATGAGCCTTTACGTGACGCTCGGTATTTTCTTGATAATGGCAGCGCGGGACCCATCGGGGAATCGCAGCCTGATTGCTTTCACGGCATGGTCGAGCTTCGCCCACGCTGCCGTGATGTCGTTCCAAGCTTTTCGAAATCTGATCGCACACGGGGAACTGATCGGGTCGGCTGTGCTCGTCGTCATCGGTGTAGCGTTGACCTCGCTGGCTCCGGCAAAGCCGTCACTCGACCGCGTATTGGTTCGAAGCTAGAATTCGAGGCGCAGTTGAACTGCGATCATCCGTGGGCTGCTGTCCCCGCCCAGTCCCACTCCCAATAAGCCAGTTGGGGGCGACGTGGTATAGGTCAGTGCGCCGAAACCAGTCTGCGTAGACGGCTTGCCGGGTATGCCCGCCAGCACCATGCTCGGAAGAGCGAAGTTCGGATGGTTGAAAACATTGAAGAACTGCGCGTCGAAGCGCAGCTTCATGTCCTCACTGAGAGAGAACCATTTCGTCAGGTAGAAGTCGTTCCATACAAAGTCGGGTCCATGAAGAGAGTTGCGTCCAAGATTCCCGAACTGACAACTCTGCGGAGTGTCCCCGCCGTTGCAGGCTCCGGTGCTCGGATCGACTGCGGAAACGAAGGCATCGGGATTGAGCCACTGGATCGTACCGGGCTGCGTTGTGCCCGGAATCGGGTGATGATCGTAGAGAGGCACGCCGGGTACAACGCTCGCGAACTGAGGACCGCTACCCTGCACGATTCCCTTCGGCGTACACGGCGCGTCAGGGGTTGTGCTCACACACGCGGATTATGGCGTGCTCAGTACAGAAAAAGGCACGCCGCTGTGCCAGAACGCTGTGCCCGACAGTTGCCATCCGTTCAGGGCGTATCCTAGCGAATGGCTTCGCACCTTCAGCGGAAGCTGGTAGACGTATTGCCCCGTGAGATTGTGGCGGATGTCGTAATCGCAGGAGCCGTAATCGCGAGCCAGTTCTCCCGGCAGCGGGGACAGGATTCCTCCCGCAGAAAACTGAAGAAATCCGCCGTTCGAGACTGTGTCCAAGCAATGACTCCACGTGTAGTTGACCTGCCCTTGGAGTCCGTGGCTCAAGCGCTTCATCGCCGTTAGTTGCAGCCCGTTGTAGTGGCTGTTTGCCCCTGTCGAAAACTGAGTGACTGCGCCAAACCGGGGATCGGTCGGCTGCATGTATGGGAAGGGCGCAAAACATCCTTGGCACACGGTTTGGTAGCCATTGACTTGCGTGGTGTACGGCTGATTTACGGCACGAGTACCGACGTACTGAGCCTGAACGCTCGCGGTCGTCCCGATTTGATGCTCAATGCCGAGGCTCCACTCCATGAAGTACGGCGCGTGGAGTCTACCGTTGGGCACGGCAGTGATTGCGACGGGGGGCAGACACGAGACCGGGTTCGCAAGCGCGGATGCGCAGGAAAGTTGTCCTTGTGCGAAGCCGGAAGTAAATCTCTGATCGGCGGCGACGCTTGCATCCACCGCACTGTTCGGCACTCCGGGGGCAATCAGAGTTCCGCCTACTGTCCCCAGAAGACCGCCTTGGAATGTCTGCACGTAAGGCGGGTTCATCCCTACCAGATCGGCAACGGCTCCGGGCAAGAGATCGCTGAACAGTCCGAAGCCAGTTCTGAGCACGGTTCTTGGCTCGACCTGCCACGCAATCGCCGTCCTCGGTTGCAGGATCGCCAGTGGTGTGGACGAGAACAGGTTCCCAAGATGCGTCTGAATGGCGTCGCTGAGCGGCTGATTCACGTCATGCGACATTGCATAGAACGATCCGTGAAGGCGTGCCACTTCGTCATGCGGGTTCAACGGATTCGAATTGAAGGTGTCACGGAGACCAATCGTCCACGTCAGCTTCTTCGTGACCTTCCATGTGTCCTGTGCGTAGAAATCAAGATTCAAGAAATTGAACGGTTCGTTTACATTCGTCGGGAACGTCTTCGTGGCAGTAGATGCCACGCCGTAGATGAACTCGGGCAAGTCGGTATACGTGACCAGCGGGACGGTGCCTTCGCCGAAATCATAATCATTCAAACGGAAGATTCGAACATTTGTGCCGATCCTAATCTCGTGTGATCCCCGGCTCCATGCGAGGTTGTCATTGATGAAAAACCGGGATGCCCGTCGCCCCTGAAGCCAAGTGTTGTCCAGCCCTCCAATCGGGGTGAACGGCGCGTTGGCACCGCTGCCCTGTAGAACTATGGGGAAGGCAGACAGCGTCTTTTGAAAATCGCTGGGCGCGAATAGGCTCGAATACCAAGAGAACGCCGGGTTGAAGCAGTTCACTAGATTTTGCGAGAACACATGGGTGTATCCCGCCGCGAACGAGTAGAGCGGCTGAGGAGAAATCGAGTTGAACAGCGGGTTGATCGGGTCTGTCCATGCGGCTTGCAATCCGGTATCAGCCTGAAAGCGGAACCATGCCGTGTTGTTGGTGTTGATGTTGTAGTCGATCCGGGCGGTCTGAACCTGTTCGTGGTCGTCGCTGGAGTGGGAAACGCTTTGCCGATTGGCGCAACCGTTGCCGTTCGGCGTCGCGCCGGGAGCCGGGGAGCCGTCAGAGTTGAACGGACATCCCAACACTGAGAGAGGTACTCCGCTGGTGTTGCCGTAAAGCGAAAACATCGTATGGTAGAAGGGCACCAACTGTGGCTCTGGCGCATAGGTCGAGCCAGTTACGGAGTCAGTGCCGCCAAGCGGAAGCTGTTGCAATACGTATTTCTGGAATGCAGGAGTTGGAACCGTCGCCGGGGTGACAATAGGCAGCGCAATCCGAACCCACTCGCTGTCAAAAAAGAAGAACAGTTTGTCGCGCAGGATCGGGCCTCCCAAGCTGCCTCCGAAATGGTTCACGTTTGAGCGCGGCTTGTGATTGCCCGGTGTGGCATTCGTAAAGTAGTCCGCTGCATTGAGGATCGAACCATTCCAAAGTTCATACAGGTTTCCGTGAAACTTGTTGGTGCCAGACTTGGTGACGTAATCGACCTGAGATGCGCCGTACCTGCCTTGATCGACGGAATAAGACAAAGTGTTCACGGTCACTTCGGAGATTGAATTGAGTCCTAAGACGAGATTCGTCGAAAGTCCGCTGTTGAGGTTTGTCAGAGGATCGTTCGTTTCCAGCCCGTCCACGATGTAACCGTTCGACAGAGCGGGCAAGCCGTTGAACTCCACGTTGCCATAGCCGTTGCTGCTGCCCACGAAGTCGTTGCTGCTCCCAGCCGTGTTGATTAGGGCACCGGGGGCGAACTGCAAGGGGTAGGTCAAGTCACCGCCCGGATTGGGCAGGTCTTCGAGCGCGGGTGCGTTGAGGGTCGTAGATGTGTTTGCATTTTCTGGGTTGATTATGGGAGCTTCTGAACCGACCTCCACCGTCTCGTTTGAGTGAGCTACTCTCAAAATGAAGTTGACCGTTTGCTTCTGTCCCAGTCCTGAGAAGACATTGTCCGCCTCTTGCGGCTCGAATCCCTCCCCTTCGATTCTGACTCGATATGCCCCCGGCTTTAACTGGGGAAAATTGAACCGCCCTGCTTCATCCGTCTTGGCACTCCGCCTTGAACCCGTATCTTGACTGGTGATTGTCACCGTAGCTCCACGAATGACTGCTCCGGTGGCATCGGTCGCTTGCCCCTGAATGGCACTTGTAGTCTCGCCCTGACCCAGTGCTTCTATTGAGAGGAGACAAAAAACCGTAATTACTGAAAAGGAAAGGGAGTGTCGCATTAGAATCCCAGCAATCATCAATCGGATGGCGGAAGCGTTAATCGTGGCTGATGCTCACTAGTTAAGCACAGTTAACGTCGGAAGTCGAGGGGCTAAAGCAAGTGTAGGTTGCATTCTGGAAAGACACCGACCCCGACATTCCCATCCTGAAGGAAGCGAAAGCGGAGTACGCGAAGCTGGAATAGCCAGGGGAAGGTCGGCCTGCTTCGTCGCTTGGTGCCGAGCGGTAACTGTTGAAACCAGCGATTACACTCAAAATGCCTCACCAAGGTGTCTGCCTGACAGTTAGCGACTATCCGACAGCATCGTGCGCAAGCTCAAGTCTTGGTTGTCACAACTGATCTGTTCCGTCTTTCAGTTTCTTCAAGAATGTCGGCGGACGAAAAGAAAAGGGGCCGCTCGCCCAAGAGCAGCCCCAAAGACAATCAACATGAAAAACGGCGCTATTCTACTACACCCGCCGTCACAAGTGCCAACCGTGAAGGTGGCGAACGCCTGATTCCTCCGGCGTGCTGTTTTTGAGGCCCAGCAGTTTCAGGCGGGTCTTGATCTCAGAATCTCGGTGGAGTCCCCACGGTTGTTGAGCGTAATGGCTGAAGGGCGAACAAATGGCAGGGTGAACGAATGGCGTAAGTTAAACGCTCGGGGCCGAAGAATGGACTCCTCTTTCTGTCGATACTATCGCGGGTCCGAGGGCGTTTGAGCGCAATTGAACGCACCATGATCGGGAACAGCAGAATCTTCACCGAAGGGAACCATCTGATCGGGGCGTTGCGAGATCGCCGAAGAGGACACGAAGCGAGGGAAACCGTTGGCGGCCCGGACGCGCATCATATCGCCGCTCCGATTTATCACGCCGACTTTTTCGCCGCAGGAGAGAGTGCCGGAGGGATGAGTGTGACAGGGATTGAAATATGTGGGCACGGATTCGTCGTGGCCGGAACATACCACGAACCCATCCCTCCGGGCCGACGCGAGGGCCGCGGCCGATTCTCATCCTGGGCGTCGGAAGATTGTGTCCAGGCGGGGATGACCGAAGTGGCAATGAACAGGACGAAAGCCAGCCGCATAGAGAGAACATTCTCCCTTTAGGGGCTTCACCTGTCGACGAGGCGCTGGGGCTATCCGCGTCAGGATTTTCGAAAGCGTCGCGGCCAGATTTGCGGTCTGGCTGGCTTCCCCCTGCTCAAGCGCTGAGTCGAACGCGCGATGAAAATATGATCGACAGTTCTCTTTCGAGAGCAAACTCGCGCGTTTCATGTGGTTTCTGCGGCAATTGAAGCAATAGGCTGAGCACGGCGGGAACGACCCGAAATTACTGTAACAAGAAAAGGCGCCAGCCCGAAAATGCCAGCCATGGACCACGGAAAATGAAACATGAAACCGACGACGAAGAACGCGCGCATTTCGTTCCCAAGGCAAGATTCCAGCAATCTTCTTGCGCGGGCCGCCGGTAGCCTGCCCCTTCCAAGGAGTGTCCAAGTCGCCTTTGACCGCCCAGAAGCAGCCCTAAGGCTTGCTGGACAGAGAAGCCGAGAGGGTGTCGGGCGGGGGCGCGACAGGCGAGTCTTGGCGACGACCCACTTTGGTGAGCTTGCGTAAAACGAATTCCTCTACAACGCCCGCCAAGGAACTTTCGCCCATTCGGATCAGGCTGTTCTGAAGGATCTCCAGCCCGTGGTTTTGCGAAGGGTAATAGGTGGACACAATCGCCGCGCCTGAGACAACTCCCGCCATGTTGGAGTAGTTGACTTGCCAGCGTCCGTTATCGCCCTTACACATGACCGAGTTACTGATCGCGTAAAGCAGGCGCTTCTTCCTACTCCCCGTCCCGCGATAAAAATAACGCGGATCCTGCTTCAGGAGGGATGGGAAAACGGCACCGGAGAGAAACGTGGACGCAAACACATCCCCGTAGACCGCGCCGAAACGCTTGGCATAACCTTGCACCCCCTGCCCGAACCCTGAGTATTCATCCCCCGCCTGCTGCAGCCCGGCTAGAAAAGCAGCTCCGCCAAACGTAACCACGTCGGTCGATGATTTCCACGCCAGCTGAAATTTCAATTTCGTAGTCAGAGGGGCAGCGTCTGGGCGGTAGCTCACATAGAAATTGGGAATGAAGCCGAGCGCACGCTGGTGTTCCTGCTCTTTAATCTCTTCGGTTGCGACTTCCACTGGGTCTACGGTCACCCTTACTTGTGTCACGACCGTGGCCACTGAGAGAACGATCGGTGGCGCAAGAAAGGTCTGCCCTGGCGCGAGATCCCCTGAGTACACTTCGTTTCCGAACCCCGTCGAACTAACCGAAAGTTCGAAGTGGCCCGGAGGAACGTTCATGAAGGAGAACTGCCCATTGTCGCCGGTAATGACCTCTCGATAAGCGGATTTATCCTCCGGAGTGAGCCGGATCACCTTGCCCGCGCTCACCGCTCCCGACTGGTCGAGGACTGTACCGACGACGCTTCCCGGTTTGGCCGCCTGGGTACCCTGATTTCGCCTTTTCTGCTCCGACCCATCCGAAGTGGACGGAGAAGGACCCCCGGCAGTTGTTTCTCGGGCCAACCGACCGCGCTCGATAGGCCCCCCAGCCTGCGCACTCGCCATCCCACAGCAAATAAGCAGGACCAGGGCAAAGCCAAGACCCAAGAATGTCTTCACCTTCGAGAACCTCCGGGTCCCTGCTAGGATTGCTTTTCGGCCGCTCAAAACAAACACCCCTCCGCGCGTCCCACGATGACGGGAGTAGATCCTTCCGAAACTAAGAGGTATACCTTTCCATGGTTTGTTTTAGATGCCCGACTGAAGGAGAGGATGCTTGGCGCGAGGAAGGAAATCCGGGTTCTCGACAGATTGGACTTCTACAACATACAGGTGGGATAGTTTGGCCTTAACAGGCGTCGCTGTTGAAAAACTCCTTTCCGCGAAATTCGTAAAAATAGAATCGCGTCAGGATGCCCTCCAATCGATTTTCTCGGGTCGCCTAGACATTTTTTATCCCCCATTTGACCCGTCTGAATTTCCGGTAGTCCAACAACTCGTGCTTTGGGCGATGTTGAGGCGGAGCGTTTCGTCGCCTCACCCTATACTGCTTTGCCGCAATGCCGTCACTAACGATTAAACCTGTCCTAAGCCGCCATCCACATTTATTTCGGTTCCGGTGATGTATGATGCATCCTGCGAAGCCAAGAAAGCCACGGTCGCCGCGACTTCTTCTGGCCTTCCAAACCGCTTCATCGGGACACTGGCAACAACTTCCTTGGCGAACCCGTCGATTTGCTCCTTTGGTAGGCCAGTCTTACCGAAGATCGGCGTTTTAATCGGGCCGGGCGCAACTGTGTTCACGCGGATACCCCGTCCAACAAGTTCCGCGGCGGCGGTTCTCGCTAGAGAGCGTAGCGCGGCCTTGGTTGCGGAATATACGCTCGATCCTGCGTTTCCTTTTTGGTCCGCAACACTCGTATTTAGGACAATCGATGCGCCATCGTTTAGGAGCGGCAAAGCCTTTTGAATCGTGAAGTACGCGCCCTTGAAGTTGATATCGACCTCCTCGTCGAACATACTCTCTGAAGTGTCGGCAAGGGGCGCAAATTTCGCAATGCCCGCATTAACGAATAGCACGTCGATTTTGCCCAGCTTTTTGCTGACCTCGGCATATAGCTTTTCCATCTCCGTCGGTTTGGCTACATCCGCTTGCACTGCCACCACGCCGTTTCCGATCGTTCGGACTGCTTCATCCAGCTCTTGCTTGCTACGGCCCGAGATTGCCACTCTCGCTCCCTCTTCTTGCAGCCGCTTGGCCGTCGCCAAACCGATGCCGCTGTTCCCGCCCGTCACTACTGCTACTTTTCCTTCCAATCGCTTCATGTCGGCTCCTTTTCGGCCCGGGTCCGTCCAAGTCTATACATGATTTATCGAAGTATTGGAATACAGAGGTTTCCCTAGGTTGCTTACGACTTGATGCGCGTATGGATGTGGGATTGCAGTAAACTGTAAGCGCCTGGATGGGAGCAAGAACCTATGAGAAGCTCGCAAGAAGCCGCCAGTCTGCTGGAGAACATTAATGAATCGCTCAGCGTCGATCCCGACAAGCTGGCACGTGTGGCGGGGCAGTTCATCACGCCTAACGGAAGCCAAATCTACCCCGTTCGGATGAACGGCGGAACGGTGTACGTGACCATACCGGAAGACTAGCCGACTCGGACACCGTCACAGAACGCCGAGCAGACCGTTTTCGCAGATTCGAGACCACAGGAAGCCGGCACGAGTTCACAAAACAGTGAGATTCTTTTTGCCACGCCCACGCGCCTGCCTGCAACGTGCCGCACTATTTAGAAAACCTGCTTCCGGCCCCGTCTGATAGGTCGTTGATTCCAAGTGGCTGCATTGGGTGGAAAAACTCGTCAACTAACACCTGATTTTCGAACGCTGCCCACTCGGTGAACTCACATGAGTGAAATCCGGATTTTGCAACAATGACCGGCCCAGTAGACCCAGTTGCCTTCGTAGACAGTTTGGAGACGGGCGTCTTTAGCGTCACCTGCGGATATTTCTGGGACTGGAAGACTTCGTCAGTGGATGCGATGTGAGTGTGCGAGGTGCGAGTGTCGGCTCGGAACCTGAACGACGGCACTGAGGTTTTACCTAATTTTCTTTCCGCGGAAACCGGGGAACGTCCCGTCTCTCCCCGAGTTCTGTCCCAGATTACGCAGTTTCGCGGCAACTACCCCGATTTCCTTGCTGGGGCCGAGCGTTAACCGTAGGTGAGCTCGGTGCTCTGTCCGACCTCGATAATATAGCCGTCAGGATCGCGGATGTAGCAGCGTATCTCGCCGTACTTGGGTATCGGCTCCGTGATGAACTCGGCTCCTCGACTTTTCCATAATTTGTAGCACGCTTGAATATCCGCAACGCGGAAATTCATAAAGCTGTTGATACGATTCGGGTCGGGGACGCTGAGCGTTACCGTCGGCTTATCCGGGGTCGGCCCGCCTCCAACGTTCAGAATCATCCAGATATTCGCAAGCTGAAGGTACCCAGG
>Ga0187817_10000768_pt1 | contig 14477 bp, 7 predicted proteins | sample NC_wetland_sal_i_17_FD_132431 | JGI IMG/M metagenome (GOLD analysis project Ga0187817, IMG submission 132431) | Wetland sediment microbial communities from Neuse River Estuary, North Carolina, USA - SO4_2 | ecosystem: Environmental > Aquatic > Freshwater > Wetlands > Sediment | place: USA: North...
ATGCGGGCCACAATGCGCCGATTTTGGCGCGTCGCGATGGTTCGTGTCATCGCCTTGGCGAAGGTGGCGTCCCCCTGGGATTATTCCCTGATTGGACCTACGAAAGGGGCGAGGTCCAGCTCTCTGCCGGTGACCGCCTCGTGCTTTTCACGGACGGCGTGACGGAAGTCAGCGGGGCGGACGGGGAAGAATTTGGCGAAGAACGTTTGGTTGCAGTCCTTTTGGAAAACCGCCACCTCAGCGCGGGAGAATTGCAGGAGAGAATCCTGGCCGAGGTGGCCAAATTCAGCGGTGGGCGTTTCGAGGACGATGCCACGCTCGTCGTGGTGGCAGTGGCGTAGCGGTGGGTGGCTGGCGGAAAAGGGTAAAGGCTAAAGGGTAAAGGACAAAGGCTAACGAACACTAAGGCTGGGTGGCTGGAAAGGACAGGTCATGACTGCTCTGATTCAAGATCTGCGATACGGCCTGCGCACGCTGGCCAAAAATCCAGGCTTCACGGCCGTGGCGCTGCTGGCCCTGGCGCTCGGCATTGGCGCCAACACGGCGATCTTCAGCGTGGTGAACGGTGTGCTCTTGCGCCCGCTGCCGTACCCTGATCCGGAGCGGTTGATGATGATCTACGAAAAGACGACGGATTTCAGCCAAAGCTCCGTCTCCTACCCGGATTTTCTCGACTGGCAGCGGGAGAATCACTCTTTCATGGACATGGCATGCTTCCGCAGGAATGACTTCAACTTCACAGGTTATGGCCAACCGGAGCACCTTCAGGGTGAGCATGTATCCGCCGGCCTGCTGCCCGTCTTGGGCGTGAATCCAGCTCTGGGCCGCAACTTCTTGTCTCAGGAGGACCGGGAAGGTGCAGGCGGCGTCGTCATACTCGCCTACAGTCTGTGGCAAAAGCGGTTCGGCGGCGACTCGCACATTCTTGGCAGGACCCTGACTTTGAATGCCAAGAGTTACACGGTGATTGGCGTTTTGCCCCCGGATTTCCGGTTCCGTGGGCAGTCCGACCTTTACGTTCCCCTGGGCCAATGGGACTCCGTGGAGCTTCGTGATCGTGAAAATCATCCCGGACTGCGCGTCGTGGGGCGGCTCAAGCCCGGCGTCACCATGGCTGCCGCGCAGGCTGAGATGACCTCCATTGCCCGCGCACTTGCCCAGAAGTACCCCAAAACCAATGCACGGGAGGGGGCGACGGTGGTCGGCATGAAAGAGGATATGGTGGGGCACATCCGGCCCACGCTGCTGCTCTTGCTGAGTGCGGTGGGATTTGTGCTGCTCATCGCCTGCGCCAATGTCGCGAACCTGCTGCTGGCGCGCTCGAACGCGCGCAGCCGCGAATTTGCCATCCGCTCAGCGCTAGGTGCAGGCCGCCTGCGGGTGGTGCGGCAACTTTTGACCGAAAGCATCATGCTGGCTTTTGGAGCTTCGCTCCTCGGCTTGTTGCTCGCCAGTTGGGGCACGCGCCTCGTGCTGGCTGCGGTCCCCGACGCTTTGCCGCGCAGCCAGGACATCGGACTCGACCCTTACGTGTTGCTGTTTACATTGTTAGTCTCGGTTCTCACCGGCATTCTATTTGGTCTTGCCCCGGCATTTCATGGTTCCAAAGTAAATCCGCAAGAGGCGCTCAAGGAAGGCACCCGGGGCAGCGGAGGGGGACGCCATCGCGCGGAAGGGATTTTTGTGGTTGTGGAGATCGGCTTGGCTATGGTGTTGCTCGCGGGCGCGGGACTGATGATGCAGAGCATTTGGCGGCTGTTCCGCGTTGACACCGGCTTCGACCCCCACCACGTGTTGACAACCGATGTGGCGCTGTCTCCCAGCGTGGTAACTAGTCCGGCAAGCATCCGGCTCGCTTACCGGCAGTTGCTCGATCGCGTGTCCAATATCCCCGGCGTCCAGTCGGCAGCGATTACTTCGTTGATTCCCCTCAGCGGTGACAGCGAGATTGCATTCTGGCCGGGAAAAGGGCCGCAACCGCCGCAAGACCAGATGGCTTCAACTCTTATGTACATTGTGACGCCCGGCTACCTCCGGGCGATGGGCATTCCGCTCAAGGAAGGACGCTTCGTTACCGATCATGACACGCTCGCTTCGCCGCTGGTGGTAGTGGTTGACGAAGTGATGGCTGAGCATCTCTTCCCCGGACAGGATGCCCTGGGCAAACAGTTCAACCTGATGGTCATAGGCCCGGTCCAGATTGTGGGTGTCACCGGACACGTGAAACACTGGGGTCTGGATGCCGACGACACGGCTAAGATCCGGAACGAAATCTACTTCCCCTTCCTCCAAGTGCCTGACAAATTCATGTCCGAGGCCGTGGCAGGATTGACGCTCGTCTTGCGCACCGGTCCTGATCCCTTGAGCTTGGTTTCGGCCGTGCGCGCGCAGGTGGCGGGCCCGACCGAGGACCAGCCTATTTTCGACGTCGCGACCATGGAGCAGCTCATTTCGAGTTCGCTGACAGAGCGGCGCTTCGCCATGCTGCTGCTTATCATCTTCGCTTCGACCGCCCTGGTGCTGGCCGCGGTGGGAATCTACGGCGTGATGTCTTATGCGGTAAGCCGGCGCACGCATGAGCTGGGCGTGCGACTAGCGCTTGGCGCGCCGCGTCACGACATTTTGAGGCTCGTTGTGCGGGAAGGGATGGCGATGGCGGCGGTCGGAACGGTGGTTGGCTTGGCCGCCACGGTCGGACTGACGCGATTCCTGGCGAGCCTCCTCTACGGCGTCCGGCCAACGGACCCGGCAACGCTTGTGGCTGTATTGTTGCTGTTTGCGGGCATCGCTTTCCTAGCCTGTTACATTCCCGCGTGGCGAGCAACCCGGGTCGATCCGCTCGTGGCCTTGCGGTACGAATAGGTGTCAGGGAGTAGGGAACAGGAAACAGAAGACAGGGAACAGGAAAGAGGTCCCCTCTCGTGATACCAGCCCTCTTCCCCTTGGGGGAGGGGGCCCCAATGCGGGTGAGGGGGGGGTCCGCGACCCCAAATTCAAGATGGAAAGGAGGAATCAGCGAAACCCGTGAAATCCGAAATGATCCAATTCTTACGACATTCTACATCCCACTCACAGCGGAGGTCCACCACAGTTCATGCTGGGGGTCAGAAGAACGTTTTTCGCGTCAGGCGGCTGGGAGGTAGGGCTCCAGCCGCAATCGCGATTTTGCTGGCCTGGGCCGGCTTTGGTCAGGCGACGTGTAACGCTCAGACTTTTGCGCTGAGCGACACCAAGGATCTCGTCCTGGTTAACGTGAAGGCAGACGCCGTCGAATACAAGGGCCGTAAAGCTGTCCGTCTCACAAACGACACGCAGAAGGACGGCTTCGCGCTCTTGCGGGGCACGGACTTTCAGGATGGGACCATCGAGGGAGACATCGCCTTAAAGATCACCACACCGCCGGGCGTTAGAATGCCCGGCTTTGTCGGCATCGCCTTCAGGGCGCGACCGGACGCATCACGCTACGAACTCTTCTACGTGCGGCCGGGGAATTCAAGCTCAGATGACCAGGAGATGCGGAACCATTCGGTGCAATACGTCTCCGAGCCGAACTTTGACTGGTACAAACTACGTCAGGAGTGGCCCTGGGTTTACGAGGCCTATGCGGACTTACGAACGGAGACCTGGACGAAGGTCAGGATCGAGGTCAAGGGCCGCTCCGCCAAGCTCTATTTGAACGGATCGGAGCAGCCAAGCCTGGTCGTGGACGGCCTGAAGGGTGAGGATTTGCGGGGCGGCGTTGCGCTGTGGGGTTATCAAGGCGAGGAGGCGTATTTCTCGAACGTCCAAATCACGAACTCGACCCCATTGCCTGTGAAGAATGGCTCGGATGCCGCCGGTACATGGCAGGTGAAGTTTTCGAGCTACGCCGGGAACTTTGGTGGTACCCTGCAGCTCAAACGCGATTCCAGTAAAGTGACCGGAACCTGGTCCGGCGCACTCGGTAATGCCCGCCCCGTTACTGGAACGTGGCGCGATGGCTACGTCGAGCTCGGCTTTGATGCTCAATGGAAGTTCCCGCAGCTTCAGGGCCAGGGTGCCGCAAGGCTCGCAGGGTGGATCGATGGCGACTCTGCCGCCGGGCGCATGAGAGTGGAAAACCTGGCCGACGGCCGATGGACGGCAACGAGGAAGCCATAGCGAGTCGAGGCAATTGACCGCAGACGTGCGGGCGTGGCAATAACCGCGTGCCTTATGTTCGCGCCGCGTGGGCCAAATGGACCCGAAGGTCGCAGTGCGATGCGAGTTAGAATCAAGGCAGTCGCTCATGCCCGTCCGCTGACGGGCACCCAGAAACCATGAAAATGATGTCATCCCTGCCCACGTCTGGTAGCGCGGACCCCCGATTTTGGGGTCCGCGGTTTTTCTGTGGGACCATAGACAAGCCGCGGACCCCAACAACGGGGGTCTGCGCTACCCAACCCGTCGATTTTCAAAGCAGCAGGGGGCAAGAGAACAAGGAAAACCCGAGTACATTTAAGGGGGACTTCATGTCGAAACGTACTTTTCAGGTGCTGCTCTTTACCTGGCTGGCTACGGGCACATTATGGGCCGCGGACGACCCATTCGTAGGCAAATGGAGGCTCAACCCATCCAAAAGCCAACTCACCGACCAAATGAAAGTTGAGGCGGCCGGCGCAAACAAGTACGCTCTCAACCTTGGCGGCGGCGCTGTGGAGACTATCGTGGCCGACGGCACGGACCAGCCCGGCATCTTCGGTACCAGCCTGTCCATCACGGTCGAGGGGCCCGACACCTGGAAAGTCGTCCGCAAGAGGGATGGCCGCACGCTGCTGACGGGAATTTGGAAGCTTTCCCAAGACGGCAAGACACTCAGCGACACCTTTCGAGCTAACCAGCCGGACGGGTCGACGCTCAGCCTGGACTATGTGTACGAGCGGATATCGGCTGGCTCAGGTTTCGTGGGCACGTGGGAAAGCACGAGCGAGAAAGTAAACTCGGTCTACGAGTTCGAGATCCAGCCCTATCAGGGTGACGGCCTTTCTTTTATTATTCCCGCTGAACATGAGACTCAAAGCATGCGATTCGACGGGAAGGAATATCCGGACGTGGGCCCGGATGTGCCCCCAGGCACTGTGTCGTCCGGACGCCGCGTGAACGAGCGAGCTCTGGAGACGGTCGACAAAATCAATGGCAAGGTCATGACCACCCGGCGGATCGAGCTCTCTGCCGATCTCAAGACCTTGACGATGACCGTTCACCCTGCCGATCAAAGCAAGCCGAACATCCTGGTGTTTGATCGGGAGTAGAAGACCGGGCGGGTGGCCGCGCAGTGAGTGAGGCTATCAGCCGTCAGCTATCGGCCGTCAGCAAAAGCAGCGAAGTGGGGGGCTTGCTGAAGGCTGAGAGCTGAAAGCTGACGGCTGATAGCTTTCGAAAGGAGGAGCCATGGCTAAACTGGAACGTGTTCGGGAAGTTTTGAGCAAGCCGCTGGAACCGGAGTACCTCAAGCTGAGGGCTGAGGCGGGATGGAAACTCGTCGCCGTCGAGTGGGAACGCGAGGTTGAAGAACCCCTGCGGGAACAGGATCACGCCCGCGAAGAAATCCCGTATGGGCTGCGCGTGAGCGACGATTGCCTGCACCTGGTCGAGAACCCCGCCGAGACCCAGGTCCTCATTCAGATGCTCGACGGCATCGTGCAGGATTTGCCGTTCTCCAAAATCGCCGAAGAGTTGAATCGCAGCGGCCTTCGCACCCGCAGCGGGACCAAGTGGGAGCCCGTTCTCGTCTACAACATGCTCCCGAGACTTATTCAGGTTGGCCCGCGTATTTTCTCCAGCGAGGAATGGCAGGCGCAGAAGAAGCACGTGGTCAACTACGGTGGCTAGGTCGAAAGGGTAAAGGATCAAGGATAAAGGCTTACGGAAACTCAGGCTGAGTGGCTAATGGTTCGTGGCTGCTGGATGCTGGCTGTAATACTGTGCCCTTTACCTCTTAACCTAGCGGCCAGCGATTGGTGGCTACAGACTTTACCCGTTATCCTTCAACCTTTACCCTTTTAAGACTAGCCACTGCACTTCGAGGGACGCAATGAATGCTCTGTTCCAGGATTTACGCTACGGTTTGCGCATGTTGGCCCGAAAACCGGGTTTTACGGTGGTAGTCGTGTTCACTTTGGCGGTGGGGATCGGCGCCAACACGGCAATGTTTTCAGTTGTTGATAAGGTGCTCCTCGAGCCACTGCCTTTTCCCCAGCCTGAGCGGCTCGTTTCGCTGCATGCGAGCAAGCCGAACTTCGAGCGGGGGTCGATCTCCTATCCGAATTTCCTCGATTGGCAGCGGGAGAACCACAGCTTCGTGGCCATGGCCGTCTGCCGGGCCACCGTCATGACCTTAACCGGCAGGGGAGAAGCCGAGCGAGTTCGGGCTGAGTACATCACCTCTGATTTCTTCCCTCTGCTCGGCGTTAAGCCCCAGCTTGGCCGCACCTTGATGGAAGGCGAAGATCGGATTGGCGCGGCTCCCGTCGTGCTGATTAGCGAAGGCTTCTGGCAGCGCAAGCTCGGGTCGTCTCGGGAAATCCTCGGTACGACGCTGAGCTTGGATGGCCGCGGTTTCACTATAGTCGGCGTGATACCTGCGTCTTTCCACGTGGAAACAGTGTCGGCCGGCCTGCTGGATCGAGACGTGTACGTGCCCATGGGCCAGTGGAATAATAACGCGCTCTCGTATCGTGGAGCGGGCCTTGGAATCCACGGCGTCGCCCGGCTCAAACCTGGTGTAACGCTTGTGCAGGCAAGGGCGGACATGGCTCTTGTGACGCAAAATCTTGCCCGAGCTTATCCCGACACTGACCGTGGCCTTGGCGCGACGCTGGTTCCGTTGCAGGAACAGATGGTGGGTCGTGTCAGGCCGTTGTTGCTGGTGCTGCTGGGTGCGGTTGGATTCGTGCTTTTGATCGCCTGCGTCAACGTCGCGAATCTCCTGCTGGCACGCTCCACCGGACGAACGCAGGAATTCGCTATCCGCGCGGCGCTGGGAGGCGGCCAGGGGCGAATTGTGCGGCAACTTCTGGCGGAGACTTCGCTGCTCGCCCTGGCCGGTGGCGGGCTTGGACTCTTGTTCGCTTCCTGGAGCACACGGGCCGCTCTCACCTTGCTCCCTGACGCTCTGCCGCGCGCCCAGGAAATCAGCGTCGACTGGCAAGCCCTGCTTTTTACAGTGGCCGTCTCGCTGTTCGCCGGGATTCTCTTCGGATTGGCCCCGGCGCTGAAGCTCTCGCGGGCTGACTTGCACGCGCAACTTAAGGAAGGGGGACGCGGCGCCAGCGGGACGCGCCATCGCCTGCAGCGAGCCCTGGTAGTGGCCGAAATGGCGATGGCATTCGTGCTGCTCATGGGCGCCGGCCTGCTGATTCGCACTCTGTCGCGCATCTGGAGCGTCGATCCCGGCTTCAACGCGCACAACATTCTGACCTTCAACTACGGCTTTCCTCCCTCGATGAACACAGCTAGCGCCGACGCGGTTCGCGCCGCCTGCCGCCAACTCGATCATGAACTCGAGTCAATTCCGGGCATTCAGGCCGTGTCGCTCACCTGGGCCGCATTTCCGCTGAGCGGCGAGGATGACGAGCAGTTCTGGTTCGAGGGCCAGCCGAAACCGCAGAGTGCGAATGAAATGAACTGGGCGCTCAGTTACGTGGTTGAGCCAGGGTATTTAAAGGCGATGGGCATTCGGCTGGAGAGCGGCCGCTTCTTGTCGGAACTGGACAACGAGCACTCACCACCTGTCATCGTTATCGACGACGTGTTAGCGCAGAAATTCTTTCCCGGCCAGAACCCGCTGGGAAAACGCCTCCACCTCAACGGATTCGATCAACTTGCAGAGATTGTGGGTGTGGTCGGGCACGTGAAGCAGTGGGGGCTCGATTCCGATGAGGCCAACCCGCTCCGCGCCCAGATGTATCACTCCTTCATGCAGCTCGACGATGCGCCGTTGAAGTTGTCAGTGCCGGGAATCGGCGTCGTAGTGCGGTCCCGGAACGCCTCTGCAGGCTTGGCGGACGCAATTCGCCGCGTGACGGGTGAAGTGAGCAAGGACCGAGTCCTCTGGGACTTCGAGACCATCGAAGAGATAATTTCCGATTCCCTCGCCGCGAAACGTTTCGCCACGGTGCTTCTGGGAGCCTTCGCCACGGTCGCCGTCATCCTCGCCAGCGTCGGCATCTACGGTGTGTTTTCGTATTTCGTCGGCCAACGAACGCACGAAATCGGCGTTCGTATCGCTCTCGGGGCGCGACGGCGCCACGTTCTGGGGCTGGTTGTGGGACAGGGTTTCGCGCTGACCTTGGTGGGAATCGCGTGCGGTTTGGCCGGAGCAGTCGGCATGACACGATTCCTCTCGAGCTTGCTCTATGGAGTGCGACCCACCGACCCGTTGACGTTCGCGGCCGTATCGGCGCTGCTCACGGGAGTCGCGCTGCTGGCCTGCTCCATCCCCGCACTCCGCGCCGCTCGGGTCGATCCCATCGTGGCGCTGCGGCACGAATGAAGCTGTCAGCTCTCAGCCGTCAGCTTTCAGCAAGAGAAGCTTTGGTGGGCTGCCTGCTGAAAGCTGATAGCTGACGGCTGAGAGCTTGTAATTTAACGAGGTGAATGATGAGTACTCTGCTACAGGACCTTCGCTACGGCTTGCGCGTGCTCACCGCCAATGCCGGCTTCACGGTGGTGGCGGTGCTGACGCTGGCGCTCGGCATCGGCGCCAACACCGCCATTTTCAGTTTGATTAACGCCGTCATGCTTCGCGCTCTGCCGGTGCGCGACCAGTCAAGGCTGGTGGTGATGAGTTGGAGCGCGCATAAGGCGCCTCGCCGTTATGGCACAAGCTCTTTTGGCGATTGCGCGCGTAACGAAGGCGGGGACAAGAACCCGTCGGGCTGCTCGTTGCCTTATCCTTTCTTCGAGTTGATTCACTCGGAGAAGCAAGCGTTTTCCAGCGCGACGGCGTTTGCAGGGCCTGCTCGGCTCGTGCTCAGCGGCAACGGGCCGGCCCGCATGGCAGAGGGCGAGCTTGTTACTGGAGACTACTTCTCCACACTGGGCGTGAATGCCGTGCTGGGGCGCACGCTGGGCCCGGCCGATGATTCACCTTCCGCTCCGCCGGCTGTCCTCTTGAGCTATGCGTTCTGGCAAGACGCATTCGGCGGCGACCGCTCCGCCATTGGCCGGACCATCGTGCTGAATTCCGTCCCGTTTACGATCGTCGGCGTAACGGAGCCGAACTTTACCAGCTTGACACCAGGGAAAACGCAAGACATGTTCCTTCCGCTTTTCATGTATTCCCGCCTGGGCATTCCCTGGATGGGCGAACGCGAACACGCGGAGCGTAGCCTTGAGTCCTGGTGGCTGGTGATCGTGGCGCGGCTGAAGCCTGGAGTGACACTCGGAAGCGCGCAAGCGGCGGCCAGCCTGTTATTTCGCAATGAAATGTTGAATGGCCAGAATCCGCGGTCGAAGGCTTCGGACGATCCCCGCATCGTCCTTAAGCCCGCACAATCGGGCCTGGACGGGGCACGGAGCAGCATTTCAATGCCACTTTACGTCCTGATGTCCGCGGTCGGCCTTGTCCTGCTAATTGCCTGTGCAAACGTGGCGGGCCTTCTGCTTTCGCGCGCTGCGGCGCGACAGAAGGAGGTGGCCGTTCGCCTGGCGCTGGGCGCTGGGCGCCTTCGGATGATAAGGCAATTCTTGACGGAAAGCGTGATGCTATCGCTGGCCGGAGGCGCGCTGGGAGTACTCGTGGCGATCTGGGGCGTGCCCGCCTTGACTGCCCTGCTGTCGAGCGATGGTGACCGTGATTTCGGTTTTGTGGTCGGGCCGGACTGGCGGGTTCTCGCTTTCACGATTGGCATTTCACTCTTCGCGGGAATCCTTTTTGGCCTGGCGCCGGCGCTGCGCAGCGCGCGACTGGACTTGACGCCGGCGCTCAGAGAGAGCGCCTCGGGGCTTCCAGGAGGCAAGATGCGGCCCGGCCGCCGGTTCCACCTCGGCAACGCGCTCGTGGCCATCCAGGTCGCGCTTTCGATCGTGGTGCTGATTGGCGCAGGTTTGGTGGTGCGGACGCTGCGGAATCTCCGCAGTATTCACCCGGGCTTTGACACCCGCAACCTCTTGCTATTCAGCATTGACCCCACGCTCCAGAAATACTCGGACTCCAAGGTTCAAAGCCTGTATCGCGACTTGCAGGAGCGGCTCGCGGCGCTGCCCGGTGTGATCTCCGTGAGCTATTCCTCGGACTCGCTCTTAAGCGGGAGTCTATGGACTAGCGACGTCCACGTGGAAGGCCAAGCAGAGAAATCGACACAGGAAGTGGACATGCTTGCGGTAGGGCCTGATTTTTATAAGACCTTGCGCATCCCTGTGCTCGGGGGCCGCGCCTTCACCGGCGCCGACTTCGAGCAGGCGGCTCAAGCCGCCGCAGCCGGGCAAGCGCCGCAACAGACTGCAACCCCCTCGGGCGTATTATCGGCAGTGAAATCTTCGGCCCCGGCGGGTCCGCCGATCCCCGTGCTTGTGAATGCCGGCTTTGTTCGCAACTATCTTGAGAACCAGAATCCGCTGGGCAAGAGGTTGACTCAAAGCGACAGCTCCGATACGAGCGGCAACGCGGCCGAAAAGCCGAGGATCACCAAGGTCTGGGAGATCATCGGCGTAGCAGGCGATACGAAGTACGACAGCTTGCGGCGCGAAGTCCATCCCACTGTTTACGTTCCCGTGACGGGAGGCGGCGCGACTTTCGAGTTGCGCACTGCGTCGAGTTCATCCGCACTGATTCCAGCCGTGCGCAGGACCGTGAGCGATGCGGATAACAACCTTCCAATTTTCGGCGTCCGCACACAGTCGCAACGGATCGACGAATTGCTGACCCAAGAGCGCCTAATCGCGCGCCTGGGCAGCTGTTTTGGCGGCTTGGCGCTGCTGCTCGCCTGCGTAGGGCTCTACGGCCTGCTTTCTTTTGAGGTGTCTCGCCGCACGCGCGAAATCGGCATTCGGATGGCGCTCGGAGCGGAACGGGCCGACGTGTTGCGCGGCATTGCGGGGCAGGGGCTGCGGATAACAATTGTCGGGGTGGTCGCAGGCATCGCCGCCGGAGCGGCAGTAACGCGTTTCCTCTCCAGCCTGCTTTTTGGCCTCAAGGCAAACGATCCGATTACGTTCGCGGGTGTTTCGCTGATCCTGATTGCAGTGGCGCTCGTGGCCTGCTACCTGCCGGCCCGCCGAGCGACGAAAGTCGATCCCATGGTGGCGCTGCGCTACGAGTAGCACAGGCACTCCTGCCTGTGCTTGTCGCCGCGACCCATCACCCTCAGACACAGGCACGAGTGCCTGTGCTACCCCTGCCGGGACGGGGCGGTGTTAACCTTTTCGAGGGAAGAACGTCTACTCTCAGGGCAGGTTTCATGGTAGAATGTCTACCATCATGAAAAAGGCAACTGCGGAACGGATGGAATTGCTGCAGGGTACGCTGGATATGCTGATTCTGCGCACGCTCGTTTTCGGGCCTGCGCACGGCCACGAGATCGCGAAGTACATCCAGCGAACGACGGACGATCTGCTCCAGGTCGAGCACGGCTCTCTTTACCCGGCCTTGCATCGGCTGGAGCGCAAGGGCTGGGTGGTCTCCAGGTGGGAAATAGCCAAGGGTAGGAACAGGCAGTTCAAGTACTACCGCTTGACACCGATGGGTAAAAAGCAGTTGGCGCGCGAGGAGTCGAAATGGAAGCAATTGGTCGCGGCTATCTCGAGGCTGATGGCGCCAGCGTAGGAACTAGCGGAGGTGATAGTTAACCACTGCCCTCTCCCTTGGGGAGAGGGCTGCTCGATCGGTTGTGGCGCGAGGCGCATACACACAAAGCAATGTGTGCGCCACCCGTGGCGGAGGAACCAGCGATGTTTTGGCAAACTTGGAGTAATCGGCAGCAAGCTCGCGAAGACGACATGCGGAAAGAGCTCAGCGCTGATCTCGAGTTGGAAGCGGAAGAGCAATGCGAGGCCGGCGTGTCTGCGGAGGAGGCCCGCTATGCGGCCCAGCGCGCCTTGGGCAATCGGACTCTGGTAGAGCAGGAAATCCGCGACATGTGGGCCTGGACATGGTTCGAGAATTTCGGGCAAGACATCCGTTACGCGCTTCGCACCTTGCGGAAGAATGGCGGATTCACGTTGGTCGCGGTCTTCTCGCTCGCACTCGGCTTGGGCGGCAATGCAGCGATGTTCAGCCTGGTGGACGGCGTGCTTCTTCGGCCCCTGCAATATTCTGATCCGGACAGGCTGGTGAGGCCCAGCGGGTATTACCCCACGGGTGCCTTCCTCGCCTTACAGCGGTTGAGCCGGACCATGGAGTTCGCGACCTATTCCGATAAACCCGAAAATGGCCCGGAGTTCAACCTGACGGGACAAGGCGAGGCGATGCATCTGAGCGGCAGCGTCGTTTCGGCCAACATCTTCTCTCTGCTGGGCGCGGGAGCGCAGTTGGGCCGCACGTTTCAACCGGGCGACGATCACGCGGGAGAGGATAACCTCGTGATCCTCAGCCACGCGCTCTGGCGCAACAAGTTCCAAAGCGACCCGGGCGTGATCGGTCGCGTCATTAAAATCAACGGCGTCGATCGGCGCGCGATCGGCGTGATGCCGCCCGACTTCAGCTTTCTGGTTCCGGGGGTGCAACTGTGGGTGCCCTTGCACATCGATCCAGGCAACCCGAACGAATTCTGGGAGCATGGCTTCAAGCCGGTCGTCGCCAGGTTGCGCCCGCACGCGACACTGGCGCAAGCGCAAAGCGAAATTCGCAGCATGGTTTCCGAGATCATTCCCATGTTTCCATATCCCATGGCGCGAAGTTGGAACGCCGACGCCACGGTGCTCCCTTTGCAACAGGATTTGGTGGGAAACGTCCGCGCAAAATTGCTGGTGTTGATGGGTGCGGTCGGGATCGTGTTGATGGTCGCGTGTGTGAATGTGGCGAGCCTGCTGCTTGCGCTGGCGGCTTCGCGGCGCAAGGAAATCGCGCTGCGGACTGCGCTGGGAGCGGCGCGCGGAAGGATCCTGCGGCAACTGCTGACTGAGAGTGTGGTTCTGGCGCTCGCCGGTGGCGCGCTCGGTCTGGCGCTCGCTTTCGGCGCGCTTTCGACGCTCGAGACTTTTCTGCCGGCAGACATGCCAGGGCGCGCCCAGGTCGGCATGGACTGGCGCGTACTGGCATTTGTCGCTGCCCTGTCCCTCTTCACCAGCCTGGCCTTCGGTCTTGCTCCGGCACTGCGAGCTTCGAGACTGGGCCTCGCGGAATCGGTGAGAGCCGGCGGCCAGCGCACCAGCGACGCCGCCGGCATCAGCCTTCGCAGTTCCTTGATCGTGGGCGAGGTGGCGCTCGCGGTGGTGTTGGTGGTTGGGGCAGGACTTCTGATCAGGACCCTGTGGCGATTGATGGAAGTGAATCCCGGCTTCCAAGGCGAACACGTTCTCAGCGTACGCATCACGCCCGACCCGTCGTCTTGCAAACAGCGAGCGGCGTGCGTAGCGCTTTATGATGAGGTCTTGCGCCGAGCACGCGAGTTGCCCGGAGTTTCTGAGGTGGCGGCCGTCAATACCGTGCCCTTGAGCGGCGAGGCGCCCTACGTCGTGGCGGAGATGGAGGAGCACCCGCTGAGGGAAGGGGAGTCTCTGGCGCCCTTGCTTTGGGCCGGCGCCATCACTCCTGACTACTTCCACTTGATGGGCATTCCCCTTCGCCGGGGCAGAGGATTCAGCGTTTCCGATGGCGAGAAGTCCGAGGGAGTCGTGATCGTTAGCGCGGCCACCGCGCGGAAATATTGGCGCGGCGAAAACCCCGTTGGAAAACACATCCGATTGGTTTGGGATAAGGGCTGGCGAACAGTGGTGGGCGTGGTCGGAGACGTGCGCCAATTCAATCTGGCCGATAGACCTCTGGATTGGATCGATGGGGCGATCTATTTGCCTTACTCACAATCGGTGGACGCCAACCAGAAGCTACCCACGGCCATGTACCTGATCGCCCGAACCTCGACGGGGGCGGCGTATTTTGGGCCCGATGTTCGCGACCTGGTCTCGAGTGTGAACCCGAATGTGCCCGTCGGCGAAGTGCGGACCTTGGAAGCAATCGTTTTGGATTCAGCCTCGCAGTCGCGCTCCATGATGTGGCTCTTCTTGAGTTTTGCCGGAGCCGCTCTGACCCTCGCCGCGGTGGGCACCTACGGTGTAGTTTCCTATTCGACAGCTCAAAGGACTTTCGAGATCGGCGTCCGAGTCGCCCTCGGCGCTTCGCGCGGCAGCATCTTCGGCTTGGTGATTCGTCAGAGCCTGAAGTTGGTCATCGCCGGGCTTGGTTTGGGGGCTGTGGCAGCGCTGGCGCTCAGCCGATTGCTTTCCAGTTATCTTTACGAGATCACACCCCAGGACCCGCTCACCTTTCTGGCAGTGGCCGGGCTGTTGGTTTGTACAGC
>Ga0187817_10000769_pt1 | contig 14457 bp, 19 predicted proteins | sample NC_wetland_sal_i_17_FD_132431 | JGI IMG/M metagenome (GOLD analysis project Ga0187817, IMG submission 132431) | Wetland sediment microbial communities from Neuse River Estuary, North Carolina, USA - SO4_2 | ecosystem: Environmental > Aquatic > Freshwater > Wetlands > Sediment | place: USA...
CCTGACGCCTGCAGAGAAGGAACAACTCCAAACATTTCTGAGCTCGCTGTAGCTAGAGCGGGAAATGAGCAGAAGAAAGAGAATAGACAATAAAAAGAGGATGAAGACAGTTGAAGAGTTGAAGACAAACTGAAAACAATTGAATAACGAGGATAATTGAATAATACAAATTGAAAGGAGAAATTATGACTTTCAACAATTAAAAGCTTGTTTTAAGTTATCATACACTAGCATGTGTGATAGGGTGGAATCGTAGAAACGATCATCGAATATACAAGTGTTCCTTCATGACTAAAGCTCAGGTCTTAGCTATCTTCGCGCAACGCGGAAATTACTTGAGACCCGATGATGTTTACGTTCTGCTTAGACCTTTGCCCCACCGCCGTTCTCTGTACAGCTATCTTGGACGACTTCAGCGACAGGGACTCATCGAACGACATCCGAATTCTCGGAGAGGCTATCTAGCCTATCGCCTCACCCCGCGCGGACAAGCCCGGCTGGAATACTTCCGTCGGTCAGGCATGCGCTAAGGCCGGGCACCTTCGGCCTGCCCAGCAGCGCCCTCCAAAAAGGTAGCTCCCTAACGTTACGTACGTATGTAACGTAGTTCCTTTAAGCTCTCCGGCACTCCGGCCAACCTAATCCCCGCCAGACTCGCGATCCGAACAGCCTTGATACATTATTTGCGGTTGCTACATTTATACATTTTATGTAAACTACAGACATGGCAAACAAGAACTATCGCAAAGCCTTATACCAAGCCAAGCAAGAGCTGGCCCACGAACTGGTCGAGCGTCAGAAAAGCGACCAAAAAGTGGCGCGGCTACAGGCGCTCATTACCCAGTTACAGGACCTGTGCGCCGAGCAGGATCAGAAACAATTTTGGAATGGCATTGAACGCGTCGTGAAGGCGGACCTAAAAGGAGGGATTACGGAGACCATACGCGCGCTCTTGAAGGAGAAGGCCCTCCCAATGACTGCCGTCGAACTCAAGGCCGGAATTGAAGCCCAGAAATACGACCTTGCCAGGTTCAAGAATCCCTTAGCTGTGATTCACACCGTGCTCAACCGGCTAGTGAAAAGCGGCGACGTGAAAATCATTCCCCAGCAGTACGGCAAGAAAACCTATCAATGGATCAGCACCACAGAAAAGTTATTGTCGGAACTACAGGAGACCATTCAACCAGCCACGCAGCGGCGTGGCGGTAAAAAGGAGTCCAAATGAAAACGTCATTACTGAACCGAAAGACAAGGCTATTTCCATGCTGCGTTTGCCGCGAACCGCGCGAAGTACGGACCACCAAGAAAGGCAAACCTTACATGATCTGCGATCCTTGCGGAATGCAGATGTTTGTACGGGTCGAAACCGGGATTCGACGGTTTGAAGCGATGATTGAGGCGGCGGATCGGGATGATGTTTGGAGACGCATGGCGAAGTTGGAGCGTCGTTATGAACTCCGCTGTCCCAAATGCGAAAAGAAGTTTTGGTTAACGCCGGAACTCATTAAGACAAGTTGGATGAATGGAAGGTTCGAGGGTTATCGGTGTCCCGAAGCAGGCTGTGGCGGAATCGCCAACGAGGAAGATAAGGAGGCAGCATGAAACTCACATTATTAGGAGTGGTCGCGATAATTGGAGTTGCGACACTGGTGGTCTTTTTCGGGATTTCCCAGTGGGATCGCCCGGTTGAGAATAGCTGACAACTGGTAACGAATCATGACTAGCAACATTGAATGCGAACCGTTTGTTGATGCCGTCGCGGCGGGCGAGTTTCTTCACTTGCGCCCGCGCCGTGTGTTGGAAATGGCTCGTCGGGGCGAGATTCCTGCATATCCCTTGGGACAAGGAAAACGTCGAGTCTGGCGCTTTCGCCTGTCAGAACTGGCTTCAGCCCTCTGTTCACGCGGTGTACACTATGCCAACGCAGCCGTCCGTGCCAAGGAGAACATCTGATGGCACGAAAACGGAACCAACACGGAAGCATCCGTGTATTGTCCCGCAAGTCTGGGGATGTATTTGAATATCGGTACTACAAAACCCGCTCCGATGGGGAGCGAGTTCCGGCAAACTTCGTCGTGGGAACAGTAGATGAATTAAGAAACGAAGCAGGGGCTTGGGCGAGAGTCCGCAACATGGGCTTCAATCCCAACGCTTCCTTGAGCAAAACATCGAAACCAGTCACCTTTGGGGAACTGGCGAAGGATTACATCAGAGTGGAACTATCCGCTGACCAATCTGAAGCCGCGATCCCGAAGGCCCATTCAACCATAGAAACGTACTGTCGTTACCTCAATCGGCATATCTTGCCACGTTGGGAAACGATACGTGCGAGCGACATAGAACCGATCGAAGTGCAAAGCTGGTTACGGGACCTTCGTAAACAAAAGGGTCTATCGAACGGCACTTTAATCAAAGTTCGGAACATTATGCTAGTGGCCTTCAGGCACGGTCAACGATACGGATTCTTGTCTAGATCACAGGAATCCAATCCGATTGCATTCGTGCGTCAGTCGTCTGTCAGTGATTTCGATCCGGTAGTGCTGACGATCCCGCAGTGCATGAACATTGTTTCCAAACTCAGTGACATGCACCGCGTGCTTGTTTTGGCCGACGCTGCAACGGGACTTCGCATCAGCGAAATCCTGGCGCTGCGTTGGTCGGATATCGACTGGAAGAACTCTTGCATTCGAGTCGTTCGCGCTTATGTCTATGGAAAGTTCGGACCGCCAAAGAGCAAAGCATCGAAAAAGCCCGTGCCATTGCACCCGCTCCTAGCGGCTTTGCTACAAGCATGGCGTAAGGAAACGCTCTACGCGGCTGAGGAAGACTTCATTTTCCCCAGCTACAGGTTGAAAGGCAAAAAGCCACCGCGTGCGAACATGCTGGTAGCTAAACATCTTCAACCTGCTGCCCGGAAAGCGGGAATTATCGGGCCGGTAGGATTCCATACGCTACGTCGCACGTTGGCAAGTGCTTTAGTCGCGAATGGGAACGATCCGAAACTGGTTCAGGAACTGCTTCGGCACTCGAACGTGAAAACAACCTTGGACATTTATGCGAAAGCCATGACTCCGGCCAAGCTTGAGGCTCAAGGTTGGGTATTGCAGCAATTGCTGACGGGAGAAGTCGAGTCAGCGGTTGCGTAGTGCGGTCGCGACCCAAAATTTCTGCTTATCGTGGGTTGCAACCCATAAAACTAGAATTCCAGTGGGATAGCTAGGTGCTTTGAATTGTGGTGGCCAGGGACGGAGTTGAACCGCCGACGCCAGCCTTTTCAGACCTAGTTCAACCTGAACCTACGACTACTTACAGGTTTGCGGGAGACTGCCAAGTACCTGCAAATACGTGTAAGGCGGAGCAATCATGGGCTGGCATCGTGGGCTGAGGCAAGCCGCATCACGCACTTCGAGAGTCTTCCTCAACTGGCGGTGGGTTCCTCACGTCTTTCACTGTAGGAGACACTTGCCCTCGCACGAACGCGTTCCAGCAATCGATGAAATGACGATCTCTCAACACTGCTGATACCGCGAACATATCCCAGAGTCTCCCGACTCTTTCCAAATACCGACTGTCCGGGAACCGTAAGTGATACGGCGAAGCCTTCCAACCACTACGCTGCGACCAGTTTTCCAGAAATGGGACGTTTGGCTCGACCCTGGTGTTAATTGGGTCATACGAGTACTGGTGGACCGAGTCGTCCACCTCCTTTACCCAAGGCAGTGCACCGACGGCAGCGAAATCATTCTGCGCGATGCAATACTCATCTTCAAAGCCGCCGATCAATGCGAAATCAAGAACAATGGTGGCGAGATAAGACGATGGGTTTCTCACGACCTTCGCGAACTCGAAACTGCTGCTAAGCAAGTACTGCACCTCCGCTTCAGGGCCGGAATCGTATGGTGCCAACCCCAGATTATCGTCATCGTAGCGGTCGCCCACCCACTTGGTGAGATCCCGGAGAATTTGTGCAGCCACAATCGGCCTCTGTCCCCGAATCAAGCATCCGAGCGCCGGCGAAATCGACACTGCCCAGCGATCCGAGATTGGATGCGACGCGCCGGGATGTTTCTGTACCCATTCTGCGACTGCGGTCAGGAGTTCGTCAGCTTCTGGCGCTCCTTCTTCCATAGCCAGGGAGCACAATAAACCAAGGATCTCGATTACTCTTGCACAACGAACTGGGTATGTAACAATCAACCCCGGCTCGTTCTGAGCAAAGAGGAACTCCTTTTCATCTTTTGGAACGTTGGAGAGGTCCGCCAGCAATCTAGACGCATAGAGCTTGAACAGAGAACGACCGGTATCCGCAACGGTGACGGTTGTCAGGTCGGGAGGCACCTGTCCATGCCCGGCTTGCCAAGCTGATCTGATCAGACACAAAGCCGTATAGCACGCAAGATCAGTTCTCGAAGTCAACAGGAGAGCGTGCCCCAGAATAGCGCACTCTGTCGTCGCGCGCGGTAGGTGCTTGTTCCAAGATCTAGAGGCTTCCTCTATGTCGGCGTCGGTCAGATCGTTTAGCTTTGCCCTACTGACGGTATTCAGCCAAGTTGCGGAATCATCTCCCCCGAGGGCGATTTCTGGAGACGTCGCCATCAGTTCGACCAGAGATTCCCTGTCCCAAACTTGAAAGTCGAGTTCGCGGCGTGAACTCAACTGAAGTTTGTAGTCCTGCGCGGCCAGAGTTGCTCCGCCAACCAATCGGCCAGTACATACAAACCGCGCTTCACGGGGAAGCGTCGGATCGAAATTTGGATGTGCCAACAGGTTTGTTCGCAGTAAATCAATTTGACCCCTGCATCCGTTCCACAATGAGATCCCGATATCGCCGGCCTTCGTCTGAAATACGTACTGCTTCCTCTCCCCTGCGTCACGTTTTTTGGCGATGAAATCCTTGCCGAACTCGAATGGGCCGTGGATGAAGTGAATGTCGTCGAAACCCAGGAATCGGAGCAATGCGATAAAGGGAGCGTCAAACTCACGCTCGGTCAAAGTGTCAATGTAGTTGCCGATGGCGTCTGCGAGCACTGTTTTCCTGTCGCTTTCTTTCGATGATGTCCGCAAATCGACCCTGTTGCGTCTCGGTCATTGGAGGCAGGGATTGCATTAGTTCCGTTAGACCAAATGTTCTAACCGTGGTCTTCCCGTCCTGAGCTTGCTGTTGGACGAGCATGTACGAAGCAAGGTCGGGTGCACCACACTCATCGAACTCGATTGGAACTCGCTCGATGAAATCCAAAAGTACGTCGTGCGACATTGGCTTGCCGTCCACGTCCACTCTATTGCCGAACGCATCCGAAACCCTGGCGATGTAGTCAAGTAGCTTCGGCATAATTTGTCGCAGGCCAGCGTCGGCGGATGCATCGATGGCAGTCCCAATCTGTTCATCTACGTCACCACGGATAACGGCCGCTAAATCGAAGGCTATAGGCATGCACAACACCATAGGGTCATTGCTGACCACGGTACCGTCGGGCGCTGTATTTTGCGTTACCGTCACGTCGCCCAACTTTGTACGTTTCATAGCCTTTAGCAGCGGCTCTTTTTCATTGATCATGTCGTCTGTCGCCTTGCGAACGAAGACAGCGAACGCACGGTCGTACTCAGGTAATGAGAACAGTAGAGGCTTGCGGTAGGGCGTCATAGCGAAACGGGTTCTCCAGTTGATTGTACGCCGGGGCGTCTAGCGTAATGCGGTTCTAGTCCTCAAGCCGACGTGAGAAGTTGCATATCCTCGGCCTTCGTTACCACTACACAATGTGCCAAGGAGAGCACGCTACGGAGAGCACCTATCTAGTTGCCACACTTCAGTTTGTCCAGCTCTGGGGACGCCAATGCTCGGCTGTTTTCTAGCAAAAATGACACTATTGCAATTTGCTGGAAAATACACAACAATATGCTCCTTCCCTCCCTATTGGTAGAATCACGTCTAAAATGGACAAGATTGTAATCAGCCCTGCCGAGATCGCTATTACTACGGCTCCGCCGGAGCAGCCCGCCCAGCTGGAGCCTAAGTTGGCTCCTGTCATTCCCTGGTGGACTAAAGCATTATTGGCTCCGCTAGTGCTAGGGCTTCCGCTGCTGTGCCTGATTGCGATCGTGCTGCGAATTGCGATGCGGAACCTGCCGCCCCGCACACGGCATGGCTGGAACGCGTTCCTTAACACCCTTCTCATTACAAGCGGGCTATTGACTTCCGCTGGCACTGTCGTCGTGTTGTCGTTCGTTCCGCTTCCTTCTGTAGCTAGCACAGGTTTGAGTGAACTTGATGAACGGGTGGACTTTCCCAACCTGCCCACCACAAGTCCGATGTCGGCGAAAGATGTGTCCGAGAATCTGAAGCCGCTCGTAGCCGTCGTCGCGCCTACCCAGCGCTCATGGCTCACGCATCAGGAAATGCTTATTGCAGGCTTTGGAGCTGGCATGTTGTTGCAAGCGACTGCGGAAGGGTACTTGTTCGTTACAGCACGTCATGTAATTGATGGCGCGACGTGGGGCATCGCAAAAGGGAGTTCGCGCGCGCTTCTCGCAATGGCGTCGGGCACGTGGAGCACTGCCGATGTAATTGCACGGCATAGAAGTCTCGACTTGCTCTTGCTCTGGGTGCCTCGGGAAATCGGTCAAGGTGCCTTCCTGCAACCGGTCGCAAAGTTACCACCACCAACTGAAGGGGAAACCGTGTTCGTGATTGGCCATCCGGAGGGTCTTCGATTCACCTTGAGCACGGGTATCATTTCACGCACGAACGGCAGCATGATTCAGATGTCTGCGCCTGTCAGCCCAGGCAACAGCGGAGGGCCGGTGTTTGATGACAGAGGGGACCTGGTCGGGATTGTCATCGCTATGGTCGACAAGCACGGTGACCCTAATGCCGAGAATCTCAACTTTGCGATTCGTGCTGACGCATTGCTCGACGACTCGAACTGGGACTTCGCGGGACTCGGTCGCAAACGCTTGACTGACTACTTAGCCAGCGATGCGGCTCGCAGAAAAGCAGCACAAGCAGAGAGGCATTAAAAATACGCAGCAGAACGGATTCAAGAAGCATGCCCAATATCAACGTGACAGTTTACGATTCGACGGAGAACAAGCGCGTGCCCGTTGAGCTTCCCAACGACGCCCCATGCAACAAGATTATTGCTGTGCTGGTGCAAAAACTTCGTTTGCCGACCAACGGCCCTGATGGTGCCCCGTTGAGTTACAAGTTTCACCACAAGAACTCGGGACGGCAGATTCAAGATACGCAAACACTTTCTGAAGCTCAGGTGCAGGATGGCGACATCCTGCGGTTACAGCCGGAGATCACGGCTGGGTAAAGACTTCCATGGCGCACATTTTGGATTCGGATGTCCGGGAAGATCGCTTTAGCCGGTTAAGGCTGATTCCGTGGTGGGATCAGGCGAAAATTGGCAATTGCCGTCTGCTTGTGGTTGGAGCTGGCGCTTTAGGCAATGAAATCCTCAAGAATGCCGCGCTGCTTGGATTTCGCAAAGTCGTCATTGTGGACTTGGATCGTATCGAAGAATCCAACCTTTCCCGAACCATTCTGTATAGGCAGATGGACATCGGCGAATACAAAGCGGAGGCCGCTGCAAGAGCCTATCGCTCAATTGCGCCCGACGCACTGGTGCAGCCGCTGGTCGCCGATATCGTCAATGGATGTGGCCTTGGCTTGTTTGATTGGGCAGACGTAATTATTGCCGGTCTTGACAACCGCGAGGCCAGACTATGGATTAACCGATCAGCGTGGAAGGTTAATCGTCCCTGGATCGACGGGGCAATCGAGGGAATCAACGGCGTCGTACGCGCATTTTTGCCGGGAGTCCCGCCATGCTATGAATGCACGTTGGGAGAGGTCGATTGGAAGTTGCTTCAGAGGCGCATGTCATGCAATTTGCTTGTCAATGAAACCGCATCGGAAGGCAGAATTCCCACGACGCCCACAATCTCTTCGATCATCGCGGGGATTCAGGTTCAAGAAGCAGTTAAGTTGATTCACGGCTTGCCTACACTCGCGGGTAAAGGGTTCATCTTCGAAGGAATGAATCATTCCTCGTATGTGGTCGAGTATACGCAGAATGCCGATTGCATGAGCCATTATGTTGCGCCTGAAATCGTGCGCCTGCCAGAAAGGTCACAGGATCTGAGTCTCGAAGGTTTGCGGAAACGTGCGCAGACGGATTTTGGGTCCGAAGAGGTCACGCTGGAGTTTAGCCGCGACGTGGTACAAAAGTTTGTTTGTCCTGGGTGCAACGGAGAAGAAGAGAAATTCGCGCCAGCGGGAAGTATTCCGTTCGAAGATGCAAGATGTGAAAGCGACGGACAACTCCGCACGGTCATTTCACTGCATAGCTACGCTGGAGAGAAAGAGCTGGGCAGCAAGCGGCTAAACGCACTGGGGTTGCCTCTATTTGACGCATTCGTTGCTCGCGATGCCAATCGTGAGATCGCCTACATTCCCTATGGCGATGCGGAGATGGTCCTAGGAGCGTTAGCTCTGGAGCAGGCTGCACGATGACGCGGAAATCAAAATCAGTCGCCGGACCACCAACACTCCTTGTTGATAGTGAAGTCGTGCGACGTATCCGGCAGCATGCTCGTTCTTGCAGTAAGACGGAAGTCTGCGGTGTGTTGGTAGGACAGGATCGGGAAGGCGTGGTCGAAGTCGAGGCCTCCATCACTGGACTCAATGCTGATGAGGCAGGAGCCCACGTGACTTTCACTCAGGACACGTGGGAACACATTTATAAGGTAAAGGACAAAGAATACCCGGATCACAGAATCGTCGGATGGTATCACTCTCATCCCGGATTTGGCGTCTTCCTGTCTGACCATGACACGTTTATTCATAAGAACTTCTTTTCGTCTCCTGGACAAGTAGCATGGGTTTTTGATCCACACTCCGATGAGGAGGGCTGTTTTGGCTGGGTGGACGGACGAATTGAGAGGCTTTCGCAAATAGCTGTCGTGGATCTTCGGGGGGGCGAGCGAGCGGAGGAGAGTGGCAAGCCGGAGCCTTCATTTTCATCAGAGAATTCGTTCAACCTAAGAGAGTCGCGGAATGCGCTTGCTTCAAGCGGAAGCTCCAATCATTCATCCCTCCAACGCCTGGTGGTGAATTTTTTCTCCTATCTGGCAGTGCTTCTTTTGGGTTTTCTGTTGGCCTGGTTTGTTTTTCCACGCGTCGTCGTTATGCAAATACCGGTAGACCCGCAGACTGGGCAACCTCTGTCAGATTCCGCTGCGGATTCAAACGATCGTGAACCAGCAGATGGGGCAGCCGAAAATTCTCGGGATGGTGCATCAGCTCAGCGCCCGTCCAAAACCGAGGAGAACGGCACAAAGGGGGACAATGCCAAACCCAAATGAGAAGGAACCGATCAAGATCACGTTGGAGGATCTTGCAAGTATCGATGTCCCCGAGCCAAACGTCGTCTCTCCCTTAACGTATTCGCCCGGAGCGAAGTCCTACGGCACGATTACCGATGCTGCGGAGCAGTTTGTGCCTGTCTCCGAAGAGCGTGGCAGCATATTGCTGCAGGGTTGGTTCTATCTAGGAATTGCCGGATTGCTAGGGGCGGCTGCGGGCTGGTCAATCTCCGAACCAGGTTTTGTCGATGGCGCTGCACGACGTTGGGGCAACTTGTTTATGGTTCCGCTGATCGTCATGTTCATGTGCCTGGCATTCGGGATTGCGGAAAGCATAGTTGAACGCTCCCTTCAAAAGGCGCTGCTGAGGGGGGTCTTGTCGCTGCCCCTCGGGATCATTTTCGGGTTCGTTTTCTCCTTCATGGCAAACATCATCTACTCTTCCGGGCTACGGATCTGTTATGAGGCTGGGGCTCAATCGTTCCGAAATCCAGCTGTTTGGATAGTGCGTGGCATAGCGTGGATGGTTTTTGGCGCGGCCAGTGGAGTTGTCTACGGGATCGTCGGGCAGTCCTCCAAGAAGGGAACCTACGGCGTGATAGGCGGCATGATCGGGGCGGGATTAGGCGGAGTCGTGTTCGATCCAATTGCAGCTCTCACCCACGGTGGGGCAGTGAGTCGAGCTGTAGGATTCGTCCTTGTAGGCGTTGCTACGGGCGTAGGGATGGGCCTGGTAGAGAGTGCTTTGAAGGACCGATGGCTTTATGTCACGGCTGGACCCCTTGCCGGAAAACAGTTCATTCTCTATAAGTCCGAGACCAGTATAGGGAGCCGCCAGGAGTCGGACATTTACCTGTTCAAAGATCCCAACATTCTTCCCCAGCACGCTGTCGTTCAGATAACGGGAGCACGGGTTCAGTTTCGGGCAATTGGTGTTGTGCATTGCGCCGGTCAGTCGGTTCAAAGCCGAATCCTTCAAGATGGCGACCTAGTGCAAATTGGGCGTTATTCATTTCGGTATAAGGAGAAGCAACGGTCATGACGACCGAAGTCTGCCCCTATTGTCGAGGCCCGATCGCCAACGAGGAACCACTGACCGTTTGTGATGGGTGCGGCACGCGGCACCACGCAGACTGCTATGCGGAAAACGGTGGCTGCACGATTTTCGGATGTAGTTGTGCGCCAGCGGAGGAGCCAAAACTGAGCGTTTCTACACCGGAGTTGGTCGGTATGGCCGCTACTGTGGCTCCATCTGTTTCTAGTTCGAACGCACGGGTCACGCCACCGCCACCACCACCTGGCCCGGCCGAGAACTCCGCTCCACCGACCGTAGCCGAGCTCCGGCAGATCACAAATCGAGTTGTGCCTTCCATGTTCGGCTCGTTTGCTGATGATGGTATTGTTCAAGGGCCGGAGCCGGAACAAGACGCAGCTCCCGTTGGACCGCCCAAAAGCCGCACAACTTATATAGTGTTGGGCGCGTTGCTGGGAGCTTTCGGCGCACATAACTTTTACGCGGGTTATCACAAGAAAGCAGGGGTGCAACTGGCCATTACCGTGCTTACTTTGGGCTTTGGCAGTCCCATGAGCTGGATGTGGGCAATTATTGACATCTGCACAATTGGTCAAGATAGCCAAGGAGTCCAATTCGAGTCGTAACAGGGAGTCTGGCATGGAATACTTCGTCAAGAGAGGCGAACAGCGTTTTGGCCCCTATAGTCTTTCTGATCTCCAACGCTATGTTCAGTCGGGCAACGTCTTGTCCGATGACTTGGCGCAGAGTGAAGGGATGAATGATTGGGTTCTCGTCTCGCAGGTTCTGGGCAATATCCCGGCTCCGGCGGGTATAGATGGTGCCGCGACCGCTTTCGCGCCCGAACCTCAACTGGTTCCTCTTCCCCCGAACTTGCATTGGTCCATCGTGCTCATTCTCGGGGTCATCACACGACAGCTGTTCAACATGGTTTGGGCTCTTGTCCAAGCGAATTGGGCCCGCAAACTGACTGGCGACAACAAACCGATGGTCCTGGTTGCGATGTATCCAGCGGGCATGGTCGCAGGCATTCTAACCACAATGCTTTACAAGCAAGCTGCCGGGCTCGGTGGTTTGTTTTTCTTGGCAGGGACAGTCGTGTATCTGTTTGGCATCTTTAGCATCAAGGCTGCCATGGAGGAGTATTACAATTCCACGGAAAACATTGGCTTGATTCTTAGCGGCGTGATGACCTTCTTTTTCAGCACCGTGTACATTCAATACCACATTAATTGCCTGGCTAAGTTGAAAAAAACGGGAGTGCTGTCAATAATCAGCTGAGAACTTAGAATGCCTTCGCCACGAACACGTCGTCTCATCCTTGATGAGCAAATGCTTCAGACTCTATTGCAGGATTGGTCCTTGATTAAGGTAACGGGCAAGGCCGGCATTCCACCAGAGATCTACAGGTTGACTTACAATATTCGCGGACTCTACGTTTCAGGTTCAGGTGAGATTCTTGAGCGGGATACGCATTTGCTTGAGATTAACTTGACGCTTGGGTATCCAAGACGCGCTCCTCAGTGCAAGATGCTGACGCCGGTCTTCCACCCTAATTTTGACGATTCGATGGTGTGTATCGGCGACTTCTGGGCCGCTTCCGAGGGACTTGATGATTTGATCATCCGAATTGGCAGGATGATCGCTTATCAGGAGTACAACACGAAGAGCCCCTTGAACGGATTGGCTGCAAAATGGGCTGCACAGAATTCTCATCTTCTGCCAATCGATCCTCGTCCCGTCGCGCCTCCGTCGAGTGACGGACAAACCCAAGAAGCGACAAAGTGCGAAGACACGTCTTCTCCTCCGTTGCCTAGAACCGACGATCGTGCTGATGGTAGCGATCCGTGGTCGCAAAAGATTGTGATCGGGACAGGTGGTGACCCGGAAAAGACCGAAAACGTTACGGGGCCCGTATAAAGTTACGGCGCAATTACCTCGGAGGCATTTCTGACAATTTCGGCAAAGTGTACCTTCACTAAATGATTTAACGAACACCGAACAACGCGACGCGTAAATGTCGAAACTTTGAATTGTATCGAGGAAGTAGGTTATTGAGAAATGTCGACGTGACAGTGGGTTTGCGGGGTAAGCGCGTTAACTGTCGACATCATCTCCATTACACTGATTGACCAAGTATTAAAGATAACTGAAGACGATTGAATACGAAATAAATTGAACATGAGGATATCGAATACCAAAGATTATTGAATACGAAGATTACCAACCCAAACCATTGCTTCAAAATAAGAGCTATTTCAAGTTATCATACACTAGCATGTGCAATTAAATAAGTTCATATTCGATGTTCAATGTCAGAGTTCTTTTATGACGAAGTCAATTGTCTTGGCTATCTTTTCGCAAAGCGGTAGGTTCTTAAGACCCGACGATATTCGCGTCCTGCTTCGACCAATCCCCGACCGCCGATCCTTTTACAGCTATCTTGGACGGCTTCAAAGGCAGGGGCTCCTCGAACGACACCCGAACTCCCGCAGAGGCTATCTAGCCTATCGCCTGACACCGCGCGGACAAGCCCGCCTCGAATACCTGCGCCGTTCAGGTGCCCGCTTAAGGAAGCAGTAGCCGCACGTCCCGAGGGGCCAATATGCGGAGGAGGCCGCTAACGTTACGTATGTACGTAACGTAGAAGCTAATCCCCCTGCTCGCCGTCACGGGTCTGAGCCTTGGTTTTCTTGCTGCAGCGAAGAGTTATAGGTATTACACATATTATGTAGTATCATGTGTGTATGGCGAAGATTGACTATCACCGCACCCTGTACGAGACCAAACAGGATCTTGCCCGTCACCTGGTAAAGCGTCAGAAGCTCGACCAGAAGATCGCCCGGCTCCATGCCGTCGTTACCAACCTGCAAAATCTTTGCGCCGAGACCGATCAAAAGAGCTTCGAGAGGCGGGTGGATCGCGTCATCAAGAAAGACCTGAAAGCCGGGATTACGCAATCTGCGCGGGTCATCTTGCAAGAGACGTTCTTTCCTATGACTCCGAGCGAGCTCCTGAAAGGCATTGAAGCGCGGAAGTACAACGTAGCTAGGTACGTGAATCCCTTGGCTGTAGTCCACACCGTGCTTAAGCGGCTAGTGCAGAGCGGCGAGGTGAGAGAGGTTCTCCGGGCAGACGGTAAAAAGACTTATCAGTGGGTTACCACTGCGGACAAGGCATTATCCGAACTACAGAAGAGCATTCCACGGAGCGACCGGAAGCCCGGCGGCATAAAGGAGTCCAGATGAAGACCTCATCATTGAACCGTAAGACAAGGTTATTTCCGTGCTGCGTTTGCCGTGAGCCACGCGAAGTGCGGACCACCAAGAAGGGCAAGCCCTACATGATCTGCGATCCTTGCGGAATGCAGATGTTTGTGCGCGTCGAAACCGGGATTCGACGGTTTGAAGCGATGATTCAGGCTGCGGATCGGGACGATATTTGGGGACGTATGGCCAAGTTGCAGCGACGTTATGAACTCCGCTGTCCCAAGTGCGAAAAGAAGTTTTGGTTAACGCCAGAACTAATTAAGACAAGTTGGGTGAATGGGAGATTCGAAGGCTATCGCTGTCCCGATGCAGACTGTGGCGGAATCGCCAAAGAGGAAGATGAAGATAAGGAGGCAGCATGAAACTCACATTATTAGGAGTGGTCGCGATTCTGGGAGTTGCGACGCTAGTGGTCTTTCTCGGAATTTCCCAGTGGGATCGTCCGGTTGAGAATAGCTGACAACTGGTAACGAACCATGACGACCGACACACAACGCGAACCTTTTGTTGACGCCGTAGCGGCGGGCGAGTTTCTTCAACTGCGCCCGCGCCGGGTGTTAGAAATGGCTCGCAGGGGCGAGATTCCTGCTTATCCTTTGGGGCAAGGCCAACGTCGAGTCTGGCGTTTCCGCCTTTCAGAACTTGCCGCTGCCCTCCGCGCTAGCAGTGTAGACTACCCACGGCAGTCTCCCGCGCCAAGACAGGAGACGATCTAGTATGGCGCGGTTTCAACGTGGAAGTTTGCGGATTGAATCCCGCAAGAATGGACAAAACTGGGTGTTGCGC
>Ga0187817_10000771_pt1 | contig 14442 bp, 13 predicted proteins | sample NC_wetland_sal_i_17_FD_132431 | JGI IMG/M metagenome (GOLD analysis project Ga0187817, IMG submission 132431) | Wetland sediment microbial communities from Neuse River Estuary, North Carolina, USA - SO4_2 | ecosystem: Environmental > Aquatic > Freshwater > Wetlands > Sediment | place: USA...
ATGGACATCATGGACATTCCCTTGCGGGGAGCTTCGGCCCGGAAAAAAGATCTCGGCTGCGCACCGCTTCCGCCGGATCGCCGCTGGCAATGGACTGGACCTCTGGCGGATCCCCCGAACACCGCCTGGACGTGCAATCGGCAATTGCCCAAAGCCAAGACTCGACCGCAGCAGCCCACCCATTCTGCCAGGCCCATTACAGTTTTGGGTACTGTCGGCAAGCTAAGTTTTATTCAAACGCCTACGGAAGTAGACCACTACCAAATCCAGCGTGTTGTCGATGTCTACACAACGCCTTCGGGAGAAGACCTGGGGCGCGTCACGCACTCGATTCGTGAAATCTTGGACCATCCCACGTATCCGTCCAACGTTCGAATCACATTGCGGGGCATGGTAGAAGGCATGGAAGCGTCCTTCAATAGTTTTGCGCTGGGCTTCCTACTCTCCTTTACGCTGCTGTATCTCATCCTGGTAGCGCAATTTCGTTCGTTCGCCGATCCGCTCTTGATTATGCTGGCAATTCCCATGGGATTCGTTGGGGTTCTGGTAATCCTACCGCTCACTCACAGCACGCTGAACGTGATGTCCCTAATGGGAGTGCTGATGCTCATCGGCATCGCCGATTCCAACAGTATCCTGATTGTGGATTTCGCGCATAACCTGGAAACGCAGGGTCTCGCGCCCGTCGATGCAGTGATTACAGCGTGCCGGGTGAGGCTACGGCCCATCCTGATGACCTCACTGGCTACGATTATTGGCATGATTCCCATGGCCCTGAAATTGGGGACGGGCGCGGAACAGTACACGCCAATGGCCCGTGCCATCATCGGGGGACTGACCTCGTCAGTGATCTTGACGATCTTCATCGTTCCGGCGGCTTACGTACTCGTCTTCGGGAAAAAGAAACAGCCCGGGAGCGACGCGTCAGCGCCTGTAGAAGTTCATTCATAAACGCGCAATGGTATGCCAACGCGGCGGCGATCAGGGGACGGCAACCCGTCCCCCTACACCTCGTAGGGGCAGGGCTTGCCCTACCCTTCGCTAGGGACAGGCAACGTCGTGGCGGTCAGGGGACGGCAAGCCGTCCCACTACAAGTTGGCGAATAGGGAGGTTGGCTGATTATGGACAGAAGAAGACCTCTTCTTTTGGTTTTGCTTATGGTCGGTGCGGGCAGCCGTGCGCGAGCCCAGAATACGGCTCCGGTGCCGCTTACCCTTAAGGACGCCGAAGCCTTGGCGCTCAAGAACCATCCTCAGGTTCTGGCCGCGCAGGCAACGGTAAGGGAATATAGCGAGCTGGTGGTTGAGGCGCGCTCCGCCTACTTTCCAACGCTCGAAGCTGATTTGACCGGGTCAGGAGGCAATCCGCAAGGTCGCATCGGCGCGGGCTACTTGCCAGCTTCGCGGCTGTTTGACCGGCTCGGCACAGGAATCTCGCTTTCCCAGCTTATTACGGATTCGGGGCGCACGCCCAACCTCGTAGCGAGTTCCCGGTTGCAAGCCCAGGCAAGCCAGCGGACTTATGAAGCCACTCGCTACGATGTCCTGCTGGCCGTCGACCAAGCCTACTTCGCCGCGCTGCGTGCTCAAGCCTTAGTCAAGGTAGCGGAGCAAACCGTGGCGGCGCGCCAAATCATGTCCGATCAGGTAACGGAGTTGGCGAAAAACAAGCTACGGTCCCAGGTCGATGTTGCCTTCGCTGACGTGAACCTCTCCGAAGCCAAACTGCTCCTGCTTCGTTCCCAGGACCAGGTCCGGGCGGCATTTGCCGAGCTCACGCGGGCATTGGGCGCGCAACAGGAAATGAACTACAAATTAACTGATGAGCCGCTGCCACCCAGTCCCCCGATTGATGCCGAATCGCTCGTCGTCCAAGCCTATACTAATCGCCCGGACCTTCTGAGCTTACAACTCCAACGCGATGCGGCAGTAAAATTCGAGCGGGGGGAAAGAGACCTCTCGTTCCCTACGGTGAGCCTGGTGGGCGTGGCGGGCGCCATTCCGGCGATCAACCAAATATTGTCAACCGATGTTCCAAACAATTATGAGGGCGCAGCTTTGAATGTCGAGGTGCCGATCTTCAATGGACACCTTTTTACCGCGCGGCGCGCAGCGGCCCGCTACCAGGCTCAGGCCGAGGATCAAAGAGTCCGCGATCTTCAGCAGCGAATTGCGCGCGACGTGCGGGTTGCTTGGTCCAGCTCCAAAACGGCATTTCAGAATATTGATGTCACAGCAGAGTTACTCCGCGAAGCTTCCCTCGCCTTGGATCTAGCGCAGGGTCGATATAATCTGGGGCTGAGCTCGATTGTGGAACTGTACCAAGCGGAGTTGAATATTACGCAGGCCGAAATCGAAAACTTGAACGCCAAGTACGACTATCAGAGCATCTTCGCTATGCTGCAATATACCATGGGTTTGTTGCGCTGACGGCAGGTGCCAGGTGTCTGGTGTCAGGTGCCAGGTGCTGGGCGCCGGGTGTTAAGCATCAGGTGGTAGAAGCAGGTGTCGGGTTGCAGGGACGCGAATGTCGTGGTCTTTTCCCTCTCCCCCTTGGGCGAGAGGGTGGGCCGCACACAGCGCTTTCACCAGCCGACGCGGGCCGGGCAAATGTGGAAACTCCAGCCCTCTCCCCCTTGGGGGAGAGGGTGGACCGCGGCCGGCGCTTTCATCAGCCGGCGCGGGCCGGGTGAGGGGGTCCTAGGAATCTTCGCGATATGAGGTTTGAGCTCCCTACGATATCGCGCACCGTTTATTCTTTAACGAATTTCAATGCTGCCGAGTTGAGACAATAGCGAAGATGAGTCGGGAGTGGGCCGTCGTCAAACACGTGGCCCAGATGAGCATCGCATTCCTTGCACTGGACCTCGGTTCGTACCATACCCAGTGACATATCGGTTTCAGTGCGGATGTTTTCCGGAGCAATGGGGGCCCAGAAGCTTGGCCATCCGGTCCCTGATTCGAATTTCGTATTGGAACTGAAAAGTGCATTATTGCAACAGACGCACCGGTAGATGCCCTTTTCGTGATTGTTCCAGTATTGGCCTGTAAAAGCCCGCTCCGTTCCCTTTTTTCGAGTGACCTCGAATTGCTCGGGAGTCAAGACCTGCTTCCATTCTTCGTCAGTTTTCACCACTTTTTCGACCATAGAAGTTCCTTCCCGCTTGCCGGAGTCTGTGAATTCCACCACGGTTACCAAGTGAGGTTTGCTTTTGCTGCGGGGACTCGCCGCATTTGGCGGGTGGGCCGTTGCGAGGCTGCGTGCGGCTAAAGCGCCGCCCATGGCAAAAGCAGCCGTCAAGAATCCCCTGCGGCTCAACCCTCTTTCACCGTGAAGTCGCCACGATTTCTTGATTTCTGAATGCACGCCCCACCCCTTGTCTGTCTCTAACAGAATGCTGAACGCCCGTTGTGATGGTTGTCGTTCCGAGCGAAGCGAGGAACCTTGCCCCGATCAGGCTGAGGTTCCATAGCAAGATTCCTCGTTTCGCTCGGAACGATAAGCTCAGGTACTCGAGCGTCCCGCCAAGTTCGCCCCTTGCCCATCACTTCGCACTGGTCCAGCAGGGACGGCACCAGCGCTGGCTAGCCCCGCCCGCGCAACGCCGGCGCTAATTCAAGAGATGGAGATGGAAGGTGTTTGGTTACAAAAAGTCCAACCGGATTCGTCATTTAGGGGCGCGCCGTGGCGCGCCCCCACGGCGATTCCTCGCACCTTCTCAGCGATGGCCCCCACCCGCCGCCATACCGCCGCCATGGAAGCCTCCTCCGATACCACCGCCGCCGAATCCGCCGCCGCCCACACCGCCGCTCCGCGCCATGCCGATGGAGCCGCCTCCAAACCCGCCCGCGCGCGCAAATCCACCACTGCTTCTCGAAAAAGCCAAACCACCCATGTGCGCAGGCCCGCGGAATCCACCGGCAGTACGAACGGCAGAGGAGAAGGACCGAGGCATCAGGTTACCGCGCGCGTCAGAAATAGTCGGGGCTCGGCCTCCCAGAGTCTCGCCAAGAGGAACGCGAACTGGCCGACCCTCCCCTCCAAAGGCTCGCGCGAAGAAGGAATGGTGCGTTAGAACCGAGTCCGGACTGACGGTACTGTAACCCAAAAAGCCAAGACCGTGAATCCGGTTGCCAATGAGATGGATAAGACGGAGTTGCAGCGCTTCATAGAAACCCCCTGGGGGAATTACTCCCTGTCCCGACGTTATTGTCGCCCTCCTTTTTCGACGTTCTGGGACTCGAAAGGGTTGTCGGGATAAAACCGTGTGCGAAGCGCCGATGCGAGAAAAGTTTGTCGCAGGGCGGCGAACAAAACTGCTGCAATTGGCATCTCAAAGCAACATGGGGCTTTACCAACTCCACCGACGATTCAAGCCGATTGGGGCACTGGCATTCCTCCTTGTCCTTCTCCAGGTTGCAGCTAAACCTGCCACATTGCAGGCCCCAAGCGTTGCGAGCCACCAGAACTGGGAAAGACTCGTGACGGAGGCTCAGCAAGACGTCCAGGCCGGAAGGCTTCCTGCGGCGGAGAAGAAGCTCAGCGAGGCTCTTCAACTTGCTAAAAGCTTTCCGCCTGACGATCGCCGCCGAGTGAAGACCCTCCGTCAACTTGCGGGTGTCTATCACTCCGAAGGCAAAGACGCTCTTGCATGGCCCTTGCTCCAGGAAGAGCTGACAATCAACCAGAGGACTTATGGCCCTGCGGATTTGCACGTAGCTGCCAGCCTGGACGCCTTGGCAGGAGTCTTTTCCAGCCTGGGGAACTACTCAGAAGCCGAGACCCTCTATCGCAAGGCTCTTGGAATCAAGGAACAACTGCTGACCCCGAACCACCCAAGCATAGTCAGGACAGTAGAAAGCTTGGCTGCGGTGGAGGCAGAGGCTGGAAAATACTCGGAAGCCGAGCAACTATATCAGCAGGCCATACAGAGTGAGATTCAATTCTTTGGACCCCTACATCCCGGAATCGCGGTGCCGATGGACGACCTCGCTGCCCTGGAAATGGAACAGGCCAAGTATGACTCGGCCGAATCCCTTTATGAAAAGGCTTTGAAAATCCGTGAACAAGTTTACGGGCCGTCCCACCCACGCGTCGCCAACTCACTTGAAAATCTCGCCGAGCTTTACGTCACGGAAGGGCACTATGGGAAAGCCGAGCCCCTCCTGGAAAAGGCCTTGGCGGTTCGCCAAAAGTCATTGGGAGACAATCAACCTGAAGTGGGCACGACTCTGGGCCGGCTGGCTCTTCTTTACGCTGACGAAGGCAAGTACAGCCAAGCGGAAGCTACGGCCCGGCAGGCCCTTGGGCTCCGCCAGAAGGTGTTGCCAGCGGATGATCCCGCCATCGCGGAAAGTCTGAACAACCTGGCTTTCATATACACGAAAATGGGCCGAGACGCGAAAGCGGAGCCGCTCTACAGGCAGTCCCTGGAGATCATGGAAAAGCAGAACGGAAAAGACACTCCGCTCTTTGCCGCGACATTGAACAACCTGGGATTGATCTATGCTAGACAGGGGAAGGACGACCAAGCCCAACCACTCTTTGAGGAGGCGCTAAAAATCCTCCGCGCCGCGCTGGGACCTGGCCGGCCGGAAGTAGCCACTACCCTCACGAACCTTGCTGAGAGTTTTGCGCACGTGCACCAGGATGCCCGCGCCGAGCAACTCCTCCGGCAAGCGCTCAGAATAGATGTCGCCGCGCTGGGTAGCCAGCATCCCGCTGTGGCGACCGACTACCATAACCTGGCAAACTCGTATGCCAAGGAGGGAAAGGACGCTCAGGCGAAAGCGCTCTATAAACAAGCACTGGCCATTCAGGAAAAGGCTCTTGGCCCCCAGCACGAGGACATGGCCGCAACACTTAGAGATTACGCGGCGCTACAGAAGAAAGACTCGTCCACCCAATTGAAGTCACCCCACTGAAATCTAGAATACGGTCGCAATAATCGCCCTCTCGCCTGGAGTGCGTGCGAAAGATTAGCCCTCTCCCCCTTGGGGGAGACGGTGGCCTGCGCCGGCGTTTTCATCAGCCGGCGCGGGACGGGTGAGGGGGTCCCAACCTGGATCGGTTACCTCATCACGCGGGGGTCTCCTGCCCGGCCATCTAGTTTTCAAGGATTTTCGAGCGGGGGCGGGGCCGGCGGGCCCGAGCCGTTGGCGGGATACACCAAGCTTCGATCCGGCTCCCAGGAGAGGTAAACCTTGGCCCCGGGGGACGTCCGCTCGAGAGGAAGGGCGTTAGCTGCCATAGCCCCTCGGACCACCAGGCGTTCGCCGCTCGCGATCCGAACCGTCCAGCGGCGGCTGCCGCCCTCGAAGATGGCCTCAACGACCTCCCCGGGCACAATATTAACCGCCTCACTGCTGGGGCGAGGGCGGCCCAGCGTCAGCCGCATAGCCTCCGAACGCACACCTAGCACGCAGGCAAGGCCTGGGTCCAATTCCAGCGAGTTTCTCGACCAGAGAATCAATCCGTGCGCGGTCTCGAAGCGAGTGCCCTTGGCGCCATGGTTCAGGCAATGCACTGGGAAGAAATTCTCCACGCCCATAAACTCCGCCACAAAGGGGGTCCGAGGCGCGCCGTAGGTCTCCTCCGCCGGCCCCACCTGCTCGAGGCGCCCATGGTTGATGACGGCGATGCGGTCCGACATCACGAGCGCCTCTTGCTGGTCGTGGGTCACGAATATGAAGGTGATCCCCAGGCGTTCGCGCAAACGCTTGAGTTCCACTTGCATTTGCTGGCGGAGCTTCTGGTCGAGCGCGCCCAGCGGCTCGTCCAGCAGCAGCACCGCCGGTTCGAGAACCAGGGCTCGCGCCAGCGCCACGCGTTGCCGCTCGCCCCCACTCAGTTGGTGCGGATAGCGATCTTCTTTTCCGGGGAGCTCGACCATCTCCAGGAGGGAACGGACGCGCTGGCGGATTTCACCCGCCGGCAACTTCTTCTGCTCGAGGCCGAACGCCACATTGCGGAAAACATTCAGGTGAGGGAAGAGCGCGTAGTGCTGGAAGACGGTGTTCACGTTGCGGCGGTAAGGGGGCAAGGGAGAAGCGTCTCGCCCGTTGATCAGGATTTGTCCGCACTGGGGCTGCTCGAATCCCGCCACCAGCCGAAGAATAGTTGTTTTGCCGCTTCCACTGGGACCCAGCAGAGTGAGGAATTCTCCTCGCCGTACTTCCAGGGAAAAATCCTCAAGCGCTGTATGTTCCCCGTAGCGCTTGCTAACCTCGCGAAGCTCGACAATGCACTGCGGTAACTCTTCCAATTCTTGAGCTGACTCCACCGCCTCGTGGGATTTTCCAATTCATCGTACTCGCGACTTCTTAAAATAACAAGAGTGATTTTTTGAGAAAAAAAGAGCTAGGGTCCTCTTCGCACCTTGACACTGTGCGCCGCCTTGTTACTCTGGTATGGTAAAGAGTTCGAACCCTATGAGGACCCACACCACAGCTCGCCGATAGCTGAGAGCTGATGGCCGAAAGCTTCTATGTCGAAAAAACACAAAGAAACAGTCCAAAAACAATTCACCAAAACGGCTGACGCCTTCGCCAAGTTCGCGGTGCGTGATTCCCCCGAGGTTCTGACCGAGAAAGTAGAATTTGCCAGGCCACTGCCTCACGAACTCGTTCTCGACGTCGCCTGCGGGCCAGGCGCGTTTGTTCTGGCCGTCGCCCCGCGGGTGAGTTTCGCCGTAGGCATCGACTTGACACCCGAAATGCTCCGCCAAGCGCGCCAATTCCAGGCCGAAAAGCAAATCGCCAACGCGGTCTTCGCCTGCGCCGATGCCGACCAGCTTCCCTTCCCCAACGCCTCCTTCGATTTGGTCAGTTGCCAGCACGCCTTTCACCATATAACCAAGCCGGAGCCTATTCTCCTGGAGATGTTGCGCGTAACGAAACCTCAAGGCCGGCTGCTGATCCTCGATCCGCTGGCTCCGGAAAGCGACGCCAAGTTCGAGCTTTTCAATCATATCGAAAGGCTCCGCGACCCTTCCCACACTTCTTCTCTCCGCCTCACCACCTTCCTCAGCATGTTCGAGGAGCATGGGCTCGAGGTGATTCGGCAGTCACTGCGGCGACGGCAGCGCCCCTTCAATCAATGGATGCGGCGGGCCGGACTCGAGCCTGGCCGAAAGCGCTACGCCGAGACTCGGAAACAAATCGAAGAATCCATGCCCGGCGATAAAGCAGGTTTCTCAGCGCGAGCCGATGGAGATGACATTCAGATCATTCATAACGAGGGAATGTTCCTGGCAAGGCGCCTACCGGCAGACAATGAGTAGAAGGATCTCTTCAATTGGCAAACGGAATCTCCATCAGGGGACGGCAAGGCGTCCCCCTACACTTGCTTCACTTCGCTGACCTGAATTGTGGGCTGGGTGTTTGTGTAGTTCGGAATATCGGCCTCAAATTGCTTTACATGAGGTGCGAAGGAAGCCTGAAATGCTTCCACGGACTCAAACAAGAGATGGCAAAGGGCCAGATAAGGTGCAGGCGACCCTGGCTCTTCTCCTCCGATGCCCCGGTCCACAGCAACGCCCTTTAATGCCGTCCCCAGCTTTTGCTGAACCATGGGTATGTGAGTTTTGCAGTAGTACGTCATGTCGAACCTGCTGGCCGCGTTGTTCGGATACATTATGCTTACCTTGATCATAGGGTGCTCCTTACTAAGCGAACGCGGCTGGCGCAAAGCGAGGCTCTGCGGTCTTCAGAGGCTACAAATCCGCGAAAGCCCAGAGATCCGCTGGGCGCAGGCCAGCGGCCTCATCCAACAACTCCGCGCCTCCCCGCTCACCGTTCGTAGACTTCTCTACGATGAGCGATGCGGGTAATGCTGACGAGCTTAGCGGCATCATCCACGATGTATACGACGCGCCAGTCGCCTATGCGGATGCGCCAGGAGTCTTTGTACCCTTTAAGCTTTTTCGCTCCCACCGGTCTGGGGTCCTCGGCGAGTGCGAGGATCTTCCGGTCTATTCGCGCAAACAGAGGATCATCGAGCGCGTCCAGTTCCTTCTGGGCGGAGGCCATGATTTCCAGCGAATACTTATCCATGAGGGCGGCCATGTTTTGTACGGTTAGCCCGGTACTCCTGGTAGGGAATGCTTTTCTCCTTGCGGCGTGACTCGGACACGAGGCCATCCCAGAAGTCCTCCCACAGCCGCCCGTGCTTCTTGAGGTCAATAAGCACTGCCGTCTTGCGCCCCTTGTCGTCGGTTACGAATTGGATTCCAGTCATGGCTTCACTCTCCCTAATATCTATTCTAGCGCAACTCTCCCCGCAGGCAGGTAGTGGGTCAACATGATCTTTGCAGCGGCGGTCTATGATCGCCGGTCTCATATTCTCAGGGAACGTTGGCGTTCATAGAGCCCCGCTACAGCAGGCTGACCCACGGCCTGTTTCGCGACGCCAACGTCGTGAACGTTCCAGCGGGGCTCGACCCTCGCTAGGTTTATCGGGCGAACGGCCACTCGCGCCTCATACGTGAGCGGATGAAGTAAGCGGCGCTGCCCACCACAAAAACCGCAAAGGCGAAAAACAACGACCGCCTCGCCGCAGTCCCCAACACGTAGAGCCAACCCAGAAGCGAGACGATCCCAGGCAGGGGATAGAACCACATGCGGAAGGGCCGCTGGAGTTGTGGAGATCTAAGGCGTAACAAGAAAAAACCTACGGTTTGGGGCAGATACTGGATCAGCACGCGCGTGGCAACCAGGCCTCCGATAACCTCGCTGAGATGGCCAAGGCTGAAGATGGAGGCAATAATTCCCAAGGTGATGAGTGAGACATAAGGGAATTGGCCTTTGGGGTGAAGCCGGCCAAAAACACCAAAGAAGTTGCCGTCCAAGGCCGCGGCGTAAGGGATGCGCGAGTACCCCAGGAGCAGTGAGAATACCGAGGAAAAGGCAATCCAGAGCAGCAGGACCGTCATCACTTTGCCTGCGGCTGCGCCCTGGAGTGTTTCGATATAGAGGGAGGCGATGTAGCGGCTGTGAATGGCATCGCGCCAGGGGATCACACTGAGGAAGGAGGCGGTCATCAGCACGTATAGAGTACCCACCGCGAGGATGGAGAACATGATGGCGCGGGGAATCACGCGGCCGGGGTCGCGGATCTCTTCCGCAAGGTAACAAACATTGTAATAGCCGAAATAGTCATAGAGGGCATAAAGTGTAGCGTGGCCGAGCCCCACCCAAAAGATCAAGTTCAGGTGAAAGGCGCCGGGGGGGAAATCCATCAACCGAGCCGCGCTCAAACGTGGCAGCCCGGAAAAGATGATCCAAAAGCATCCCAGAATCACTCCGCCCACCAGCACCACGGAAACGTTCCCGAGCGCGCCGATGCGCCGGTAAAGCAGCGCAACCAGCAGCAGGGGAAAAACCGCTGCAATCGCACGCACGCCGAATGGCGACAGGCGGGGCAAAAGGTAGTGAAGATAATTCGCAAAGCCGATGCTGCCGCTAGCCACCGAGAGTGGGGCAGAAAACATGATCTGCCAGACCATCAGGAATGAGAACCAGCGTCCGGCGCGGCCCGGTCCATAGGCTTCCCGCAGGTAGTTGTAACTCCCCCCCGCCTTGGGCATCGCCGCGCCCAACTCCGCCCAAACCAGGCCGTCGCAGAAGGCCAGCAGCGCCCCCACCAGCCAGCCCAGCATGGCCTGGGGTCCGCCCATGGTGGCCAGGAAAAGTGGAATAGTGATGTAAGGACCGATCCCCACCATGTCTGTGATGGCTAGCGAGGTGGCTTGAATCAGCCCTAGTTCTCGACGCAAGGCCATAGGAAAGTTGTCAGTCGTCAGTTGTCACTTGTTCTTCACCAGCCGCAGAAGGTCCGCCTTGGCTTTCGGCCCGGGCGAGACGGGCTTGGCAGCGAGGCTCAGCAGATAAACCGTTCGTGCGGCTTCCTTCAGCCTCTCCAGGCAATGATCGCAACCCTGTGAGAGGTGTTCGAGGAGTTGCAGCGAGTCCTCGTGCGAAAGCGCTCCAAGCAGGAACAATTCGTAAATGTTTTCTAGATGTCGGCAGTCCAAGTTCCCAACACCGCGTGCTGGCGGTGCCTCAGGAAGGTAATAGCGGCGCGCAACCCCGCGGTGACTCTGCCCAGGGGTTCAGCGAGTTGCGCCGCGATTTCGGACTCGGTATAAGCGTCGAAAACCGCAAACTCCAGGGCACGGCGCTGTGGCTTGGGCATTTGGTTTAAAGCTCTCTGAAGCAGGCCCAGGCGGGCATCCACCAGGGCAATATCCTCAGGCCGCGGCATCCAGAGGTGGGGAGACGCGGCAAGGAACGACAACGTCTGCGACTCATACCTGGGTGAAAGGCGCTCCTGGGGTTTGTGCTCTCTGTGTGATGGAGCCGCGGACTTGTCCGCACGCTTCTCCTCTTTCGTACGACCCTGCGTGTGGGACATTTGGGCAGGTCGAGCCCTGCCTGCCCGCCGGGCGCGAAGACGCTGGATGGCAGCGTGCCGTGCCGTGAGCACCAACCAAGCGGCCGCGCTCCCCTTGGTTCGGGCAATACCGGGGGCTTCCTTCCACAGTCGCAAGAAAATTTCTTGCAGCACGCTCTCGGCCTCGGACTTCGAGGACAATATCCTCAGGAGCAGCCCCATCAGCTTGGGGGCAAATTGGTCGTACAAGCTCCCAAGCGCTTCCACATCAAGGTCTGCCACCCGGCCTAGTAGCTCCTCCAAGGTCGATTCCTTGTTAGCGCCCAATGGCTTGGGGAATCCTGTGTTTGCTTCACTAGGCATTCAGCCTCTCGATAAGCGAAGGTCTGCGCTACCCATGCAACGGTTTTTTTGATGACGACTATAAAGAGAAACGATTGGACTGCTCAAGCCCTCCAGGACGAATATTAGTCGTGTCCCGCCGGAGCATCGGATCTTCGTCGAGAGGACCTTGCCCCCAGGGCTTCGCGGCATGACCGCGGCGGGACCGAGTTCCTCTTCTTCACTTCGGGCCCCTCTCCAGGGGCCCGAATCTTTCTCCGCCAGGCGTTCCTGCATCCCGGTAAGCGCTCATTCCTAGTCATTTGCGCCAGGCTTGTCGTCCGTGGAGGCCGCGGATCGGGAATCTACCTCCTTCTGAATTGACGTGAGCCCACGCCCATGCGGGGGGGACAACATCCGACGCAGGTCACGACGCGGTTTGGCTTAGTATTTTCCTCTTGCCGGCGTCCCAATAGGCTACGGTGCTGTTGAAGTAGGAGTAATTGGCCAAATGGCAGCAGATGGCCGTGTTATTTCCGAAAGTTGCATCCTCGACGGAAGGCCTTCGCGTTCTTACCGACTCGAAGAAGTTCCAAAGATGCTCGCGGTCGTCGTTGTATTCGGGTGGGGCATAAAAGCGCGTCGATTCCACCGTCGAGAAGGAGCCAGGTTTCGACTCATGTTCTTTGTGCCACTCCTCAGCAAAATCGGCTCTCATTTTCCTGGGCCAGCCTGGAGTGCAGGGCCCATAATCTACGCCGGGCTGGGGCAGCAGGGTCAGCTCACCGTTACGGATCTCGAGCATTCCCCTTGTGCCCATGAATCGCGTCACCTCTTCAGTCTCTGTGTTCAAGGTCACTCGCAGGGTGGCGCGGAATTGCGGGTATTCGTAGATGGTGGTCAACGAGTCGGGGACATCCCGCCCATCGTGCCAGCGGAAAAGGCCGCCCATAGACATGGCGCGCTTGGGCGGGGCGGTAATGCCGGCGATGTAGTGGATGCCCGTCAAGAGATGCACGTAAAGGTCGCCCGGGATCCCTTCTCCATAATCCTGCCAGCAACGCCAGCGGGTGAAATGAAGGGGATTGAAAGGCTTCTTGGGCGCCGTACCCAGCCAGGTTTCCCAATCGAGAGTCTCCGGTGACAAATCCGGCGGCACCGTGTACTCCCAAGCGCCGCAGGGGTCGTTGCGGCCCATCTGGGCTTCCACAAGGCAGACATCGCCGACCGCCCCCCGTTCATAAAGTTCCTTGGCCTTGGCATACACGATGTCGCTGCGGCGCTGGCTGCCAATCTGGACGATGCGATTGTTCTTCTGTTCCGCCGCAATCATCTCAAATCCGTCAGCCACCGTGTGAGACATAGGCTTTTCGCAGTAAACGTCTTTGCCGGCGTTGCAACAGTCTACGACGATCTGCTTGTGCCAATGGTCGGGGACCGCGGCCACGATGCAGTCAATCTCCTTGTTGTCAAGGAGCTCCTTGTATTGTCGGGTGGTGGGAATCTCCTTGCCGACGATCTCTTTGGCCAACTCACGGCGTCCGTCATACAACTCGCAAGCGGCAACGCACTCGACTCCGGGGAGCCCGACACAGGTGCGAAGCAGCCCCGAGCCTTGCATACCTACGCCGATCATGCCCATGCGAATTGTGTCACTGGCTGGGAGCGGCCGGGGAGAGGCATAGGACGGCCCTGGGTCCAAAACAATTGACCGGCCCGCCAGCGTTGCACCTGCAACACACGCCGTCGCCTGCATGAACTTACGTCTGGAAATCCGCTGCTCACTCATGGGGTGGTACCTCCTGGATGTTTCAATCAATGCTGTTCGCGTGCCCCGTTGCAGGGCAACCCTTGCGGTCGCTCCCGCCACAGCGGGACGTCCACAAGAGCCGCCCCTACGCCTGGAGCCAGTCACCTTCGCTGGCTAGGAGACGATTTTCTTCGCACTCGCGTCCCAGACAGCCGCCGTCTTGTGGAAATACGAGTAGTTCGACAAGTGGCAGCCGAGAGCTGTGTTGTTCCCAAGCACCTCATTCTCGACCACCGGCTGGCGCGTCCTCACGGCACGGAAGAAGTTCGCTTCGTGGTCGGACATGTCACTATAATGCGGAGGCGTCGTAAAGACCTCATCGTCTTCTTCGACCTTGAAGTCTCCCGGCGGCGGCGCAGGGTGCTCGGCGCGCCAGTTCGCCAGGTACTGTTCCCTCATCTTCGCCGGCCAGCTACCAATCGAATAATCCTCCGGTTGATGGCAGGATGCCTGCGGCCTGAAAGTGACCGTGGTCTCGGTAATGAGCATCGTGCCGTTCTTGCCGTAGAAGGCGAATAATTCGTTCTCGAAGTTGTTGTTGTGGTTGCAGCGCAGCACCACTTGGAAGTGAGGGTAATCGTACATGGTCCAGAGAAGGTCCGGGAATTCGCGGCCATCGTTGTAATGGTAGAGCCCGCCGGTGGACTGGGCGCGCTGGGGAGGCATATTGGTGCCGGTCACAAAATGAATGCCCGAGAGCAGGTGAACAAACAGGTCGCCCGCCAGGCCGGCCCCGTAATCCTTGTAGCAGCGCCAGCGGAAGAAGCGTTTGGTGTCAAACGGCCGCTCGGGTGCGCCGTCGAGCCAGGTTTTCCAATCGATAGTCTGCTCGCTGGCGTCGGGTGGAATAGGATAGACCCAGGCGCCGCTGTCGGTATTCCGATCCCACACCGCTTCGATGGTGTCCACCATGCCCAAC
>Ga0187817_10000773_pt1 | contig 14436 bp, 9 predicted proteins | sample NC_wetland_sal_i_17_FD_132431 | JGI IMG/M metagenome (GOLD analysis project Ga0187817, IMG submission 132431) | Wetland sediment microbial communities from Neuse River Estuary, North Carolina, USA - SO4_2 | ecosystem: Environmental > Aquatic > Freshwater > Wetlands > Sediment | place: USA: North...
GAATCCGTACGGTTATCATGCTTACGGTGTTTTCCTCGCGAATCAGTTCAGCCCGATAAATAGTTACCTACCGGCCTACGCGTCCATGAGATTCCATCAGCCACAAGATTACGTGCTGTTATTGCTGACAATGACGGCATTTTTGGGGCTCGGTCTGCGGCGTACTCGTGACATGTTTCAGATCGCCGCACTGGCGGGGTGCGCCATTCTTGCGTTCCATTCGCAACGGGATAATTGGCTGGTGACACTTGCAGCCGTGGCGATGATCGGCGAGGTCATGTTGCAGGGAGGCGAAAGCCCCGCAACACAATCCCGGCGAATTTCGACGAAGCCAGAGCTAACTGCACTGGTAATTGCCAGTGCCATTGTGTGCCTCGCATTCTTCCTGCGTGTACCACGCGCGCCTGAGGTCCTAATTGCCAGGATCGCAAAGTCCTATCCGGTGCAGGCGAGCGACTATATCCGCCGCCATCAATTGTCCCCACCCCTGTTTAACACCTACGAGTGGGGAAGCTTCCTCACCTGGTATCTTCCAGAGTACCCTGTGGCGATTGATGGACGTCGGGGGCTCTACACCGAACAAGAGCAAGTTGCCTACTTCAAGGTCATGAAAGCGGACATCCCTTACCAGGTGTATCCCCCCATGAAACTGGCGCGAACGCTCTTGCTCGACAAGACGGGCATAATGGGGGACGCCTTGCGGAGTTTGCCCGGCTTTGAGGTGGCCTACGAAGACGAAATTTCCATTGTGCTTTTACAAACACCCAAAGAGTGAGGTTGGCGAGTGTCCACAGCAGCGGTCATAACGAGTGAACGGGAACGAACCGCCCTGAACTGGTGGAAGATTGGCGACGGGGTAATGCTGTTGACTTACACAGGGATAGTTCTATGGATCATCCGCTACCACGAAAAATGGGCCGATGAAGCGCAAGCGTGGCTGATCGCGCGAGACCTGGACCTGAAGACGATCTGGTTCCACGAGATGCGCTATGAAGGAACACCAGGACTCTGGCACACGATTTTGTGGTTGGCGCAGCATGTCTTCCATGCAGACTACGGAGCAATCGGCTACATCGGGTTGGTCTTCGCAATTGCAGGAGTAGCGTTGTTGCTGTTCAGGGCGCCATTCCCGAGGTACGTGCGCTGGCCCATGGCGTTTGGCTACGTGTTCATTTATCAGTACGCCGTGATTGCGCGGCCCTACACAATGCTGCCGCTATTGGCTTTCTGTGCAGCGATTTTATTTAAGGATATGAAGCGCCCGGAACGGATCACCATTGTTCTGGTTTTGCTGACGCTACTCACTCTGCATGGCGCAATCCTGGCCGGGTGCGTGGGGCTCGCTTATTTGATTGAAGCCATACGGGCGTGGCGGGAACTTGATACGGGAGTGAAGAGACGCTATGCCATTTGCGTCGCAGTTCTAGCGATGACCTTTGTGTTCGTCGCAGTCATTCTCAAACCCACGCCAGACGTCCAGGAATTCGCGGCGCCGCAGGGCGTAATCCAGCATGGCGGCACGCTACAAGCAAAGACCATCTACGCTCTTGTGAAATTGGAAGCAGTGGTGTCCGGAGCGTTCCTGGACTTCACAACATTGTCCGTTTTGTTCCTGCTGCTCGCCGGCGCCTATTGCGCTCTGCGTCGCAAGTTTTTGGTCTATGCCATGCCTGTGACCATGCTCATCGTGCTGTATGTCATTGTCCATGGGTTTGCTCATCATCAGGGAACCGTAACCATCGCCGCGATCATGGCTCTCTGGATTGCCTGGCCCAGTCCCAAAGAAAGCGCGGTTTTTACCATGCTTCAGCGCCGCGCCACCCAGGGAATGGTTTTTCTGTTGCTACTCTTTTGCGGCATTCAAATTTGGGATTCCATCGTAGTCTTGGACCACGAATACCTGTATCCATACAGCGGAGCCGAGGATGCCGCGAAGTTTTTAAAATCGAAAGGGGCAGAGAATGGATCAATATACGGCTACGCCTACGGAATCGCTGCAATTCAGGCTTACTTCGATCACAACATTTTCACCAATTTCCCCAATTCCTATTTTCATCACGGCACACCCGTCTATGGAACAAGTCTTGATTTGAGCGAAGTGGACCGCATCTCACCCGGCTACATTGTCATTTTTGAGGAGAATCCGCAGCGGGTCATAGACATGCATTTCATGGACGGTCTGGCTTCTATCGGCTATCAAATGGTGCATTTCTCCGATGGTTACCAGTTGTACCGCCGGGGAGTGTACGTCCGGCAAGTGTATTTCATTTTCAGCCGATCGGGTCGGACCAGCGAATATACCTCGCCGCAATTCCCGAGAGTTGGCCCTGGCGCAAACGGGCAAGTGACTCACTGATCGAGGCAAAGCCCGTCACTGTCTAACATAGACGGTAGCGAGGTCATCCCGATACACAAGCCTGAAGCGTGGATCGATGGTCAGGATTTTGGCGAGCGGAAGTTTCGATTCCAAGACTACGAGACCCGATTCATTAAGGTAGGGATCCGTCTTGTATGAGGGGAAAGCCGACTGAGAATTGTAGAAAATCTGGTCCAGATCATCACCGTAAAGATCGTTCCGGCCGTCGATTGCAACCGGCAATTCCGGAAGATACCACATCAGGAAACCGCCCCAATTGAGATTGTTGTAGAGAGGACCAGAAAAAGAATTCCGGCGAAGAAAGTTGATGGCATTAACGGGGTAGTTGACGCTTATCGCGCGATCCAGGCCCCGCATGCTGAATTCGGTGAACGGCACCGAAACGAATAATAGAAGAATGAGGATGAGAGTGACGACAGAGAGCTCACCCCAAGTGTCCCTACGGCATGGAGCGTCTTCGGGAACAGGGAAGTCTGCCATGCAGGCGGCCGCGGCGATGCAGATAAACCATGCATCGCGCATCGTTCGGAAAGCCACCACGCTGGCCACGACAAGTAGTACAAATTGGAAAAGGTCGATCTTCTTTCGCCAGCCGACTGCGTAGAAACCGGCAGCCGCCAGCAAAAACTCGACAAAGTTGCTGAACAGGCGGAACGACAACGGCTGAAGTTCAATGATGACGCTATAAGCGAACTTCGCTTTGCTGTATGCCAGCACGACCAGATAAGGATGATAGAAATTGGGGCCGATAAAAGTGGCCAAAACAGTTACGGCAAAAATAACAACAAGCGGCTTTACAGGAAGGGAAGATGGCACAAGGAATTCCGGCTTGAAGCCAAACTTGGAAAGAAGTTGCTGGGCGAGATGAATACCCACGAACAGGGCCACCGTGAAAAGGCCGTAGATGAATTGAATGTGCAAGTTGGCCCAAAGCAGAAAAATAAGTGGCAGCGAATAAAGCAGTTGAACACTCCCCCTGCGCTGTGATTCGAAAAGCACAGTGAGAGTGATGCAATAGAGAATGTAGGTGAAGAAGCCTGGACGGGGCGAACCGTTGAACAGGAACGCCGCGCAGGTAGTCGTAGTTAGGCCGCATGCGAACCAGAAACGCCCCGAGAGACGCCGCAACATCCAATAAATGGAAAAAGCGACCCCGATCGTGAGCACAGTCCCAAGAATGCCAATGCCCACCAGCCCAAACCACGCGTAGGCACGCGAAAGCAGGACTTCATAGCCCCAACTGTAAGCGACCCATGGGCGATCGGCCGCGGTGCGTGAGAGTATTCCGGTGTGCGGCAGCGCCGAATTCTGGACAATCCAATCACCAACTTTGAGATGCCACCAGGTGTCGAAATCGATGACGATGTATTTTACGGCTTGAGCATAGACGCCGATGGCGGCGAGCAAAACAGTGAGGACAGAAAGCTGAACATAACGATTGCGAAGAAAGTTCATGAGCCTGCCGTCGTGGCCACAGCACTGTTCAGATCGACGGACGATTCCGCACCAGCTTCACCGGCTTCATGATATTCGCCGTCTTCGTTGACCGCCCAGACATTGTATTTCTTCACGCCAGCAAGGATATTTCGCGCTGTGAGCATAGCGGTCATCATGGCGTGATCTTGATTGTTGTACTTGTGCATGCCATTGCGCCCGACCAGATGGAGATTTGGACAATGGGCATCAAGAGCCTGGCGAACCACTTCCACATGTTCCTTGTAATTGTCGTCGTATACGGGATAGGCCTTCGGCTGGCGAATCACACAGCCATCCACAACGTCCGCAGCCTCGGCCAATTGCACCTGCTCCAGTTCCTTCTTAGCTAGATCAATCAAGTCGCTGTCACGCATGTTCCAAAGGCCATCGCCTTCGAAGCAGAAATATTCCAGGCCATAACAACAGTATTTCGAATCCGGAACCATTTCCGGTGACCAGGATTTGTAGTTCTGCACGCGGCCCACTTTTACATTGGGGTCGTGGATATAAATCCAATTATCACTAAAACGATTGAGCTCGTGCAGAATCAAGCCAACGGTCACAAAATCGCGATAACGCAGCGATTCGGCAGAGCGAATTGCTGCGTCTGGAAGACGTGGCTCAAGCTCCGCGACCAGTTGCCTGACCGGCATGGAAGAAATGACATGCTCGCCGCGGTATTCCTCGACTCTGCCATCCGTCGTTCGCGCTGTAACTATCCATGAAGTGGTTTGCGCGTCGAAACGACATCCGATCACGCTACGCCCTAACAGTACCTCGCCTCCCATGCCCCGCACCTTTTTGGCGCAGGTCTCCCACATCATCCCAGGCCCCAAGCGGGGATAACGGAATGTGTCGATAAGCGTCTTCACAACTTGCGTTCGATCTTTCGCTCCGCGCTTTGGCAGCAGGGCGTTCTTGATGGCCGATCCAAGCGATAATCCCTTGATGCGTTGCGCCGCCCAATCGGCAGAAATTTCCTTACAGCTCATCCCCCAAACTTTTTCCGTGTAGGTCTTAAAGAATATGCGAAACAGGCGCAGGCCAAACTGATTCACAACCCAATCCTCAAATGATTTGGGATTCTTCGTCGGATTCACTCGCGCTGCAAGAAAAGACAAAACACAAAGTGCAGATTGGACAAAGCCAAGCTTGGGAAGTGCCTCAAAAGGTTTCAGAGGATAGGAATAGAACTGGCCACCATAGTAGATCTTCGACGAACGAGGACGCTGAAGCATGTCCGCGCCGAGAATCTCCGTCCAAAGGTTTTCGACCTCATGCGACTTGGAGAAGAAACGATGGCCGCCAATATCGAAGCGATAGCCGTGGTAGTTCACCGTGCGGGAGATACCGCCAACATACTCGGAATCACTTTCCAGAACGATGACAGGTTGGCCCGCTTTGGTCAGTTCGTATGCCGCGGTAAGCCCGGCAGGGCCGGCGCCCACGATGATGGCTTTCACCTGGCGATCGCTCATGGATTTATCTTCCTTCGGAACCGAGCCGAAGCGATGGATGTGGAGCGAGAACAGTTGTCGAGCTTCAACGGGATTGGGCCTGCGCGATCAATTGCAGGACATTATCTTTGTTTGGATAACCCGGATTCGTGTCCAGCAATTTCTGCCACGCGGCAATCGCCCCCTGCGCGTCCTTCTTTCCTTGCCACTTTACAACACCAAGGTTGAAAAGTGTGTCGGCCTTCGTAGGTGCGATGGCTAGGGCTTTATTGAACTGAGCGATGGCGGTGTCCGCATCACCGTTGTACCAGTAAGCGGTGCCCAGGTCTGTCCTCACCGATGCATCCGAGGGTTGCGATTTCAGCGAGCGCTCGTAGTACTCAATGGCCATAGGATATTGCTTGGCATCGTAATAAAGGTTGCCCAATTGAACCAGCAAAGCCGCATTGGTCGGATCGGCCTTTAATTGCTGAAGAAGAGGCCCAGCTTGGCTATCCGCGGCTTGTTTCAATTGTTCTGCCGTTGGCATAGCAGCAACAGGATTGTAATTCGTGGGAGCAGAGGGGGCCTGAGCATTCGGCAATGGGATCGTTACTTGCGGAGTCTGCGCCACTGGCGTGGCAATGGCTCGACGGATCAACCATCCCCCGCAGACGCCCAAGAGCAGGCAGATTACAGCGAGTATCCCAGCTTGGGCTGGACTCCAGGAATTGCTGGTCGTTGTTTTTAGTTCCGTCACTGTTTGCTACTCCTCCCCCAAAAATACCAAGCGGTCAGTTCTTTGTTTCACTGCTGGCCTTTGCATCGGCAATCATTTGTTCCACGACGGATTTGCGGTCGAGATTGGGATTTGTTTTCAAAAGCTGCTGCCAAACGGCAATGGCACCTTTCGGATCGTTTTTGCCCCGATACTTAATCATGCCGAGATTAAAAAGAGCATTTACGTCCTTCGGACTGTATTTGAGCGCTTGATTCAACTGTGCCAAAGCGCCGTCCGTGTCGTCGGAATAATAGAGGCACGAAGCCAGTTGCGTGCGGGCCGGTACGTTCTTCGGGTCAATCTGCAACGCTTTTTCAAAATAACCTGCAGCATCCTTGAACTGGTGGGAGGCTTGGTAGATTCCTGCGATCTGGATCAGTAAGGCGCCATTCTTGGGGTCGGATTTGGATTTCTCAAGCAGGCTTGACGCCTGGATGTCCGCCATCTTCTTCATTTGTTCCAGGGTCAATTGGGGGTGTACGCCGTTGTAGGTGGCGGGGGAGTTCGGGGCATCGACTGGTGGCTTTGCGCCTGCATTACCCGGACCAATGTGGCCACTCAACAGAAAATAACCAGCGAGGAGTCCAACTACTAAACATAATCCGGCTATCGAGTAGACCTGGGCTGCCGGCAGGGCGTCATTGCTGCCAGCGGCGTTGACCTGAGGTGTTGTGGCCATATGACTTGACTCCTCTAAGCTGTTCGTAGCTCCGGAGATTCGGAGCCTGCACCATTAACCCACTAATTCTACGGCAGTTATATGACTAGTGCAGGAGTCCGCGGAAGCTCAAAAGCAAAGGCTTCGAGAAGAGGGTAGGTGGTAAAGAGAACCGCGCGCCGCGCCACACGTCACAAACCTTTGTGATGTATATCACACAAGCCGCCGCCCCTTTCCTGCTGTTCGATGGTTGTGTATCCTGTCAAAGGCCCCGCTGGCTGCTTTCCAAGTGGCTGTTGAATTCAGGAGCATGATGAAGAAGCACGCCAATAATCTCCCGCTGCTCTTTCAGGTGGTATTGGCTTGTCTAATTTGGCTGGGCGTAGCAGTTGTTGTCTGTCCCGGAAATTTCGCCTCGGAGTTCGCTGCAAGCAGAGTGGTACCAACCTATCGTGGCGATGCACGTTTTGTATTTGCAGATCTGGATGGAGACCGCAAACCTGATCTGGCTCGTGTGGAGCTGCAGAGCCAGCGGTCGGCCAAGACCAACTACTTTATCTACGTAAAGCTGAGCGCCGGAACTGAATCCGCAATCGGTGTAGATGGTCCCATCGGCGGACTGCGAGTGACCGCCCGAGACGTGAATGGCGACGACAATCTCGATCTGATTGTCACCTCGAATCTGGATGCCGATTTCATAACAGTGTTGCTGAACGATGGCCATGGCAATTTCACTGCCGCGCAGCCGGGGGATTATAGACCGCCAGAAACTGAAGGTGACGTGTTGCATGGTCCCTTAGAGCCCCAAGCGGATCGCGCCACGGTCGGGTCAATTCGTACGTCGCACGAAGACGGAATCGTGGAAGATGGCCGCTATAATCCGACCTGCTCCGCAGATGCCTGTTCCCAACCGGTTATTCAGCCCGCGGTGCAGCAGGTTTTACTGCTGTGCTTGGGCCGCTCGCCGCCCGCCATCGTCGCAGTTTCGTAATAATTCCTTTAACAGGCTGTTATACATTGTTTGGGCGAAGGTGGTTATCGTCACCAAGGCCAAATTCATGGGACAAGCGCCGTTGTGCGCTAATCCTTAAAACTGAATGGAATACTGACACCACCCAGTGTCCGCATTCACAAAAGATCAAGAGATGTGAGGGTAGAGTCATGTGGCGTTATCTCCGGGGTGTATGCCTGGCGGGCCTGTTGGTATGGGGGATGGCATGCCAGGCTCAGGCGCAAAAAGCCCTGACATGGGATGAAGTGAAAACGCGATTCGAGGCCAATAACCCGACACTGCGCGCTGGTCAGATCGGGATTGACGAGTCGAAAGCTGAAGAAGTATCGGCCTTTCTGCGCCCGAACCCTCAGGTGTCGGTGGGCGTCGACCAAGTGGGAAACACCTCATCGGGGAGCGCCTTTTCGGCGGCGACCTTGATCGCAACGGCAAGCTACCTTCACGAACGTCAACACAAACGCGAGTTAAGACGGGAAAGCGCCGAGAAGGCCACCGGCATCGCTGTTTCCAGCCAGGCGGACCTGGAGCGGAATCTGATTTTCAATCTGCGCAGCGCCTTTGTGGGGACACTGCAAGCCAAGGCGGTTCTAAGAGTGGCTACGGATAACTTGGATTACTGGGACAAGGTTCTGCAGATCAGCCGGGACCGGTTTGACGCTGGAGACATTGCTCAGATCGATCTGGACCGTTTGGAACTGCAGCGGGTGCAATTCGAATCTGACTTGCAAACTGCGGAGGTGAATCTCCGCACAACCAAGATACAACTGTTGATGTTGCTAAACGACCGGACGCCCGTCGATCAATTTGACGTGCTGGGACTTTACGAGTACAGCGATCAGCTTGTTCCCTTGGACCAATTCCATCAGATTGCACTGGACAACCGGCCGGATTTGAAAGCTGCGTTGCAGTCTGTGGACAAGGCTAAAACAGATCACCAACTTGCCGTCGCGAACGGATCCACGGATCCGACAATCAATGTGGACGCTGGCTTCCCGACTATTTCTCAAGCCTACTTGAGCTATCAGCCTGCACTACGAGAGTATGTCGGCCTTGGCTTCAGCATTCCCCTTCGCGTTTTCGATCGCAATCAAGGGGAAAAACTTCGTACACAATTGGACATCGACCGCAACCAGAAACTGATGGACGCAACGCAGGCTCAAGTGTTCAGCGATGTGGACTCCGCATACGCCATGGTGAACAGCAACCTGATTCTACTCAGGCCATACAAGACCAAGTACCTGGATCAGGCCGTGCGCGTGCGGGAGACAGTAAGGTTTTCCTACGAGCACGGTGGCTTGGCGCTATTGGACTTCCTGAATGCGGAGAACGACTACCGCAGCGTGCAACTGAATTACGTCAATCTAGTTGGCGCCTATTTAATGGCTGCCGGTCAACTTAATCTTGCCGTTGGCAAAGAGGTGATCCAGTGAGAGGGAAATTTAATGGCCTGATCCTGGCCTCGACGCTTTGCCTGCCTTTGAGCGCAGGTTTGCTTGGTTGCAAGGAGAGCAAGCCGAATTTGAGCGCAGAAGGACCGTCACAAGTCACCGTTGAGCAGCAAATGGACGTCAACAACTTTAAGGTGGATCACCCGGACCAGTTCCCGATTGTAACTGCGACCGAGTACAAAGCACCCCCTGCCCTCAATGTGACCGGCGTCGTTAATCCTGACATTGCTCGGGCAGTGCCGGTGATCTCGCTGGCCGCCGGGCGTGTAGTAGAAATCAAAGCCAGGCTTGGCGACGAGGTGAAGAAGGGCCAGGTGCTGTTGCGGGTCCGGAGCAACGATATCTCCGGTGCGTACCAGACGTATTTGAAAGCACAAAACGACGAACGGCTGGCGCGCCAGTTATATGAACGCGCCAAGATTCTCTATGACAAGGGCGCAATTTCCAAAACCGCCCTGGAGACTGCCGAAGACACCGAACAGGATGCCAAGGTGGATCTGGACACCGCCACAGAACAGTTGCGGCTTCTTGGCGTCGATAAGCAGCACCCTTCGGGAATTGTCGATATCGTCGCGCCCATCTCAGGAGTGATTACTGACCAGCAAGTCACTAATGCGGCGGGAGTGCAGGGTTTGCCCGGCCCGAATCCCTTTACGATTTCTGATCTTTCCTATGTCTGGATCATTTGCGATGTTTACGAAAATGATCTCGACGCGGTCAAAGTTGGCGAATTTGCGGCCATTCATTTGAATGCGTATCCAAATAAAGTGTTGAAAGGGCGAATCGATAACATTCTTCCAGTGTTGGACCCAAACATTCGCACGGCAAAGGTGCGGCTGGAAGTGGCGAATCCAGGGCGGCTCATGAATGTGGGAATGTTTGTGACGGCCACATTCTATGGAAAGCAGCCGGAGACACACACGGCAGTTCCGGCCAGTGCCGTTTTGCATTTGCATGATCGAGACTGGATTTACACTCCGCTGGGTGGCAATGCCTTCCGTCGTATTCCTGTAGTAGCAGGGAAAATCCTTCCAGGGAACATGCAGGAAATCATTTCCGGCCTCCAGCCGGGTGCAAGGGTCGTCCAGGCAGCGCTCGTATTCCAGAACACGGTGGAGCAATAAATGATCCAGGCAATCGTCGATTTTGCTCTGGAGAACCGGATCCTCGTTCTGGCCGTCGCATTGTTGCTGCTGGTTTGGGGAGCGATCTCTTTTCACTTACTTCCGGTGGAAGCGTATCCCGATGTGGCCAACAACTACGTGGAAATCATTACTCAATGGCCTGGAATTTCTGCCGAACAGATCGAACAACAGGTGACCATCCCCCTCGAAACCACCATGAACGGCATCCCCCACGTGATGCACTTGCGGTCCTTCTCCCTGTTTGGTCTTTCCGATATCAAGCTCATCTTCGATGATGAAGAAGAAAATGCCTGGAACCGGGAAAGAGTGCTGGAACGATTGACGCAAGTCAGCTTGCCTCCGAGTGTGACTCCCCAGATGGGAACGGATTGGAGCCCCGTAGGACAAATCTATTTCTTCACCCTGCAGACTACCAATCCCAACTACGATCCGATGGAGTTGAAGTCCCTTGAAGATTGGGTCGTGGAGAAGAATCTGAAGGCAGTGCCGGATATTGTCGACGTGGCGAGTTTTGGAGGTCCTACGCGCGAATACCAGGTGCGCGTAGATCCGAACAAATTAGTTTCCTACGGACTGAGCCTCGCGCAGGTCGAACAACAACTGGCCAACAGCAACACAAATGCAGGAGGAAGTTTCATCGAGGCTGGCCTGCAGCAAATCAATGTCCGGATGGTGGGACTGGTTACCAATATTCATGACATTGAGCAAACGGTCCTTCTGACCAAGAACGGCACGCCGGTGCGGGTGAAAGACATTGCCGTGGTGGAGCAGGGGCCCAAGATACGGCTTGGCCAGTTCGCGCGTGCGATTCACAAAGAAGACGGGAAGATCATCGATGACGACGATGTGGTCTCCGGGATAGCCCTGCTACGAAAGGGCGCGAATGCGGATGAAGTGTTGGCCGGACTTCACGCCAAAGTGAAGGAAATGAACGATCGCATTCTTCCAGCGGGCGTAAAAATCGTTCCGTTCATTGACAGGAGTGATTTAACACATTTTACGACTCACACGGTCCTGCACAACCTCACCGAAGGCATCATTCTGGTAGTCATTATCCTCTTTCTATTTCTTGGAAATGTGCGGGGCGCTCTAATCGTGGCGTTGACAATCCCGTTTGCGTTGTTGTTTTCCGCCACTTGTCTAAAGCTAAAGGGAATACCGGCAAACTTGCTTTCCCTTGGGGCATTGGATTTTGGCATGGTCGTGGACGGTGCCGTTGTCATGGTGGAGAACATCGTGCGCCACCTTGGCCACTCGAACAGTGGCAGAGTTGATCGTACTCCTCTCGAAAAAATCCGAGATGCCGCGCACGAAGTGCAGCGTCCTGTCTTTTACGCCATCGCCATTATCATTACCGCGTATCTACCAATCTTCACCTTGCAACGCGTTGAGGGGCGGTTGTTCAAGCCTATGGCCTGGACGGTAGCCTTTGCGTTGCTGGGGGCGTTGGTTTTTTCAATGACCATCGCGCCAGTGCTGGCTTCCGTGTTCTTCAGGAAAGGCGTCACCGAGTGGCAGAATCCGGTAATGAACTTCCTGCGCGCCCATTACAGGACATCGGTCCGATGGGCGATTGAACACAGAAAGATTACGCTGACTCTCGGTGCTTGTGTCCCGGTGCTCTCCTTTCTAATTCTCTACAGTGGAGTCATCGGTTCCGAATTCCTTCCGCATTTGGACGAAGGTGCCCTGTGGGTGCGAGGAACTCTAGCACCTAGCACAGGTCCTACGGAAGGAATTCGGCTGGCCAACCAAGCCAGAATTGTGCTTTGCTCCTTCCCGGAAGTGCCGCAGTGTACCAGCCAGGTGGGGCGTCCCGACGACGGCACGGATACGACCGGTTTTTTTAACACGGAATACTTCGTAGACCTGAAGCCCAAAGAGCAGTGGCGCCCTGTCTTTCACGAAGACAAAGAAGAACTCATTGCCGCGATGGACCGAGAATTGGAAAAAATCCCCGGAGTGTTGTGGAATTTTTCTCAGCCGATTGCCGACAACATGGAAGAAGCAGTTAGCGGCGTAAAAGGGGAGCTGGCCACAAAAGTGTATGGCGATGACCTGAAAGTGCTGGAAGAAAAAGCTGACCAAATCGTCATTCAAATGAGGCAAGTCAAGGGGATTGAAGACCTCGGAGTGTTTCGTGTGCTGGGACAGCCGAACCTGGAAATACATGTGGATCGTGAGCAGGCAGCGCGTTACCAGATTAATGTGTCAGACGTTCAAGACGCTGTGCAGACCGCAATCGGAGGCAATGCGCTCACACAAGTATTGCAGGGCGAGCAGCGGTACGACCTGGTCTTGCGCTATCTCCCCCCCTATCGCAATACCCGGGAAGCGATCGAGAGCATACGCCTGTTGTCTCCTACGGGCGAGCGAGTCTCCCTGGCCCAATTGTGCAAAATTGATGAACGCGATGGGGCATCCGAAATCTATCGTGAAGGAAATCAACGCTATATCGCTATCAAATACAGCGTCCGAGGACGTGACCTGGGCGGTGCTGTGGAAGAAGCCATCAAACGAGTCAACGAGAACGTCCAACTTCCCCGCGGGTACCACATCGACTGGGAAGGGGAATACGAGAGCCAGAAACGCGCGGAAGCCCGCCTGATGATTATCGTGCCGCTCACCGTGTTGCTCATTTTCTTGATTCTCTATTCCATGTTTCGCTCCTTTAAATGGGCCTTGCTCGTTCTCGCCAACGTCGCCATTGCGCCGATTGGGGGAATTGTGGCCCTGCTTATAACTGGGACGCACTTCAGCGTTTCCTCCGGCGTGGGATTCCTGGCCTTGTTCGGAGTGTGCGTGCAGACGGGCGTGATCCTGCTCGAATACATCAACCACCTGCGTGCAGCAGGCAGTTCCGTCGAAGATGCGGCTGTGCAAGGCGCCGTTCTGCGGCTCAGGCCAATCTTAATGACCATGTTGGTCGCAACCCTCGGTTTACTTCCGGCGGCGATGTCACGCGGCATCGGGTCGGATTCTCAGCGGCCGTTTGCGATTGTGATCGTCGGCGGACTTCTGGGTGCTTTGCTGATCAGTATTTACTTGTTGCCCACGCTGTATGTGACAGTCGCGAGAGACACGGATAAATTGCCGGCGGCTGATGCCGAGTGGGAAGAAACCACTTAACGACTTGAACCAGACTCGGTGACGCGCTTCATGGAGGCGCGTTTTCCCCCATTTTTCTCACTTTATCTACGCTAGTCATACCCTCCCAGCCGGGCGAAACGCGGGTACTGCGTCTAGTGACGCGCGTCACAACGTCACATCCAAGCCCCGGCTACCATTGATATTCGAGACTAGGAGACCCCATGAGTCGAAAAATGTCTATTGTCGACGGTAACGAAGCCGCCGCGGCGGTCGCGTACCGCCTGAACGAGGTCATCGCGATCTATCCCATCACTCCCTCCTCCCCCATGGGGGAATGGTCGGATCAGTGGAATTCCGAGCGGAAGAAGAACATTTGGGGAGCGATTCCCGATGTGATCGAAATGCAGAGTGAAGGTGGCGCCGCCGGTGCCCTTCATGGCGCGCTTCAGGGTGGGGCACTCGGCACGACCTTTACTGCCTCGCAAGGTCTGCTGCTGATGATTCCCAATATGTACAAGATTGCGGGTGAACTTACGCCCGCGGTCATTCATGTGGCTGCCCGCACACTTGCCACTCATGCGCTCTCGATTTTTGGCGACCACAGTGACGTCATGTCCACACGTGCGACGGGGTTCGCACTCCTTGCCTCCAATTCGGTTCAGGAAGCCAGCGACTTTGCGTGCATAGCACAGGCCGCCACACTAGAATCGCGCGTGCCGTTCCTACATTTCTTCGATGGGTTCCGCACCTCCCACGAAGTCAACATGATTGATGGGTTGAGTGACGACGACCTTCGTGCCCTCATTGATGACAAGTTCGTAAGGCAACATCGTGAACGGGCCATGACGCCGGACCGCCCGGTACTACGCGGCACGGCGCAGAATCCTGACGTGTTCTTCCAGGCCCGGGAAGCGTGTAACCCTTATTACCGCGCGTGCCCAACCATCGTGCAAGATGTGATGGACCGTTTCGCGAAACACACAGGGCGCAAATACCAGTTGTTCGACTACTAC
>Ga0187817_10000774_pt1 | contig 14405 bp, 14 predicted proteins | sample NC_wetland_sal_i_17_FD_132431 | JGI IMG/M metagenome (GOLD analysis project Ga0187817, IMG submission 132431) | Wetland sediment microbial communities from Neuse River Estuary, North Carolina, USA - SO4_2 | ecosystem: Environmental > Aquatic > Freshwater > Wetlands > Sediment | place: USA...
CCAACCGCCAGCGCAACCGAAAATCCGATCAGTGCGCTCATTCGTCCGCTCGCTTCGATTCCGTATGAATGCCGCACTCCAATTTCGCTCCGCCCCAACGGCCCGAACGCGGATCCGCATCTTCCAGCGGGATCGCCGTGCACGGCTCGCAGCCGATGCTGCGGTAGCCCGCGTCGTAGAGCGGCAGGTATTCGATCTTCCGATCAGCGGTGTACTTCCACACATCTCCCCATTTCCACGCCGCCAGCGGACTCACCTTCAACAAAGCCGTCCCCGAAGGCAACACGTGCTGCTCCGCGACCTTCAGGTTAGCGCGCGTGGGCGATTGCTCGCGGCGCAACCCGGTGAACCACACGCTGAATTTCTCGAGCGCCTCGAACAACGGCTCGACCTTCCGCAAATGGCAGCAGCGCCCCGGGTCCGTGCGATTCAGGATGCCGAATTCCGCTTCCTGCTCGGCCACGGACTTCTTCGCGGTCAGATTGTGCAGGTTCAAGCCCCAGGCCTTGGTCATACGATCACGGTAGGCATAGGTCTCCGCGAAATGGTACCCGGTGTCGAGGAACAGCACGGGAATCCCCGGCACGCGTTTCCGCAATAAATCCAACACGATCATGTCCTCGGCCTGGAAGCTGCATGTGGTGCATGCGGGGCCAAGGCTCTGGGTGAGCGCGCGTTCAATGACCGCGTCGGCGGACAGCGCTTCGAATTCCCCGGCAATCGCCGGCTGACTCATTTCGCTCGCCTCACTTCGATGGATCGGAATGCTTGTCGCGCCATTTCCGCAAAACCTCCATGATGCGCGACGCGGCCTCCTCGTCGGACCGGCCCTCGTTTTTCACCGCGAAGAAGGCCTCCGGGCCGAAGATCGCGCGCACCACTTGCTTCTGATCCGTCCCGTCATCCAGCGGCGAAAATATCGTGATGCCTCCCGCAAGGCGGAACGCTTTCGCGACGCTCACCAGTTCATGCGAAAGAAAATCCATCGGCCCGGCCAGTTGCGCGTTCCAACCCTCGTCGAACAACCGCCGCTCGACAATTTCCGCGAGCCGCGGCTCGCCCCTCAGCCAAACCGCAGCCGGAGGATGCCCGATGCGCAGCAGGCGCTCCTCGCGCGTGCTCCGCACGCCCACGAGACCAGCCCCCGCCCGCGACGAGGGCCCCGGATCCACAGCCCGCTCGATGATCCCCGCTCCCACGGTGACGTTCGTGTGCGGATCAATCACGATGAAGCTGCCCGTCGTGCGATTTTCGGCGTAGGGATCGAAAAACAGCGGCAGCGTGGTCTGAAAATCCAGAGACGCGATGTCGTTCATCTCGAGCTTCGCAGCCGGTGATTTCTCAAGAGTATTTACGTCCACGCGATGACGGATTTGCTTTACGCGCGCGCGCACCGTGCGTGTGGTGTGCTTCAGCAGATAGATCTTGTGCGGGTCGAGCGCCTCGCGATGCATCCATACGACCGTGGCCTGAAATTCCCGGCCCGCGGACGGCTGGGCGTCACCGGCCACAAGCATGTCGCCGCGGCTGATGTCTATCTCGTCCTCCAGCGTGACGCTCACCGAGTTTCCCGGCCGGGCCTCGTGCCATTCGCCATCGAACGTGACGATGGATTTCACGCGCGTCTTCATTCCCGAGGGCAGCGCGACGACGCCCGTTCCCGGACGCAGTACGCCCGACGCCACGCGCCCCGCGAATCCACGGTAACTCGCGTCCGGCCGCACCACATACTGCACGGGGAAGCGCAGCGGCACCGCTATGTCCCGGTCGTGAACCTGCACCGTCTCGAGATAAGCGAGAAGCGTGGGGCCGTCGAACCAGGGCGTCCGCCCGCTGCGCCGCACGACGTTGTCGCCCTCGAGCGCGCTCACCGGCACGGCATAGACGTTCCGCACGCTGAGCTGCCCCACGAACTCTCGAAATTCCGCCGCGATTCGGTCGAACACTTCCTGCGAATATCCGACCAGATCCATCTTGTTCACGGCGGCAATGATGTGCTGCACTCCGAGGAGGCTGGCAATATACGCGTGTCTCCGCGATTGGCGCAGCACGCCCTTGGTGGCGTCCATCAGCACGACGGCCGCATCGGCCGTCGAAGCGCCGGTGGCCATGTTGCGCGTGTACTGTTCGTGCCCCGGAGTATCGGCAATGATGAATTTCCGGCGCGGTGTCGAGAAATAGCGGTAGGCCACGTCAATGGTGATGCCCTGCTCGCGCTCGGCACGAAGCCCGTCGGTGAGCAACGAGAAATCAATGGGTCCGCTAGAACGGTTGATCTTGCTCTTCCGCACCGAGGCGAGCTGGTCCTCGAAGACTCCTTGGCTGTCGTAGAGCAGCCGTCCGATGAGCGTGGATTTGCCGTCGTCCACGCTTCCAGCCGTGGTGAACCGCAGCAGCCCTTCGCGGGGCACAAGCGGCACAGCACCCGTCGCTGACACCGTGGCTTTTTCCGTCGCCACAGGCTCGCCGGTGGAGGAGGGTTCTGCCGGGACCGTGCTCATCAGAAATATCCTTCGCGCTTCTTGATTTCCATCGAACCTTCCTCATCGTGGTCAATCACGCGATTTTCACGTTCCGACCGACGGAACGAAAACATCTCCTCGATAATCTTGGGCACCGTGTCCGCGTCGGAGCGGATCGCGCCCGTGCACGGCACGCATCCGAGCGACCGCATCCGACATTTCACCGACTCCGGCTCCTCGCCCGCGAGCAAGCGCGTCCCATGCTGCAGCAGCAGTATGGACTCGCCTCGCACCACGGCTTCGCGTTCCTTTGCAAAATAGAGCGGCACAATCGGAATTTTTTCTTCGTGAATGTACAGCCAGACATCCAGCTCCGTCCAGTTCGATAGCGGAAAAACCCGGATGCTCTCGCCCTTATGATGGAGGCCATTGTAGAGGCTCCACAGTTCGGGACGCTGGTTCTTCGGGTCCCACTGGCCCAGCGCGTCGCGGAATGAATATACGCGCTCCTTCGCGCGGGACTTTTCCTCGTCGCGGCGCGCGCCTCCGAACGCCGCGTCGAACCCGCCCTCGGTGAGCGCGTCGAGCAGCGCGCGTGTCTTCAGTAGCCCACAGCACTTCTGCGTGCCCAGCGAATACGGATTCGCGCCCTCATCGAGCGCTTTGCGGTTCGTGTGCACGATCAGCTCCGCGCCCACGTGGTGCGCGTACCAATCGCGGAACTCGATCATCTCCGGAAATTTATAGCTCGTGTCTATGTGCAGCAACGGAAAAGGAATTTTGCCGGGATAAAACGCCTTCTGCGCCAGCCGCAGCATTACCGACGAGTCCTTGCCAATCGAGTAGAGCATCACAGGACGCGCGAATTCCGCCGCAGCTTCACGCAAAATGAAGATGCTCTCCGCTTCGAGCGTCTTCAGATGATCGAGTTTGCCGTTCGTTTCCATGGTCCGCCTGCTAACTTGGATAAAAAAACCCGCCTCCCGGATTCGCTCCGAGGGCGGGTTGAATTCAACTCCAAGCTATATTGCGAATTAACTCGTGAACTCAGGCGCCCCCGTTGACGCGCACATGTGCATCGTCCGACAACACATACAACACGCCGTCATGGGCATCCTGTTCATAAGCTTTCGGTCCCGACTAATGTATTCTACGTGGCCACTGCTGTCAACCAGTAATCCGTTTCCCGTCTCCATGTCCGCTAAATCCTTCTCTATCAACCGCTGCGATCACGCCACTTTGCGACCAACGGCGGGAGCAATGGCCCGAATTTCCGTCATGAGCTGGGTGAACTGGTCCGGGTAGAGCGACTGCACGCCATCCGATAGCGCCCGCTCGGGATCGGGATGCACCTCGATGATTAACCCATCCGCGCCCGCCGCGACTGCCGCTCGCGCCATGGGCGCCACCTTGTCACGCCGCCCGGTGCCGTGCGACGGGTCCGCGAAAATGGGCAGATGCGACAGGCTCTTGATCACGGGAATGGCGGCGATATCGAGCGTGTTCCGCAGGTAGGTCTCGAACGTGCGGATGCCCCGCTCGCACAAAATCACTTTGTAGTTCCCGCCGGCCATGATGTATTCCGCGCTCAAGAGCAATTCCTCGATTGTCGCGGACATCCCGCGCTTCAGCAGCACGGGCTTATCCACTTCCCCGAGCGCCCGGAGCAAATGATAGTTCTGCATGTTCCGCGCGCCAACCTGCAACACGTCCACATACGGCAGCATCTCCTCGACCTGCGATGGGTCCATCACTTCGCTTACGACGAGCAGGCCATTCTTGTCCGCAGCCTCGCGCAGCAGCTTCAAACCGTCGTTCCCCAATCCTTGGAACGAATACGGCGAGCTGCGCGGTTTGAATGCTCCTCCGCGCAGGAGTTTCGCTCCCGCGCGTGCCACGCTCGCCGCGACGCTGTGGATTTGCTCCGGCGATTCCACCGCGCACGGCCCGGCCGCGACGACCACATCTTTCCCACCGACCAGCACGCCCTTGCCCAAATCCAACACCGTGCCCTCAGGCCGGCAGCTTCGCGCCGCCAGCTTGAACGGGTGCGAAATTTTTACGATTTCCTCGACGCCCGGCGCCGAGCTTAGCGCTTCGAGCTCGCTCCGGCGCTTCGAGCTATCGCCCACGACGCCGATCACAGTGCGCTCTTCCCCCTGGATCAGGTGCGCCTGAAGGCCGCACTCCCTGATGCGATCCACGATATGCTGGATTTGGTCCTTCGTTGCTTCCGCCCTCATGTTGAAGATCATTTTTCGAGTCCTCACCTTTGATTATGATTTCTTGTCGTCGGGCCCCTCCGCGGAGGGATATGACCCCAGAATCCGCAGATTGACCGCCAGCTTTTCCATCTCCGCGAGCGCCGCCGCCACTTCGGGATCGCTCTTCGATGCCTGCAAGTCCAAGTAGAATCGGTATTGCCATGGGCTTCCGTGGACCGGCCGGCTTTCGATTTTCAGCAAATTGATGTTCCGCCGCGAGATCGGCTCGAGCGAACACACGAGCGCCCCCGGCTTGTGTCCAAGCTGAAACACCAGCGACAGCTTGTCCGCGTCTCCCAACGGATCGCTGGACGCGGAAAGCAGGAGGAAACGCGTGTAGTTCTCGCGGTTGTCCTCGAGATGCTCGCGCAAAATCACGCCGCCGTAGATATGCGCTGCCCGGCGCCCCGCGATGGCTGCCCGCGTGCGGTCTCCCGCACGGACGATTTCACGCACGCTCCCCGCCGTGTCCTCCGTCGCGATGCGCTTCAAGCGCGGATGGGCGCTGAAAAATCGCTCGCATTGCGCCAGGGCCACCGGATGCGATTCCACGACCGCGATTCCCTCAAACCTCGCGCTCGGCGCGCCGATCAGATTGTGGACGATGGGAATGATCACCTCCGCGACGATGTTCAGCCGGCTTTCCACAAGCAAATCGAACGAGCGATGAACCGATCCCGCCAGGCTGTTCTCGATAGGCGCCAGAACGTAATCCGCCAAGCCGTCGCCGATGGCGTGGAATGCAGCCTCGAAGGTAGGGCGTGGCACGAGCGCGATGTTCTCGCCCAGGAGCTTCGTCGCGGCCTCCTCGCTGAAGGCCCCCCGCTCTCCTTGAAATGCGACGCGCGTGTTGGATTCGGCGGCCATCATTTCTTCCAGCGCTTTCCGCGACGTTTTCTCTTGGCCTGCGTCTCGTTCCCGCAGTGAATCTCTTCGGCGTGTATCGCTTCATCGAGGACCAGCCGGTAGATTCTCTCGATGGCTTTGCCCGAAAGCGGCCCCGGATTGAGGGCTTTCATTCGCGACAGAATGTGCTTTTCTCTCTGCGGGTCGCGCAAAGAAAGACCTTGTGTTTCTTTCAGTTTGCCGGTCTCGATGGCAAATTCGGCGCGCAAATTCAACAAGCGCAGCAGCTTGGCGTCAATCGCATCAATCTTTTGTCGCCACTCCTCGATCTTCATGGTGTCCCCATCGCCTGCGATGGCGATCAGTAATTCAGCCGCCAAGCATTGCCTGCGCAACAAAAAAGCCGCGTCCTCGTTCGGAGGCTCGCGGCCGGTTTCTCGAAACTCTTTGCGGTTCTGCCGCTACGTCGTCTCCGCGCGCGTCTCGCCGGCCCGCCTCCCCCTAAAGGAGAAGCGGTACGTAAAAGCGAAGCTGAAAGAATAACCGTTCATCGCGCGGTCCCGGATGCCCTCCCGATTCCTTCGGCTCACCAATCGCAAGGTGAATATACAAAACGCGGGCGAGGGCGTCAAGGCGATTCCCGGAAGTGTCTTTCGGCACCCGGATTCCAGCCGCCCATAATCCATACTTATAAGCTATCAGATAATTATAAATTTGACTTGAGCGCGTTGGTTCTGGCCTACTGTATTTTCCGAGCCGCGCTTGATTGCGACATCCAGGTATTTGCGGTTGCTCTAGCCGCCGCTCGGGGTCCTGGCCCCCTTGATTTTGGTTCAGGAGGCATTGTCCATTCGGGCGTGAGACGGTACTCTATGACACGGCCTGTTCGCTCACGAGTAGGAGTAGAAATCCGGCGGGGGCCACCCGTCTGAGTCAATCTCGGACGCGCGCCCCGCACCTCGAAGCAGGCGTCGGGGCTTTTTTTATTTTCGGGCCAAGGAACCGCACATGCATAGCGACGAAATCAAAAAAGGAATCGCCAGGGCGCCAGCCCGCGCCATGTTCAAGGCCACGGGGTTGACGGACGCCGATCTGGCCCGCCCGCTGGTGGCCATCGCGAACACCTGGACGGAAGTGACTCCCTGCAATTTCCATCTTCGCGCCCTCGCGGAGAAAGTAAAGGAAGGCGTCCGCGCCGCCGGGGGGACGCCCACCGAGTTCGATACGATCACTATTTCCGACGGCATCACCATGGGCACCGAGGGAATGAAAGCGTCGCTTATTTCGCGCGAGTTGATCGCCGATTCGATCGAGCTGTTCGTCCGCGCGCACGCTTTCGACGCGGTCGTCGCGATCTGCGGATGCGACAAGACGATTCCCGGCACGGTGATGGCGCTCGCGCGCTTGAATCTTCCCGGGCTTTCCCTCTATGGCGGCTCGATCATGCCCGGCCATTTTGATGGCCGCGACGTCACCATTCAGGATGTGTTCGAGGCGGTGGGGGCATGCGAAACCGGGAAGATGACCGAAGCGCAGCTTCATGAGCTCGAAGGCAAAGCGTGTCCGGGAGCGGGCGCCTGCGGCGGACAATTCACCGCGAACACGATGGCCACGGCCATCACATTTCTCGGCATATCGCCCATGGGCGCGAACGAAATCCCCGCCATGGATCCGCGCAAGCCCCAGGCCGCTTCCGACTGCGGCAAGATCGTGATGCAACTGCTCGCCAAGAATATTCGCCCGAGGCAAATCATCACCCAGGCCTCGCTGCACAACGCCATCGCATCCGTCGCCGCGACGGGGGGCTCGACGAACGCCGTGCTTCATCTGCTGGCCATTGCGCGCGACGCGGGCGTGCCCTTGGCGCTCCACGAGTTCGATGAAATCTCCGCCAAGACTCCCCTGCTCGCCGACTTGAAACCCGGTGGGCGGTTCACAGCGCCGGACATGTCTGCCGCCGGCGGGATGAGGCTGCTGGGCGAGCGCCTGCGCGAAGCCGGGCTGCTGCAGGATGGGATGACCGCCTCGGGCCGGAACCTTTTTGAAGAAATTCGCGAGGCCAAGGAAACACCGGGACAGGAAGTGATTCGGCCGCTCGCGAAGCCCATCAAGAAGGATGGCGGGCTGGCCATCCTGCACGGCAATCTCGCGCCGGAGGGTTGCGTCGTGAAACTCGCGGGCCACGAGCGGCTGTTCCATAGCGGCCCCGCGCGAGTCTTCGATTCGGAGGAGGACGCATTCGCGGCCGTAGCGCAGAGGAAAATTCAGGCAGGCGATGTGGTCGTGATTCGCTACGAAGGGCCGCGCGGGGGACCCGGAATGCGCGAGATGCTGGCCGTGACGGGGGCCCTCGTAGGGCAGGGCCTGGGCGAATCCATCGCGCTGATCACCGACGGACGCTTTAGCGGCGCGACGCATGGATTGATGGTCGGGCACGTGGCGCCGGAAGCGGCCTGCGGAGGGCCGATCGCATTCCTTCGTGACGGCGACATCATTACGCTCGACGTGCGCGCCCGGCAGCTGGACACGCAGGCGAATCTCGAGGAACGGCGCGCGCAATGGAAGCCGCCCGCTCCGCGATACACGTCGGGGGCCATGGCGAAGTATGCGAAGCTGGTTTCTTCGGCGTCGGAAGGCGCGATCACCAGCGCTCTATAAAACATTCACGTAATTCTAAGGAGAAAAAACATGGCAAAGATGTACTGGGAAGCGGACGCAAATCCGAAGGCGCTCGATGGCAAGCGCATCGCGGTGCTCGGCTACGGGAGCCAGGGCCGCGCGCACGCGCTGAACCTGCGCGACAGCAAATGCAACGTGGTGGTGGGGCTGCGGCGCGGCGGGCTTTCATGGAAGCAGGCGGAAGAGGACGGCTGGAAGCTCGCGAGCCCGGCCGAGGCGGCCACGGGGGCAGATCTGGTGATGATGCTCGCGCCCGATATGGCGCAGCCGGCATTGTACCGGAACGAGGTCGCGCCGAACCTCAAGGCCGGAGCGATGCTGTTATTTTCGCACGGCTTCAATATTCATTACGGGCAGATCACTCCCCCGCAGAATGTGGACGTGACCATGGTGGCACCGAAGGGTCCGGGGAATCTCGTTCGGCGTCAGTATGAAGAGGGGCGCGGCGTGCCCTGTTTGCTGGCCATTCATCAGGATGCTTCGGGTCACGCCTTCGAACGGACGCTGGCCTACGCTCACGCCATCGGCGGGACGCGCTCTGGCGTGATTCAGACGACGTTCGCCGAAGAAACCGAGACGGACCTATTCGGCGAGCAAGCCGTGCTTTGCGGAGGCTGCCGCGAACTGATACAGGCGGGTTGGGAGACGCTTGTCGAGGCCGGCTACCAGCCCGAGGCGGCGTACTTCGAATGCTGCCACGAGCTGAAGCTCATCGTGGACCTGATCTACGAAGGCGGAATCGCGAAGATGCACCAGTTCGTCAGCGAGACGGCGAAATACGGCGACATCACGCGCGGGCCGCGCGTGATTGACGAGCACGTCCGGCAGAATATGAAGAAGGTGCTCGAGGAAGTTCGCTCCGGAGCATTTGCCAGGGACTGGGTGCTCGAAAATCAGGCGGGGCGTCCGCAGTATACGAAGCTGCTCGAACGCGACAAGAACCATCCCATCGAAAAAGTCGGCGCGGAATTGCGCAAGCAGATGGCCTGGCTGAAGCCGGAATCGAGCGCGGCGCGAGGGTCGAAGTAGATGCGCTTTAGCGCTTTTTGAGAGATGGCGAGCACACTTCCCTTTCGTCGTGTGGCCGTCATCGGCACTGGGCTGATCGGCGGGTCGTTCGCGCTCGCGCTGCGAAAGCAATTCCCAGAAATTTCTGCAGTGGGATACAACCGCGGGGCGCGCGCCGAGCGCGCACGCGAATTGGGCGCGGTGAACGAAGCCACTGCGGACATCGCGGCTGCGGTTCACGGTGCGGACCTCGTTTACATCGCCTTGCCGATTGGCGCCTCTATCGAGGCCTTGGGCGCGATTGCCGAGGCTGTCGAACCGCGCGCGCTGGTCACCGACGCTTGCAGCACGAAAGCCGCCATCGCCCGCGCCGCGGCGGAGCACTTCCGCTTCGGCGCGCGCTTTCTGGGCGGGCATCCGATGGCCGGCAAGGAAAATTCCAGCATTGAAAATGCCGAGGCCGGACTCTTCCGCGATGCGCCCTATGCCCTCATTGCGACGGAGAACGACGCGGACGCTCGTGTGCGGAATTTCGCGGAGATCGTTCGCGCCATCGGCGCTCAGCCGGTTTGGTGCGACGCGGAGACACACGATTGGGCGGTCGGAATTGTGTCCCACCTGCCGCAGCTTCTCGCTGTGGCGCTCGCCGGCGTGGTTCAGGATGAGACCGACGAAACTGGTTTGCCGTTATTGCTCTCCGGCCAGGGGCTTCAGGACATGTTGCGGCTCGCGGGAAGTCCTTACACCGTGTGGCGCGACATCCTGCTCACGAATAAAGACAATGTCTCGCGGGCGCTCGACCGGCTGGCACAAGCGGTGGACCATTTGCGGACGCGGCTGGCGAGCAAGGAGCTGGAGCAGGAGTTTCGCGCCGCGAACGAGCTGTATCAAGAGTTGAAGAAGCTACGGCAGCAACCCTCGCAGACCGAAAATCGCTAAAAGAGGAAATAGCGCTGCGCCAGCGGCAGAACGCGCGCGGGCTCGCATGTGGCGAGCTGGCCATCCACGCGGACCTCGTAGGTTTCGGGGTCCACTTCGATGCGTGGCATGGCGTGATTGTGGACCATATCTTTTTTCCCGATGGCGCGGCAGTGTCGGACGGGCGCGGCGATTTTTTCGAGTCCTAGCCGCTGAGCCAAGCCGGCCGAAACGGCGGCCTGCGATAGGAACGTGATGCACGTTGGCGCCGTCGCGGCGCCGAACGCGCCGAACATCGGACGATAGATCACCGGCTGCGGCGTGGGGATGGAAGCATTCGGGTCGCCCATGGCGCACCAGGCGATGAATCCTCCCTTGACCACCATTTCGGGCTTCACTCCAAAAAACGCGGGCTTCCAAAGGACCATATCCGCCAGCTTACCCGGTTCGATCGAGCCGATTTCCGCGGCCATTCCGTGCGTGATTGCAGGATTGATGGTGTACTTGGCGACGTAGCGCTTGGCGCGGAAATTGTCGTTGCGGCTGGAATCCTCGGGCAGCGGACCGCGCTGCGTTTTCATTTTGTGCGCGGTCTGCCACGCGCGAATCACCACTTCGCCGATACGGCCCATCGCCTGCGAATCGCTCGAATACATGCTGATCACACCGAGGTCGTGCAAGATGTCTTCGGCGGCGATGGTTTCCGGTCGGATGCGGCTTTCGGCGAAGGCGACGTCCTCGGGCACCTGCGGATTCAGGTGATGGCAGACCATCAGCATGTCGAGATGCTCAGCGATCGTGTTCACGGTGTAGGGGCGAGTGGGATTGGTCGAGGACGGCAAGACATTCGGGAACGAGGCGATGCGAATAATGTCCGGCGCGTGGCCGCCGCCGGCGCCCTCCGTGTGATACGTGTGGATGGCGCGGCCCGCGATAGCAGCGACCGTCGCTTCTAGAAACCCTCCTTCGTTTATCGTATCGGTGTGAATCGCAACTTGAATGTTGAATTCCTCCGCAACTTTCAGGCACGCATCAATCGCGGCCGGCGTGGTGCCCCAATCCTCGTGCAGTTTCAATCCGCAGGCACCGGCTTCGACCTGCTCGGCGAGTGGAGCCGTGGCAGCGGCATTGCCCTTGCCGAGAAAACCGAAATTCATGGGCCAGGCTTCGGCGGCTTGCAACATTCGCGCCAGATTCCACGCGCCGGGCGTGCAGGTGGTCGCCGCCGCGCCTGTCGCCGGTCCCGTGCCGCCGCCGATCATTGTGGTGATGCCGTTCGAGATGGCTTCGTAGACCTGCTGCGGCGAAATGAAATGGATGTGGCTATCCACGCCGCCGGGCGTGACGATCAGATGCTCGCCTGCGATTACCTCGGTGGCCGCGCCGACGATCAGATCCGGATCCACCCCCTCCATCGTGTCGGGATTGCCCGCCTTGCCGATTTTCACGATGCGGCCGTTCTTGACGCCGATGTCGGCCTTCACGATGCCCCAGTGATCGAGAATCACGGCGTTGGTGATCACTAGGTCAAGCGCGCCGTGTTGGGCTTCGCGGAGCGCGGTGCTGCTCTGGCCCATGCCGTCGCGAATCACTTTGCCGCCCCCAAAGGTAATCTCGTCGCCGTAATGCGTGAAATCCTTTTCGATCTCGATGATCAGGTCGGTGTCGGCCAAACGCACGCGGTCGCCCTTGGTCGGGCCGTAGAGATCGGCGTAGGTGCGCCGAGGGATGTTGAGGCTCATCGGTGCCGCTCCGAGGTCCCGCTGTCGCGCTTTGGCTCGCTGATTCTTTCAAGCGCGCGGCGGCGGATGGCAGGATCATCCAGCGCGTCCCCCACTAGCCCTTCAAAGCCGTGAATCACGCGGCGGCCCGCGAAATCCGTCAGCTCAACTTGCTTTTCTTCGCCGGGCTCGAATCGGACGGCCGTTCCGGCGGGGATATTCAGGCGCATGCCGTAAGCGGCGGCGCGATCGAACGAGAGAGCGCGGTTCGTCTCAAAAAAATGATAATGGCTGCCGACCTGGATAGGACGGTCGCCGGTATTCTTCACGAGCAAGCGAACACTGCGTCGGCCCGCATTAGCCTCGATGGATCCCGCGCCTTCATCCAGAATGTATTCGCCCGGATTCATACGTTCCTCGCGCTCGCTCATGGGATGGGGTCGTGGATGGTGACGAGCTTGGTGCCGTCGGGAAACGTGGCCTCGACTTGCACTTCATGAATCATTTCGGGAACGCCCTCCATCACGTCGGCGCGCACTAGAATTTTCGCGCCGAGGCTCATAATTTCGGCGACGGTCTTACCGTCGCGCGCCGCCTCCATCACCTCCGCTGTGATGATGGCGACCGCCTCGACGTAATTCAGTTTCAAGCCGCGGGCCTGGCGCTTGCGGGCGAGGTCGGCAGCCACGACAATCATCAACTTCTCTTGCTCACGCGGGGTCAGGTGCACCAGCACCTCCTCAGTTCACTTTGCGCGGTGGAATAGCTTCGCGGTCATAAAGCAGCAGCTTCGCCGTGCGCCACAGCGCGTGCAGGCCCGGCAGCACATCGCGCCCATGGAGCGCCAGGCCTCGTGCGATCAAGCCATCAGAAGCAAGCGTGCTGATGCCCCAAAGCGTTTCGCCAGGGCGGGTCCATTCGCGCGCGACTTCCCGCAAGGCGCCTTCGGCAGCGAGCCATTCCCCCGCGGCAAGACCCGCGCGGCAAATATAAAACGTGGCCCAGTAGCGGTAAGCACCGAGACGCGCAGGCGAGGTGAGCGACCGGATTCGCGGTTCCAGGCGAATATGCTCGGCAGCGATCAGGCGTCCGTCGGCGGCGATCTCGGTTTTCATCTCGACACGCTCGTACTCGAAAACTTCCTCGCGCGCTTCCCTTCCCGGGGCGAGGATTTCCCACCAGAAGAGTCCCGCGCCAGGCTCAAGCGTCACCGAGGTGCGCTGCAGGAAGCGAGCGCCGGCAAAAGGAATGATGGCATCGGGCAGGTATTCGACGAGCGCGTTGCGCGCGATGCGGATCTCGTTCGATTGCGTCGTTTCCGCGGCATCGGCGCGCGGACGGTAGATGCGCGTTGCGCCCGTGGTGGTCAATTGAACGTTCGCGCCCGCCCCGGCGTTCACCGAAAGCGAGAGCCGATCGCCGCCGAGTAGCCCGCCGGAGACATTGTGAAGATGAACGAGCGCGGCGCCGTCGGGGAGCGTGAAGGCGCGGACCACGCGCAGGGGAGGCTGTTGCGCGCTCGCGGCAAGGACCGTGCGGCCGGAGCGCGCGTCGCGTGCGAAGTCAAGCGAAAGAGACGCCTCGACGGGGCTAGCCAGAAGCGTCACGGGAACGACTTCCTGTTCGGCTGGCCTGGCTACGATCATCGGATCAGCTCACGAAAAGACGCGTGCGAAGCGCGGGATGCTCCATCGCACCCACGTCGAGCAGCGGCATGAAGCAACAAGCATCGCTTGGCTCGCATGCAGCGCTCGCGGCGGCCGTCGCGGCGATGGCCGGCTTCAAGTCCCACAAGATGCGCGTGGCCTCGGTCTGTCCGAGCGGCAGCAGGCGCTGGCAGGCGGAGACTGCGCCGGCCATCGATTGGTGCAAGTAAGCGAGAACGACGCTGTCTTCCTCCAAATCGAGCGCTCCGCCGGCGAGGCCGAACGCGGGGCCGTGATGAATGCCGCTCGCCGAGCCGCGCATAGCTTCTAGCGCCTCGCGAAGCAGCGGAAAATTCCCCAGCGCGAGGACGGCGAGAATGAAATTGCGTCCCAGAGTGGCGCTGCCTGCGCGGGCTTCCCGCGCGGCCTTGAACGCGTTCAGGCGCTCATTCAGCTCGCGCCACACGGCTACCGCGAATTCTCCGCGCGCCCGCCCGCTGCAAGCTAATCGGAAAGCCGCGCGGCAAAAAACGGCCTCGATCATCCCCGCTTCTTCCAGATAGCCGCGAAAAAACTCCGGAAGGTCGGCTACGCTTAGCAGGCCTTCCGCCGCAAGCGTCTCGATGCCGAAGGAATGCGCCAGAGCGCCGATCGGGAGCGCGCTATCAGCCAAGTGAAGAAGCCGCAGCCTGGCGAGAGGGTCCGGCGACAAATGGGAATGCGCGGCGTTCGGCATGTTTAAAGACCTCTGTATAAATAGCTTGACATTCCACTCAGGCAGTGTATGTTGCACTCATGCAACGAGACGCTGCTGTGTTGGAGGCGCGCCGCTTGGCCGCCCTGCCCCGCATCCGGCGGGGC
>Ga0187817_10000775_pt1 | contig 14403 bp, 7 predicted proteins | sample NC_wetland_sal_i_17_FD_132431 | JGI IMG/M metagenome (GOLD analysis project Ga0187817, IMG submission 132431) | Wetland sediment microbial communities from Neuse River Estuary, North Carolina, USA - SO4_2 | ecosystem: Environmental > Aquatic > Freshwater > Wetlands > Sediment | place: USA: North...
CGGACGGTCCCGCCAACCGGGCGAGTTCCAAAGTGAAGTATCCCATCCCTGGGCCAGGCTCCAGGACGGTCATTCCTTCGGAGACGTGCGGCGAGAGGGTCTCCTGCGGGTTCACCAAAAACCGTCGCACCGGACAAAGCAGCCAGTATCCGAGCCACCAAGGGCAAACGCGATGAGGCATTGAGTCCTTCAAATAGTGTTCCCGGCAATTGCAACACGAATGTTTGCGGCCTGCAAGCGGGTTGGAGACGCCGCGATGCGCGCTACCAGTTGTAGCGCATCATGACGTCCATGGTGCGCATGGAGCCAGCCCGGGTGATCTGGCCGAAATTGATGGACCCGAGCGTGGAGGCCACGCCCGTGAAGGGCGGCGTATTCGTGAGATTTTGAATTTCCCAGCGCACGTCTATGTGATGGCGCTGTTCGGGGCCGAAGCGAAAGCCCTTGGCAAGGGACATGTTCCAGGTGAACTGGCACGGGCCTTCGACGGCGCCGCGCCGTGCGTTTCCATAGGTTCCCGCGGGAGGGACGGCGAAGACGCCGGTGTTGAAAAAATGCTGCGGCGAGCCGCCGCACATCCCCAGGTTAGGATTGCCGGTTTGATTGGGGCGGAGCGAGAATGCCGCGCCCGTGCCGTTGTCCGAGGCCGTGCCGCCGAGCAGGACGGTTTCCGGGGTTCCCGTGTGCCAGGTGAGGATGTTCTGGAGCCGCCAATTGCTGAAGACGTGCTCGGCCCAGCCGTGATTCGCCCAGCGGTTCCGCTCACCGAAAGGAAGCTCGTAGACGGAGAACATGCGGAACTGATGGCGCATGTCGAAGGAAGAAAGGCCGCGCTCGGCGGCGAAATTGGGACAAGGCGCGGGCGTGCTGGCGCAATTGCCGTCCTGCTGGACGACGGTGGGTGCGCTGCCGCCGATGGTGCTGGCGTTGTCGAGCGATTTCGAATAGGTGTAAATCCCCTGCAGCGTGAGGCCGTGGGTGAAGCGGTGGACCAGGCGCGCCTGCAAGGCGTGGTAGATGGAATTCGCGCCGGACTGATCGTAATAGAAGCTCTGCGCCGTGGGAATTTGCAGAATGTTCTGGGTTTGAAGCTGGCCGGTGCCGAGGGGCGCGCGGTTGGGGGCACGCAAAAGATCGAGATCGGTGCCCTTGGTTCCGGTGTAGGTGAGGTCCAGAATCCAATTTTGCGTGAAGGAAGTCTCCGTGCCGAAGGTCCAGGTCTGGGCGTATGGATTGCGGTAGAAGGGGTTCACGCCTCCGGTGTTGGTGATAAGGGCGCTCGCCGGGAATGCATTTTCGAGCGTGAGGATATGCGAGCCGGAAGTGAAGGCGTTTTGCGAGGTGGCGAAGGGCGGCTCATAGGCGAGATATTGCTGGGCCAGCGTGTTGTAGGCGGATTCGTTGAAGAAGATCGAGTATCCGCCACGGACCACGGTCTTCGGATGGATGCCCGGCTCCCAGGCAAATCCGATGCGCGGCTGCCAATTTCCATAATCTGTGTGGACGAGGGAGCGTGGGAAGGACGCGCCGGTGACCGGGCCGGTTTGGCCCGGAGTGACCACGGCAACGGCCGTGACCGCCGGGTTGAGATCGAGATTGGCGAAGTGATTGTAAAGCTCAACGGGGGGAGTGGCGATTTCGTAGCGGAGGCCGTAGTCGAAGGTGAAGACCTTGTTGATTCGCCAATCATCCTGCGCATAGAGGGCGAAGCCCCAGCTTCGGAGATAGGTGCTGGGGCCGAATTGCACGGCGGCGTTATAGGGCAGGCCGAGCAGAAAATCGGCCAGTTCGTAATAAGGCTCGACGGAAGGATTGAGCGCCACGGGCTGGCCGGTCGATTGCAATTGGTCGGTCATCACGCCGGTGAAGGTGAATCTGCCGCGCGGATCGGGACTGGAATTGGTGTTCAGCTCGATGCGGCGGATCTCGCCGCCGAACGTGGCGGTGTGCTTGGCGTGAATCCATTTAACGCTGTCGGAAAAGCGCAGGGTCTGATTGCGGATGAGCGAAGGAATGGGATCGTTGAAGCCCGAAAAGCTGGTGAAATCGAGCGCCGGAAGTCCGAAAGTGAGCGGATCGGCGGAGATGCCGGTGATGCCCGCGTTGCCGGCGATATTGTCTATGAAGGAATGATCGCTCGAGGTTTGCGCCCGGCTGCGGCTCCAGTTGAGCTGGGTGTTTTCGGAAAGCATGGGCGTCCAGTTGTGCGCCAGGCCGAGAGAGGCCGACTGGTTGAGCGCGGATGAGTGGCCGGCGGTGGAAGGAAAGTTGCCGACGGTGTTCTGGCGCTGCGACTGGAGATTGTAGCCGCCGTTCAAGCTGAGCTTGCCGTTGAGGGTGTGAAGAATGTGAAGATTGAGCGTGTCGCTGTTCACCGGAACGCTGGTTTGCAGCAGGTAATTCTGGGTGACGGCGCCGGGAACGTTGGGCAGCGGGAAATAGGGAGGAATTCCGGCGGGATTGAGCAGGGCCTGCGCCGCGGGATCGAGCGGAATGGGGCTGGTCGAGAGATGGCAGCCGTCGCCGAGCAGGGTGCGCGGGCCGGTGGAGCTGGAGAGAGGATTGTAGAGCGTCGCGCCGACGCTGCAAAAATTGAAATCGGGATTGGAGGCGCCGGTGCTATCGCGTTCGGCCGCGGTGGGCACGGTCGAATAGGTGGAAACGGCACTCGACTGAATCGCGTGCTGATAGTTCAAGAAAAAGTAGGTGCGGTCGCTGCCGTTGTAGATGTGCGGAATTTTCAGCGGGCCGCCGATGTTGCCGCCGAAGCGCTCGTTGTAAGAGCTAGGTTTCGGAAATTGCGAGCCGGTGATGGAATAAGGTTTGGCGTCGAAGGCAGAATTGTCGTATTGGTCGTAGAAGCTGAAGCGAATGCGATTCACCTGCTGGCGGAACAATCTGCCGCCGCCTCTTCCTCCTCCGCCGAATGGACCACCGCCGAATCCCCCTGGACCGCCGCCCCCATAGCCGCCCGGTCCACCGCCTGGAAAAGGGTTGCCGCCTTGCTGGCCGAATCCCGGCGCCCCGCCGCCCGGGCCGCCCAAGATCACTGCGCCGGGACCTCCCGGCCCTCCGGGACCGAATTGGCCAGGAGGCCCGTTCCCAATGGCCGAAAATCCCTGTTCGACGGTGCCTTGAAGCAAAAAAGAATCCGAGGCAGAACCCGCGGCGGCTGAAGGTGCGGCAGCCTCCGAGGATTGTTCGCCCCCTGCAGCGCCTCCGGTCAATTCGGTCTCTTGAAAACCGCCGCCCATGCCTTGGCGCACGGCGTTCAGCACCCCAGGAGGCAATTGGCCTCTGCCGCCATTTGGCCGCGCTGCATTCGGCGCCGAGGCGTTCGGACGATTCGCGGCAGCATTGCCCTGTGCCGACGGCTGCTGCGCGGCGGGCGTTTGGCCAGGGTTGGCGGGAGCGGAAGGCGCGGGCGGGGCGGCGAGATCCGTGAGAGTGGCGACGTGCAGGACAAGCTGAAGGACGAGAGGAGGCGGACCGGAAAGCTCGATGTCGAGCGAGGTGGGCAAGAATCCAAGCTGGCTAGCGTCCAAGCGGTAATGTCCCGGCGGTAGGGCGGGGAATTCGAATTTGCCGGATTCGTCGGTCCAACTCAGCCAGGCTTTGTTCGTGTCCGTGTTCGTCATTCTGATGGTGGCGCCGGGAACGGGAGTGCCGTCCGGGGTGCGAACGAAGCCGCTGGGAGGCGGAGACAGGGCGGGCTGCGGCTGGGGCGTTTGCGAGTGAGAGGACGGTTGCGGCGGCGAGGCCGATTGCGGCGATTGGGCGGAGGACGAAAATGCCGTCGCCAGCAGCCACGCAAGAAGCCATGCGGTCCTTCGCTCGATACTATGGCACAAGACGAGTTCCCTACCCTATGAAACCGCAGTCCCTGATTATAGCCAAGGAGGGTGAATCCGCTCAGGGGCTAAAGCTCTGACCCCTAAGGTGCTCCCTTTCACCACCTGCTAATGGACGCTGTACTGCGGTCGACGCTGGGATTCTTCGGCCATCCTTGTCGGATGGCCTCAGAATGACACCATGTCTCTTAGTTAGTGGCCGGCGCTCGCGCCTCCGCTGGGCTTCGCATTCACGCGATCGTAGACGAGGCGATAAGTGACCGGCTGGCTGAAGCGCTCATTTTCGACCTTGGTGATGAGGTAGAGCTGCTTTCCGTCGGGAGACAATCCAAAAGACTGGGTGCGCGTGCCTCCGAAGGCATCGGCTACAACGACGAGCTGATCCATGTCCCAGGCTGCGGAGGGAGGCGGATTGTTTTCGTCGCCCGCCGAGGAGGCCCCGGAGCTTGGCTGATTGGCCGATGGATTGGCCGGCTTGGCGGAATAGAGCGCGAGCACGCGGCCGGAAGAGCCGGTGACTTTGGCCGAGGTGTCGGTTTGCTCGATGGTGAGCTGCGAAAGCTCCTTCATCATATCTTGGCGCTGGCCCTGGCCTTGGCCGTGTCTGTGGCCACCGCCGCCGCCGTGTCCTTCACCCCCACCACCGCCGCCCCCGCCCCAACCGCCGTGACCGCCCTCGCCCTGGCCGCCAGAATTTTCGATGGCTTCGCGCATCTTTTCGTGGGGATCGTCGCTCTGGTCCACGTTGAGCGCCCATGTGCCCGCCAAATTGGGGTGCGCGGCAGAAGTTTGAGGCGCGGCCTGCGCAGGCTGGTTGGATGGCTGAGCGCCGGACATGGGACCCGGAGGCGACTGAGCAAATGCGAGTTGAGCGGAAAGAAGCAGGACAGAAGCTGCGGCCAACAGAGTCGGCAGGAAACGATTGGATTGAGGAATTCGGGAATTCGTCACGCCATTGTTGCCCATGATGTCCCCCTCGGAGAACGGTCTCGCGTCATCTTATGCCAGGTGACATTAAATAATTGCCTCCAGGAGGGCGGGGAGTTCCCGGAACTTGGACGCCGGAGCCAAGGCAAGCACGATCCCGCCGACCAGAATCCCGAAGGCAAGGTCGACGCGTAGCGCTCTCCTCGGACGCGGGGCAGGAGGACGCAGCGAGCCAAGGATCGCGCGGTTAAGTTGCGCGAAATTTCCGGAGAAAACGCGACCCCTGCGAAGCGCTTGAGGCGATCCGATGGTTCACGTGGGGCCGGTCACTCGAAGCTGCCAGTGACGCCTTGGAAGCCGTGGCTCGCCTGCCGCAACAGCCACTTCAAGACGCGAGTGACGTCGTAGCAGTACGCGACATTGTAGCCGAGCGTCGAGAAGCAGTGCGGCTCGCAGCCGTGCTTCATTTCGGCGAGCTGCTTGAGATCGAACTTCTGGTTTTCGATCTTGCCCCAATCGTATTTGGCGTTGTACATGGGGAAGCAGGGGGCAAGCGTGCCGTCGGTGCGGATGATCAGCCAATTCTGGCCGGCGCGGCAGCCCCAATGCTCGCCCACTCCACGCATGAAGCCTTTCATGTTTTGCAATCGCGGAATGGAATCTACCATTTTGTAGCCCTGGCGCTGCTTGTCGATCAGCCAATCCAGCAGGTCGTCCACCATGGGGAAATCATCGGGGCGGATGTAAGTGTCGTTTTCGTGCAGATGCTTGAAATGCGGCTGCGCCATCATGGGGGCTTCGTTGATGTGGAAAGTGAGGGAGATGCCGTTGTCGTGGGCGATCTCGACGAGCTGTTTCACGTCTTCGATGTTGGTGCGGCAGATGTTGGTATTGAAGAAGACGGTGTACCCATAGCGGTACTGCCTTCTGACCAGGTAATCGAAATAGGAACGCACGTGCTCCAAGGCTTTGGGAAGACCGGGCTTTTCATTGATCGCATCCACGGCGAAATTGATGGTGGCGATGCCGGCGTCGGCGAGGCGGTCAATCACGTCGGGCCGGAGCAAGCGAGCATTCGTCGCCAGATAGACCCAGAAATCCTTCTTGGCGGCGCAATAGATGACTTTATGGACGAAGTCGGGGCGCAGCAGCGGCTCGCCGCCCGTGGGCGCGAGCACGCGGCAGGGCGTGTCATAGAGCCAATCGATGGCGCGCCGCGCGGTGTCCTCGGTCATGCCCTTGACGCGATTGTCGTAGGACCAGCAGTAGTGGCAATCCAGGTTGCATTTCCATTCGGTGAAAAGATACGCGATGATGGGCTGAAAATCTCCCGGCAGCAGGCGCGACTTGAAGTACGGGAACATCCACCCTTTCATGTATTGGAAAATCTCGGACGCGGGCCATTGCCTCTTGCCCATGCGCAGGACATGCTCGTGCGCGGCGATGTCCGCGGCGTCAAGCTCATGGATGAGTTCAGGATGCTGCGGGAAAAGCGGTTCCGGGAGTGTCTTACTCCCGGGAGAGTAACTTGGAGATGGTTTTTGCGACGGCTGCTGGAGAAGGTTGTGTAACGGCACATCGAGACGAAAGGTAGAAGCAGGAACTGTCGGGAGCGGTTGTTGTAGATCAGACATGAATCACTCCTTGAGTTTATGTGGGGTCAGTGCCCGCAATTTCACCGGGCGACCAACCACTGCATACGGGATACGCGCTGCTTAGGCCTCCTGTGTCAATACCGGACGCTTCGAAAGACGCAAAAATGACCCTCAGTAACTACGCGGAATTTGATGCTCCCGCTGACCGGCTGGATACATTAACACGGTCAAAAGCAAACGGCGCGATAATACAAGGATTCTTTTAGTACGAGACCTGACTAGTACCAAAACGGGAATCACCAATCGGCACAGCGAACCGTTAGGTTGGGCGAAGGTCCGCTACGCGGCGTTCCAGTTCGCGTGCAATTTCATTCGCATCCTGGGCAGGGGAGAAGCGGACCGGTGGTCCAATGGTGACGCGCACGTGTCCCGGCCGCGCGATGATGCGCTCGGCCTGCCTCAGATCGAACAGCCCGTCCAAACGCATGGGCACGACCGGAATGTTCAATTGCTTCGCGAGCAGGCCAATCCCGGAACGAAACGGAACCATCTGCCCATCTTCCGTCGTTTGACCTTCTGGAAAAACAAGGATGCTCCAGCCGCGGTCGGCAAGGTCGCCCGCGAAGGCGAAGCTCTGCAGAAAGCCGGATTGTTTCGGCAAAGGGAAAACATTAAAGAGGGACAGCACGAGAATATAATCCAGGCGCTCGACGAAGCGTTCGAAGAGATGCGTGCCCTTGGGAGGACGCCTCATTCTCGCCAGCCTCTCGCCGCCCATGGCGGTCGCAAGACGGTTTCGAAACCGTGCGGGCAGCCCCGCCAAAACCCAGGCAATGTCCAGGTAAGTTACATGATTGGAGATTACGAGGACCGGCCCGCGAAGTCCGCGCAGGTTCTCACGTCCGCAAGTGCGAGGCGCAGCGAGCAGATAGGTGGCGGGCCAGGCGAGCAAATAATAGATGGCGAGGCGAAGGACAGTCGTCAGCCAGTTTTGCGGCCAGCGCGGAAAGACATGCTCGGCAGCCGAAGCGGAACCTTCGGCAAGAACTTTTTCCAGTTGGCCGATGGTGGCAATTTCCTCGAATTGGGTTTGATTCAGGTCCACTTGGTAACGCTCTTCGAGAGCACCCATCAGCTCGACTCGGTCGAGCGAGGTCAGGTGTAGATCAGCCTCGAGGCTCGCGTTTTTGGAGTCCAACTGGACAGGGTGTCCGGTGATTTGCGCGATCAGCGAGGCCAGGGAGCTGCTATCCTGAGCCGGGACTTGGGCGCTGGCCTTCGCGCTGACAACCTCGCGGATGCGAGGGAGGGCGGGCTTTTGCGTCGGCGTACGCGGAAAGTCCGGCTCAGGCCACTCGAACCAATGCCGAATCTTCTGATATTCCGCCAGGGAGCGATTGGCGCTCTCGACGACCGAGGACGGATCCGAACCGGACTTCAATAAGAGCACCGCGCACGGTTCGGCGTTGCCATTTCTTTCGATTCCGATGACGACGCAATCGCGGACATTGGGCTGCGCGCGCAGCTCTTTTTCAAGGTCTTCGGGATACACATTCATCCCCGCCGGCGTGACGATGACGTTTTTCCTGCGGCCCTTGAAATAGAGGCGGCCGTTTTCGTCCTTCTCCGCGATGTCTCCCGTTCGAAACCATCCGTCCGGTTCGGCTGCGGGCTGAATCTGGCCATCGAGGCGATACGCCTTCGCGACGCTCTCACCGCGCACGAGAATTTCGCCATTTTCGTCCACGCGAACTTCCAGGCCCGGCATGACTTTGCCGATCGAGCCTTTGGAGGAGCGAAAGGGATGATTCAGGGTTATCAGCGAGGCTGTTTCGGTCATCCCGTATCCTTGAATCACGGCGTAGCCGAGACGATTCCAGAACGCCTCCGTTTGCTCCGGGAGCGCTGCGCCGCCGGAGATGAAGGCCCAAAATTTCCAGCCGAGGAGCGAGTGGATTCGCCGGAACCGCCACCAGCGGCGAAGAAAGTGCTCCTTCTCCGCCAGGGCGAGATTTTTCCGAAAGGCCTCCATTCGGCCATCGCGTTCCAGTTGGCGTTCGATCTCCCGCTGGAGCGACTCGATGAAGCGAGGCACAGCCACCACCACGGAAACGCGCTCCCGGTGAATGGCCTCGATCAATTCCGAGGGTTTCCGCGAATCGAGAAACACAACCGTGGCCGCCAGCATCGGCGGGACAAAGATTCCGAGCATTTGGCCAAAAACATGACTGAGGGGAAGGAGGTTTAGAAAGCGCAAGGGATGGAACGGCCTTTCGTAGCGGAGATACTTCCGGATTTCACACTCCAACGGTTCGAGATTGGCGAGCACGTTTCCGTGAGAAATCACGACGCCGCGAGGCTCTGCAGTGGTTCCGGAGGTGAAGATGATCTCCAAGGTGTCGTCGCGCGAGAACGACGGCGGAGAGTAAGGCGATGAGTCGCGCCCCGCAATCAGCTCCAGGAGTGATTCCAGCACGATCGAGGGGATGGGAGGCGCGGGGTCCGGGAGCGTGCGCGAGCGAAACGCAATTTTCGCGTTCGCTTCCCGAGCTACTCGCGATGCGAACTCCGCCGTGGATGCGTGATCGAGAGGCACGATGACGGCGCCCCGCAACACGCATCCGAGAAAAACGGCGATCCATTCCGCGGAATTCTCGCCCCACAAGAGAACCGCGTCGCCCTTTCCAATGCCGCGGCTTTCGAGCTCCCGCGCCACGCGGTTCGCCGCTTCGGCAATCTGCCCATAACTCCATTTCTCCATGCGATAGCCGCGGCGCTGCCGCACGGCGGTTTCGTTGCCGTTCGATGTATATTTCGAAACGAAATCGGCCAGCGATTGCAATTTCATCCTCGAAATGGATTTCCCGAATGGGGCAGCCGAACCCCGACGAGAGCCTTGAACGAATGGGCGGCACTCGCTCCTTTGATAAACTCTACCCGCTGTGGAATACACGCACAAGGTTGTGGTGATCGGCGCCGGAATCTCCGGCCTGGCTTGCGCATTCCACCTGCGCCAATTGGGTATGCGGCCCCTGGTGCTGGAGGTTTCAGACCGCGCCGGCGGAGTGATTTCGACAATTCGAAGGAACGGATTCTTGTTCGAGGCCGGGCCGCAATGCCCTCGATTTCCCACGGCGCTGTGGGAATTAGCGCGGGAATTGAATCTGGAGAGCGAATTCGTTCCAGGCGACCCCGCGGCGAAACGCTACATCTTGAGACGCGGTCACCTGCATCCGGCGCCCTTTTCGCCGGGAGGCCTTCTGGGTACGCGCTTGGTAGGCCTCGGATCGAAGCTGCGAATTCTCAGCGAAGCTTTCCGATCTTCGCATCCCCCGGCCCATGAGGAGAGCCTGGCGGAATTCATAGAGAGAAAATTCGGCACGGAGGTCTTGGATTATTTGGTGGACCCGTTCATATCCACGATCTTTCTTGGCGATGCGCGGAGGATGGGCATGGAAAGCACCTTTCCGGCGCTGGTGGAGTGGGAGCGAAGACAGGGGAGCGTGGCGCGCGGCGCGATTCGCGCGAGGAGGTCCAAGCAAAATGACGGCGCACCTCGCGGCACCGCAAAATCAGTTTCTTCGCATCGCGACCGCGAGGGAATGCGCGTCACGGAAGCCCTGCCATCTCTCGGTTCATTTAAGGCGGGAATGGGAACGCTCCCGGAGAAATTGGCCGAAAACCTCAAAGACAGCATCCGGTATGGAGCGAAGATCGAATCCATAGCGCCGTCGCGGAACGAAGGAAGCGCAACGAGAGCCGGTTGGCAAATGCGTCTGGCGACCGGGGAAGAAATTGCTTCGGATTGCCTGGTCCTGGCCGTGCCCGCACATGCCGCGGCGCGGCTGATGGAACGAGCTTCCCCGCAGCTTGCTTCGCTGCTCGTGGCGATCGAGCATGCGCCCATGTGCGTGGTTTCCTCCGCCTACAATCGCAGCCAGGTTTCTCATCCCCTGGATGGGTTCGGTTTCATGGCGCCTCGCCGCGCAGGCTTGCATACGATCTGCACGTTCTGGAATTCCTCGATGTTCCGAGGACGCGCTCCCGACGGAACGGCGCTAATGGCCAGCTTCGCGGGAGGAACCAGAGACGAAAATCTTGCCGCCCTGCCGGAAGAGGAGTGCGCACAGGTGATCGAGGCGGAAAACGCGAAGGTGTTGGGAATCGTTGGCCCGCCCGTGGACCGCATGGTTTGGAGATATGCGCAGGCCTTGCCGCAATATAATGTGGGTCATGCGGCGCGAGTGGCGGAGATCCAAACCGTTATGCGCACGCTGCCCAACCTCCGTCTCGCGGGCAATTATCTGACCGGCCGCTCGATCGGCGATTGCGTGGGGGTTGCGTTTCGTGCGGCGGATGATTTGCACGGCCAATCTCAAACCTGAAGCGGCCGCGACACTGGGAGATTTCCGGGGATAAGGAAATTGATTCACGCGCTCATTTGGATTGCAAGTCTCACGCTGCTGGGCCTCGCGGCCGGCGCAGTCTACCAGACTCTCGGGACGCGGAGAGACGGCAGACTTCATCTGCCGCCGGGCCGGTTGGTGGATTTAGGGACTCACCGGCTGCACGTCGTGGAAGCGGGCTGCGGGAGTCCTGCAATCCTGCTGGAAGCGGGGCTGATGTCCACGGTGCTTAGCTGGGAGGCCCTCCAGCGCGAGCTCGCGCGGTCGTATCGCGTCGTGAGCTATGACCGCGCCGGCCTCGGTTGGAGCGATCCGGGCCCCGCGCCGCGAACCGCGGACCGCATCGTGGATGAGCTCCATGCGCTCCTGGAGCGCGCGTCCATTCCACCTCCCTACGTTCTCGTAGGACATTCCTTCGGCGGACTTACGATGCCTCTTTTCGCCGCGCGCTATCCAGAGGAAACAGCCGGAATGCTTCTGCTCGATCCGGTGGCGCCGAGCGAATGGAACCCTCCCTCGGAGCAAAATCGGAAACTCGCCCTTATCGGCGCCAAGGTGTGCCGGCGAGCGACGCTGCTCGCGCGCGTGGGTCTGATCCGCTTCGTAGCATCCCTGATACGCGCCGGAGCAAAGAAACCCGCAAGCCGTCTCGTGCGGCTGATCAGCCGGGGGACGCCGGCTGAATCCGGCTCCGTCTCGAGCCCGTGGTTTTGGGCGCTCCCCGCAAATGAACGAGAGATGGCGGCTGTCTTCTGGGTTCAGGAGAAATTCGCCAGGACGATTGCCAGCCAACTGGAGAACCTGCCCGCCAGCGCGGCGCGCGTGAATGAACTCGGGAATTTTTGCGACAAGCCGGTGGTGATCATTTCGGCGGCGAATGCCCCCGAGCATCGGCGCGAAGAGCACGCCGCGATGGCCGGGAGGCTGACCTGCGGATGCCATTGGATTGCCGAAAAGAGCAATCATTGGATCATGCAAGAGGAACCTGAACTCGTGATCCGCGCGATTCGATGGATTGTCGATCGCTCAGGAGCAGCCCGGGCCGCGCGAGCCGCTGTGGCGCCCGATTCTCGTCGCGTCTGAGGAAGCGTTCGTCCATTAGTGGAAGTCGTCAGACGGAGTTTCAAGGCTTGTTACCGGCAGCGGCTGAACGCATTCGGTATTAACACATCCCACTGGGACCGCAAAATCGGCCCTAACAGATTCAATCGTGCCGGGTCCCCGACCAGATTCCAGCACTCACTTAGATCTACCGAAAATTGTTGACCGCAGGTAAAAGCCGCTGAAACGGAATGTTTAAGTATAATCAGAGTAGTTGACTTCCTGAGCATTTCAGTGTAGATATTATCTGCCTCTAAGAGGCTCGCCCGGGCCCTCCTCGTGGTTTGGTGTCTGTCCCGTGTTCCGGCGTGAGGCTGGAGAGTATTGCCTCGCGGCTAAAGGAGCCATCATCATGGCCTTGGATTTCAACTATGTCCTCCCTGTCGAGCAAACCCAATGGCGTGTCAACGGCGAGACAACTACGGTGCTCCGATGGAACTACGATGACGGCCGCGACCGCCTTCTCCATCTCTACAACAAGGCCAAGAAGCAGCAGTGGGACGCGAATGACCGCATTGATTGGAAGCAGAACCTTGACCACGACAACCCTATGGGCCTGCCCGACCAATTTATCGGCATCTACGGCAGCGATATCTGGAACAGGCTGACTGAAAAAGAGAGAACCAACCTGCGCCGACATGCCCAGGCCTGGCAGATTTCACAATTGCTGCACGGCGAGCAGGGCGCTCTGGTGTGCTCCGCGAAAATCGTCCAGCAGGTGCCGAATATTGATTCCAAGCTCTATGCGGCCACGCAAACTATAGACGAGGCGAGACATGTCGAGGCGTACTCCCGCCTGCTGGGCGAGAAGTTCGAACTTGCGTATCCGATCACTTCTCCCCTGAAGGCGCTGCTCGAGAACGTGATCCAGGACTCGCGCTGGGATTTCACGTTCTTGGGAATGCAGGTGCTGATCGAGGGCTTGGCCCTTGCTGTTTTCCAGCGTTTGCGGGACCAGGCTGGCAATCAGCTTGCCGCCGCGGTCAATGCCTACGTGATGCAGGACGAATCCCGGCATGTGGCCTTCGGACGCCTGGCGCTGCGCGAATACTACCCGGAACTCACCGAGCAGGAGCGAGCCGAGCGCGAAGAGTTTGTCGTCGAAGGCTGCTATCAAATGCGAGACCGCTTTCTCCAAGAAGAACTGTGGGAAAGCCTGGGGCTGCCCAAGAAGGAATGTCTGACGATCATGAATGAAGCGCCGCTCATGAAGCAGTACCGCGTTCGCCTGTTCAGCCGTATCGTGCCGACGATCAAGGATATCGGCCTGTGGGGCGAAAAAGTGCAGAAGGCTTTTGGCGCCATGGGCGTACTGGAATTTGCCAATGTGGACACGGCCGCCATACTTGAAAACGACAATCGCGTCGCGGAGGAATTCGACGCGCGCCGCCGTGAAATCGAGCAGAGCGCCAAAGCCGCCGGGGAATAAGAGAAATGTGGTCACACAAAAGGATCCTTCTCATCTGCCTGACATTCTGTCCGGAGTTGGTGGAGGCGTTGATCAGATACTAGAGAAAACCGCTAGAGGAGTATTGCGATGGCCCACTTTGGAATACTTTGCCCTCGTGCTAAGGGACATCTACACGCGATGTTGTCTATGGCGCGAGGGCTGCTACGGAATCGCCACCGCGTGACCTTTTTCCAGTATCCGGAAGTCGAGCAGTATGTGAAGGCCGCGAGTCCGGGTGTCGAGTTCTGCAGCATTGGAAGCATCGGGTTCCTGATCGAGGCTCGGAAACAATTAGACCGGCAGCGCAGCCAGTTAAGCGGAACATCTGCCTTGCGTTTGGCGGTGGAGCGACCCCTCTCGTACGCAGAGGTATTCTTACAAGACACATGTCAAGTTGTTCGTAACGCTAGGATAGACATTCTGTTAGTGGATCAATTGGACAGATACGGGGGCACGATTGCGGAACGGTTGTCCATCCCCTTCATTACGGTTGCGTGTGCTTTGCCGCTGAACGCTGAGAGCGGAGTCCCGCCTGCTGTGACAGGATGGAGCTACAGCCGCAGCCCGCTCGCCAAGCTGCGTAACATTGCTGGTTACCGATATTTTTGCAAAGTCGCTGCGCCGGGCAGAAGGCTTCTGAATAAAAACCGTGCTCTTTGGGGGTTGCGGCCGCTGCCGCTGAAGTGGTCCGAGCGGGGAGAGGCCTATTCGAAACTGGCCCAAATCTCTCAACTGCCAGAATGTCTGGATTTTCCGCGCCGGAAGCTTCCCGAGAACTTCTATCCTACAGGTCTCCTTATGGATGAAAGCATCCGTGGTGATATACCCTTCCCTTGGGAGCAGATCGATGGAAGGCCTCTGATATATGCTTGCTTGGGAACGTCAGTGAATGGCCATCCGCATGTTTTTAGAGCCATCGCCGAAGCATGCGGCGGGCTAAATGCCCAACTCGTAATATCGCTGGGTGGTGGCAACTTGTCGGAAGCTGATTTGGGCACATTACCGGACAACCCGGTCATTGTTCGATATGCTCCTCAGGATAAGCTGTTGAGGCGCGCATCCCTGTTGATCAC
>Ga0187817_10000776_pt1 | contig 14402 bp, 17 predicted proteins | sample NC_wetland_sal_i_17_FD_132431 | JGI IMG/M metagenome (GOLD analysis project Ga0187817, IMG submission 132431) | Wetland sediment microbial communities from Neuse River Estuary, North Carolina, USA - SO4_2 | ecosystem: Environmental > Aquatic > Freshwater > Wetlands > Sediment | place: USA...
CGGAACGCATGTCGTCCCATCTGAACGACGTTTGCCCGCCCTTCTCGGGATAAGGCGCAACGTGTTTCACACGAACCCGGCGTCCCTGAGGGTCGGTTATATATTCCTGACGCATCGCCTCCGCAATTTGATCGGCGCATTGACGCACGATTTTCGACGGGTGAATGTCCCACAATTTTCTGCCAATCGCCCATCGAGCGATGTGTACTGCCGTCGCGGGCCACGGTTGGCCAGATTCGCGATATCTCGCAACGATCTTTTGATTCTGTTCAACGATGCTCATTTGAGTCTCCTTCACATGGCGGGCGGTACGTTGCCCCATCCATCCGTGAGTGTTCCTGAGATCACGATCTGCCTGACTTTTACTAGCATCTCCCGACTGTGCGACCAGTCCACCTCTTTGCGGTGCTGCAATTGACCGAGAACAATTGCTGGATGCACACCTATTCGAGCAGAGAAATTCCGAATTTTTTGCTTAGAGTAAAGTGGCCTGAAACGTCCGATGAATGTTTCGATTTCCCTTTTCTCTACCAGAAAGCGCTCTGCAAATTCATCGGCTCGCTTCTCGACATCACCCTTCTCTTCAAAAGAGATCGCGTCGTCTCCTACAAGATTGACATCTAGTATCGGCAGCCCTCCCAAGGCGTCTCGGTTCGCAACGTGTCCGAGTTCATGCATGAGAACAAACCAAAAGTGATCCAATCGGTCGTATCTCATGGACAAAACAACAACCGGGGAATGCTCATCAAGCCAGAAAGTAGCTCCGTCAATTTTCCCCTTCGGAAGTCCCTCGATCAAGATGAGGCGAACTCCACCATCCGCGAGAATTCTGGCTACCTCTCGAACGTCTTCGGGATTCTTACGGATTTCCTTGAGTTTCTTGAGTGCTCTGGCAAAAGACTCATCCGTGAATCGCACCGCCTTTATACTGCGCGCTAGCACCTTCGCTCGATGCACCCATGCCACTTGTGACGGATTTGCACTTTCCGTCGCCTTTTTTGTCGCATAGATCAACCGCGACGGTTCATCTAAAGAATTCTTGTCGAGGAACCGCAGCACTCTTTCTTCCAACACGTCTATGTCTTTGGCCATTTCGATCCATCCGCGTTTCACCAGCTCGTTTATGGGAGTTGCCGCATAAAGGCGCGCCTTACGGGCAACTTTGCTGTCGGCCCGTGTTTCTGTCCACAACTGGTACGACGTTTCAAGATTCATCCAAAACTGCGCCGTCGTGCCGAACGCTGCTGCGAGACTCGAAGCAATATCTACAGAGATCGCGCGTCTTGCTTTGATGACGTTGCTGATGACAGGTGCGGCGATCCCCGTGATCTCAGCAAGGACATCCTGTGTCCAACCGCGAGCCTCAAGCTCTTCCTTGATGAACTCCCCGGGAGGGAATGCCTCGGCTACGTCTCGAATGTCTAGCATCGTCATTTCCCTCCTTTCGTTAGTGGTAGTCTTCAATACCAATCACCGACAACGTTTTGTTGGCACCCTTTCCCTCAATTTCGACTATCAATCGCCATTGGTCGTTTAATCGCATCGAGTGTTGGTGTCCCCTATCCCCTTTTAGCTTTTCAAAGTGGTTCGATTTCATTTCCCTTAAGTCCCGCTCGTCTGCTGCATTCCGAATAGCCCACATCCGCTTGCGAAACGCGGTTGCGACCGCCGTCGAATGTCCGGCGTCGAACTTTGCGTCTCTCTCAAGCTTTTCGAGGGATTCATCTCGGTGGACAACCTCGAATGCCATAGCTTGGGGAAGCTTAGCTCCAAATCGCGGCCCTGTCAACTGGACAATTATAGAATTATATAAGACTATAATGGACATGGGCGAGCGGACGCGAGTGATGTGGTTGCACTCGCGAGCGGCTAGGACGGCCGGCAGTCGTTCTTTCGATTGAGCTTTCGCCATTCAGCGTCAAATTTTTTCAGCGATGAATCTACTTTACACATGCGTGGGAGACTTCGAGACGCTCGAAACTCAGCAATGCGTCAGTGAGTGGAGAGCACGCTACCACATTCTCGAGAACATGCCATTCGACCGTGTAACGGCGTACTTGAGGCTGAGCCCGTCAAGCGGCCTAGCGCTCGTGGACGCAATCGTGTGCATGGCAGATTCGGATACGGACGGTTTCTACGGCGGGAATCTTCTTGAAAAGGCACTCGCACTGGCATCGGACCTCCGTAGCCTTCCTGAGAATTGCGCGATGCGGGACGGCCGAAAGTGGAAGTCTATACCGTTTGTGATTTTCTCGAACGCTTTCGCTTCTTCCCGAATGATGGAGTTCCTGCAGTACCAGAAAAACGCCGCCGTTTATCCGATCACGACGCCGTCCGCGGCGGTTGCAGAGATCCAGACAATTGTTGATAAGTACCACGACCAAGTGCTGGCAGATTATCGAAGCCTGGGAATTCTCATTCGTCTTGAGAGAGGCCGCGTCCAGATCGGTCCAGCAATGCAACGGAAGGATAAGCACGTAGAAAGCGAGTTCTACTACTCGCGAGGTGATCGGCGCAAGAACAGCGGATGGGTCACCATAAGACGCGACAACGAGGGTCTTCGACAGGACGTGGAACTCTTTCAGCTTCTGCTTGAAAGAGGTGCTACCGAAACTGAAATGCAAGCCTTCTTCGAGGAACACCCGGCCATTCTGATGGAAGCAAGGGCAGGCATTCCAATCTCGCACAGCCCTAATTTCGCGAGGCCCAAGAACAACAGACCCGATTTCGCGTTTTCACCAATTCTGGGACCAGAGATTCACAACAGTGTCGAGTTGTTGGAGCTCAAGGGGCCGACTGAAAAAATTCTCAATCGCGGGGACCATCGAGGGTTCACGTCCAAAATAACCCGCGCAATCAATCAGGTGAAGGATTACGAGCGGTACCTGCGAGACTCAAGCAACTTCGAGGCTACGATGCGAGCATTCGGTTATCTCCCCGAGAAAACGAACAGAGCGGTACTCATAGGTCGAGCTCCAGCGCGCGGCGAAGATATCGAAATGTGGGCACAGCGCAAACAGGAAGTGGACGTGACAGTCGTGACGTACGACGAGATTTTGCAGACTCAAGCTAGCCAGATAGGAGGCCCTTACAGCGTGCGCTATGGAACTCCCGAATATCCGTTGGACTAAATCTTCCGGGAATCTCCACCGCGCTCGGCGCCAGTAGTGCGACCAACGCTCGACTCGCCTGCTGCCGACATCGCCTTCCGCCCTGCATTGACACTCCTCCGCTGACGCCGCGTGCTCTCTTCCCGCCGCTCCGAAATCGACGCGTCCCCGGCTGAACCCCCTCACGCCTCCGGTCTCCCCTAGCACTTCTCGCGCCACCCAAAGGACGTGTCACTCGTGCATGCGGCCCGTTCCGAGCTGGCCGCGCCGATCTCTCCATTTCTGTCTCTGTTTCGCGCTCTTGCTCCCTGCTCGCGGGTGGCCTATCGGTTGCTTCAATCGATTAAATCACGGCCTGCTCGAACTCTGTTAACTCTGCGGCATAGTAGACCTCCGGCCGATGCAGCTTGAGCCATGCGTTCTTGGCGCACCCCCGCCAAAGGACGTAATCGGTTTTCGAAATCCACGCCATCGGGCTGTATCTATTAATCGTATGGACTTCCCGTGGGGTCTGAAACAACCTGTATCTAGACTCGAACGTAACCATCACAGCACCAAGAGCCTATCCCAAGCCGGGCGGTTAGGTCTAATTTGAAAGAAGGGAGCATGCTTCGATGGCCTTGGTCTTTCAGTACGGCTCCAATTGTTCCGAAAGCCAGTTCAATAGCCAGGATCGTCTGTGTGGTGACGCGAAGTTTGTGACCATCGCGGAAACGGTTGACGACTACCAGCTCGCCTTCGATGTGTGGAGTACAGGACGTGGATGCGCGGCATCTGACATCGTAGCGAGTCCCGGAAACAAGGTTTGGGGTGTGGTCTACGACGTGCCTGATTTCCTAATGGCTAGGGACACCGCCGCGCAGCGCAAAAGAAAGTCCCTCGATGCAATTGAAGGTGAAGGCATAAACTACGCTCGCCACCCGATTACCGTCGAGTCCGTGAACGGAGAGCTGCTTGCCGCCACCACCTATCGTGTGATCCACCCGAGGCCGGGGCTACGAACTAACGTCGAATACGTCTGCTACATCGTCCGCGGACTTCGCGAACACGGCGTCGCCCCAGAGTACATTGCCAAAGTGAAGGCAATCGCTATCGCGAATAATCCAACCGTTGCAGCTGCGGTCAACGCTTTGTAGCTAGCCGATTTTGTCGGCATGGTTCTTGCGAATCCAGTCTTCGACCTCTTTGCGAACACGGACGGCCATCTTGCCGCAGCTGTCGGCTTCGCCTTGCGAGACTAACCCGAAATCATCATACGATCCGGTGTTCCGCTTTTTACGCAGCTTATCGAGCGTCGGAATGAGTTTCTTCTGCGCATCGATCGAAAACTCGAGAGCCTCGATGGTTCGGTAGTGTTCGCTGCCGCCTCTTACGACGCGATATCCCGCAGCGCGCAATGCCGCCGTCGCAGAGGCCCGAATCGCATCGTAGGCAAGATTCAACTGCACATCGGGAGACAGTTTTCCAGCAACTGCTTTCTGATAATCCTCAAGACGCGAATCGGCGATTCCCAACAGGCGCGCGATCTCCGCGCCATCCGAAGCGAGCCGTTCGAGCCAGCTATTCTTGACCCAGTTCTCTAAGGACATCCTCATCCCCGATGATGAAGAGCTTCTTTTCCGCCAAAACCGTCTTGAGGAAATTCCCTCTCAACTTCTTGCTGAACTCCCGAATGGAATATACAGTTGGATTGATTTCCCGGTTCAAGGTTTTCTCCGCGTCACGGAGTTTTTCTACGATGACGTCGAAATCCACCTTGCCGACAACCATCACGTCCACGTCACTGTGTTCGCGCTCTCGGGAACGGGCTATGGAGCCATAGACAAAGGCGAGATTGATCTCGTCTCGCAGCGGACTGAGCGCCTCCGCTAGAACGTCGTGCATGCCGACCGTTTTCGTAACCAGACCCTTGATCTCCCGGAAGACGGGGCTCTCTCGGTTGGCGCTGTATAGAGTCTGCGTCCCAATGGTTTTCTTACTGACAAGGCCAGCTTCGACCAGTTGCCGTATCTCTCGCTGCACCGGCCCGAGGGCAATATCGGTAAGGCGGGCAAGTTGCCGCAGATAGAAGCTTTTACCCACGCGGCCATATAAAATGGAAAGCACCGCGCCTCTAGTACGCCCAAAGAGGGTTTCGGATAAAATGCCGCTTGTACCCATTCCGGGGTCAAGCGTACCCTAAAAGGGTACGGAAAGCAACCTTGGATGCCGGGACCGTTACTCCTCTCCAAGCGGTCGTAGCGTCAACTTTGCTTCCGAGTACTCGATCCGTTCGGCGGCTGCGGCGGAACCCTCGTTGCAGCCTCAGTACGATGAGGTCGCTCACTGCGGCCTCTAACGGAGACGACGAATGAAAGACTGGCTAATCAAATACTGGATCCCTCTATGCGCGCTGTTTGTGGCCTGCCTGAGCCTCTATCTGAACCTGCAGAACTGGAAAAGGCAAGGCACAAACCTCACGGCGCTCGCCCTCAACATTGCGGTGACCTTTGTAATGTTGGGCATCCTGCTCATTGCCATCATTACGTTCTATTCCCGTAATAAAAAACTGGCCGAGAAACTGCGGCAGCGCGAGTTGACCGGTCCGGTCGCAGACCAAATCAAAAAAGTTGGCAAGCTCGATAGCCTGGCGGGCAGAGCGGACCAGCTCGCCCAAGACCTCGAGGAAGTTTGGCACGAGTTCGATAAGGAGAAAAAGACCATGCCCAATCCGATCGGACTTCGGTCGATGCCGGATGTGGTCGACCAATGGACCGACAAACAACTCTGGCGATTTCGAATTCGTTATCAGGATTATCTTGGGAGCATGGAGGCGGTCGATCCTGGTTGCGACTCCGAGCTCATGAAAGACAAGTTTCCTCACGAAGGTGAGAGCTATCTTTCGGTGAAACGCAAAATCGAAATACACGCCAACGTCATGCGACAGCGTGCGAACGATCTGATGTCCAGTGCCAAAGCCGAGATGGCCAAGTAGCCACTGGAGATCATGCGCCGGGGCTGCCGTCCGGTTCCGATTCGCCGAGAGGTTCCGGCGTGACCGGCCGGTCATACGCCTCTAACACAATCTCGAGTTGCGGAAGGCCCCGGACTTCCGCTGGAACTTCGCCCAAATGAAAAAACGGCACCGTTACCGGAAACCTAAAACTTCGCGGAAACTTGGATTTCAAAGGGTCCGGCACGAACAATCGCCAGACGTTCTCAACATATTCAAAATAGGTCTGTAGCTGCTCATTTAGGTCAATCGATTCCTTGGCTTCTTGCCCCGCGAGCGAGGGCAAGAAATGATGCAAAAAAGTTCCGCCGGCATTCCATTGCTGGCCGATGATTGCCGGAATGTTGTGGCCTTCGTTGCGATAGGCGTCAATTTCTCTCGGAATGGCTGACTGCCGGATGGTCTGGAGTTTTCGCTCCGCACTGTAGAAATATCGCTCTGTCGGGTAGTCTTTCTTGCCTTTCCGGACCGCCAATTCGAGTGCCTCGAATACGTGATGCAATTGCCAGAAGAATGCCGCCAAATGCGCCCGGCAAATAAATAAGTCCACCTGGCCCTGATCTCTCACGGCCTGCTCGTCCCGCCGCAGCTCGTCAACAGACGTCTGCAGCGCACGCGTTTGCAAATAGACCCGCGTGTACGCGAGGTGGTACGCAGCATAGTTCACCGTGGACCAAATCTCAGCAACGGCGCCTACAAAATCCGGTGGCAGAACATCCGGCATGGTGTTCGGGTCTTTACGCATATTTTTCTGTCTCCCCGCCTAGGTATTCACCTTGCACCCATCGCTCCGCAGAAGTCATCATACCTAGCCCGTTCGACAATTCTCCCTACCCTTTTCTCTCCTTTGCGTTGCTGTGTTCGTTCTTCTGCCGCTTCATGAATCTCGCGTCTCGCCACAACCCATAACGGCTCGCGTTTTCATTAGCACGGGTCGCGTCGCCAACAGCTGCGTCACTCCGTCGTGCGGACCACTCCAACCGCGACGCTCGACTCTCTGCGCTTCTGTTCCCCGTTTTGGCTCGTTTGATCCCTGGTGGTGCGGTGAGGAGAAGCTCCGGTGGGTCACAACGACGATAACATCGTCCGGACGTATTTGACAGCCTGGTGCGGCACTAGGCGCTCGTTTTTTGGTAGTACTAGATGCACAGACGGAAGGGACATTCTCAATTCCACAATTGGAGCAGGCCCGAGCCGCACTGAGCAGAACGTCAGTCATCCGGGTCGTGGGGTGCTTGCCTACCGCCCTCGGGATGTGCTCCCGCCGTGCCAGTCGACAATGGCACCTCCGAGATCTCAAGACTTACAATTCTCTCTGCTGAACCACCAACACCTGCTCCACAGATATGCTTGCGAATTCGCATTTGTTGACAGAGTGTCAATTTGCGTTGTTTTTGCGTTGTCAGTTCGGGAATGATGGGCAGTGATGGGTTCTGATGGGCAGCTAAGCTATTGAATTTTCAGCTATGTCGTTTGTTCCAAGTGCGCTGCGACAGTTTATGAGTCCGGTGCTCTGGGCTGAGCTACGCGCTGCGCTTGATAGGGATGGGGATCACGATCTCTCCTTTGATTTTCGCCACCTTGTCCAGACCAACTCCGGGGAGTGCCCTGAAGGTTTGTGCTATGTGGCCACTAGCTAGATGCCCGTAATATCGCTCGACCATTTTGGTGTCTACATGGCCCAGTTGCTCCGCGACAACTTTCAAGGAAACACCCAAGGTGATCCATCGGCTCGCTGCGCTGTGTCTCAACTGATGAAATCCGAAGCGTTTAATTTTCGCCATCGCGCAAGCGCGCCGCATTGGCTTCTTCTGGCTATCCTTGACCCAGGGCTCGCCATTTTCGCGTAGGAACATCACCTCAACCAAATCACGGTTGGTGCAGACGTCCCGGAAAAATCGGGCAGCCTCTAAGTCGAGGTGTACGTGTCTCTGTTGACCGCCTTTGGATTTTGCGATGAAAAGGGTACCCGCCGAAGCGTTGAAATCGCCGACGCCTAACCGACCCAATTCTCCATATCTGGCGCCAGTGTAGAGCCCAGCCCGAACGAGGCGTTGAAAGTGCTTCTGCGTTGCGCATGCCTTCACAAAATTGCGCTGATCCTTCTCACTCAGGAAAACTGCCCGTGCGACTTCGACGTTTTCAAATGGCGGCACCTTCCACGCCATAGGATTTGCATATACACGCCCCTCTTCTAACGCAAGGTTCAACGCCGCACGGAGACGCCGCATGATTCTGTTTACCGTCGCACGCCGCTTTCGGAGTTCCTCTTCGGTCTGGATGTGTGTTTCGTTTTCCTGCTCGTGTTTCCGATTCGTTCGCCGCGGACTGGCGGCAATATCCGCGCGCCACTGTTCGAGCTTTGGGCGAGTCAACTTTGCAACTTGCAGAGTGCCGAGCTTGGGGATCGCATAAGCGTCTAGATCGTATTTTGTATGAAGATAGTCAGGAGCGCCACGACGCTCCAAATGGTTCAGATAATCTAGACAGCACCGATTCACAGTGTAGCCGCCACGATCACTAACGTGCTCACCTGTCGCCAGTGTCGTCGCGCTCAAAAACCAAGTCCGGGCCTTTTCTTGAGCGTGAGCGAAGTCCAAGACTCGCGCGCCTTCGGCATCCAGAATGTCATCTGCCAATGCAAGTTTCTCTTCCTTGCGGAAACCCTCGATTTTGTACCGCGCGAGCCAGACACCGCCTCTGGTCCCCTTCCTATAACCTAGAGCTCTGCCTTGCGATAAAGGCACCCACGCGACCGTTCCGATGGGAATTGCTCTACGTGCGGTTCTGCTGCCAAGCTCCTTGCTAGTTACAGTTCGCGCCACAGGTTGTTTCTCCTTCCTGTCATCACTGCCTGCGGAGCTTATTATTCCACTTTTGCCAACTATTTGCCAACTTTCCGGGTCGAAATCGCATAACTGTGCAGGTCAATGCATGACCGTGCATCCACTACGTATAGTATTGCTTCTAAATGAGTTACATCGACATTGCCGCATTCAGCGCGAACAGCTTAAATCGGTGAGCGCGCCCCTGATAAGGGCGAGGTCGGTGGTTCAAGTCCACCCAGGCCCACCATTTCTGTCCTTCACCTCGAACCCCGAACATGCCCAGGGTTTGTACCCTCCGAATTTGTCGTCGCGGGCCAGGCCGCGCGGCAAGATTTGCCGCGGTAGGCACCACCGAAGCGTCCATTCCTGCCGAGTGATACGCCACCACCGCGTTCGCCGATTGCAAGTAAGGGAGTTAGCCATCATTGCCGAGAGCGCGGGCCTGGCAACGGGAATGCATTTTCGAATAAAGCCGCGGCTCCCAATGCCGATAGGTGTTTGGGGCGCGCCAACAGCGCGGAAGCGGAAGAAGATAAGAGAATCGTAAGATTGCGAGGCAATTATGTCGGTTACAGGCGTTTCCAGCAGCAACTTTTTCCAGTCCAATATTGCTCAGGGTGCGCAGAACAAGTTTCAGCAAATTCAAAGTCAATTCCAGCAACTGGGCCAGGATCTGCAGTCCGGCAACCTCGCCCGGGCTCAATCGGATTTTGCCACCTTGACGCAGGAACTTCCGCAGACGCAACAGCGGAGCGGAGCCGCCGCGGGCACGAGCACGAGCGCCATCGCGCAAGCCTTCCAGACCCTCGGGCAAGATCTGCAGGCTGGCAATCTGTCGGCTGCGCAGCAAGACTTCGCCACGATCCAGCAAGATGCGCAGCAGGCATCCGGCCAAACATATCACCACGGCCATCATCATCGCGCCGCTAACTCCGGCCAGCAGGGCAGCAATCCGATCTCGCAAGCCTTTGGAGCGCTCGGCCAAGCGCTGCAATCCGGCAATCTTTCCTCAGCACAGCAAGCCTACGCCACGCTTCAGCAGGATTTGCAGCAGTACCTGCCGGATTCCGGCTCCAGTTCGACCAGCACTGCCGGCGCCCCACCACCCTCGCCGGGCGGTTCCGTCAGCGTGACCGCCTAGACAGTTCGCAACGTTCGCGCTGCCCAGTCTCGCTCGTCGCTTTGCGTTCCATTCGGCAAGCGCGATACATTCTGAGAACGCGCCGAATCATTTTTCCGGTGCGCCTCATCCACCGTGAACTCCGTCTATCTCTTCGCTTACCGCACCTATTTCACTCTTAAGAAGTCTGTCGTTGACCGGAGTCTACGCCGGTGGCCGGCAGCGCAACGAGGATTCGACGCCGCCAAAGGTTTCATCAAGCGCAGATTTTTCCCCAGCCGCCAACTCTGGCTCCAAGTACAGTCGGGCCTTGCTCAGGGAATGTGGATTCACCTTCGCATTCCGGAAGAAGCGGGCTTCTGGCGCGGTGAACACGAACCCGAAGTGCAGGCGACGCTCTCCGCGATCGTGCGGCCCGGTGACGTTGTCTATGACGTTGGCGCGCATTTGGGATCGATTGCTCTAGGGGTGGCGCGCCTGGTTGGCGCAAACGGTGGGGTTGTTGCCTTTGACGGCGAACCCGCCAACATCTTGCGTTTGCGGGAAAACAGCGTGCGAAACCATCTCGAGCGGAGCCTGCAAGTCGTGCACGCGGCCGTGTGGTCCCACACTACGGCACAGGGAATCTCCTTTCGCCGGGCCCGCGCCGGAACATCCCAAGGCGGCGTGGAAGCTGGCGGACAACGTCCCGTCCTGGCAGACGGTGAAATCATCCAGGTGCCGGTCATCACGCTGGATGACTTTGTCGCCGCCGGTGGTCCGCCGCCCCACTTCATCAAGATCGACGTCGAAGGCGGCGAATGTGAAGTTCTGCGCGGCGCCACAAGTCTTCTCCGCACGAAGCGGCCTTTTCTTATTGTCGAAGTCCATAACCAGCAAGCCGACGAGCAAATCCGCTCCTGGCTCGAGGATTTCCGATACTCCGCCGAATGGAAAATTCCGAAAGAGAATTTCCCGCGCTGCTTGATCGCTTGGCCGATCGAGCGCGATACGCGGTTCCCGCCAGCCGCACAAGCAGGACGATGAAAGATCCGCAATGGGCCACGGGTGTGCCAAAACGGATTGCCGATTCCCAGATTCGCATCGTCTCCTGCTGCACTGGACCAGCCTTCCGTGAGATGACGGCAGAAACGCCAGCCACAGCGTGGAACTAAACTTGCCCTTGGAAGAGGCCGATGTGCCAGTTGGGAGTGCCCGATGGCGGGTTTCGGCGACCCGGACTTCTTCCGCAGCATCCTTGAGAATCTGCACATGGCCGTCTACGTCGTCGCCCGTGACGGCAGAATTTTGTTCTGGAACGATGGCGCCGAGCGCATCACCGGGTACCTCCGCCAGGACGTCATTGGGCGCCTTTGCGGCGACAACTTCCTGGGAGAAAGCGACAGCGACGAAAATGACTTGAGCGGGCCGTTGGCTCCGATCGCGGCCGCCACGCGCGAGGGCAAACCGCTCCAGACTCAGGTTTCGTTGCGCCACAAATCCGGACACCGGATTCCCGTACAGTTGTGGGCTTTTCCGATCCGCAATGCGGAGGGTGTAATCGTGGGCGCCGCGGAGACTTTCGAAAAGAGCATTTCGATAGCCGATTGGAACCGCCGGCAAACTAAGCTGGCGACCTATGGTTGCATCGATCACGCGAGCGGAGTCCTCAATCACCGCATGATGCATTCCCATCTTCGCGAGCATCTGGGAATGTTTGCCGAACACCCAGTGCCATTTTCCGTCTTGTGCATCCAGATCGATGGTCTCGAAAAGATCCAATTGCGCGACGGACCGGCCGCGATTGCCTCGGTGCTGCGTGTGGTGGGGCAGACGCTCGAGAACAGCCTGCGTCCCACGGATTTTCTGGGTCGCTGGCAGGAAAATCAGTTTCTGGCGATCTTGACAGAGTGCAGCGGGTCGGAGGTCACGCGAGCTTCCGAGCGTTTGCGGCGGATGGTGAGTTCCTCGAGGACCGCAGGGTGGGGAGACCGCCTTCCGGTGACGATTTCCGTGGGCGGAACGACCGTGAGATCCGGCGACACGGCGGAGGGAATGGTGACGCGGGCGGAATGCGCCTTGCGCGAGAGCCACAGCCAGGGCGGAAATCGCTCAACGACGCGCAACGAATGAAGATCAGGAAGAATCCGAGGGGCAGCTCCCTATGTTCGTGATTATCGGGATCGTCGTGGTGTTCGGCGCAGTGCTGGCCGGCTACCTGATGGAGCATGGAAACCTGAAGGTGCTGATGCAGCCTGCTGAGTTGGTGATCATCGGCGGCGCGGCGATCGGCACCGTGCTGATCGCCAATCCCTTGCACATTTTGAAGGCCATCGCGGGGGGCGTCGCCGGCGCCTTCCGCGGATCGAAGTTCGGCCGGGACAAGTATCTCGAAACCATGAAGATGATGTATGAGTTGTTTGGCCGGGCCCGCAAAGAAGGGCTGATGGCGCTAGAGACGGACAGCGATGCGCCGGACAAGAGCCCGATTTTTTCCAAGTATCCGAACTTCCTGAAGGACAATCACGCGCTGGCGTTCGTTTGCGACACCATCCGCATGGCCGCGGGCGGGGGCGTCGAGCCCTTCGACGTGGACCAAATGATGGAAGTGGATATGGACGTGCACCACCACGAGGCGGCGCAGCCCATCGCGGCGCTGTCCACAATGGCGGACTCGCTGCCGGGTCTCGGGATCGTTGCGGCGGTGTTCGGCGTGGTGATCACCATGGGAGCGCTGGGCGGACCGCCGGAGGAAATCGGACACAAGGTGGCCGCGGCACTGGTGGGGACGTTCCTGGGAATCTTGCTCTGCTACGGACTGGTCGGGCCGGTAGCGGCGAACATGGGCAAGGCCGCAGAAGAAGAACATGCGTACTACCAGGTGCTACGCGTGGCTATCGTGTCGTTTATGAAAGGAATCCCGCCAACCGTGGCGGTGGAATTTGCGCGACGCGCCATTCCAGGGCACGTGCGGCCGAGCTTCCTGGACGCGGAAAAATACATCAAGGGCGGTGGCGCCGCGGGTGGACCTGCCGGCGGAGCTGGGGGTGGCGCCGCGGAGCAGCCGCCGGCAGAGGCCGCAGCGTAGTCTTCGCGAACTACCATATCGACCACGCGACCCATCATCATCATCAAGAGGAAGGGCGGCCACCGCGGGCATCACGGCGGCGCGTGGAAAGTGGCGTATGCCGACTTCGTCACGGCGATGATGGCGCTCTTCATCGTGCTGTGGCTGACGAACAGCAGCCAGAAAATCAAGGAAGCTGTTGGCGGGTATTTCAAGGATCCCGCGGGCACCTCCCAGCTGAGCGGCAGCGACATGAAAGGTTCGGCAGAGAACTTCGTGCTGGCGAAGGACAACATGCCGGACCTGAAGGAGCAGCTCGAGAAGGCCATTCGCGAAGTTCCGAACTTCGACAAACTCAAAAATCACATCGACATGACGGTGACCAACGAAGGGCTGCGCATCGAGCTGACGGAATCGGCGACCGGGACATTTTTCGACAGTGGTAGCGCGAAGATCAGCGGTGACGGCAAGGAGCTCTTCATCGCGCTGGCGCACGAGCTGGGGAAATTGCCCAACAAGATCGCGCTAGAAGGCCACACCGACTCCAAGCAATACCCGGAAGGCAGCAGGTACGGAAATTGGGAGCTCTCCACCAACCGCGCAAACGCAGCGCGCCGTTTGATAACCCAAAACGACATCCGGCCGGATCAAATCACGCAGGTGCGAGGGTTCGCGGATCAACGGCTGCGGAAAAAAGACGCTCCGCTGGACCCCTCGAATCGCCGAATTTCGCTGATTGTGCAGTATCAGGAAAAGAAGCCCAGCGCCGAACCGGAGGGCGCTGCCGCCGCGGCCCCTGCGGAAGGCGCGGTTCCGCAAAGCGGCTCAGAATCCAAACCCGAAGGCGAAGCGGCAAAGCCCACAGCGAATCCGCACAAGGAATAGTTGCCAACCTTTTTCTCAAGATCTTCCGCTTTTCCGCCCCCCATTCCTCATCCCTTGGACTCCGCCATCGATCCCCAATCCCCAGTCTTTTCAATACGCCCACCGCGGATACCCGCTTCTTCTCTTTCGTCGTCTTTTCCGGGAGTCCTGAGGCGGAGATTTGGTGATCGGTGTCGACGAAGAGGACGGCCACAGGCCAGACGTTAGCGGGCCGCGGGTTTTTGCTCGGGTGGCGTAGGGGGTGGGGTGAATTTGGCGTCGTCTACGGGCACGTTCTGGTGGAGTTCGTCGACTTGGATGGTAAATCGGTTGCCGGGGCGGGCCAGGGACCAACGGAACGGGACTTTCACGCCATCGGCATCGCGGTAGTCGCTGTAGTCGATTTGCGTGGGCAAGCGGCCGAGCTGCGTTTCGGTGTAGC
>Ga0187817_10000777_pt1 | contig 14390 bp, 11 predicted proteins | sample NC_wetland_sal_i_17_FD_132431 | JGI IMG/M metagenome (GOLD analysis project Ga0187817, IMG submission 132431) | Wetland sediment microbial communities from Neuse River Estuary, North Carolina, USA - SO4_2 | ecosystem: Environmental > Aquatic > Freshwater > Wetlands > Sediment | place: USA...
AGCGTCACGCAAAGCTGCCCCTGCGGCACTCCACCCAATATAGCCTGGCTCGCCTACATCGACCAGGCGGTCACTGCCGACCCGGTTGGCTCCGCTCAAGTGCGGCTGCGGACGAAGATGTACAAGGCCCTCCTCGGGCCCCAGTCCGCGGTATACGGCGACCACGTCGAATTAACAAAAGTTCTCGGTGCGAACACGGGCCACGAGATTGATGTTGGCAAAGACTTCGCTTCGTCCGTCGGCACGGGCGCGGTGCTGGGCACGAAGTTCACCTGGCCTGATTATGGACCCCGATTCAGAACGGTGACGCTGACCGCGGAGAAAGAAAAACTCTGGAAGAAATGGATTGATATCTACGATTCCAAGATGCTTTCCCGGGGAATCTTCAGAGACCTGTACGTTTACGGAGTAGACTTCCCGGAAGCCTACGCGATCGAAAAGGATGGAAATATGTACTACTCCTTTTTTGCGGCGAACGAGGAAGACACCTGGAAGGGCACGCTTGAATTGCGCGGTCTGAATCCCGGCCAGTACACAGCTGTGGACTACGTAAATGGCAAGTCTCTCGGGACCGTTGACGCGGCCAATCCTAAACTGCCTGGAATTCAATTCACGGGTCACCTGCTTCTGGAAGTGAGTAAACAATAGCGATTGTCTCTCCGGGAAAGGGACTGTTCGTTCATGGCCATTGCTTCACAAGCGGAGATCGCGGACCCGGGGCTCCGGCGCGCCCTGGGACTGTGGGACCTCATCCTCTATGGATTGATTGTCATTCAGCCAACGGCTCCCATGCCGGTTTATGGAGTGATGAGCACACGGTCGAACGGCCACGCGGTTACAACCGTTATGCTGGCGATGATTGCCATGATGTTCACCGCTGTCAGTTATGGCCGCATGGCCTGGGTCTATCCCAGCGCTGGTTCGGCGTTCACCTATGTCGGCAGGGAGATCCATCCAGCATTGGGGTACGTGACCGGTTGGAGTATGGTCATGGATTACGTCCTCAACCCGCTGATTTGCACAATCTTGTGTAGCAAGTTTGCGCTTAATTTCTTTCCGAGCGTCCCCTACTTTGTTTGGGTTCTTGCCTTTGTTGCGATGTTTACGTTTATGAATCTACAGGGCATCCAGACATCGGCACGCATCAATTCCGTACTTGCCGCGGGAATGGGCGTCGTAATTGTTCTTTTTCTCGTTGCGGCGACGAAATGTATATCCTCCGGATCGCACGAGGGACTGTCCTTTTTTACGCGTCCCTTCTATGACCCGCGAACATTTTCGATGCGCGCGATCATGGGCGGAACGTCTCTCGCCGTTCTTACTTACATTGGGTTCGACGGCATCTCGACCCTTTCGGAAGAAGCAAAGAATCCTCGGCGAAACATCCTCCTGGCAACGGTGCTGGTATGTCTCCTGACCGGTCTCCTTGCGTCCGTCGAAGTGTATGCAGCGCAGTTGGTTTGGCCAGCCTCCCAGTCGTTCCCGGATGTTGACACTGCGTTTGTCTTCGTTGCCGGAAAGGCCGGGGGGGCTTGGCTTTTTGCGGTGATCAACATCGCGCTACTTGTAGCCACGTTTGGCTCCGCACTCGGTGCCCAATTGGGGGCGGCCCGGCTGCTCTACGGCATGGGTCGGAGTAATGCGCTTCCAAAATCATTCTTCGGGGCTATCGAGCCCCGTCGGCGAATCCCGCGCAACAACGTCTTGTCCGTCGGGCTGTTCGCCCTCATTGGGGCGATGCTCATCAGCTTTGAGCGAGGCGTGGAGCTTCTTAATTTTGGCGCTCTCCTGGCATTTATGGGGGTGAACGCTGCGGCACTGCTGCGCTTTTATGTTCGCCAGGCGCATCGGCGGTGGTTCAATCTCCTCTCTCCGGCCCTGGGTTTCTTGATCTGTTTTGCCCTCTGGCTAAGCCTCAGTTGGCGCGCAAAAGCATTGGGTGTTGTCTGGATGGGACTCGGAATCGCCTATGGTGCCTACAGCACGCGTGGTTTTCGGCGCGAGCTTGTGAACCTGGATATTCCCGGCGACGAACCAGGCGATGCCTCGGTGGGTGCGACATGAACCCACGAAATTCTCAAACGAGGAGATCTTCTTGAGCGACTTTGGCAAAAAGATTCGACTGAACCGAATTCTACGAGGCCCTGGTAAGGGCTCTCTCGTAGTTGCATTCGATCACGCGTTTGTCTTGGGCCCAATCCCCGGCACACGCGACGCTGCCGCTAAAATCCGCGGCTTTCTCGATGCCAAGGTGGATGGATTGCTCCTGAATATAGGCCTGATGAACGTGTGCTCGAATTGCTTTACACGTGGGGACTCCGTCGGCCTCATTGCGCGAATCGATTGGACATCCATGTGGCAGGCACTTGCGGAGGGTGGAAACGGGCAATTGCACAGCCGAATGTTAGCGAGGCCAGAGGAGGCCCTTCGCTGGGGAGCCGACGCCGTTCTGACCTACCTTGTCGTGGGCACCGGCGACACCAAGTTTGAAGCCCAGGAAATTGCGCGCAACGCGGAAGTGGCACGCGAATGTGAACGCGTTGGAATTCCTTTCTTCGTCGAGACGCTCGCACGCGGCAAAGCAGTCAAAAATCCCGCAGATGTTAAGTGGCTGGGACTCCACACTCGGATGGCCGTGGAACTTGGCGCCGACGTGATCAAAACCGATTACTCCGGGGACCCAGTCACGATGCATGCGGTGGTCGAAGCGTGTCCAGCTCCCATTCTGGTTCTGGGGGGCAGTCGAGATTCGTCTGACGAGGCTGCGCTGAATTTAGTGCGCGGTGCCATGAAGGCGGGCGCCGCCGGGGTGTTCTTTGGCCGTAACGTTTTTCAGGCGGATGACATGGTTGGTTTTATTAAGCGTGCGCGTGCCGTGCTCGATGGCGTCGAATCAGCTTCCGCCGGGGATTGACCTACAGGGAATCTAGTCCATGAGTTTGCTATCTGTCGATATCGGTTCAAGTCACTGCAAAGGCGTCCTGTTCTCGGAACGCGGAGAGATACTTGCCCAGCGCACCTATGCTTACACCCCTGATTTTCCCCAACCCTCGTTCGCGGAAGTGAATCCAGAAACGTTTTGGACGGCCATCTGCACCCTGTCTCGCGCACTGGCCGCCGACTCGTCTAGGGATCCCATCCAGGCTTTCAGCTTGAGCTCGCACGGTGAGACATTCATTCCTCTCAGCACCGCCGGTAAACCTCTCGGTCCAGCGATCTTAAACATCGATAACCGAGCTGTGGCAGAAGCCGCCTGGCTGGAGCAACAGTTCGGACGTGCTGGACTGTTTCGTATCACAGGGCAAGTAGTTCATGCCATTTACTCCATCCCGAAGATCCTGTGGTTGAGGCGGCATCGCGCGGACGTTTGGAAGGCAGCCCACTGTTTTCTGAGTGTGCCTGCCTATTTGCTGTGGCGCATGGGAATGCCGGCTTACATCGATTATTCGCTCGCATCGCGCTTTCTCGCATTCGATATTCGAGTTCGTCAGTGGTCACCCGAGATTCTAGATTTCGTGGGCCTGAGTTCTGATGCTTTACCGCTCCCTGTGGCCGCCGGAACCATCGCTGGAAAACTCAGTATGGACATCGCCGCGAATTTGGGCGTGCCTTCGGGAACTCCCGTCGTGCTGGGAGGTCATGATCAGGCGTGCGCTGCCCTGGGGACGGGCGTCATTGAGGCGGGCCGAGCCTCCGATTCCATGGGGACTTACGAATGCATTCTAATTGCCTCGCAGAGACCGCAGCTTGGAGCTGATGCCCTCGCTGCGGGTCTCAATTCCGCCTTCCATGTCGTGCCGGAGAAGTTCACAACACTTGCTTATTTCCCAGCAGGAATCATGCTGCAGTGGTTCCACGACCTCATCTATGGCGATGGTAAGAACTCTCCCGATTGCCGCGATGAGGCAGATCATTTTTCAGAGCTGGAGTCCATCGCTCCATCCAGCCCCAGCGGGCTCTGTATAACACCGCATCTGGTTGGAACGTGCAGCCCTGACTTCAATCCTCGGGCGCGCGGGGCCATCTTCGGTCTCAGCGCCGACTCCGGTCGCGGGCAAATTTACAAAGGGATTCTTGAAGGCCTAGCTTGCGAATTGTCGCGGATGACCGAGTTCCTCGCGATGGCCGTGGGAGATTTCGGGGACATTTACGCGACCGGTGGCGGCACCCGCTCCTCTATGGGATTGCGACTTCGCGCGGCGTTGACAGGACGCCGGATTCATCTGATGCGATGTCAGGAAGCAGTTTGTCTGGGTGGAGCAATACTTGCCGCAGTCGCGACCGGCATCTACCGGGACATCCCCGAGGCCGTTGCACAAATGGTCCGGGAAGTTGCTGTCATCGAGCCGGATCCCCGGATCGCATCCGAATACGCCGGCCAGGTGAAGGACTATCGCCTCTTTTATACCGCTTTGACAAGTCTTCGAGATCCTTCTGCAGAATCGATTCAGCCAGGAGAAGAAACGTGACTCCACCCACTGTCGGCTTCATCGTTTACGGAGTTCATAAGGACGGCTTGAAAGATCCGATGGGGAGGCCCTTCATCGATGACACCATCGTTGCTGGCGCCAAGAAGACGCTCCTTCAAGCCGGTCTGCGCTTGGTGGAACACGATCTCGTGGTGGCGAGCAAGGAAGAAGCTCGAGCTGCCATGAAAAAGATGAAAAGCGACGACCAGATCGATGCAGTCATCCTCTTCAGCGGAACCTGGGTGTGGGCTGCTCATCTGGTTGGAGCGATAAGAGACTACGCAGCAACGGGAAAAGGACTGCTGCTTTGGACTCACCCAGGCTCGCAGGGCTGGCGGCCCGTGGGTGGGCTCGTCTTGCACGGTGGCCTGCTAGAGATCGGCGTCGAACACAAGTTCATTTACGGTGAGGCTGGCGACTTGGAAACCATTCGGGGGATCACCAGCTATGCTCGCGCCGCGCAACTGAAAAATTCCCTCAACATGGCGACGCTGGGAACATTTGGCGGTCGCGGCATGGGACAAACTTGTGGCGCGGCCGACCCGTCTCAGTGGATGCGCATGTTCGGAATTGACATCGATTCCCGGGATACTACTGAACTACTTCGTACCGCTGAGCGCATTTCGGAAGGGCAACTGAAGGAACTCGAGCCCCGGATTAAAAAACTGTTCGGTGCAATACCCGAACACAACGTGGTTAACGAACGGTCCATGCGGTTGTATCTCGCGATTAAGGAAATCGTAGACCGCGAGAAGTTTGCTTTTTACACTATCCAATCCTTTCCCGGTCTGGCGGACGACTATTCTGCTACCTGTTTTGCTCAAAGTATGATGCTTGAGGACGGATATGGAACATCCACGCTGGGTGATTTCAATACCGCTCTCACCGTTCTATTGCTAACCAAACTTAGCGACGAACGCGTTTACTATGGTGACCTTCAGCATATTGACAAGAAGAAGAAAGAAATCAAGATCATTGGCGACGGCGCTTGCCCGCCCTCGCTTGCGAGCAATCTGGGTCCTGCCGGATTCGCCGGACACGGTATCCCTACGGAAGGCGATGCGGGCGGACTCTCGGTCAAATTAGTCTGCAAGGCTGGCGAGGGCGTCCTGGCTCGCCTGGGCAGAGTCAACGGTGAGTTCCGGATGATTGTTACTCGTGCCACCATCTTTGAACCTTCTCGCGAAGAACTCGAGCGGCGCCTAAATGAGTGCGGCATTCCCTTTTGGCCTCACGGTTTTGTCACCGTGCATTGCGACATGGAAGCTCTACTTCAAAACTGGACCAACGAGTATGCATGTCTCGGGTACGGTCACGACCTGTACCCGACTCTGGCGGATTTCTGCGAATTGACAGGCATCAAGCCCATCTTGTTGTAACGTCCTCTAACGATATTTGCGGAAAACAAAATTCAAAGAGCTTAGGAGAGAGTCATGGCAAATGCTTCAACGTCCACGCTGCTGAATCACAGCGTTTCGGTGTTTTTGCGCGACCCTTGCAAGATGCGGATCGGGGGAAGATGGGGGGAGGCGGCGTCAGGAAAGAGTTTTAACACATACAATCCTGGCGAAGTTCTGACGACTGTACAGGAAGGCGACCCCGAGGATATCCATCGTGCGGTCAAAGCCGCCCTTGAGCAGAAGGCTTCCGGAAAGTCGCAGAACTGACGAAATGGGGACGCACGGCAACGCACAAACACCTGCAGCAACACCAACGGAGAGATTAGCTTCTCTTCTTCGAGATAATCGCCATGGGCAAGCCGTGGGTATTTTTGGCATCTGTTCCACCAATCGTTACGTGCTCGAGGCGGGAATGCAGCAAGCGAGACGAGATGGCAGCCTTCTGCTGATTGAATCCACATCCAATCAGGTAAACCAGTTTGGCGGATACACAGGCCAAAAATCGGCAGATTTCGCGAAGCTCGTTCGTGAAACGGCTGCGGCGATGGACTTTCCTTTCGAGCGGATTGTTCTAGGGGGAGATCATCTGGGACCGCATGTGTGGCGCAAGGAATCTTCGAAGGAGGCAATGGAGAAGGCGCGCGTTCTGGTGCGTGATTCCGTGCTGGCAGGGTATACAAAGATCCATCTGGATACGAGCATGCACTGTGCCGACGATGCCGGGGATAGGCATCGGCCGCTGGCGGATGAGATTGTCAGTACACGCGCGGCAGAGCTGTGCGCGGCAGCAGAGAGCGCGCACCGTGAGTTACCCGAGGGATCTCCTGCGCCGCTTTATGTGATCGGGACGGAAGTGCCCATTCCAGGCGGTGAAGTGAATGATGCGCGGGCACCGGAGGTCACGCGTACGGAAGACTTGCAAAATACCCTTTGGATCACAAAGCGGGCCTTTGGATCGCACAAATTAGAATCAGCGTGGGAACGAGTGATTGCCGTGGTGGTGCAACCAGGCGTCGAATTCGGGGATGCTTCTGTTTTCGCTTACGACGCGCAGAAAGCCAGGGAGTTGTCAAAGTTTGCCGTGGAACAGTGGCATGGCGTCTACGAGGCGCATTCCACCGACTATCAGCCGGCGGAGGCGCTGCGAGAAATGGTGAAGGACCATTTTGCGATTCTGAAGGTCGGGCCATGGCTGACGTTCGCCTTTCGCGAAGCGCTGTTCGCCTTGGCTGCGGTCGAAGAGGAATGGTTGACGAGGCGGAGCGGGGTGACTCTCTCGCGAGTCCGCGAGAAGCTCGATCGCGCGATGGTCGAGAATCCGAGTTTTTGGAAGGACTACTATCATGGGGAAAAATCGGCGCTGCAGTTAGCGCGAAAGTACAGCTACAGCGACCGATCACGCTATTACTGGCCCCAGCCAAAGGTTGCGGCGGCGCTGGACCGGTTGATTGCGAACTTGACAGCATATCCTCCGCCAGATGCGCTGCTCAGCCAATACTTGCCAAGACAAGGTGAACTGGTACGGGAGCACAGGCTGGACCGAGTCCCAGGGGAAATGATCCGGAGCAAGATACGCGAAGTGCTAAGGGTGTACGCGGCCGCGTGCGGAAGGAAGGCCGAGGAGAAAGCATCATGCTGAGCGAAGAACGTCGACGCGAAGTTCTGGAGCTTCTGCAGACCGAAGGGCGCGTGCTGGTGGGGGACCTGGCGAGGCGCTTCAAGACTTCTCTAATTACGATCCGAAAAGACCTGGAGTATCTGCATAGCCAGGGCTATTTGGAGCGCACACACGGCGGCGCGCTGCCTGTTAAAAGCGGTGCGCTCAAGGATAGCTCGCTGCAGGAAAAGGCGCGGCTACACCGAATCGAGAAATTGCGAATTGCCTCGGCGGCTGTGCATATGATCCAGGAAGGCCAAGTGGTGATTCTGGACTCGGGGACAACGACGACGGCCATTGCACGAGCCTGCCGGCACTTCAAAGAGCTGACGATTATCACGAACGCGACGAACATTGCCGCTGATCTGGCGGACACCTCCGTCGAGGTCATCTTAACCGGAGGAGTCTTGCGCCAGAACTCGTATTCGTTGGTTGGGCCGCTGGCAGAAGAGTCGCTGCGGAAACTGAGTGCAGACCTGCTTTTCCTTGGCGTGGATGGATTTGATGTTCGTTACGGATTGACGACGCCAAACCTGCTGGAAGCACGGGTAAACCGGGCAATGACGGAATCAGCGAGAAGAACAGTAGTGGTTTGCGATTCGAGCAAGTTCGGGAGGCGCAGCTTGGCGCTGATTCTGCCGACGAGCGCGGTGCACGAGACCATTACCGACAAGAACCTATCCAAACACGACCGGAAATCGTTACGTGAAGCGGACATAGAAATGACACTGGTTTAGTAAAGAATTTACATACCACCGCCAAGGAAGAATGCCCATGCCCATCTCAAACACAAAATATGAACATTCGAACACCTGGAACGAAATACTGTCACAGGGCAAGGTGTGGCAAGAAGTGCTGCACACGCTCGGCCAGAACGGGCAAGTAACGAGCATTTTGGAAGAGAGCAGTGATCGAGAGAAGTGGATTTTCGTGGGATGTGGTACGAGTTTTTATCTGGCTGAAGCGGCGGCGTTGACCTGGATGGGACTTACGGGGCAAGCGGCGCGAGCGGTGCCCGGCTCGGAAGTGTTGCTCTACCCGGAGTTGGTGCGCGCGGAAGGCGCCAAGGTTCAAGCTGTGGTGATTTCTCGGTCGGGTAAGACGTCGGAGGCCGTTCGGGCGGCGAATGTTCTGAAGCGAGACCTGGAAATTCCAACAGTAGGGATTACTTGCGCTCGAAATTCTGAGCTGGAGCAGACTTGTAAGACTTCTATCGTTTTGCTCGCAGCCGACGAGCAGAGCACGGTGATGACGCGGTCGTTCACGAGCATGCTGATTGCGCTGCAGTATCTGGCGGCCCGACGTGCAAGAAACCACGCGTTTGTGGAACAACTGGATCGCGTTGCGGAACAATTTTCGCCAAGGCTACTCTCCGTAGCGACGAAGGTGGAAGCGTTTGTCAGCGCACATTCCTGTGAAGACTATGTCTTTCTGGGGCAGGGCGCGTTCCACGGAATCGCGCGGGAGGCAGCGCTGAAGGTGATGGAGATGTCGTGTTCCTACAGCCAGTTCTTTCATGCACTGGAATTCCGCCACGGACCGAAAGCGATCGTAAGCCCGGAAACCTGCCTGACCTTTTATCTGGGAGAAACAGGCTACAAAGAGGAAGCCGAAGTTCTGGCGGAGATGAAGGAACTCGGGGGAGTGATCGTGGCCATCTGCAACCGAGCCAGCGAGGGTGTGAGGGCGGCGAGCGACCTGGTGGTGGAGTTGAATTTCGCGGGCCACGAACTGGCACTGCTGGCCCCCTATGTCGTGCCGAGCCAGATGATGGGATTTTTTACGGGTATGCGCAAGGGATTGAATCCAGATGCGCCCAAGAATTTGACCCGCGTGGTGATGCTGGAGTAACAGGGAATAGGAGAACCGTTCGTGGCAACCTTTGATGTGAGTGTGATTGGCGAGCTGAATCTGGATCTGATTTTTTATGGCCTCCCGACGGAACTCATCCTGGAGCACGAGCACCTGGCCAAGGACCTCAGCATAACACTGGGAAGCTCATCGGCGATTTTTGCGCACAACCTCGCGCTGCTCGGGAACAAGGTCGGTTTCAGCTCCTGCATCGGCAGTGATCCCTTTGGGGAGATATGCCTGAAACGGCTAGGGGAAAGCGGCGTGGATCTTTCGCGGGTAAGGCACTTGCCCGGAAAAACCACAGGGCTGACGGTGATCCTGCCGCAGCGAAAGCAACGGTACATCCTGACGTATCCGGGAACGATGTATGAAATGAGCAATCGCGAACTGGATTTGAGTTATGTGTTCGATGCGAAGCACCTGCACGTTTCGTCTTATTTTTTGCATAAGGCGCTGCGGCCCCACCTGATCGAAATTTACCGCAAGGCGAAGGATGCCGGGTTGACCACGTCCCTCGACACGAATGACGATCCGGAAGACCGGTGGTCGAGAGAGATCGCGCTGTTACTGAAGTATGTGGACATATTGCTGCCGAACGAAAGAGAGGCATGCAAAATTGCGGGAACAGAAGATGTAAGTAAAGCGATCGAGAATCTTTCACAGAAGGTGCCTGTGCTTGTGGTAAAGCGGGGATCACAAGGAGCAGTGGCGCGGGTGGGGAAAGAAACCTTTACGGCGTTTCCGCCGGTTGTGGACGCGGTGGATCCCGTAGGTGCGGGAGACAGCTTCGACGCGGGATTTATTCACCAATTCATTCGTGGAGCGAAGGTCGAGGACTGCCTGAAGTTCGGGAATCTGATCGGGGCGCTTTCGGTTACCAAGGCCGGCGGCACGGAAGCATTTCGGGATACGGCGCACCGCGAGGCGTTTTTACGGAAGCACGCGCAGGGAACGAAGGGACGACCGACAGTTGGCGGAAACAGGTAGTTCAGCGTGTCCGGTGCGGAGAAATTGGTCTGTGCACCTTTGAAACGTTCAACGTTAGAGTGGATCAAGGGTTAGGGACGGCCTCGAGGAGTATGCTGTCCGTAAATTCCACGGTGAACCTCGCGGTCGGTCCCGTTACGTTGCCATAGTCTTTGTGATGGACGTAGTCGGTCACATGGAAAGATTTTGTAGGTAAGCCGCGGAGTTCGATGTCACCGCTCCAATTCTTCTGTCCTGGACGCGCGCTCCTGCCGGATGCGGTCTGATTGCCTTTCGAGGAGTTTTCGACAGCGTAAAAAGCGTAGTAATAGTGGCCGTCCTTCTCAATCGCGTAAGCTTCTGGAACATCAAAACCATAAGTGTAGAGATTGAGGAAGTTACCCTTGGAAAGAAGCTTTTGGTTGTAGAGCGTAATCCACTCTTTCCAGTGAGCTTCCTTTTCGGGTGTCAGGTAGACGTTTTTGAATTTGGATCCATAGTCGGGCCACGTGAATTTCGTGCCCAGCACGCCACCTGTGCCGAGTGTGGAGGCAAAATCGTCGCCCATATCCTGTTCGTTGTTGGTGAAGGTGTTTAAAATGCGCGTGAGTTCAACGTGGTCGCCGTACACTGCAGCGCGAGGGCCCAGAAGCGCCTTGTACATTTTGATCCTACGGCGAACTTGGATGGACCCGACCGGATCGGCAGTCACGGCCTGATCCATGTAGCGAAGCCATGCGAGGCTCGGAGGGGTACCACACGGGCAGCTCTGCGTGACGCTGTCCGCCTTCAAAGCACGGGTAGTCTCGAAAATAGTCTTGTAGACCTCCCCCATTGCATTCACTGAGTCATAGGGCGATTTGTGGTGATGCTTGGGGTTGTAGCAGAGCGGCGTCGTATAAATGTTGTCCAGTTTGTGGCCATCGAAATCCCAATCGCGAATGAACCGCGTCGTGAGCTGCTTATAGTACTCACGGACTTCAGGAAGAGCGGGGCATAGAGCGGCGATGTTGCGCGCCATGCGGGCAGGCTTACCGTCCTTATCCAGAATCAGCCAGTCGGGATGCTCCTTCGCGACATTCGACAAAACGAACTTGCGGCCGCCATATCCGAATCGTCCATCTTCGGCAGCAAGGGGCAGCCACCAGAGTTGCACCTTGATTCCTTGCTCGTGAAATTTGCGAACCATCTCCTGAACGGCGCCATCGGGAAAATTCGCAGGATTCGGCTGCCAATCCCCATAATTGTTGAACCAACCGTCATCGAGGGTAGCCCAGTGGATGCCGAGTTCCTTGAGTTTAGGAATGGTATCGAGCATCTGCTTTGGGGTGACGCCGAATTCGTAGCCCCAGCCACACCAACTGACGGCGTAATTCTCATCGTTGTTGACGGGTCTCGACAGGCCCTCCTTTTCGATTACGTCGGACCACAGACTCAAAGGCTCATAAAAATCGCCCGAGTAAATGGCGAGGAAGGTTCGCGGTGTCGAAAAAATTTCGCCGGGCTTGAGGATGGTTCTTGCGGGAGTAGTGAAGGCCACCTCGATGTGGGCGTCTTTCTGATTTGTCCGAACAGGAATGGAAATGGAAAGAGGGAGTGTCTCTACATGGCCGATGGCTTCGCCAACATCGCGGGACCAAAAGGCAACGACCGGAATGCCCCCGCCGACGTGGCCAAGATCATCGTTCACCTTGACCGGTTCACCGAAGAGATTGTCCTGAGAAAACTTTGCAGGGACAGGAAAGATTTCGTCCTTTCCCCACTTCAAGCTGGAGCCTTGGAAAGTCCACAGCGTACGGTCGGTGGATTGCGAGGAAGCAAACGCATGGCGCTGGAACGTGACGGAATCGAGCGAAATTTCGGACTGGCCGCTATTGCGAAGGGCAAGGGAAAGAAGGGCGAGATTGGGAAAATCGTCGTAGACCTCAAGAGTGAGAGTTTCTTCCAGGTCGGTACCGAAAATTTTTCCGGAAACTTCGATTTGTTTGCCCAGAGGGCCAAGTTTGCCCGTCGCGTCGCGGATTCGTGGGTGTCCGGTATCGAGTTCCACGCCCGCGAATTCTTTTTTGCTGATCGTTATCAACTGGCCGGATTCGAGCATTTTTGTGTCGAGGGAGATTGTGCCTCCACCTTGCCGCAGCGAAGCCGTGAGTTGCCCGGTGGAACTGAGCAGGAAAATGGCAGCAGAACTGTGAATGGTGATGCCATCGACGGAGGAAGCGACTTCAACCGCGGAATGCGGCACGGCTGTGGCAGAAGACTTGGCTTCTTCCCTTTTCTGGCAGCCAACGGAATAGAGCAGCCCAGCTGCGAGCAGGGATACCGAAAGACTAAACAGGAGTGCCCTACACCAGCGACTTAGGAAGCGGGATGGATCGTTCGAATTGGTGGATGGCGCAACCATGGTCAGTGCGATCCCTTGAACTGAGCGAACAGGTTATCCGCGTTTTTATGGTAGACCTTTTCGAGAACGGGGTCTGGTAATTCCAGTCCGTAGATTTCCCATCGGCCCTGGGCCGGGTAGCCCCAGTAGGGGAAATACTCGTCGCCCGTTTCGAGCCAGCGGAAATAGTTGGCGTACATGGCGGTCTCCGGTTCGCTGTCCGTGCCAAAGAGGATGCGATCCTGATAATCAAGGAAAAATTTGTGAGCGCGGCGAGGTTGCCGCCCCAGTTCGGCCTGGCGTGCACCGAATTCGACCAGTATGTTCGGATATTTATCAAGCCAGGCGGAAACGGCATCCAGATTTTCCGGCCAGTTGGCGACATGCAAGGCGATGAACGTAGTGAGGGGATGTTTTTCAAACACATGGTTGCGCTGAGTCAGAAGCGTGTCTTTGCTTGGGGTTCCGGGGCCGTAAAAGCTCCAACTGGGATTTTCGTGAAGTTCTTCGTAGCGCTCGTTGCGATTATCCACTGGAGTGAAGAACGCCTCGGGGTCTGATGTGTGAATAGCGACGGGTATTCCGAGGCGGCCGCATTCTTCCCAGATAGGATCGAGGCGGGAATCATCAATGGGGATGAGCTTGCCGGATTTGTCGCGATCGCTGAGGCCGAGGTCCTTCAGAACTTTCAAACCGCGAGCGCCGCGAAGAACGGCATCGCGGAGTTGGGCGACTTGCTGAGAAGAAAAATCGGGGTCATCGATCCGGCTGTAATCAATCTGGGTGAAGACAATGAAGCGGTCCGGATACGGTTTGACCATTTTATCGATGACGCCCTGAAGTTTTTCGCCCCACATACCAGTGAGGATGACGATTTTCTCGACATTGGCCTGATCCATGCGACGGACGACTTCGGCAGGAGGAATTTCCTCGCCATGGATGCCGCCTGGATCATTGACATGATTGTGGACGTCAATTACGGGGAATTTTGCGCGGGGAATTTCATGGCTCGAGATGTGAAGCATAGGCTTCGGGTCAAAATCTTTGAGCAGAAGGGTCATATTCTTGGAGGCATCTGGATCGGCGGAATACTTGATGTCCTGTGAGCGGGCTGGAGCGATTTGGAAGAGGCTTGCCAGAGCGAATAATGCGGGGAGGCGCACTGAAAAACGACGCATGCGCGTAGGATTCAACAGATTCGATACCATGGCGATTTGCTCCCTGGTAACCCTTCCCTAGGGAAAAGATTTTGTGAGCGGAGAATAAAATAGTGGCTCGACGGGAGTTTACACAGAAACGAAGGAAAAAGAAATAAAAAGAAGATAAACGAACGTTCGGCTGGATGTCATAGCCTTTTATTGAACACTAAAGATATAGTTTGACACTCCACATGAACCGTTCCGGGTCCTGTCGCGGGGGATTGTCGTGCTGGACATCCGACGCAACTTAACAGCAGCCTGACATCTCCGTTTCTCAATTTCACTTGATTTGCAAAACCGCCATCAGCGACGTCCCCAGCATTTTCTGCGGGATCCATTCACAATGGGAAAGAACTAGGAGAGCGCTGTTGATGGCCGTGGACTGCGAATCGAATCCGGTAGTGATGATCCTGTTCTGGTCGTGCTGTCCCATCAGCCATAACTTTCGAAGCACCAGTATCG
>Ga0187817_10000778_pt1 | contig 14388 bp, 10 predicted proteins | sample NC_wetland_sal_i_17_FD_132431 | JGI IMG/M metagenome (GOLD analysis project Ga0187817, IMG submission 132431) | Wetland sediment microbial communities from Neuse River Estuary, North Carolina, USA - SO4_2 | ecosystem: Environmental > Aquatic > Freshwater > Wetlands > Sediment | place: USA...
AAGGTCCTCCCAGACATCGCTGCCCTCGCCGTTCGGCAGAGGATGCGTAGAACCTCTGCGCAGCTTTGCGGCCGAAAGATCTGATTCCGGATCGTAAACTAGAAGATCGCAGATGTGTCTTTGGGGGCTGCAGTTGTAAAGCGTGCGCTGTTTGGGGTCGGCGAGTTGAATCCAGTTCATGGAAGACTTGACGTTCGAGCCCTTGGGCACCAGATACCAGCGCTCTTCGTAGATGCGGCCTTCTGCGTTGCGCGCGATGTGGCGCTGGTTGACGAAGGTCATGGTCCCGCCATCGGCCGCATATTTCACAGATTCGGTCGCCAGGGTCGCGAAAAATGGTGCGTGAGGGATGGGCGGAATCACGATGCTCTCGAGCACCTCGCGGACTCCGCCGTCCTGCGCAGGTTGAGGGTGGCGTGGGGTTGGCGGCACTTCCGCCCGTTGGACTTGCTGCGGCGGCGGCTCTTGCGTCTGCGCCATGCAAACTACACTGCTGATCCCGAGAATCCCCGCGAGCAACGTTCGCATAAGAACCCCACCCGGTTGGACGCATGCTATGCCGAAGCAGTTGCACGAGTCAATCAACCCGTGCCGGTTGTCGCGAGACAGCACGCTCCCGAGGGGCTACTTACTCCGGTTCAACGACCCACAACGGCTCCCCGCCCAGCGAGTGGTAGAAGCCCCATCCCGCCAGGGCTACGACGCTGAGCAGGGCCAGCAACGTCGTGCTCATGTACCACGCCGAAAAGTCTGAGGTGAAGGGAAGGTTGCCGAGCATATCGACGGTGAATGCTCCAACCGCCAGGGGCACCAGCCCGAAGCGAAGGACGATGAGCACCAGGACGCCCCAGACGAGGAGGATGACCGGGAGATCCACAGAAAGATGCGAGCTCTGCAGTCCGCGCATCACGAGAAAGATCGCGACGAACAAGACCGCCGCAATCCAATCGGCGCGCACGGCCTTCAATCCCACCTGTTGCAAGAGGAACTCCACCAGAACCTTCAGCCCCAGCAGAAGGAAGAAGAATTGCATCGTGCCGAAAATCGAGGAAGGAATCTGCATGAGCCACTGGCCGAGGGCTTCGCGTCCTCCCATCAGGTAGGCCGAACCGCTGAGCGGGGGTGCGGCGCCGATGCGTGCCAACGGGATGTTGCCCAGCTGAAAGATCACAAGCCAGAGCGTGCCGAAAGCGACACCGAAGAGGATGTCGCGTCCCACCACCGGATCGCGCAGCTGACCGGAGATCAGGCGACTCCAGGAAATGATGGCTTGTGGCCAGTTCCGGCGAATCCATGGCTCGATGGCAAGATACAGCATCCACATGGCGCCGGCCCACAAGAGGGCGGAGGAAATTGCCAAAACTAGATAGCCGAAGGTTTGGAAGCCAGCGACGAAGTGCGAGCGGCACAACCAGAGCCCGATCTCCAGAACGAACATGACTCCCGCCAGGCGCAACGCACCTTCGCGGTCGCCGCGGCCATGGCGATAATTACGGCGGGCCAGCAGCAAGCCCCCGACCAGCATGGCAGTCAGCAGAAGCACGCTGATCACTTGGCTTGCCCGGTTCTTTTTATCATTAACGGAGTCGGCAGCCACCATCCGCCACGGCTTGTTCCAATTGCCGATCATCGCGAAAAACACGGGCTTGCCGTGCCACGCAGCCGCTTCGACTCGCAGCGGACGGTTCGAGCCAGGCCAGACTCCAGTCCAAGCGGCGCGCACGTCGGCCATCGCCAGAGAATTCCATTCCGGCTGCGCGGGCTGTAGTTTCGACGAGTCGACTTCCGCAGCCGAGAATAAGGGGCTCCAATCGGGCGGCACGGTGGGTGGCGGGCTGGCGTCTTTCTGCGGGGGAATCACCTGCAAGTAAATCAGCCGACCCTTGGCATCGAGCTTCACGTTAACCATGCCCGAGAGTGTGGTGTCCGGATCTTCTTCACCGACAATGCCTGGAATCAAAAAACTGTCGTGGTAATCGGTGGCCCCCAGCAGGTCTGGACTTTGCCGGTACCAGAACTGCAGGATGGTCGGGCGTCCGGCGAGCACCGTATCCCAGTTCGGGTGGTTTTCCTTTTCGACCGAGTCACGGAAATTCGTGTCGTACTCGAATCCAAAAGCGCTGTCCACGGGCCTCTCCGCGTAGCCGAGTTGTGCGACGACCTCGCGCGCCCTGTGTGCCAGGACTTCGGGAGTTTGTTCGAGATGCATTTTCTCAACCGCGTGGTAGCGGATGGTGAAGTAGGCTCCGACCGCCAACCCCAGCAGCACGAAGATGAGACACGCAACCGCGATGCGCGGACGCAGGCCGGTGGTTTCGCCGGACGCCGCCACCAGTTGGGGCGAGGGCGTTTCTCCCGCGGCGAGTGCGGCCGCCAACGGATCGCCGCCCGGCAGCGCCGCAGCCACGGCCAGTGCCGTGGCCGGACGGCTCGACGGATCCGTCTCCAGGCAGCGCAGAATCACCTTCTCCACGATGGGATCAAGATCTTTCACCACCGACGACGGACGGCTGGGTGTGCGGTCTGCGCCTGCGTGCAGCAGTTTCGCCGGAGATTCCGCGAACGCGCGCTTGCCGGTAAAGACCTCGTACAGCACCAAGCCGAGCGCGTAGATGTCGCTGCGCGGGCTGACTTCTCTTCCCGCCAGTTGTTCGGGCGACATGTAAGCCGGAGTTCCGCTGCGCACCTCCGGGCCGCGAATGTCGTCGGCCACTCCCGCGAGACCGAAGTCGGTGATCACGACTTGCCCGCGCCCGTCGAGCATGATGTTGGCAGGTTTCAGGTCGCGATGCAGAACGCCCTTGGCATGGGCCGCTGCCAACCCGGCGCAAAGATGTCGCGCGATGTCGAGCGCCTTATCTGGAGGGAGCCGTCCGATGCGTCGCAGCAGAGAAGCCAGGTCTTCGCCGTCGACGTACTCCATGGTGAAGAAGGTCTGGCCGTCGACTTCTCCCACGTCATAGACCCGGCAAACATTGGGATGGGAGACGCGCCGCGCCATCCGCACTTCGTTGCGGAAGCGTTCGAGCAAGGCTTCGTCGCGGGCGGCCTCGTCGGGCAGAAACTTCATCGCTACGCCTTGCCCGAGCGTCAGGTCGTCGGCACGGTAGACCTCGCCCATGCCGCCTTTGCCGAGCAGGGCGATGATGCGGTAGCGCCCAGCCAGGAGGCGCCCGGGCAGAAAGCGACCTTCATTCAGCCGATATTCGGCGGAACTGGACGGCCGCGAGGACGGGGGACGCGAAGACGGCGGCCGCGGCGGCAATGGAGAACTCACGGTGGCGAAGTCGAGCGTCGCCACATCGTCCGTATTCGTTGTCGGTCTTCCGCAGGAGGAGCAGAAGGCGACATTGTCGGCGAGTCCGGTTCCGCAATAGGCGCATTTGGCCATGAAAATTTCCCGCTACAGTCTACCGCGTCGGCAGGGGATGTTGGGGCCGCAGCCGCGGAGGCCGGAAGCCGAGTGCCGGAAGCCCTTCCTGTATTACCATCCAAAGCGATGACTTCACGTTTGGGGCTCAAGCTGCGGGATCCGCTATTTCTTTTGTGCCTGACCGCAGGGCTGCTCGCCTTTGTCGTGCAATCCGGCGAACTCGGCACCGCCGACACCATGCATCGCCTGCAGACTACGCACTGGCTTTGGACCTCGCAGCCTCAGGTGTTCCCCAACGAGTATCCCGAGTTCGGCCTGCACGGGCGCGGTGGGCAGATCTTCAGCTGGTACGGCATCGGCCAGTCGCTGCTCATGCTCCCGGCAGACATTGTGGCGACGTGGATCTCGCACTGGCACATTTTCTCAGAGTACGAGGATGACCCTGCCGTGCGCAGCATCCTCGTCAGCTACAACATGAACATTGTGCTGAACGTGCTGACGGCGCTGATCGGCTTTCGCCTGCTGCGCCAGTTGCGCTTCAGCGTGAATGAGACTGTGCTCGGCGTGTTGGCCCTGATGTTCTGCACCACTCACCTGCATTACACCCAGAACATGCAGGAGAACAACTACATCATGCTGCTCACGCTGACGGGATTTTCTTTCCAGTACGAGTGGCTGCGCACCGCGAATGTGCGGGCGCTATTCTGCGGCTCGTTCTGTCTTGGGTTGAACCTGCTGACGCGCGTGACGACGGGGCTTGATCTGATTGCCGGTGGTGTCTTCCTTCTGGCAATTCTCTGGATCGAGCAAGCGCGCGGCCGCGCCTTGTGGCAGCGGCTTGTGGCATACAACAATGTCGCCGTGCCCGTATATGCAGTGTTCGCGTTCCTCGAACGCCTGTACAGCTACTACCGCTTCGGATCGTGGACGCAAACCTACCTCCCAATCTTCGCGCGGGAATCGCGGGCGCAGGATCCAACCCTGCCCGCAAAATTCCCGTGGAGCACGCCCTTTCACGAGGGCGTCCTCGGCGCACTCTTCAAGCCCGAGAAGTCGATCTTCCTGTTCGATCCGGTCCTTGTGCTGGCTCTGGTGTTGCTCGTCCTCCTGTGGAAGCGGTTGGCGGTCGAGGTTCGCGCGTACGCAGTGACTTCACTGTTGCTGCTTGCCGGCTATATCAGCTTCTACGCGCGGTACACCTACTGGGCGGGCGACTTCGCTTGGGGGGATCGCTACGTTTCGACTGCCGTGGAAATGGTGGCGCTGCTTGCGGTGCCGCTTCTGGTACGGTATCGCGCGAATCTGAGTCCGTGGATATGGCGTGGCGCGATCGTCATACTCGCGATCAGCTTTGTGATTCAAGTTGCCTCATTGGCTTTCTGGCTGCCGCTGGAGATTTACCAGATGGAGACGCTCGGCCATCCTACGTTTGTGATCGCGCTGCGTTTCAAAAACATCGCGGCCTTCGCTCTCGGCAAGATGAACGCCTGGGGGTTGAACACCGACGAGATGTCGCAGGATCCTTGGGACTATGTCCACATCACCACGTGGAACTTTTTCCCGTTTCTTCTGCATCGCGTTGGCGCCGCTCCTGCCTGGGTGGTCGAGATGGCTTTCGCGGTCTGGGCTGCAGCGCTCGCGGCACTGGCTTGGGTGCTCGGGCGATTGCGCGCCGTGCTCGGGGCTGCGCCTTCGGCTACCGCTTCTTCTTCGTAGTGGGTTTCGGCTTCAGGGTCTTGACGTACGCGTAGCTCATTGCAAGATACTTCTCCAGCGTCTTCGTGTTCTTCAGCAGCGCGTCGGGGACCGTGACGTACTCCCGCATTACGGCTCCGTAGGCCTCGTACAGGGTCGTATTGTATTTCTTCAGGAACTTTTCCCGTTCGTCTTCCGGCAGTCGGAGCGCCATTACGCCCTTGGGTCCGAGCAGAAGAGAAAACATGTGGCCGTTCAGCGACGTATAAGGATTAGCCGCGCCTTTGCGTTCGATCTCGGGATGCGTGGCGATCAGCTTATCGTAGAGCGCTAATTTGTCGGCGGGGATATCCGGTTTCTTCGCCGGGCTCATTGTTCTTCCTTCGCGCTTGAGAATTGAAACGCGAAGCAGAATACACCCGATGGAGCTCAGAGTTGTCAGCGGCGCAGAGTCGCGCCGAATCGTTCAGGCCTTACTCGACGGTGACCGACTTTGCCAGGTTTCTCGGCTGGTCGACGTCACACCCGCGGCGCACCGCAATGTGATACGCAAGCAGTTGCAGCGGAACGATCTCGAGAATTGGCAACAACTCTTCTGGCGCGGCGGGGACGTAGACGACATGATCGGCCGCTTCCTTGATTTCTTCGTCGCCCTCGGTGGCCAGCGCGATCACCACGCCCGAGCGCGCCTTCACCTCTTTCAGATTCGACATCGTCTTTTCGTAGCGCAGCATTGATCCCGGATTGTTGACGTCGCGCGTGGCAATGACCACGACGGGCAGATTCTCGTCGATCAGCGCGTTTGGCCCGTGCTTCATCTCGCCTGCCGGGTACCCCTCGGCGTGGATGTAAGAAATTTCCTTCAGCTTGAGCGCGCCCTCGAGCGCGATCGGATAGTGAATGCCACGCCCCAGAAACAGGAAATCGTGAACCTTCTGATACTGCTTCGCGAGATCGTCGCACGCTTGATCCTGTGTGAGGACGTGCTCAAGCTTCGACGGGACGCGAGTCAGCTCCAACATCGCTGCGCGCGCCTGCTCTGCGGTCATCACGCCCCGCACCTGCGCTAGATACATGGCGAAAACATAGAGCGCGGTTAGTTGTCCCGTGAAAGCCTTGGTCGACGCCACGCCAATCTCAGGCCCGGCGTGCGTATAAATCGTGCCCGCGGCCTCGCGCGTGATCATCGACCCGACGACGTTGCAGATGGCTAGCGTCTTCGATCCCTTGGCTTTGGCTTCGCGTTGGGCGGCGATGGTGTCGGCAGTCTCACCCGACTGCGAGATCACCAGCGTGATCGTGTCCGGATCGACAATCGGATTCCGATAGCGCCACTCGCTGGCGTAGTCCACCTCCACCGGCACGCGGGCCAGCGTCTCAATCATGAACTTGCCGGCCTGTCCGGCATGCCAGCTGGTGCCACAGGCGATGATGTTGATCTTGCCCGCGGCGCGGAACTCGGCCTCGGTGATTTCCATCTGGTCGAGAAAAATGTGTCCCGTCTCTTGCGAGACGCGACCCAGGGCGGTGTCGCGAACGGCGCGCGGCTGCTCATAAATCTCCTTGAGCATGAAATGCTTGAAGCCGCCCTTTTCCGCCAGGATGGGATCCCAGGTGACGTGCTGGATCTGGCGACGGACCGGCCTTCCCTCGAAATCGGAGAGATGCACGCCGTCGGGCGTGACTACCGCCATATCGCCGTCGGCCAGAAAGAAAATATCGCGGGTGTGGTGCAGGATCGCCGGAACATCCGATGCCACAAAGTATTCGTCGTTGCCCAAGCCAATCACGGCGGGCGGCCCGTTGCGCGCCGCCACAATTTTGTTGGGGTCGTCGGTTGAGATTACCGCCATCGCAAAAACGCCAGAGAGCTGCTTCACCGTTTGCCGTACCGCTTCCTCCAGAGAAGGACGCTTCCCGTTTTCCGAACTCGCGGAATACTTCTCGACCAGGTGGGCAATGATCTCGGTATCGGTCTCGGTGGTGAACGTGTGGCCTTCCTCAATCAGCTTCTTTTTGAGGCTGAGATAGTTCTCGACGATCCCGTTGTGCACAACCACAATTCTCCCCGTGCAGTCGCGGTGGGGATGAGCGTTTTCTTCGGTGGGACGTCCGTGGGTGGCCCAGCGCGTGTGTCCGATGCCGTAGGTGCCGTCGAGCGGCTTCAGGCGGATGGCTTCTTCCAGATTACGCAGCTTGCCCTCGGCGCGGCGCAACTGCAGTCCGTCACCGTTCCCGGCGACCGCGATACCCGCAGAATCGTAGCCACGATACTCCAGCCGCCGCAGCCCTTCAATAATGATAGGGACCACACTCTTCTTACCGACGTAGCCGACAATGCCGCACATGAGAAGACCTCAATGGATTGCCCGGCCTCGCTCTACTCGGCCAGGGAGAATCGGAACTCTTCAATGACGGGATTGGTGAGAACTTCGCGGGCGATCCGCTCGACCTCAGCCTGCGCCTCGTCGCGTGACAGGCCCCCGTCGAGCGTGAGCTCGAAGTACTTTCCCTGGCGCACGCTTTCCAGACCTTTGTACCCCATCTTCCTGAGCGCACCCTGAATGGTCTTGCCCTGCGGGTCGAGAACACTCTTCTTGAGAGAGACGTAAACGTAAGCTGTCATAAAACAGTCATTATACGTGAATGATTGGTTCAGGTTGTTAGACACAGGATTCGCATTTTGCTGTGCGAGAGGGAAGAGCTTGAACCACAGAGGACACAGAGGGAGTTCAGGCTTTCTGCAACTTTTCGTCCAAGTCAGCGAGCGAGGCTTCAAGCATCTGGCGGTGACGCGGATTCTGACTGACCTCCAACTGCTGCAGGACTCTTTGACGAGAGAGACGAAGACTCTCTTTCTCTCGGGAGCGTGCGGCCTCCTCGGCGCTCATCGGCGGACGCGGCTTCGCCGACTTGTCGCTGGCCTCTGCCTGCTGCGCTTCGACCGACTTGCTTTCCCATCCTCTGGCCACGATGGATCAGATTATAGTTCTTCGCGGAGGAGTTTCCGTGTATCGCGAGCAGCAGCGTCATTGCGGGATCCACGCGAAGTTTCGGAAAACGTAACAAGCCTTGGAGAGGGCTCGTTTTCTTGACTTGGTGGGTATAATGACTTTGCTCGGGTGGTATTTAGTTCGCCTTTTGAGGGGGAGGCGGTCAGGGAGTCCTGTTTTCTGAGCCCCTCAAGCGCGCCACGCTTGAAATTTGGATTGCTGTGTCACGCCGCACCGCCAGGTGTGCGTGAAGTTGGTGTATTGTCGGGCTCTTCTGCCTGCGACGATTCCCGCAATTTCTGTTCGTGTACCGTGGCTGCTGGGATCGATCGTCCCGATTCGCCCTTATCTTCGCCGGACGAACCCCGATCGCGAATTCAGGGGAATGCCGGATTCCAAAAAGCAGGAATCCATGGTTGCATTGGTCTAGGGGGAGGGGCGGACGGGAGTCCGACCCTAAGTAATCCAAGGCTGGCAGCGAACCACGCAATGGTCCTGCTGCTGGAGGAATCCTGCCATGGATGATCCTGCCGAGTTTGACGCAAGCGAACTCTTCCCCTTCGCGCAACCGGAGGCGCTCACCGGGCCGGAGAAGTTGCTGTCGGCGTATTTCAGTTCGTCCACGGTGGGGTTGGGTATCCTCGATTCCGAACTCCGATATCTCGCAGTCAACGATGCCCTGGCCGCGATGAACGGCATACCGGCGCCCGAACACTTGGGAAGGACAGTGCGTGAGGTCTTGGGGGACTTCGCGGACGTGGCAGAACCGAAGCTGCGACATACCCTGACCACCGGGGAGCCGGTGCATTTCGAAACTTCCGCGACGCTGCCCAACCGAACTGAACCCGGACATTGGATTCTGCACTATCTACCCATCCGCGATGAAAATGGAGCGGTCAATCGGATCTGCGCGGTGGTGGTCGAGATTACTGCGCAAAAAAAATTGGAACAATCGCTCAAAGACGTCGGCGGAAAGCTGCGCAAGGAGACGGAGCGGTTGCAGATGCTGTTGGACGTGAGCAGCGTTACCGCATCGAACGGGAATGTGCTGCAGGTTCTTCCTCAGATCTCGGCCCGGATTCGCCACGTGTTGCGGCATGAATACGCCGGCTTCGAATCGCACGATCCCGTCACCGGCCTGCTCGTTCGGCAGGTCGAAGACTTCCCGTTAGGAAAAGGCCTACTTTCATCCCTGCCCATCAGCCCGGATGACAGTCCCGGAGGCCGCGCACTCAAGCAAGGCGTTCCGCTCATTTTTTCCCGAAAAGAGATGGAGGATTTTGACGCCGACATTGCAAAGACGTTTCTTGCGGAAGGACTGCGGTCGCTGTGCTGCATCCCACTGATACGGCCAAAGGGCCCCTTGGGTGTTCTCGTCCTCGGCAGCACCCGCAAGAATGCATTTCAACAAGAGGATCTAGATCTTCTCAACCAAGTGGGCGCCCAGTTGGCGGTGGCAATCGAAAACCATCGCGTCGCGGAGGAGATCGAGGGCCTCAAAGACCGCCTTGTGGCAGAAAAGAAGTACCTGGAAGGGGAGATTCGCTCGCTGGGCCTGTTCGAAGAAATCGTGGGGGACAGTCCAGCGCTCAAAAAAGTGCTGGACCAAGTATCCACCGTTGCTCCCAGTCAAGCCACGGTTCTGATTCTGGGCGAGACGGGCACCGGCAAGGAGTTGATCGCACGCGCCATCCACCGCATGAGCCGCCGCAACGACGGCCCCTTTGTGAAGCTCAACTGTGCAGCCATTCCGATGGGCTTACTGGAAAGCGAACTGTTTGGGCACGAAAAGGGAGCGTTCACGGGCGCGGTCAGTCAAAAAGTCGGACGCATGGAACTGGCTGACGGAGGAACCTTGTTTCTCGACGAGGTCGGAGAAATTCCTCTCGAACTGCAGCCCAAACTGCTGCGCGTGCTGCAGGATCAGGAGTTCGAACGCCTGGGCAGCAATCGTACGATCAAGGTGAACCTGCGATTGATCGCGGCGACGAATCGGGACTTGGCCCAGGGCATGGCAAAGCACGAATTTCGCAGTGACCTGTTCTACCGTCTCAGCGTGTTTCCCATCCGCGTGCCTGCGCTGCGCGAACGTAGCGAGGATATCCCCGTGCTAGTCCGCTACTTCGTGCACAAATTCGCCCAACGCATGGACCGGCACATCGAAACCATCCCCAGGGAAACCATGAAGGTTCTCACCAACTGGTCGTGGCCGGGCAATGTTCGCGAACTGGAGAATCTCATGGAACGCTCGGTCATCCTGAGCCAGGGCAGTGCTCTGCATGTCCCGGTGGCGGAAATGCGCAGCGAGAGCCGTACCGACGCGCAGATGAATCACAGTCTGGAGACTGCAGAGCGTGAGCACATCCTGCGCGTTCTCCGGGAAACCAAAGGCGTGATTTCGGGGCCCGAGGGCGCCGCCGCTCGCCTCGGGTTGAAACGCACCACCCTGCAATCCAAGATGCAGCGCCTGAAAATCGACCGCCGCGACTATACGGGCTCTTGACCAATCGATGTACGCTCCCCAGCCGCCGTTTTCACACTGCAGGATTTTCGCGGCAGGAGCATCGTGTTTTGCACTGAGATGACGGCTAATCGGCAATTGCCGAAGTTTCGCCATAGTTTCCGCAATAGGCTGCGGAATTTCTGTTTCGGAACTCGTTCCAAACAGGGAAGTTCCCGTATTCGTGATCGCCTCCCATTTGCGGAACCCGACGTGCATAGAACTCGACTTACTCTGCCTCTGGCCGGCGTGAGTTGTAGTTACTCTTCCCGGCCTCGCAGAGCGGGCCCCAGTTTCATTCCAGGAGAAAATAGGTACGGCGCACGCGGCCGTGCTTTGGAGTTAGCAGTGTTACTTACCAGCCAATACCAACGGGTCAGCGTGAGTTCTTCGGCTCATCTGCTCGAGCCGGCAGTTCCAGCCCCCCCACCATATCCCAGCGATCATTATCTTGGCGATCATTCCAACCTCACGACGGGATGGAGCACATCGCGCCTTGACCCCACCGAACCCAGTTCCAAAAACGTGGTCAACCCCGATCTTCAACCGAGTCCCCAGACTCACCCGCAAGAAGTCGACCCGCTCTATCTGTTCGCCTGTCACCTGGCATGGGAACAGGAGGAGGAGCCGGGCGCTGGTTGGGAATTGCTGGCTGCGGCTCAGAGTTCGCATGCCGACACCCGCGCCCATGCGCGTGCCCTGCTCGCCTGCTCTCGCCACTTGAGTGGCCTGGGTGTGGGCGCAGGCTATGCCACAAAACGAAAGCGGATCGCCCCGCCGGAGACCGACATGAATGCACCCTATGGCCTTGACATCATCGACAACTGCAGCGAGTGCACCCACCGGGACGCCAGCTTTTTCTGCAGTTTTTCCGATGAGGCAAAGGAGGCGCTGAATTCCATCAGCCACAAGAGTGTGCTTCCGGCGGGTGCCATCCTGTTTGTGGAGGGCCAGAGCCCGCGCGGCATATTCATCCTCTGCTCAGGTGAGGTCAACCTTTCCACCACGTCGCGCGAAGGCAAGATTCTGATTCTCAAGACCGCCGAGGCTGGGGAGGCCCTCGGCATGAGCGCGACGATTTCAGGTGTGGGCTACGAGGCGACGGCCGAGACCGCTACTCCCTGCCAGTTGAGCTTTGTCGACCGCAAGCATTACCTGGAACTGATGCAGTCGCACAGCGAAGTCGGCATGCGCACGGCGCAATGCCTGAGCCGCGACTTCCACACCGCCTATCGCGACATCCATGATCTAGTGCTCACCCGTTCGTCCAAGGGCAAGCTGGCCAGGTTGTTGCTGTCGCACTCGCTGACTAAGGGAGAGGAAGAGGACGAGACTCGCGTTCACGCCACCATGACTCACGAAGAGATGGCGCAGCGCATTGGCGCATCCCGTGAAACTGTAACTCGCTTGTTGAGCAATCTGCGGAAGAAGCGGCTGATTCGTCTCGATGGACCGACTCTGGTCATCCGGGACCGAAACGGCCTCAAAGCTCTCGCGGTATAGCTCTCCCCCCGCCGGAGGACGGCTTTCTCTCTCGCCGTCCTCCGGAGTTGTTCGGAAGACTGCTCCTCGAGGTGCTTTACGAGGAGTGTTTGGATAGATAAGGGATGTATTCCGGTACGCTGATTTCCGACCTGTTTGCCGTAGTGGAACGAGTGGAGAATTCCACGCGGCTGTCACGACTCGAATCCGCGGATGCGCGTGCTTCAATCGCCCGCGCCGCAGAGCCGCAAGCTGACCTAGCCTCTTTACACCCGGGAGATCTCAGAGTCCGAACAGTTCCCGCAGGCGCTTAGTCTGAGCCCGGCTCACGGGTATCTCGGTCTGCTTCTTGTCGTCCATGCGCAACTGGTAGGAACTCTTGAACCACGGGACGACTTCGCGAATGCGGTTGATATTCACCAGGTAGGAACGGTGTGCGCGCCAGAACAGATTAGTGTCTAAACTGTCCAGCAGTTCTTCCAGCGTGCGGCAGTTGGATTGTCCTTCCATCCCCGCCGGGCCGCCGGTCACGACGGTGATCACGCCGTCTTCGATCCAGGCGTAACAGATGTCGCGCTGGTCCACCAGAAACATGCGTCCGACAGTCTTAAGAAGAACCTTCGACGCGGGTTGTTTCTGCGACTCAATCATGCGGACGAGAGTCTCAATCTTGTCCGCCGGAAGTGCGTTGGCATCCTGCTTGGCCCGCGCCTTCTGGATGGCCTGCGTGACGCGTTTCTTGTCGAACGGCTTCAGCAGGTAGTCGACCGCGTTCACTTCGAACGCCTTCACCGCGTACTGGTCGAATGCGGTGGCAAAGACGATCTTGGGCAGGGGGATTTTGCGGTCGAGCAGTTTCTTGATGACTCCGAAGCCGTCGAGTCCGGGCATCTGGACGTCGAGAAACACCAGATCGGGATTGTGTTCCTTGATGAGGTTGACGGCTTCCAGCCCGTTCTTGCCCTGGGCCACGACGTTCACATCGTCGGCATTCTTCAGCAGGTAAGCGAGTTCGTCGCGGGCGAGTTGCTCGTCGTCCACGATTACAGCGGATAAAGGCATCGAGGCTCCGAAAACTTCAACTGGACCGCTGACCTGAGTATAGTGCCCAGATTTTCCCGCCGCAATGTGGGCAGAAGCCAGAATCCAGAATGTGGAAACAGCCGCCCCGGCTGCCTGCCCTGAGCTGCGAAGGTATTCCTCTGTGTCCTCTGCGTCCTCTGTGGTGAAAAGGTTGCTACTGCGGCCGCTGCATCATCCCGCCCATGTTGGGCATATCGAACTTCTTGTAGTCAGTGGGGATCTCAAACAAGCTCGCGGGCTGTGTCCCTTCCTGAATGTTGTGCAGTTCCCAGCCTGCGTTCTTGCCCTGCCATTTCACCGGGAAACGCAGCTTCGGATCGAGCCAAACATCTCCGGTTTCGCCATTCGCGTTCGTGGCTTCGTATTTGACGGTGTTGCGGCCGTTCACGGTTTCATTACCGACTTTATGACAGTTTCCACCCTTGTTCTGCGGCAGTTGCATCCAGTCCGAGCAAGCCGCCTCGACATCGCCGGTGCGGAAGAAGTTGTAGGCAGACCGCTGACTCTTCATTTGCGCAGGCATTTCCATGTACATGTGCTGCTGACTCATCAGCACGGTCGTGGTCTGAGTCTCGAGATTAATAATGACAGAGCCTCCGCTCCTGGGATCCTTGTTCACCGATTCAAACCGTACCTTGTCTTTGGAGAAATACATCTTCCCGTTCGTAGGGTGGTCAGGCTTCTGCATGTCGACCATCTCGGCAGAAAATTCGGTCTGCGCCAGGGAAAAGCTCGCGGCCAGCAGCAACGCGATCAGGCAGGAAGTCCGCATCGCGGTTTGGATCGTCTTCTGAGTCATCGTTCGAACCATGTCAGTCTCCTTCAGGGTGACGGCTGTTCCCACTGGGCAGGGAATCGCCGGAGAAAAGAGCGGGGAAAGCATACCAGAAGTCGATGTTGACCGAGGTATGTTCGCAGGTTCAGAGCCCGGTACGCCCCCGGCGCTTGGAAGAATCCTGCGCAATCCATTTCGACAGGAAGCTGCTGTGGTGCTCGGTGAATCCCAGCTTCCGATACAACTGCAATGCGGAGGTGTTTCCCTCGACGACTTCGAGGTGAAGCGCGCGAGTGCCCGCCGCCCGCGCCGCCTCTTCCACAAAGGACATCGTCTTGCGGCCCCAACCGCGCCGGCGATATTCCTCGCGCAGATAGAACTCGTCGACGAAAGCATCGCGCCCCAGCCACTCCAGGCTGTAGCCAAAGCAGAGCACGATGTAGCCCACTGCCGTGTCGCCATCGAGAACGAGCCACGCGAGGCCGAG
>Ga0187817_10000779_pt1 | contig 14387 bp, 13 predicted proteins | sample NC_wetland_sal_i_17_FD_132431 | JGI IMG/M metagenome (GOLD analysis project Ga0187817, IMG submission 132431) | Wetland sediment microbial communities from Neuse River Estuary, North Carolina, USA - SO4_2 | ecosystem: Environmental > Aquatic > Freshwater > Wetlands > Sediment | place: USA...
AGCGATCCAGCACCGCATGGATGGTGCTTTTGGCGGGGATGGGAATACCGGAGAACCTGCGGATCAAGCGCTCGCGGATTTTGCGAGCCCCCCAGCTGGGGTGCTCGCGCTTCACGTTCAAGAGGTAGTTCTCCACCTGAAAGGGAAGCTGGTTGGCGTAACGACAGGGACGTCGGCTTCTGTCAGTGAGCCCCGGAACGCCGCATTCCTGGTAACGATCGAAGATCTTGTAGCCGGTCTTGCGGGAGATGCCGAACTCCCTGCAAAGTTCCACCATCGCCTCGCCGGCTAGCCGGCGAGCCACAAACTGCAGTCTTTCGTCCATCACCGAACACTCCTTCCAAGGCATCACTCCCTCCCCATTTAAGGGAGGAAGTGTTACCTATGTGTCCGGTACGATGTGTTACCTATGTCTCAGGCTGCTCACTTTTCTTTTCAATCCGATAGCGAAAACTTCAAGGGGCACTAAGGGGCATTAAGTCACCTTCGACGGTGCCGTGACTAATTCCGAGTTGTTCGGTGCAAGGCTGCGCGAGACTCGACGGTCCAAAGGGCTCAAGCAGGTTCAGCTAGCGCGGGCACTTGATGTTGACCCAAAGCATATAAGCCGACTGGAACATGGGAAGGTGAATCCCTCTTTTGAGATTATCTTTCAGCTCGCCGAGCACTTAGGTGTGTCTCCCTCGGTTTTTCTCGAGTTCGAATCGGCGGAAACAGACAGCAAGGTATTGCATGAAAAACTGCGAAGGCTGCTCAGCAAACGCACGGCGCAAGACCTCCAGCGGGCTTATCGAGTGTTGAAGGGGTTGTTCGATGTGTAGCCGTGGGTCTTGAGCGCCGGTGATCTTTACGTGCTCAAGGACATCCTCGGACACAAATCCATCCAGATGACCAAGCGTTACGCTCATCTGTCCCCGGTGTGGTGCGCAGAAACTCCATCCGTGCTCTATTTGATGTGAAGGCCAGCACTTATCTCCGCCCTTCCCTGCCCCGGTAAAAAGAGAAGACCGACAGAAAGCTCTTCTTAATCCGACTGCCCGTGTGCCATCCTGACACCCCATGTCACGATTCCTTCGCAGCGCGGCCAATTCACTAAGTTCATTCTTAGCGTTCGTCATCGATGTGATGGGCGATGGGCTTCGTTTCCTTCGTCTGGCCATCCGCTCACACTCAACCCTTAGCGCTGAGATCCTCTTCCTACGGAAACAACTGGCCTTCTATGAAGAGCGGCAGGTACAGCCACACCGGCTGGATGATTCCGCCCGCTCCTCGCTCGTGTTCTGGTCTCGGCTGTTCGATTGGAAGGATGCTTTGGTGATCGTCAAGCCAGAAACGCTCATCTGTTGGCATCGCAAGGGGTTTCAAGCTGTTCTGGAAATGGAAATCACGAGTGGGTCGGCCGCGTCTGCCCGAGGATATGCGCAAACTCATCGTCCGCATGGCATCAGAAAACCCAACCTGGGGACAGGCTCGGGTGGCAGCCGAGCTGGCGGTGAAACTCGGGATCCAGGTTTCCCGGCGCACCGTGCGAGCCTATTGGCCTCCCGAACGCGATCGACGAGGGCCACGTGGAACTTCCTCACAGCACTGGACGACGTTTGTCCGCCACCACGCACAGTCCATCGTCGCCTGCGATTTCCTGGTCGTGGTGACCGCTCGGTTCCAGGCCCTGTATGTTTTCCTTCTCATGGAAATCGGGACGCGGCGCATCGTGCACTTCAATCTCACCGCGCACCCAACCGCCGAATGGACTGCGCAGCAGTTTCGTGAAGCAATCCCAAGCGATCATTCCTATCGCTTTCTCATTCGCGACCGCGACTCGATCTTCTCGGGCGAAGTGGACCAGCAGCTCAAAGCATTCGGGTTGAGGGTGTTGCGCACACCGGCGCGGGCACCTCAGGCGAATGCCTACTGCGAACGCTTGGTGGGAACGGTGCGCCGTGAAGAGCTCGGTCCAGAGGGTATCCTTTCACTCGCTGAAGAGACGATGGCGGAGATCCCCTCGCCTATCTCACTCGATCTTCTCTCAGTAACTTTGATCGAAAAAATAGAACTCTTTCACGGACCAGGAGATTTGGATGACGACCTGACGCTGTTGGCGTTGCGCCGGCTGAAGCACCAGTGATCACGGTAACGTACAGAAGATACGGCGATAGCTTAGAAGCAGCCGCACGGAGAATCCTTTGCACGAACCTCTGGACTTGTGTTGGGCGGGTCTCCAATGGCCCGTCGGATGAAAGAATCACTGAAAATGTTCCGTTCTTGCGAGCGCTTGGATGACGGTTTTCTCCCACAGGGGCGGGTTGTCTGCGGGGCAATTGAAATCGGCACTGCTGAAAGGATCGTCGGTAGAGCGAAGAAGTGCGACGATCGGAATTCCAGGTAAGAGTTCGCGAAAGGATGAGATCAGATCCTCGCGCTCCAGCCGTGGGGCACCGTGCCCGACGACAACAACTCCGATTCCCGAAGCTGACACGTCAAGATTTCGTGCGTTCGAGGAACCAAGAATGGAGATTACAGGATAACCCTGCCGCTTGAGGATTGCTTCCCGCTCGGACAGGAGGCTTGGCGAAAACTCGACTTGCAGAACCGTTTTCAACGCAATCCTAGCCTCCTCGGACTTGTATTCGTTGGACGCGGGTCCATTATTCCAAAACTCTTGCTCACCAGCTCAGCCTATGCCTTCACGCCCGCTATGCAAAGGATTCTCATCCTCTCTCGGCGACTGTTTCAACGACGGTCATTGGCCTCGGCGCGGCGGGCGATACCCAGGAGCTGCTTCCGCTGCATGATGAAATGCGCCAAGCCACTAGTGCGTAGGGCGAGCCATTCCGGTAGACCGTATGGACGGTAGCCAGATGCCACACGCCCGCGCACAATCAGGCGTGTTTGGCCAGGCTGTGGCTGTTCGAGGACGAACGCCCAAGTGGTTTGATACTGACCGCTGGGTAATCGCCAGGAAAGAACTAAGCTGTGCTCAGGCTCACACTGCGCAACCACAAAAACGTCTTTGGCCCCCGGGAGTGCGGGAAACACACTTCCCACGCCGATGTTCTGATACTCGGGCAGGATGCGTTCGGCGCTATGGCGGCCGCCGTTATCAATGATGTCGTAGGCGTACCATCCGGCCCTGTCGGAGCCCATCTGGGCCAACCACGGCCAGACGGCGTGAGGAGGGCGACGAATGGTGATGGCGTGATTGACCGAGCCGATGGGCTGGGGAATCAGGTTGTCTCCGGCAAGCGTCCGACTGCGTTCATCCGGAGTAGCACGGACTTGCATGCTAGCGCAAATCGCAAGCACCGCGAGCGCTGTCAGTATTCCGAAGAGTGCTAGCAGTAGCTTCTTCTTCATAAAGGCATCCAGAATATGGTTGGCCCGGAGCATTTCCTATGCAGTGATGGCCACTACATAGGTGTGTCTGGCAGAGACCTCCAGTTATCAAGCCGGACTTACAAAACCCGACCTGTCCAATTGCGCAGGCACTATGACTTCACTCCTGCTTTGCGAAGAAATGTCATCATCGGGCACCAGTTCGTAAATGCGGACTGGAACAGATTTAGCCCGACGAACGCGGTAAAGAGAAACCAGTAGGGGCTGACCCAGTATCCCAATGCGAGGGAAGCCAGGACGAATGCCCCTGCAATCAGTCTAAGGTAACGGTCTAGAGTCATGGTAGTGCCTCCTATTTTCAATCTGCTGCAGACACGAGATCCTCGCCAACGGGTGGCAGAGTTCTTGCGCCGCGTTCACTCAGGTAATACAGAACTGGAACGGTCATTCGAGAGAGCACCGTCGAGGCGACCTCTCCCGCCATAAGTGAAATAGCCAGCCCTTGGAAGATCGGATCGAACAGAATCACACTCGCACCGACAACGACAGCCGCTGCCGTTAACAGCATGGGTCGGAAGCGTACCGCTCCAGCATCGACCACTGCCTCCTCTAGCGACATTCCGTGCGAGCGCCGCAGTTCGATAAAGTCCACGAGGATGATTGAATTTCGAACAATGATTCCAGCGCCAGCGATGAAGCCGATCATCGAAGTCGCGGTGAAAAATGCTCCCATCAGAGCGTGAGCGGGCAAGATACCGACGAGCGTCAGCGGAATCGGGGCCATGATCACCAAAGGTGTCTTGAAAGACTTGAACCAGCCGACCACCAACACATAAATCAGCACCAACACGGCAGCGAAGGCCAAACCAAGGTCACGAAATACCTCGACCGTGATGTGCCATTCCCCGTCCCACTTCATGGAGAAGCGGTCGGTGCGGTCCGGCAGCGTCGTGCCGGAGTATTGCTTCACCTGATAGCCTTCGGGCAATTGGATTTTGTTGATCGCATCGCTCATCTTGAGGATGGCGTACGCGGGACTCTCAATTACACCGGCAACATCGCCCGTGACGTAGGCCACGGGTCGCAGGTTCTTGCGGTAAACGCTCTGATCAATCGCGGTTTCCCGGATGTCGGTGACCTCACGGAGAGATACCTGCCGTCCTGAGGGCCCAGGCAACTTCAGATTTTCCAGATCCTCGATGCCGGAACGATCTGGTCGAGACAGACGCACTTCAATGGGGACATCTTCCCGCGATGTGGGATCGTGTAGTAGCCCCGATGAGGCTCCGCTCAGACCTAGTTGAACTGTGCGCGTAACTTCTGCCGCTGAGACTCCTTGCAGCGCAGCCTTGTCAAGGTCCACCTTCATGTCATATTTCTTCTGCGGGTCTTCCACGTACCAATCAACATCCACGACGCCCGGGGTCTGCTGGAAAATCTTCTTAATTTTTGCTGCGAGTTCGGTCTGGCCTTTGTAATCCGGTCCGTAGACCTCCGCCACGAGAGTTTGTAGCACCGGCGGGCCGGGCGGAACCTCGGCGACTTTAATCCGCGCGCCGAAGGGAGCAGCAATCCTGTCCAGCTCTGGCCGCAATCTACCGGCGATCTCGTGGCTCTGCGCCTTGCGGTCGTGCCGAGACAGAAGGTTAACCTGGATATCCGCTTGGTTCGGCTGGTTACGCAGGAAGTAGTGTCGCACGAGCCCGTTGAAGTTGTACGGTCCCGAAGTCCCAGAATAGATCTGATAATTGATCACCTCTGCTTGTGTACTGAGGTAGCTCCCCAAAGCCTGTGCCACTCGAGTCGTCTGTTCGAGCGGCGTTCCGTCGGGCATGTCGATGATTACCTGGAACTCGCTTTTGTTGTCGAAGGGAAGCATTTTGACCTGCACCCACTTGAGCGGGATGAATGCTATCGCCGCGGCGAGCAACACGACTACGCCGCCGAGGAAAATCCACCTCCGCAGCGGTTTCTGGATCAGGGGGTTCATCAGGCGGCGATAGAGCCGCGTGGTCCAGCCTTCGGCCTCATGCCCGGACTCGGGGCGATCTGCGTAATGATGCAGTAGCCGCAATGCCGCCCAGGGCGAAACTACAAATGCCACTATGAGGGAAAACATCATGGCGGAAGAAGCACCGACCGGAATCGGTCGCATGTAAGGGCCCATTAGCCCACGCACAAACGCCATGGGGAGGATCGCCGCAATCACCGCGAACGTGGCCAGGATCGTTGGATTGCCGACTTCGTCCACCGCCTCGACCGCAACGTCGGCGAGTGAGCGTCCGCGGCTTTCGGGCAGCCGAAAATGGCGAACGATGTTTTCCACCACGACGATGGCGTCATCCACCAAAATACCGATGGAAAAGATCAATGCGAAGAGCGTGACACGGTTCAACGTGTATCCGTAGAGGTAGAAAATGGCCAGAGTCAGGGCGAGTGTTACGGGGATAGCCAACAACACAACCCCCGATTCACGCCAGCCCAGCGCGAGCGCAATAAGCAACGTGACGGAAAGCGTGGCAAGGAAGAGATGCTCAAGCAATTCGTCCGATTTGTCTTTGGCTGTTTCACCGTAGTTGCGTGTGACGGTGATATTGAGATCGTTTGGCAGTGTGTTGCCTCGAAGAGAATCGACCTTCCGCAAAGCGCTCTCGGCAATCAGCGTGGCGTTCGCGCCTTTGCGTTTGGCCAGGGCAATTGTTACGCCCGGGTATTCTGCATTTTCCGCGCTTCCGGTTGTTCCCTTTGCGCTGGCGAACAGGACATAGTTGTCGGGCTCTGCCGGGCCGTCCTCGATTCCTTCCGCCACGTCCCGAAGGTACACGGGCCGGTTTGCGTGAACTCCCACCACGACTTGTTGCAGTTCTTCGGGCCGAGTGAAGAAGTTGCCAGCTTCGACTTGGAACTCCTGGTTGTCACGCGCGTAACTGCCGGCTTGACCGCGTGCGTTCGCCACCCCGAGTTGCGCAACAACGGAGCCCGGCGTAAGTCCGTAGGCCGAGAGTCGCTGAGTGTCCAGCACAACGCGCACCTCTCGGGGCTGCCCGCCGATGATCGTAGTTTCGGAAACGTCATCCAACTGCTTCAACGAATGTTCGAGTTCTGCCGCGATGAGGCGCAATTGGTAAGCGTCATAGTTTTTCCCCCAAAGCGTCAGAGCGAGAATCGGAACATCATCAATCGACCGCACTTTGATGATCGGCTGCGAGACTCCTTGAGGGATGCGGTCGAAGTTCGAATAAAGCTTGTTGTATGTCTTGACGATCGCGTCTTCTTCGTTCGTGCCCACGTAGAAGCGAACAATAACCATGCTCAGGCCCGGGTGGCTGATGGAGTAGATGTATTCAACTCCTGGTATTTCCCGGAGCAGCTTTTCCATAGGCACGGTGGCGCGTTGCGTTACTTCTTCGGCTGATGCCCCTGGCATCTGGACGAAAACGTCCAGCATCGGGACGACAATCTGTGGTTCTTCCTCACGCGGTGTCTGCCGGATGCTAAAAGCTCCAAGAAGGAGAGCACCCACGATGACCAGAGGCGTCAGCTTCGACTGAATGAAAGTGTGGGCAATCTTGCCGGCTAGTCGCTGGACGTGAGTGGGATTGCCCGGCTTGGCTGATATGTCGCTCATGGCCGTATCGCGATTCGTTTGCCGCCCAATTCACGGTCCCCGGGTGAGGCCACGACCTTATCCCCGTCTTGCAGCCCCGAGAGAACTTCAACCTTTTCTCCAACGCTCTTGCCCAAGGTGACGTAACGCAGCTCCGCTAGCTCGTTCGCGTCGAGCGCGTACACTCCCCGGAGTTGGCCTCGCTCCACCACGCAAGTTCGTGGAACCACAATCGCCACTCGTTCGCCGCGAGGGAAATGTGTGCGCCCGAATAGGCCAGAGCGAAGCCGAGTGTCGGCCGGCAACTCGACTTTCACGAGAAAACTGCGGCTGGCAGGATCGGCTGCCGGAACGATTTGCACCACCTTGCCGGAAAGCTGGATATTCCCCAGCGCGTCAATCGTTACCGGGGCGGCCTGCCCAACGTGGACGAAGCGGATGTCACTTTCGTCTATTTGAGTCTCGAGTCGATAACTGCGCATGTCTTCAACGGTGAAGATGGGCATCCCGGGCGAGGCGAGCGTGCCCGTATCGGCCTTCTTTTCCGTCACGGCTCCGGCGAACGGCGCGCGAATGCGCGTGTAACCGAGCGCAGTTCGAGCCTGATTCAGAGCTGCGTTAGCTTGCGACTGTCCTGCCCGCGCCATATCACGCCGCGCCTCCGCCGACTGATAGCGGGCTTTGATCTCGTCGAACTCCTGCGGACTCACCGATTTCTTGCTGTAAAGCTGCTGATAGCGTTTCAGCGTCGCGTCGGCGAGTGCAAAATCCGAGTCAGCGGCGGAGACCTTTTTTTCTGAGGCAGCCAGTGCAGCCGTGGCCTGGTCCACCGCCGAGCGAGGTTGCGCATCGTCGATGATGGCCAACACCTGCCCGTTCTGCACGCGATCACCTTCATGCGCACGGATCTCTATGATGTTGCCCATCATCTGGCTGGACACTTGACTCGTTTGTGCGGCCTGCACCGTTCCGACGGCTTCCAGCCAGTCACGTACCGCCGTCTTTTGCGCGACAATTACCGAAACGTTGCTCACCGTCTCGGGTGCAACATGTTCCGTGCGACGCTCGTTGGAACACCCGGACAACGCTCCACTCAAACCCGCAACCACAAAGAGGACCATTGCGACCGCTTGGTTCCTGAGACTCATGGCGTCACCACGGGAGACTGAGGGTTTAGACTTCCGCTCGCCAGTTCCAGACTGGCGTATTCGGTGCAGTAGCGATAGACAGCTTCCCAATAGTCCGTCTGGCTGCGTCGCCCAGCTTCTTCCGCCGCGAGCAGATCGGTAATCGTCGAAAGCCCTGAGTCGTAGCGTTCCTGATTGATGCGCAGGCTTTCCTGAGCCTCGGCGATCGTCGCGCGAGCGACGTCCACCTGCTGACGGGCGGCGTCCAGGTCGTAGTAAGCGCGACGGACTTCAAGCCGGATCGCATCGGTAGCCATTTGCTTTGCGGCTGAAACCTTCTCCTCCATCGCTCGCTCATGAGAGAGCTGAGCTCGCTTTGCTCCGCCTTGGAAAAGATCGAACTGGACCTCGATTCCGGCTAGCCAGTGGTTCCCCCCCCGCCTGCGGCGAGCGTTGGGTTGTCAGCTTCCCAATTTGCAAACGCGTTGACCCGGGGGCCGAAGGCGGATTTCGCGATCGACACGCTCTGCCGCTGCGCTGCCTCCTCCGAGCTAACTCGCTTCAAATCCGGGCGCATGGTTATCGCTTGCTTCTCCGCTTCCTCGAGTGATGTTGCCGGAAGACTTCTCTCTGCCAGGGTATCGGTTGGATCGAATTCGGCTTCGGTCGATACGCCCAAGGTTGTGCTTAGTTGTGCTCGTGCCAGTGCGAGGTTGTTCTGAGCGCGAATGAGTTCCTGCGTCCGTGTCGCCAGCCGCACTTGGGCGCTGAGGTAGTCGGATTCGACAACGACGCCGCTTTCGAAGCGATTTTTGCTGCGGTCGAGAATGGCCTGCGCCGTCTTCATTGCTTGATCGGCCACGTCGAGTTGCTTTTTGGCCAGCAGCACGGCGTAGTAGGAATCGACGACATGGAAAACGATCTCCTGATCTGTGCGTTCCAGTTGGTGGCTAACGGCGTCTTTCACTCGCTCTGCGCGATCCACCGCGCGCCAACTCGCGAACGAATCAAACAGATTCCAGGTTCCGCCGAAGCGTGTCGCGAAGTTGCCGAAGGGCGTGGGAGTATTCAAGACATTCAGTGCGAAATCTGGCGTCGTGAACCGCTGCTGCCGCAATTTGCTGCCAAATACGTACACGGGGTCGTTGCCATCGGTGGCCGTCTCGGAAAAAGTGACGTGCGGCAGCAGGAAGGATCGGGCTTCTTTCACGTCAGCGGAGGCAGCTTTGGTGTCCGCGAGCGCCGCTTTGCGTTCCGGGTTCTTCTCTAGTGCAGTGTTGACCGCCTGCTGAAGCGTGAGCGGCGAAGGTTGCTGTGCTTGCTGCGCGAAGAGCAATCCCGGAATCGATAACAAAAGAAACGAGACCAGCCAGGCGTTCCCTGCAAACCGAGATGCCCTTTCGAATCGCGCAAGGGTCTTGGGTGGGCTTTGACTCTGTTCACCGGCTTGTCGTCCGCAGGTTTTCATTGAAGGTTTTCACCCTTGTACGACTGCTGGGGTCGGTGCGAGCCATTGCGTTTTCTCTTCGACGATTTCGTAGGTCGTGTGCAAACTAGCGGTTTGCTTCACCATCGCGCCCACCGAGCAATACTTTTCTTCAGAGAGCCGGATGGCTTCCTCGATTGCAGCAGGGTCGATTTCATAGCCAGTCACTACGTGATGGATGCGAACCGAGGTAAAGACTTGTGGCGGACGTTCCGCCTGATCGGCCTCGACTCGCACTTCGTAGCCTGTGACTTTTTGGTGGTACTTCTGCCGAAGGACAGTGATGACATCGAATGCTGTGCAGCCGGCCAGCCCCACTGCTACGAGCTCAATGGGTTTTGGACCGGTGCTTCCGGCTGCGTCGTCGAGCAGCATGTGATGTTCGCTGCCGGTCTTTGCGGCGAACTGCCGATCTGCTCTAAGTGGTTGAGTAAGCAGGACCTTAGCGGTGATCATTTGTGCCTCGCATGGGCCCCGGTCTTTCGGAGCCATACGAATGAATGCAAAAAAGCGGCGTCTGTTACAGGAAAAACGCGGGATGGATTTGGAGGGTTTCGGAGCAGAAGGCTAGCTTCTAGTTACGCCACTTGCTTCGCTCTTAGTGATGGTCGCCATTAGACCCTGGTACTCAGATAGCAATTCACGTCTGAGCCGCGCGGCGACGCGCGGGTCAGGTGACTCATTTGGCACCATTCGGCACTGCTGGATCGATCTCTGCAGACTCGACAGGAAGGCTTTACAAGGCACGCAGCCTTCCATGTGCTTTTCCAACTCGTCACAGAGGGAATCGTCAAGCTCGTCGTCGAGATAGTTCGAGAGTTCAGCGAACATCTCCTTGCAACGCAGCTGACGCGGGTGTGCTGGCAGTCCTGCGATGGGAGTCACGATCTGACGGCGAATGGGCTCGTGGTCCTGTTTGGCGAGTTCCTTCCGGACGAATAAACGGGCGCGGTGCAATCGGACGCGGATCGTCCCTAAGCGTAGCCCTGTGATTTCGGCGATGTCCGTATCGGAAAGTTCCTCCATGTCGTGTAGCACGAGAATGAGTCGATAGTCCGGCGGTAATTTCTGTACTGCTTCTCGCAGGCGCTTCGCATTCTCCCGGTGCAGCAGCGATGTCTCCGGCGTCCCCTCAGCATTGCCTGAAAGTTTCTCCAGTTCCCGGCGGTCGGGCATCAATTCTTCAAGAGAGAGCGCTTCTTTAGGGGCGAATTTGCTTCTGCGGCGGCTCATCAGACAGCGATTCTTCGCGACCTTATAGAGCCAAACCATCAAAGCCTTCGGGCTGTCGAATTTCGGCAGGTAGGGAACCGATTTGAACAAGACTTCCTGCATGGTGTCTTCTGCATCTTGCCGCTGCCCGCATACCTTCATGCTGAAGGAAAAGACTGTGTTCTGTAACAAAGCCAGCGCTTCTTCCAGAGACTGTGGGTCCTTTCGCTGGATCAGGTGAACGACTTGCTCGATCTCGGGTCGCACGGATTCAACTTTAACACGCCAGACTAAACTCAGAGTTCGACACATCGCTTCCTGGATCAAGCCTTAGTCTGGCGAGGGGAGCGCGCGACAGTGTGAAGGTCGCTGATCCTAATGGCAAACCATGGCCACAGAGGAAGTATCTGGGTGGTGTGGTGCGCGGGGTACAATCCCTTTGATTCTCGTGGATACGGAACAGCCCATCACCGCTTCAGCATCGCCAGCCGGTCTCACAACCGATCAGGCCCGTGAACGCCTTCGCCAATTCGGCGCGAACCGCGTTGCGGAAGAACCGCGCCATCCGCTGCGCTCTTTCCTCGCCAAGTTCTGGGCGCCCGTTCCCTGGATGCTCGAAGCCACCATCGCGCTCGAGATCTTGGCTCGCAAGCTGGACGAAGCTGTCATCATCGGTGTATTGCTGCTATTCAATTCTGTCCTGAGTTTCGTCCAGGAAAACCAAGCGAATCGTGCTCTCGCTCTTCTGCGCAACCGGCTCTCGGTGCACGCGCGCGTGCTGCGCGACGGCCATTGGCAGCTCATCCCGGCCGAAGAGCTTGTTACCGGGGATGTGATTCATCTGCGCTTGGGAGATCTTGCCCCGGCGGACGTCCGCCTGTTCGACGGCGTTGTACAGGCCGATGAATCGGACCTGACCGGTGAATCTCTGGCGGTCGAGAAATCCGCCGGAGCGACCGTCTACGCTGGCTCACGGCTCAAACGAGGCGAAGCTAGCGGCGAGGTGACAGCGACGGGACAACACACCTACTTCGGCAAGACCGCCGAATTGGTGAAAACAGCGAAGACAGTGAGCCACTTACAGGAAATTATCTTTGCGATCGTGAAGTATCTCGTCATTTTTGATGCGGTCCTCGTCGGGGCCCTGCTCGTGTACGCTGGCTTCGCACACCTGCCCTGGTCAGAAGTCTTGCCGTTCGCTGTGATCCTCTTGGTGGCCTCCGTACCTGTAGCTTTGCCTGCGACGTTCACGGTAGCGACGGCGCTGGGCGCGCTCGACATGTCCCATCATGCCGTGCTCGTGACGCGTCTTTCCGCTATCGAGGAAGCGGCGGCGATGGATGTGCTGTGCACGGATAAGACCGGAACGATTACTCAGAACCGGCTTGTAGTGGGGCAGATTTGTCCGATCGGAGATCGAAACGCAGAAGAAGTGCTGCGCATGGCCGCTCTCGCGTCCGATGCAGCGACGCAAGATCCGATCGATTTGGCCGTTTTCGAGGCAGCACAAGAGAAAAAGGTACTGAACGCTGTTCCACGCCGTATCCAATTCATCCCATTCGATCCGGCCACCAAGCGGTCTGAAGCGATCTACGAGCAACCCCAGGGCAAACTGCGGGTCATCAAGGGTGCGCCGGATGCGCTTGTTTCTCTGGTTCGCAAGGAACGAAGCATTGCAGACGAAGTCGATCGGCTTGCAGGGCGAGGCGCACGAGTTCTCGCCGTCGCCGCCGGGACAGAACACTCGCTGGAGCTTGTGGGTCTTCTCGGACTTGAAGACGCCGTCCGGGAAGACTCCAAAGCGCTCGTGCAAGACCTTAAGAGTCTCGGCGTGCGGGTCATTATGGTGACCGGTGATGGGCCTGCGACCGCCCGGGCCGTCGCGCTGCAGGTAGGCATCGGCGATCGCGTCGGCTCCGCCGAGAGCTTGCGCAACGGCGCCGGATTGGCGACGGAACAATACGACGTTTTCGCTGGGGTTTTTCCAGAAGACAAGTTTCGTTTGGTCCAGGGGCTTCAGCGGCAAGGACACGTCGTGGGCATGACGGGCGACGGCGTGAATGACGCTCCTGCCCTGAAGCAGGCTGAAGCGGGCATCGCCGTTTCCACCGCGACCGATGTGGCCAAGGCTGCCGCGAGTGTCGTCCTCACAGAGAGTGGCCTCGTGGGAGTGGTCCGCGCCATCGAAACCGGTCGCAGAATCTATCAGCGTATGCTGACGTATACGCTCAACAAAATCATCAAGACGCTCGAAATCGCTATCTTCCTCAGCGTTGGCGTGATTCTCACCGGAACATTTGTGATCACTCCTCTGCTCGTGGTTCTGCTCCTGTTCACGAACGATTTCGTCACCATGTCGATCGCTACCGATCGCGTGTCGTTTTCGCCGCAGCCCGACCGTTGGGACATCCGCACTTTGATGCTCACCGCTGGCACACTCGCCAGCATGGTTCTGATTCTCTCCTTCACCGTCTTTTTTGCCGGCAGAGACATCCTTCATCTACCGCTTCGGCAGCTCCAGACACTCGTTTTCCTCATGCTGGTCTTCACCGGTCAGGGCAATGTCTATCTCGTGCGCGAGCGCAATCGTCTCTGGCATTCGCTTCCTAGTCGCTGGCTCATCCTGAGCTCGGCCGCTGACGTGGTTGTGGTCAGCCTGATGGCGACAAGCGGCATCCTCATGGCCCCCATTTCCTGGTCTCTGGTTGCTTGGTTGCTTCTAATCGTATTGGTGTTTCTGTTTGCAATCGACGGCCTGAAGGTTCGGGTGTTTCACTATTTTGGTGTTTGACGAGGGTACTGAGGGCCGTTGCAGAATGAAGGACTTGCCGGCAGCACCTGAAACGGCTTTTGCTGGGCAGCGTCGCCGAGTCTGTAGTGCGCCATGCGTCCTGTCCGGTTCTAGTGGTTCGAGCGCGGACCTGAGCAGCCTCGGGAGAAATCCGGTTAAGACTAAGTGATGCCGATATCTTGAGCACTCAGAAGAGAAACCCGTCGTCAGGCGGCGCTGGTCCATTTGGCAAGACTCCACCGTATCCCGACTTCCCGGGCACTGGGAAGCGATTGCTGGATTGAATCGACGCAGCCTTGTGTGAATGGCCCTACGCTGCCAACTCAGATAATGGAACCACTTGCATCGAGGCGGTGTCAGAATATGTAGGTCGATAATGCGCTTGACACTCAGAATCCTATCGGTCGTCACGGCGGTCCTGATACTCGGCCTAAGAGTCTCAAAAACACTCGAGTCTGTTGAAAAAATCAGGCGGACAGAAAAAGATAGCGGCGGGGCTGAGTTTCTCTAGACCGGCTCCGACGCCTTCTCAAAGCTGACATCTTCAGAGAACTCTCCTTTCCCTGCAAGTCTCAAGAGGTGCTGAGTGCTGGCGATTGCTTGTGAGCGAGGTGACGCACCAACCTCTTCAGGTTTTGAGCCGTTGCCGCGAGGTGGAACTGCTCAGCGACGTTCCACAGTCGTCGTAATCGTACTCGGCGCAGCTTGATTTGTTGCTTGAGTTCGGCGAACAGGGCTTCGACCTTGTAGCGCGCTCGTTGGGAGCGCTTATATTCAGGCGTACCTGCCAACGCGCGAACTGTTTGTCGCGCTGGCTCCTGCCAATGAATA
>Ga0187817_10000780_pt1 | contig 14380 bp, 12 predicted proteins | sample NC_wetland_sal_i_17_FD_132431 | JGI IMG/M metagenome (GOLD analysis project Ga0187817, IMG submission 132431) | Wetland sediment microbial communities from Neuse River Estuary, North Carolina, USA - SO4_2 | ecosystem: Environmental > Aquatic > Freshwater > Wetlands > Sediment | place: USA...
CAGAAAAGGCGAGGCGACCGGAGCCTGGAGAATCCGGTAGCGATAGGTCTTCGAGCGAACGTTGTAGCGGGCGTGAAACTGAGCGGAGACTTCCTGCACATCTCTAATGCGCACAGTGGGTGGGAGAGAATCGTTCAAGGCTTTCTTGAGATTTTCGCAAGGAATAGGACAAGCCGCTTTGAAGTTCGCTACCTGGTTTAGAGCATGAACTCCTGCGTCGGTCCGCCCGGACCCGTAAACTTGCGCCTTCTCGCCGAGAATTCCCGCGATTGCGGATTCAAGGCACTCCTGCACCGTCAGCACATCCGGTTGGCGTTGCCAGCCATGAAAATCCGTTCCGTCGTAGGCGACGAGCAAACGGAGGTTGCGCCTGGGGCCAGTCTCATTCAATTGACTCATTGATCCATTGGATCATTTAACCATTAAAAGAACAACCGAGAATGGATCAATGAGTCAATGGATCAATAGCCCGATGAACCAATTTTCGCCCCACACTCCCCGCAAAACTTTACGGGCACCGGATTTTCGAAACCGCAGTGCGGGCAAATATAATCCTGGGGAGGCGGGGCTTTCCTCGAGGCTCGGCGCGCAGCAACCTCGCGTTCGAGAAAGGCGTCGGTCTCTTTTACTTGCTCAGCCTCTTGCGAGGCCACCATGAGGGTGGCGGCTTCATCAAGGTAGTTTTGCCGGAGGCTCTGGTAGTCTTGTGAGGAGATCTTCCCTGCCTGATATTCGAATTCGAGGTCTTTAAGGTTCTCGTAGACCACCAGCCGGCGCCGCTTCAAGTCAGCGAGTGGAGTGACATCCACAGGCAGACTAGGACTCGCCGCGCTTTCCGGTGAGAGCAGCGGCATCGCCACGAAAGCCGCCGCACCGACTGCAATCATTAATCCGATAACGAGAAACATTGAAGTAACCAATCCAATTGACTCATTGATTCATTGAGACATCGATTCATTGAGTCATTGGCTCAATGACTTAATCACTCAATCACTCAATGACTCAATTCCTTCATTTCTTCTTCCACCGCTGCCAGCAGCTTCGGGTCCAAGGACTTGGTCGGGAGGCCGGCCGCGACAGGCGACGGTTTCCGCCACCGCCGCACCACGGCGACTACTAACCACAAGCCACCAAGCAGGCCCACCCCGGGCAAAATCCACACTGTCAGACTGAATCCTTTAGCCGGGGGGACGGCCAGTACCTGCACACCATACCGAATCGCCAAATCCTGGAGAATGGTGGTTTCGTCCTTACCCTCAGCTATTTCCTTCGCGATGATAGGGCGCATTTCCGCTACTGTCGCACAATCGCGATGCGGGCAGTGGTTCAAAGTCGCCACGCAGCCGCACAGGCACATCACCTGGTCGCCTATCGACTCGAGGGTCGGCTTCTTGGGGCCATCCGCACGGGTCAGGGAAGCCGCACCCAAACCAAGGGCGAGGACGAACACCGGCCATTTAGAAAGCTGCTGAGAAATGTTTCTAACGGTATTCTTTTGCAATTTGCGATTTGCGATTTCCATTTTGACCCGCTGTAGGGGCGGCCCTGGCGCCGCCATTGAGGCGAGCGCGGCTGGCCGTACCAGACCCTCGGGATCCCCTTCCCTTGAGAGCGCCAGCCGGTGGGCGGCTGACCCACGCACCGCTGCAACTAGCCTCCACTCCCCAGATCGTCTACCTGCACTGCTATGTCCTGGGTCTTGCGGATTTCCGCCATCTCCCGTTCCACACGGCTGGGGACGAGCGCCAAGAGCGTTCCCAGGAACACCACCAGGCCTCCGATCCATACCCACATGACAAGGGGGTTTACGAAGACTTCGATGACCGCCTTGCCCGTATCCTGGTCGAGCCCCGAAAGCACGACGTAAAGATCTTCGCTCAGCGTGGGATGGATAGACACATAGCTGGTCGGCTGCTGGCTGGCCTTGTAAAAGCGTTTCTCGGGATGCATGGCGGTGAAGGCGTGGCCGTCCTTGGTGACGGTAATAAGCGCTCGAGTGTATTCGTAATTCGGAGTGTCACCGCTCACGAGGCCGTCGCAACGCAGCAAGTAATTCTTTGCCCGCAGCAGGTCTCCTTGTCCCATCGAGCCTTTGGCCTGCGTCTTGAAGGCCAAGCCGGCGAAGCCTATAAAGAGGAGCACAATGCCCAGATGTACGATGTAACCCCCATAACGCCGCGTATTGCGCATCGTCAGGTTATAGAGAGCCTGAGCGAAATTCTCGCGCGCAGTTTTCATGCGTGTCCTGGCGCCTTTCCAGAATTCGCCCAGGACACAGACGGCCACAAAGATACAGAGACACAAGGTCATCCAGGCATAGAAATGCCGCACCCCCGCAATCAGCAGAAATGCACCTGATACACCTGCCACGATCAAGGGCAGGAGGAAATTCCGCTTGAGACTCTGGAAGGAAGTCTTCCGCCAAGCCAGCAGCGGGCCTGCCCCGGTCAGGAATAGGAGAAGCAAGCCCATGGGGATGGCCGTCTTATTGAAGAATGGGGCGCCCACGGTGACGGTCACATTCTCCACGGCCTTGGAAATCAGCGGGAACAAGGTCCCCCAAAGGACTGCAAAGACCAGTGCCAACAAAATCCAGTTGTTGAAGAGGAAGCCGCTTTCACGGGAAACCAGGGAATCGAGTTTGTTCTCACTTTTAAGATGATCCAGGCGGAGGAAGAGCAATGTGACCGAGAAGACGACAATGATGCAGAGGAAGACCGCGAAGAAGGGTCCGATGCTCGATTGGGCGAAGGCGTGTACGGAAGAAACAACCCCGCTGCGAGTGAGGAACGTGCCGAAGATGCTGAGGAAGAAGGTCGTGATGACCAGCACCACATTCCACACCTTCAGCATCCCGCGCTTTTCCTGGATCATCACGGAATGCAAGAACGCCGTTCCCGAGAGCCAAGGTAGAAGTGAGGCGTTCTCCACCGGGTCCCAACCCCAATAGCCGCCCCAGCCGAGTACGGCGTAAGCCCAGTTGCCGCCCAGAAGAATTCCCAGCCCGAGGAGCATCCAGGGGACCATCGTCCAGCGGCGCGTAGTGCGAATCCAGTTGTCACCCAACTGCCGGGTGATGAGCGCGGCCATGGCGAACGCGAAGGGGACCACCATGCCTACGTATCCCAGGTAAAGCATGGGAGGGTGAATCACCATGGAATGGTATTGCAGAACAGGATTCAGACCATTGCCATCGGGAGGAGTGAAGGGTTGCGTTCCTGCGGCCGAAGCGAGCGCAAGTTCTTGAAAAGGGTTGGCAACAAAAAGCACCAGGGATGAGAAGAACGCGCCCGTGCCCATGAGCACCGCCACCACATAAGGCATGAGCTGGCGGTTTTTCTTCCTGTTCAGCAGGATGGCCAAAGCGCTGTAAATCGAGAGCAGCCACGTCCAGAAAAGCAAAGAGCCTTCCTGGCCGGCCCAGAGCGCCGCCACTTTGTAGAAAGTGAGCAGGTCGCGGTTGGAGTGCTCGGCCACATAGGCGTTGTGAAAGTCGTTGGTGAGGATCAGGTACTCGAGCGCAATCACGGCCAGCGTAAGCATGACGAAGAAGGCCAGAGCAGCGCGTTCGGCGCTCCTCGTCAGCCGCAAACTCCGCAACTTCCCGCCCAAAGCGCCGGCCACCACCGCATAAGCAGCAAACGCCAGCCCAGCCACGATGCCAAGGCTTCCGAGTTCGTTCATAAACCCGCAACCTTAGGATTCTTTTGTCCGCTTGCCGGGGATACAGGAGCGGCCTGATACTTCGAGGCGCATTTCGCCTGGATCTTCTCCGCCTGGAACTCGCCGCTCGAAAGGTAATTTCCATCGATGATGGCCTGCGCTCCATCCTTGAAGGTGTCCGGCAGGGTGTCGGTCCCCACGTACGTCACCGGGATGGACTTGGCGTCCTGGGCGAGACGGAAAGTGAGTTTCCCTGCCCGGCGTTGCACTGAGCCGGGTTCGACAGTGCCCCCCACACGAATCTGACGGCGCGCCTCCTGCGCCTGCGTGAGTTCGCTTACGGTCACGTAGTAGGTCTTGCTTTGGTTGAAGCCTGAAACAGCTTCCCAGCCTACTACGGCGAGAATAATGCCTACGCCAATGCCGAACTTCAGCCTGCGGTTTTTCATAGCTCAATGCGACTTTTAAGCCCTGAGATTCCCAAACCCCCGAACCTGTCGAGGGTCGACTTCCTTAACCCCAAAATCAAATTCTGCACCCGGCCCGGCGCAGAGTCAACGGGATTTGTCAGATCTCCTGACAATCCACCCAAGGCGCGGAGACCCGTGTTAGAATCACGCTTCAGGAAAAAACACGAACCAAGAGGAGAAAAGCGATGAAGATCCACTCACTGTTGGCCGGCGCGCTGATGCTCTTTTCGTTGAATGCGGGTGGGCAGCAACAAAGGCCCAAGATTGTGGCAGAGGGGGGCACGCCAGATGATCGAGCCTCAGCCCGCGTGCTTTACTGGAACGGCCAAACCGATGCCGCCGCCGGGCAAGTGGCCATCGACTATGGCCGGCCCGTTTGGAACAAGGAATACAACGACTCTGCCAAGTTCGACGCCATGACCCGGGGGAAAGTATGGCGCATGGGCAGCAACTACTGGACTACTTTGGACACCAACCTTCCCTTGTCCATCGGCGGGAAAAAAGTTCCTGTGGGGTTCTATTATCTGGGCCTGCATCGCTCCGAAGAGGGCTCGGAGTGGAGTCTGGTTTTCATAGACCCGGCCAAGGCTCGCAGGGAGCGACTTGACGCCTTTCAAATTGAGAGGGCGCCGGTGGAGTTCGAAGCCGTGATGTCCAGCGTCACGAAGGCGGAAACCCCGAGGGAGAAGCTCACTATCACGCTGTCCTACCCGAAAGATGACATTAAGCATGTCACCATGCGGGTTGCCTGGGGAAACTTGGTGCTCAAGACGCCGATTGAAGTTGTGCTGCCGGAGTAGCCGTGGCCATTTTCGGAGCGCAGGCGTCTCGTCCGCTGTCGCGGAAGTCTCCCCCTGCTTAGACAACCCTTGCCATCCCGGCTATAATGAGCAGCTTGTTTCATCCGGTTGCGCCGACGCCGCCTCGCGGGGGCGACACCTACTGATCCCGCGAGGCGTAGTCAGCGGCACGATGGATCCGGCGGTGTGCTGAAGGCCCGTCTCCGTCAAGGTTGAAGTGGCCGGACATCTGACCGCATGCAGTGAGTCTGAGGCAAACCTCGCCCGAGGCAACGATGTCGATTCAGAGCATTTACACACTTTCGAAAGATGATCCGGAAGCCCGTAGCTGGCTTAGCTTCCTTCACCGGCGTGGCTACCCGCAATTGAAGAATATGGTGATCGAGCGGGTATTCTGGCTTGAAGGATCGGTAAACCTCGACCGGCTGATGCCGCTTCTGGTGAATCCACTTTATCAGGTGCCATCGGGACGCTCTCAACTTGATCCGGGGCTGGGACCGATTGTTGAAATTGCTTATCGGCCTGCCGTGACTGACCCGGAAACACCCTCCATTCTGGCCGGGGCGCGGGCTCTGGGGGAGGCCGGCTTGGAGTTTGCACGGCTCAGCAGGCGCTACCAGTTCTGGGGCCTGGATGAATCCGAGGCGCGAGGAGTTGCCGCCCGGTTTCTATACAACCACGTTGTGGAGCGCATCCGCGAGCCCAGCGAGGTCCTTGCCACGCTTCGTCCCACAGGTGATCCCGATCCTGTGGCAACGATTTCTTTCCTGGATCTGAGCGATGAGGAACTGGTTGCTCTTTCCAAGAGCCGTTCCTGGTACGCGCCACTTTCCCAAATGAAGGCCCTACAGGCTCAAGAGAAGGCCCAGGGCCGGCCGCACACGGATGCCGAGATCGAGATCCTGGTGCAATCGTGGAGCGACCATTGTTACCACACCACCTGGAAAAGTCTCGGGCTACTGAAGAGGCTGAGTGAGGCCACGGCGCGAATTAACCACCCATTGGTTATTTCATCCTTTAAAGACAACGCCGGGGGCATGGAGTTTTATGAGGACTGGGTGGTGACCATTAAAGGTGAAACCCATAACTTCCCCAGCTCCATCGCCCCTTTTGGGGGCATTGCGACGAAGCACGGGGGGGTGATCCGTGACACGCTGGGATTTGGCAAAGGCGGCTACCCGATAGGCGGCACAACCGTGATGGGAACCATGGATCCCAGGATTTCGGAAGTGCCCCCCGGAGCCTTACACCCGCAGTTGATTGTGGCAGAATCGATCAGGGCCACCGCCTATTACACGAACCCCATGGGCATTCCCATGATGCACCCCGTCTACCGCATTCATCCCGGCTACGCCAAGTGCTTCGCCCTGGGGCATTCCGTGGGATTGATTCCCAAGAAATACGCTTTGAAGGATGCCCTCCGTCCGGGTGACGTGGCACTGCTGATTGGCGGCGAAACCGGCCGGGACGGTATACACGGGGCCACCGCCAGTTCCACGGGCATGACCGGCGAGACTCTGCAAAAAGAATCCGCTGCAGTCCAAATCGGGCACCCAATTACAGAGCGCAGGTTCACTTCGGCTATCCCTGTTTTGCGCGACCAGGAATGTATTCGGGCCATCACAGACCTGGGAGCCGGGGGCATCTCATGTGCCGTGGGGGAAATGGGCTCCGAGACGGGCATACGAGTTGACCTCGACGTCGTGCCGTTGAAGGACAAGAGCCTGACAGCTTGGGAAATCTTGCTTTCCGAATCGCAGGAACGCATGCTGGTAGCCGTGCCGCCGGAGAAAGTTATGGAGGCCCGCGCCATTCTCGAGAGGTACGAAGTAGGGTATTCAATCCTCGGCCACTTTACGGACACCGGTCGTCTCGAGGCATTTTGGCGCGGCCAGAAGGTCGTGGATCTGGAGATGGCTTTCCTTTGGGAAGCCTGCCCCATCGACCCCTTGCAGGTTGCCCCGCCACACAGGGACCTCCAACCTTTGCGCATATCCGAGCCGCAGAACGAAGCGGAGTGGGCGGCCGCCGTTCGAGGCGTGCTTGGACATTACCACTGCGCTGACCAGAGCGCCGCCGGGTGCCGCTTTGACACCACGGTGCAAGGGCGAACTGCCGTAGGGCCTTACGAGGGCAAGAATCATCGCGTGCCGACCAATGTATATATTTCGGCGCCCTTGCGTGGCAAACCTTACGGTGTGATCACCACTCTAGCCTTCAATCCGTTCTATGGGGACATTGACCCGGCAAGTTTGGCGCGCCTGATGATCGTTGAGGCCATCACCAAGGCGGTGGCCGCGGGCGCAGACTACCGGCAGATGGTGCTTTGCGACAACTTCTACACCCCGCGCGTACGTCCCGAAACAGCCTGGGATTTGCGCGCCATGGTTGAGACCATCGCTGACATGTCGGAGTCTCTGGGAGTTCCTTTCATTTCAGGAAAGGATTCGAGCTCGGGCACTTTTGAGGCCGCCGGCCGCCGGATCGATGTGCCCGCCACACTGGTAGTGACGGCTATGGGGCGTTTACCCGACGTCAGGAAAGTGGTGAGCAAGGATTTCAAACGGCCCGGAAACCGCCTCGTCCTCGTCGGACGGTTCGATTGCGAGGCGTTGGGCGGCAGCGTGTACGCCGATAGTCACGGGCAGCGCGGCGACCGCCTCTTCGATGCTTACGATGCAAGCTCGATCCGGTCTGTGTGGGAAGCGCTTTTGCGCCTGCATGGGCAGGGCGGTTACGTGTCGGCCTCCGCGATTGCCGAGGGTGGGATCCTCTTGCGCCTTTTTGAGGCCGCCTGGGGATCGGGAAATGGTGCTCGAGTTTCGCTTGATGCATTTTCCACCAGTAGCGCGGACCCCCGGTTTTGGGGTCCGCGCCTCGTCCCTGTGCCAAAGGAAAACCCGCGGACCCCAAAACCGGGGGTCCGCGCTACCCAGACGGCGCAGGGCAGGAACGATGGCGCGGTTTTCGGCGAGTTCGTGGGATCGGTCCTTCTTGAGGTGCCCTCCGAATTCAATTTGAACGGGCAGTTGGGCGACGTGCCTTACCGGGTCATCGGAGAGGTCCTGCCGCATCCGGAGCTGATTCTTCTCGACCACGCAAAAGTGGTTTGGCAGGAAGCAACTGCCGTCCTTGGCGAGGTGTGGCGTAAAACGTTTCGGGAGGTCATCGAATGAGTCGGGGCGTCACTGCCATTCTTTATAGCCCGGGTACCAACTGCCATGAGGAGACGGCGGCAGCTATTGAATTCGCAGGAGGTAGGACTGAACTTGTTCTGCTGAGAGACTTACTGGACGGCCGCACACGCCTTCGCGACTACCAGGCAGCAGTCATTCCAGGCGGGTTCTCTTATGGCGATCACCTGGGAGCGGGCCGAATATTTGCCACCATGCTTGTGGCCTGTTTGCGCGAGCAACTGGAGGAATTCCTGGAAGCTCAAAAGCCCTTGCTGGGCATATGCAACGGTTTTCAAGTTTTGACCGAATCAGGGATTTTGCCAGGCCGCACCCCGGGCGAGCGCCGCATGGCTCTCCTCGAGAACCAGTCTGCGCATTTCGAAGACCGCAAAATCCGGCTTCTGGTCTCAGGGGAGAACTGCGCCTGGACTGAGAGTCTGGCAGGCGAGATTTTGCAGATGCCCACGGCCCACGGCGAAGGCCGTGCACTTTTTTGCGACGGGCCGGGCGCAGCCACGCGGGTGGTTTTCCGCTACACTGACGCCCAAGGCCGCCCGACTATGGAATATCCCAATAACCCCAACGGGGCGCCGGATGCGGTTGCCGGCGTGACTGACGAAACCGGCCTGGTTTTGGGGCTGATGCCTCATCCGGAGCGTGTTTCTTTGCCGGCCCATTATTCCCAAGATGGGCTTAAGATATTTACGAATTTAGTGAAATGGTTGGACAAGTAGGCACAGTATGAAGATCTTCCTTGTGGACGACGAGCCGGAAGTATGTCGAATGGTCAAGACCATGGTCGAGCCCTTAGGCGTGGAGGTGCAAACGTCCTCCGATAGTCAAGAAGCCGCATTAATTCTGGAACGCGACAAGTTCGATGGGATTATGCTGGACGTTGCCATGCCGGGTCTGGACGGCTTCCAACTAGCCCGGAGAATCCGCTCCACTCCGCTTAATCAGCGGGCTCCCATAATCATGATGACCGGCATGGATGACGTCGAAACCATGCGGCGGGCATTTGAAGCGGGAGTAACATTCTTCATTGGAAAGCCCGTCTCCCGCGAGAGGGTTTACGCGATCTTCCGCACGGCGCGTGGGGCCATGTTAGCGGAACGCCGGCGGAGTGCGCGTCTTCCTTACCGGACTGTTGTCAACTGCGCATGGGAGGACCAGCGGTTTAATTCAACGAGTATAAATATCAGTGAGGGCGGCATGGCAATCGAGAACTCGGGCGGAGCAGCAATTGGAGATTCCCTTACCCTGGAGTTCAACATGCCTGACGCAAGGCAACCCATCAAAGTCACGGGCAAGATTCGTGGCAAAGACGCTTCCGGCCGAACCTCGCTCGAGTTCATCGACCCCTCAGAAGTCAGCCGAGGAGTGATTCGAGAGTATATTTACGGCAAGATTTCGGAGTGAAAGCCGTATGTGGCAGGTGGTATGTGGGAGGTGGGGAGCCCACAGACCACATACCACCTACCATATACCGGCTCGCTCAACCTGCCATGCCTAACCAGCGGAGATAAGCCTCCAGGAGGCGCGTGCCATCGAGGGCCGCGTAAACGGCGGCGATTCCAAGGAATGTCCCGTAAGGCCAGTGGTAATCGCGAAACCCAGGCGCCGCAATGGTGATCGACAGGGCCACGATCGACCCTGCCAGTGAGCCCAGCAGGATCGTGAGCAACGTTAGGGGCGCACCCAGAAAGACGCCCACCATGAGCATCAACATCACGTCGCCGAATCCCAGATATTCCTTCTTCCGCCCACCCAAAATGTAAAACGCCTCCCCGACCGCATAGAACAATCCGCCTCCCACCAGTGCTCCCATTATGGCCCCCAGGACGGATAAAACGGTTCCCGGGAGGAAAAGATCCATTCGTTCTGCAAACCATCCTAGGGGGCGACTGTCAACCGGGATAAAGAAGCTCAACACCCCGCCGAGGCCAATGCCGAACACGGTCACGGCGTGAGGGATTCGCCGCTCCCTCAAATCGGTGAAGATGAGAACGATCAGGATCATCACCAGCGCGGAGTATTTCACGAATTCGGGGCTGAGGCCAAAGCGTTGGAACGTGGCTATGAACAAAGTTGCGGTGAGAGCTTCAACAACGGCATACTGCGGGGAGATTCGGCCATGGCAGTCCCGGCAGCGGCCTCTCAAGAGAAGATAACTCACCAGTGGGATGTTGTCGTACCACCGAATGGGATGTTTGCAGAGCGGGCAATGCGAGCGTGGAACCAGGATAGATTGTTTGCGGGGGAGGCGAACGATGCACACGTTCAAGAAGCTCCCAAAGATCAATCCGAAGATCGTGACCAGAACGTAGACCATGCTAAATCATCCCAATAACAAGCGGCAGTACAGCGCCTCCGTTCGCTCGACCATTATATCAACAGAGAATAGGCGAGCGCGCTCCCGGCCGTTCATTCCCCATTGCCGGAGGCGTGCCCGGTCGCCCATCGCGGCCACCAACGCCTCAGCCAACGCGGCAGGCGAAGCAGGCTCGATCAGCCAGCCTGTGCGGTCTTCCTCAACCACTTCTGCCAGGCCGCCCACCCGGCTGGCCACCACCGGCAGGCCGTACGACATGGCTATGAGCGCCGATGAGCCCAGCCCCTCGGACCTTGAAGGCATAATGAACAGGTCCAGTGCAGAGAAAAAGTCGGCCAGGTTTTGGATCGCACCACAAAGTTGCACTCGGTCGCCGAGTGACTCGCACCCCTCAATAATCTCCTGACTTCTTAGGGTAGGACCTTCCCCCGCCAGCAGAAGTCGTGCTTGCGGTGATCTTTCCCTCACTAGTTGGAATGCCTGAAGGGCCACTTCCTGCCCCTTTTCGGGTGTAAAAGCTCCCAAGTGCCCGATCAAAAACGCACTCTCACCAAACCCCCAGCGGGCTCGTGCTTGGGCTCGAGCCTCCACCGAGGGCAATTCCGGGGGGATCTCGATTCCGTCGGGAATCAGCTCGATCTTTGACTGCGGTATGCCGCAGTGAATCGCCCGCTCCCGAATGAGATTTGAGACTGCTATCACCGCATCACAGGTGCAGTCATACTTGAAGCGATAGGTCCAACGGTGCCTCGGGAGAAACGTCACGCGGCGACTGGCTACTCGTCGAACCGCCATTCCCATCGACGCCAGCCAAGCCACAGTTTGTCCTCGTCCATCATGAGCATGAAGAAGGTCACAGGGCGTGACGCGCAGAAGCAAGCGCAGTTGCAGAATTCCATAGGCATGGCCAAGGTCGTGGCGTGGAAGCGTATAACAAGGAAACTCCTCCGCCCGGGCACACGCTTCCAGGTCGCTCTCTTCCGGGCAAACGATGATCTGGCCGTGGCCTCGTTGTCGAATGCCCCGCGCAAGTTTCAACAACTGGCGCTGGCCGCCGCGCAGACTCAGGCCTGTGTCGATATGAGCGATCTTCAAAGGTCGTGACGAAGTCATGAAGTTGCACGGATAAGGCTTGCCTACCGTACTGGTCAGGGGGCCGCAAACCGTTCCTCTACATGCGGCCGGTGAGGCGCCCGCACCGCTCTAGCGCCCGCGGCTCACCTTCGCGTATTTCCTCCGCACGTAATGGGCCGCCATGCTCGCGATCAAAAAACCCTGGTGCCCGTCCAGGACCCCCAGGCGGAAAAAGTAAGTGTGGAGGAAAACCCATAGGGGATCAAACCAGCGTTTGAGGAAGTTAACGGTTTCGCCCTGCTCGAGCATTTCCTGCGCCGCCAGGTCTGTGTAGAGCTCGATCCTTTCGAGATGTTCCTTCAGCGTGTCGCAGGTGTAATGCAGAATTTCACCGGGCATCGTCGCCACCCGCCCCTTCACCTTGACGGACTCATGAACGTACTTCCCTTCCCACCGGGCCTTCTGCCGGTTGAAAAGGCGCACCTTGTAATCCGGATACCAGCCGGAATGAAGGATCCAGCGGCCGAGGTAGCGGGCACGCCGCGCAAAGCGGTATCCGTCCGCAGCAGGTTGGGAGCTTTTCCATTCACCAATGGCCGCTTGTGCCTGGGCATCAAGCTCCTCATCGGCATCCAGGCTCAGAATCCAGTCGTGTTGGGCATGGCCAGTCGCAAAGTTTTTTTGCGCTGCGTATCCCTGCCAGGGCTGGTTGATGACTCGCGCCCCCAAGCGCGCCGCTATGGCCGGCGTCTGGTCCGTGGAACCGGAGTCGACGAGCACGATTTCATCGGCACAGGCCAACGAATGCAAGGCCCGCTCGAGGTTGTCGGCCTCGTTGCAGGCGACAATGGTGGCCGAAATACGGGGCATGGCGAGATCGGTTGGCCGCTGGATGCTAGGGGCGGCCCTTGAGGCCGCCCTAGGCAGCCCCAGGCCTTGTCCCTACGAGCGCTTATAATTGTCATTCCGAGCGCAGCGAAGAATCTCGCTCTGATCTTTTGCTCCGCAACCAGCCCCGAGGCAGAGCAAGATTCCTCGCTGCGCTCGGAATGACATCACTACTTGGCTGTCAACACAGCGGCAAACGCGCCCTGGGAAACAAGCTGTGCGACTCGGGCAATATCTTTGTGCAATGGTCGGTCTTTGGTCAGGGGCCGAGAGACGGCGCGCAACACCGCCTTAGCATTTTCGGCCAAGCGCCCGGTCCTGAGCGGAGCCAGCAGATCAATGGCTTGGCAGGCCGCCAGCAGCTCGAGGGCGAGGATGGCCTTCAAGTTGGAGAGGAGAGGGCGCAGCTTCAGCGCTGCGGCCATGCCCATGCTCACGTAGTCCTCTTTGTTTCCGGAAGTAGGGATGGAGTCAGCCGAGGCCGGATGGGCCAGCACCTTGTTCTCGGAAGCGAGAGCTGCGGCCGTCACTTGCGCGAGCATGAATCCCGATTCAAGCCCCGCTGACTTTGTCAGGAAAGGCGGCAGGTCGGACGTCAGCGGATTCACCATGCGATCGATTCGCCTTTCGGAGATACCGCCAAGCTGCGTAAGGACCAAGGCCATGAGGTCGAGGGCGGTGGCCAGGGGTTGGCCGTGGAAGTTGCCCCCCGAGATAACATCCCCTTCGTCGGCGAAAACCAGCGGATTGTCCGTGGCGCTGTTCATTTCTCTTTCAAAGGTCTGCCGCGCATAGTCGAGTGCGTCGCGCACAGCGCCGTGAACCTGGGGCATACAGCGCAAGCTGTAGGCATCCTGAACGCGCGAGCACCCCTGGTGCGACTTATTGATCTCGCTTCTCTCCGTGAGCCGCCAGATATTCTTGGCAGTCACAGCCTGCCCAGGATGCGGACGCGCTTGATGCAGGCGCTCATCAAAGGCCCTTCGGGAGCCGCGCAAGGCATCCAGCGAGAGGGCTCCCGCCACGTCCGCCGTGTCCACCAGGATTTCCGCAGAACGTAACGCGAGCATCCCTACGGAAAGCATGGCCTGAGTGCCATTCACGAGCGAAAGACCTTCTTTAGCTTCAAGTGCCAGGGGCTGCAATCCAGTGGCCCTCAGGGCAGCCTGTGCCGCTCGGCGACGCCCCTGGTAGGTCACCTCACCCTCGCCTACCAACGCCAGCGCCACATGGGCCAAGGGAGCAAGGTCGCCACTTGCCCCCACCGAGCCCCGCGCCGGCACCACGGGGTGCACCCCGTGGTTAAGGAAGCCACAGAGCAGCTCGGCCACTCTTGGACGCACACCCGAAAGACCGATGGCCAGCGTATTGGCGCGCAACAGGAGAAGACCGCGCGTCTCGTGAGCATCCAGCGGCTCTCCCACCCCGCAGGCATGGCTGCGCACCACGTTTAATTGCAGTTCCCGCGCCTGCGCGGGCTCGATGCGTTCCGTCGAGAGGCTCCCAACACCGGTTGTAACCCCGTAAACGACCTCTCTTTCCCGCATGATCTTTTCGACAAGTTGGCGAGACTGAGTCATCGCCCGGCGCGCACGGGGCGAAATCCGGACGCGGCGGTTGTCCAACACTACTTGGTAAAAGTCGCGCCGCGTCAGATCATGTCCGGTGAGCTGCAAATCGCGCGCCATCAGTTCCTCGCAAAGGCAGAAACTAGAAATCAGAAATTGGAAACTAGAAGACAGCGCGGGCGAGTTTCCCCTTTTGGGTTTCGTGCTCTGGTCTGGTTCGGATTTTCTAGTTTCTAATTTCTGCTTTCTGATTTTCCCAAGAGCAATTGCCGGTACCTATCGGGTAAGGAGCGCGGGCGGCCATCGCGGTCCGTGATGACATGCACCGTTTCGCCTTCGGCAATGAGTTCATCTGTAAGCTTCTTGTAGACCTCGTAACCAAAGATTAATACCCGCCTGCGCACGCCTG
>Ga0187817_10000781_pt1 | contig 14344 bp, 12 predicted proteins | sample NC_wetland_sal_i_17_FD_132431 | JGI IMG/M metagenome (GOLD analysis project Ga0187817, IMG submission 132431) | Wetland sediment microbial communities from Neuse River Estuary, North Carolina, USA - SO4_2 | ecosystem: Environmental > Aquatic > Freshwater > Wetlands > Sediment | place: USA...
AGCGATGGGTGCGGAAGACGAACAGTGAAGACTACCACCGCTCGGGGCTACTTGTGGCTCGGCAGTTCGAATGCTCCAGGCGCTCCCCTCGGGATTTCGGACGATTCATAATTCGACCTCCAAGGGCGAGCACTGGCGAGCCGCACCGGATATGCTCTAATGCTGAACGGATGCGTGCTGCTGCCATCTTCGGTTTGGGAACTTCATCGGTGGATTTGAAGCCGTTTCAGGCCGGCTCTCCAACCGAGTGGGTCCAGGGACTGCCGGCCTCTTCCAGCGACGCCGACGTTATCGTAATTTTTGGCGGCGACGGCACTATTCATCGTCATCTGCCCGCGCTGGTGCGGCTTCGGCTTCCCGTGCTGATCGTCCCGGCAGGCAGTGGAAACGATTTTGCCCGTGCGCTGAGCCTGCGCTCGGTACGAGACTCCTTGCGCCTGTGGCGTGATTTCGAATCGGGAAAAATTCAGGCGCGGGCAGTCGATCTTGGGGTTATCGTGTCATCGGCTTCGCCGGAGCGCGCCCACTATTTCTGTTGCGTGGCTGGGTGCGGTCTGGACTCGGCCGCCGCCCGGCGGGCCAATCAGATGCCGCGCTGGCTGCGCGGACACGGCGGCTACGCCCTGGCGCTATTGCCCATGCTGCTCAGGCTTCCGGCTTATTCCATGCGGCTGACTCAGGTTAACGGGAAGGACCGCAGCGAAGGCGAAAGGCTGACACTGCTCGCTGCCTTCGCTAACACGCAGTTCTACGGCGACGGCATGCGCATCGCGCCGCGAGCCGATTTCGCGGATGGCGCGCTCGACATCTGCCGCATCAACAGACTAAGCCCCTTCAAGCTGTTTTGCATGTTTCCGACGGTGTACTTCGGCCGCCACCTCCTGATGCCCGAAGTCGAGTACTCGCGGGCAGAGCGAGTCCAGGTGCAGACGGAGACTCCGATCGAGATCTACGCTGACGGAGAGTATGTGTGCGAGACGCCGGCGGAGATTTCCGTGGCCGCTGGCGCACTGCACGTGATTTATTCGTCCCGCTAGAACAGAATGTATCGCACAATATGCTGTCATCCTGAGCGAAGCGAAGGACCTCTGCATCCAGCTGGCGCGGGCGAAATGCATAGGTCTTGCGCTTCGCTCAGGATGACATGGTGGATTTATGGTCTCTTAATGCATTCGTCCGTAGCGCGCATCGAGCGCCAGGTTGAGTTCGAGGACGTTCACGCGCGGCTCACCCAAGAATCCCCATTGCCGGCTCTCGGAGTGTTCCCGAACCAGGTTTGCGACTTCAGCTTCCGGAACCTTGCGTTCCGCAGCCACGCGCCGAATCTGGAACTCGGCCGCGGCTGGAGTGATATCGGGATCCAGGCCTGAACCCGATGTCGTCACCAGATCTACCGGGATGGGAGCGCCGGGGTTCTCGGCTTGCAGCTTGGCAACGTCTCCATTGACCCGGGTAATCAACTGCGCAGTGGTTGGGCCCAGGTTCGAGCCGCCTGAGGCGGTGGCGTCGTAGCCTGCGGCACCCGCCGCGGACGGCCGCGAATGGAAGTAACCCGGCTCGGAAAATGGCTGGCCGATCAGGCGAGAGCCAATTACTACACCGTCTTTCCCCTGGATCAACCCGCCGTTGGCTTGTTTGGGAAAGATCAGCTGCGCCAATCCGGTTACCAGCAGCGGATACAGAATTCCCAACAGGACCGTGGTCGCAATCGTCATGAGCAACGCTGTAATCAGATTTTTCTTCATAAGATCTTCTCTGTCAATGGATAGTGACTAGTGGTTAGTGAGCAGAGAAACCAAGCCTCGACAAACTATTCACTAAGCACTATCCGTCCTAAATCAGCTTGATACCTGTGATAAGCATGTCAATCGCCTTGATGCCGATGAATGGGACTACCAGTCCGCCAAATCCGTACACCAGCAGATTCCGCCTTAGCAGTGATTCGGCACTCATTGCCTTGTACGCAACTCCTCGCAGCGCGAGCGGAATCAAGGCGACGATGATGAGCGCGTTAAAAATAACCGCGGATAGGACCGCCGACTGCGGCGTCTGCAGCCGCATAATGTTCAGCGCATTCAGCACGGGAAACGTTCCAGCAAACATGGCCGGAATGATCGCGAAATACTTAGCCACATCGTTCGCAATCGAAAACGTGGTGAGCGCTCCGCGCGTCATCAGCAATTGCTTGCCGATCGCCACCACTTCAATGAGCTTGGTGGGATTGGAATCGAGGTCCACCATGTTTCCGGCCTCTTTCGCCGCTTGCGTGCCGGTATTCATGGCCACACCCACATCAGCCTGCGCCAGTGCAGGCGCGTCGTTGGTGCCATCTCCCGTCATGGCAACCAGTTTTCCGTCGCCCTGCTCGCGGCGAATCAAGTCCATCTTGTCTTTCGGAGTCGCCTCCGCCAGGAAATCATCCACGCCGGCTTCACGTGCGATAGCTGCTGCCGTCAGGGGATTATCGCCGGTAATCATCACGGTCTTGATCCCCATCGCACGCAGCTGGTTGAAGCGCTCGCGCATTCCGCCTTTGACAATGTCCTTCAGGTAGATCACGCCGAGTGCCCGCTGATTCTCGGCCACCACCAGCGGAGTGCCTCCCGAGCGCGCGATTTGTTCCACGCTGGCCTGAATCTCGCGCGGCAGCGAGGTGCCGAACTGCTGCAGGTATTTGGTGATGGCGTCGACCGCTCCTTTGCGAATCTCGCGGCCGTCCAGGTTCACGCCCGACATGCGGGTTTGCGCGGTGAAGGGGACGAACACTGCTTCGTGAGAAGCCAGTTCACGCCCGCGCAAAGCGTACTTCTCCTTCGCCAGTACAACGATCGAGCGGCCCTCAGGCGTTTCGTCAGCGAGCGAAGAGAGTTGCGCGGCATCGGCCATCTCGGCCTCGGTAATTCCCGGTGCAGGAATGAACGCGGCAGCCTGGCGGTTGCCGAGCGTGATCGTTCCTGTCTTATCGAGCAGCAAGGTGTTCACGTCCCCGGCCGCTTCCACAGCGCGCCCGGACATCGCCAGCACGTTGTGCTGCACCAGGCGGTCCATGCCGGCAATGCCGATGGCCGAAAGCAGGCCGCCAATCGTAGTCGGAATCAGACAGACCAGCAGAGAGACGAGCACGAATACCGTCTGCGGCGATCCCGAATAGATCGCGAAAGGCTGCAGAGTAACCACCGCCAGCAGGAAAATAATGGTCAGGCCCGCCAGCAGAATGTTGAGCGCGATCTCGTTCGGAGTCTTCTGACGCTCGGCCCCCTCGACCAAGGCGATCATTCTGTCGAGGAAGGTTTCCCCCGGATTTGAGGTGATGCGGACTTTGATCACATCGGAAAGCACGCGCGTGCCGCCGGTCACCGCCGACCGGTCGCCTCCGGCTTCGCGAATGACGGGCGCGGACTCGCCCGTAATCGCGGACTCGTCCACCGAGGCCACACCTTCGATGACTTCGCCATCGCCCGGGACCAGCTCGCCCGCAGCTACCATCACGACATCGTCCGAGCGCAGTTTGGAACTCGGAATCGTTTCTGTCGTCCCATTCGCCAGCAAGCGCTTGGCTTCGGTTTCAGATCGGGCTTTGCGCAGCGTGTCCGCCTGCGCTTTGCCGCGACCCTCGGCCATGGCTTCCGCGAAATTCGCGAACAACACCGTGAACCACAGCCAAAGTGTGATCTGCAGGTTGAAGGCGAAGCTCTGTTTCCCGCGGAACAACAGGATGGTCGTGACCACGGCGCCAACCTCGACCACAAACATGACCGGATTCTTCATCATGGTGCGGGGATCGAGTTTGACGATGGCATCGCCCAGCGCCCGCCGGATGATTCTTGCGTCCCACAAACTCTTGCTTTTCTTTTCTGACATATCTTGTTTCGGAAAGTTCGCCTCAGAAAGTTTTCCCTGCCATCATCAGCAGGTGTTCAAGTATGGGGCCCAAGCTAAGGGCCGGGAAAAATGTCAGCGCTCCCACAATCACGATCACCGACACCAGCAGAACGGTAAACAGGGGCGTAGTCACCGGGAACGTACCCGCCGAAGCGGGCACGGTTTTCTTTTTCGCCAGGTTGCCGGCAATTGCGAGCATGGGAATGATCATGAAGAAGCGTCCCACGAGCATCGTCATCGCGCCCGCGGTGTTGTACCAAAGCGTGTTGCCGTTTATGCCGGCGAACGCGGAGCCATTGTTCCCTGCCGACGACGTAAACAAGTAGAGGATTTGGGTCAGGCCGTGTGGACCGGCGTTGCTGATGCTCGATGTGCCGAATCCCTCGACCGACGAAATGCCCGTGAACACGAGAATGATCAGCGGGAACACCAGCGTGACGAGCATCGCCATCTTCACGTCGTAGGCCTCGATCTTCTTGCCGAGATACTCGGGCGTGCGCCCGACCATGAGCCCGGCAATGAAGACCGACAGCACGACGTAGATCAGGATGCCGTAGAGGCCGGCGCCCACTCCGCCAAACACGGTCTCGCTGAGCATGATGTTGACCAGCGGAATCATGCCGCCCAGCGGCGTATAGGAATCATGGACGCCGTTGATCGCGCCGCAACTCGCGTCAGTGGTAATGGTGGCGAACAGGGCGGAATTGGCGATGCCGAAGCGCACTTCCTTGCCTTCCATGTTGCCGCCCGGCTGCATCGCGGTCACGCGCTGGTCGACGCCGTGCAGCAGAGGATTTCCTCGGGACTCGGCCCAGTAAGCCGTCGTAACGCCGCACAAGAACAGAATCGCCATCGCCGCCCACACCGCCCAGCCGTGACGCGGCGACCCCGTCATTCGGCCCAGCGTGTAAGTAAGGCCTGCGGGGATCGCGAAGATGGAAAGCATCTGCAACAAGTTGCTAAGAGGTGTGGGGTTCTCAAAAGGATGGGAGCTGTTGGCGTTGAAAAATCCGCCGCCGTTTGTACCCAGCATCTTGATCGCCTCTTGAGAAGCGACCGGACCTTGGGCGATGGTCTGATCGGTCACAGTGTCCATCACCGCTTTGCCATCCGGCCCCACCATCGGCTTGCCGTCCGCTCCCGTCTTCTGCACCTGTTGCGGCTCGATCAATTTTGCGGTGTCATACGGCTTGAGGTTCTGCACGACTCCCTGCGAAACTAGGAGCAGGGCATAGACGACGCAAGCGGGCAGCAACACCCACAGGGTAGAGCGGGTCATGTCGACCCAGAAGTTGCCGATGGTTTCCTTCTCGGTGCGCGCGATGCCGCGAACGAATGCGATGGCCAGCGCGATCCCGACGGCTGCCGACGCGAAGTTGTGGTAGGCCAGCCCAGCCATTTGCGTGAGATAGCTCATGGTGGATTCGCCGGAATAGTTCTGCCAATTAGTGTTAGTGGTGAACGATGCGGCGGTGTTGAAGGCTAGCGCTTGAGCCACTGCCCCGAACTTCTGAGGATTCCACGGCAGGAATCGCTGAACCCGCTCGATCAGGTAGAGCAGGAGCATGGAGACGCCGCTGAACAGCAGCATGGTGACGGCGTATTCGGTCCAGCGCATCTCGTGGTTTTCGTCGACGCCGGTCACGCGATAGAGCAACCGCTCGATCGGGCGGACCACGGGGTCGAGAAAAGTACGCTCCCGGTTGAAGACTCTCGTCATGAAAACGCCGAGCGGTTTGGTGATCGCCAGAATCAGGGCCAGAAATACGCCGATCTGTATCCAGCCATTAGTTGTCATTTCAGAATTTCTCCGGCCGCAGCAACGCGTATAGCAGGTAGACCATCAACCCTGCACTTACAATCAGCATGACGATCGATTCAGCATTCATATATTGATTTGCCTCAGGCGATTTGTCCTCAACGAATTCGATCGCAGAATTGCACGTAACCCAGCGATAGTAGGAAGAACGCTATCGCGACCACAACAAAGATCAGATCTTGCATACAATCTCCTTCAAAATGCAAATGCACTTTCGTCGCGATCAGAATTTAACCAGGATGTCGATGTCGATCAACGACTCGTCTCGTCGCAGATCGGGAAACCAAATGGCGCTGGTGCTGCCAGCGGGGCCGCCGCAGGCCAGTTCCGCGGCGGGCAGGTTGGCTCCGTTTGGCGCCCATGGAAGCCCAGACGTATTCCCGTTCATGCAAGCATAGTACTGGGGAAATCCGTTGTTGGTATAAGGCACTCCGGTCGGACCCGGCGGGGTAATTCCGCCGCGGCCAGTCCAATACGGGACGTTCGCGTGGCGATAATCATACTCCCACCGAAACGTGAGCCACTGCCTGGGCATGTAATCGTACGTAATCGACATATCCCAGGCCTTGAAAGGATCCCCCGGATTCCCGGTAAAGTAGGGCGCGCTGATCGCCGCCGAGGGGGCAGTCTCGCCATTGATGGGCGGAAGCAGGACCAGATAACGTCCCGGATTGTTGATCATGCCACCACCGATGGTCAATCCGTACGTATCCTTTTTGAACCACGCGCGGTTGTAAAGCATGAAACCGATAAAGCTCTGCTTGGGACCACCTGACTTATCACCGTAGCAGCTCACGCCGCCTCCGAATTCGCAACCCAAATCGCCGGTGAAGGAAAACGCCATTTTGTCGAGGGTCTGTCCCGGCTTGTCGAAATACTTGATCTCGATACTGTCGTCGGTGTGGATGCGGCCGCGCTTGGGTATGTACAAGTCGTCGCGGCCGAGGCCGTAATTGTTGGAGATGATATTCATCCAGGGATAGGGAGTCCACTTGACCTGTCCGCCCAGCCCCTTCCTCGAATTGGCAGAGGCGTACGATTGCCAGCCATTGATGAGCCACGGCTCGATCTTCAAGTGGGGCGTGGGGAAAATCTGTACCCGAAGGCCCTCGAAAAACCATGGCGTGTTCGAGGAAACGTAGGAAGGCTGATAGGCCCAATTGTCAGCGTTGTAGTAGCTGAACAGGCCAATGTAAGACAAGAAGATGCCGGCGTCGATATTGATCCCATTCAACGCATTGATGTGATAACCTCCGTAGGCTTCTGCCAGGTAGCGGTGCGCCTCGTTGATATTCCATTGTCCCTTGGCGTAACTGGGGTCATTGCGCACCGTTGTCGTGGAGTACATGCCAAATTGGGTCATGAACCGGGCGCGGACGTTGTCGTAGTGGAAGTCGCCGCCGAGGCCGAGCTGCTCCAACTGGATTTCGTTGGAGCGAAAAATCTCGCTCGACCCGCCGATCGAGTTGTCGACTGGCTTGTTGAAATCGTAGTTGTAGGTGATATCGGCCCGGATTTCCGGGGTGAAGAATTTTGAGTCAAACGCAACGTCCTTGTTGCGTGGGTTGCCGTTGAGCCATGTCCAGTCCCAATCCGAAAAAGGTTCGATCTTTTCCTTTCTTGTGGACGCGTTGGCTGGCGGCACGGCCTCGGCACCGGTCTGGGGTTGAGAGAGAGAGGGCTGCGGAAATGAGGCAGAAGCCAAGCGGTCCACCGGAACATTCGGGCCTTTGGATGCTGCTTCACTCCCATCCGCAGCGGATGGCGTCCCTTGCTCATTCCGCTTTTGCAGTTGGACTTCGAGCTGGGCGATGCGCTTCTTCATCGCATCAAGCTCTTGTACGATCTCTTGCTGTGTCAGCTGACCCGCCGCGCTCGCCGGTGTGTCAGGCGATCCCGAAGCACCGGCCGGTATGTCTTTGCCTATTGGCTGACCATTTTGCTGACCTTGGAGCGGTAGCGATAATACCGCTGTGATTACCGCGATGAGGGCCACCCACTTACAATTTACGACCGCGCGCTGGCGCACACAGTTCTTTACATTCATAATTACTCGCTCTCCACGTTGTTGAGCTGAATTGGGCTTTGCGAAACGAACTCTCACCCGTTGCGGCGAAAACTCTTCCCTTCTTTCAGAAGAGCGGCAAGAAACCAGAGCATGAAAACCACGGCGCCTGCGCACAATCCGAGGACCAGTTTCACTTTGACTGTCCGGGCATAATCGTCAGGAAGACGCCGCAAGCATTATTGGACGACCGCGAGCGTAAGGTTTGGCTAAGCGCGGCGTAAAGATTTCGTAAAGGAACGATGGTTTCTAGAAAGACGTTCGCATCTACCCCGCCGGTTCGAAGCGGTAACCTACCCACGGCTCGGTGACGATGTAACGCGGCGAGGATGCTTCCGGCTCCAGCTTCTTGCGGAGCTGGCCGACAAACACACGCAGGTATTCCACCTGTTCGGTGCTCTGTCCGCCCCAGATGGCTCCGAGCAGGGTCCGGTGCGTCGTCACTTTGCCGGGATGGCGCGCCAGATAGGTCAGAAGATCGAATTCCTTGGGAGTAAGGTGGACCGCGTGGTGACGGACCGTGACTTTGTGGGCCGCCAGATCGATACGAAAATCCCCAATCTCAATCAGTGCCTCTTGTTCGATTTCGGCCGAGGGAACGCGGCGAAGATTGGCGCGGACTCGGGCCAGGAGTTCTTCCATACCGAACGGCTTGGTTACGTAATCGTCCGCGCCAGCATCAAGCGCCTTGACCTTGGTTCGCTCCTCACCCCGCACCGAGAGCACGATGATCGGAATTTTCGTCTTCGTCCGCAGCCGCCGGCACAACTCCAGGCCGTCCATGTTGGGCATCGCCAGGTCGGTGATGACCAGGTCGGGCGACCAGTCTTTCATGATCTCCAGTGCAGTCTCGCCGTCGTTGGCGACGCGAATGTCATATCCGTGGCTGGAAAGAGAAGTCCGCAGCACCCGCGTGATCTGGGGTTCGTCGTCCACGACCAGAATGTGTTTATGCTCCAACGTTTAAGCTCCAAGATGCCTAATCAGCCAGGCTCCTGTGTCACGATGTGCACGTCCACCGCCGGGGCGTCGCGCAAGAACTGATGAATCGCCGAAAGATAGAAATATCGCTTCCAGCCGCGGGTCGCGGAGCGTCCAAAGACAACTTGTGTGATGTGGTTCTGGTTGACAAATTCCGCGACCGCCTGGGCCACGCTCTTTCCCTTCAGCCGCACCACCGATGCCCCAACGTTTTCCGCGAAGCGCAAGTTCGCGGTCAAGGTACGCTGATTCGCTTCGCTCGAGTCCTGCCCCAGATCGGTATAGACCACAAAGAGGTCGGCATTCATGGCCTGGGCCATGCGTGCGCCGCGAGCAATCAGATACTGCGCCGCCGGGTTCGAGCTGACGCATACCGCGATGCGTTCGCGGATGGTAACCGCTCCTCGAGCTTTTTCTTCCTCTACGCGGTGTTGTTCCAGGCTCAGATCGACCTGTTGCGCCACCTGACGTAATGCGAGCTCGCGCAAAGCGATCAGGTTGGTCTCGCGGAAAAAGTTTTCCAGCGCCCGCCCCACGCGTTCCTGCGGATAAACGTCGCCGCGCCGCATACGGTTCTGCAGCGCCTCCGGAGTCAGGTCGATCATCACGACTTCGTTGACTCTTTGCAGTACCCAGTCGGGAACCGTTTCCCGCACCTGGATCCCGGTGACTCCCTGCACCGTTGGGGTCACGCTTTCCAGGTGCTGGATGTTCATGGTGGAGAGGACGTCGATTCCCGCATCCAGCAGTTCCAGCACATCCTCGTAACGTTTGCGATGTTTGCTGCCCTCGATATTGGTGTGTGCCAGTTCGTCCACCAGCACGACGCAGGGCTTGCGCGCGAGAATGGCGTCCACGTCCATCTCTTCGAAGACCGCACCCTTGTACTCGATGGACTTGCGCGGTACCACTTCCAGATTGTTGACCAGGTCCGCCACCGTTTTCCGACCGTGGGTTTCCACCACTCCGATCACCACATCTTCGCCGCGGGTGTGGCGGCGGATGGCCTCGGTCAGCATCGTGTAGGTCTTACCCACGCCGGGAGCGTACCCGAGAAAGAGCTTGAATACGCCACCCTTCTTTGCTGGCGCACATTCCTCCAGCCACTGCTCGGGGGTTTTGGGCATCGCGCTTATTGTCTCAGAAAAAAAGTTTCAAAGTTTCAAGGTTTCAGAGTTTGAAGGTCAAGCCGCCTGCGGGCGTTTGCCCTGCCCCGTCCTGAAACTTTGAAACTTTGAGACCTCGCTTTGTCATACAATCGCCTCGTGAACGCGGCGGCCAGATCCGTATCGGGATACCTGATCGCGGCGCTGTCGGTGGCTGCGATTACCCTCTGCGGCTACCGCTGGCTCCATCTGAATCCGACCACGATCGCGCTCGCCTTCCTGCTCGGCGTTCTCGGGATCTCCACATTCTGGGGCTTGCGGCAAGCCGTTTTCATGTCGGTTATCGCCGCCCTGGCGTTTAACTACTTCTTCCTGCCTCCGATCGGCACCTTTACCATCGCCGACCCGCAGAACTGGGTTGCACTCTTCGCCTTTCTGGTCACCGCGGTCATGGCCAGTGAACTGTCCGAGCGTGCGCGGCGCGGGACCAGCTCTGCGGTCGAGCGCCAGCAGGAACTGGAGCGCCTGTACGCCTTCAGCCAGTTGCTACTAACGAGCGACAACCCGGCTGAATTGTTGAACCTGATTCCCCGCTACATCGTTGAATCGTTCAGCATCCGGTCAGCTGCGATTTCATTGTCGAGTCGCTCCGATGTTTATCGCTCTGGGCCCACCATCGACGGATTGGTATCGCACGATCTCCAACTGATCTGCTTGCGCGGCGAACCGCGATTCGATGCTGGCCATCAACTGGCCTTCATGCCGCTGCGCATGGGCATGCGCGTGGTGGGCGCCATGGGCGTCTCGGGTTCGGAGCTTTCGCGGCAAACCCTGGAGGCCATCGGCAGCCTGGTGGCCATCTCGGTCGAGCGCGCGGGCGCTGTCGAAAAACTCAGCCGCGCCGAAGCCGCCCGCGAAAGCGAGCAGTTGCGCTCCGTCCTGCTCGATTCGGTTACGCATGAGTTTCGCACTCCGCTCACGGCCATCAAAGCGTCAGTTACGTCGTTGCTCGGCAGCCCGAATCATTCGCCGGAGGAGAAACAGGAACTGCTGACCATCATCAACGAGGAAAGCGACCGGCTGAACCGGCTGATCGGGGAAGCGGCCGAGATGGCCCAGTTGGATGCGAACAAAGTGGAATTTCGCTTTGAGTCGGCGCCCATCAGGCGTGCGGTTGAGGAAGCGCTGGACGAACTGAAGCAACTCCTGGTCCAGCATCCCGTGGACGTCAGAATTCCCGCCGACCTTCCCAACGCGCGCATGGACTCCGCTCACATCAAGGAAGTTCTGGTGCACCTGCTCGAGAACGCCGCCAAATATTCACCCGCCGACGCGCCGATCCGCATCACGGCGGAAGCGAAGGACCAGACAATTACTGTCAACATTGCCGATCGGGGGCCCGGCATCGACGATTTCGAGCAGTCGTTGGTGTTCGAGAAGTTTTATCGCGGACGAAATCAGCGGGTGCAAGTCCACGGAACGGGCATGGGACTGGCGATCTGCAAAGCCATCGTAGAGGTCCACGGCGGGCGGCTGGGAGTTACCAGCCAGTTGGGGCATGGGTCGGTTTTTTACTTTAGCTTGCCGGTGGGGTGAGGGGCTACAGAGATGTTGTAAACAATCACCGCTGCAATGGCATGGATTTCGATTTAGAGATAACTTATGTCAGCCCTGCTCGCGCCTGATGCATACACAATCACAGCGGTCGTAGGAGTTTGTACATACTATGTCTTAGCTTGGGCAGTAATAGCGCGCGGCCCTAAACGGGGCACGATCATTCCGCTCTACGACGCTCCAGAGCACCTCTCGCCTGCGAGGCTTCGTTACGCCTGGAAAAGAACCTTCGATGACCGGACATTCTGGGCTGCGGTGCTCAGCATCGTCTCCAAAGGATTCGCGACCATGCAATCGGAAGAGGGCGTGGCAGTGCTTCGCCTCACTCCAGCCGAGAATCTGAAAGTCCTCCTGCCCCAAGAGGAAAGGTTGCTAGTAGATGAAATGCAGTCTCATCGTACGCCTAAGGGCATACGGATCAGCATGCTCGACGGACGCACTTCGGTAATGGTGACTCAAATGGCGGACCTGTTGCGGCGAGATGAATTGGGAGTTTGGTTTCAGGAGAACCGTATTTGCGTGATCGCAGGCGCGGTGCTGTCGGCGCTTGCGGTTTTGGTTGCCGCCAGACCCCGTTGGACGGACGAGTGGTTTGCCTTGGGAATATCTTTGGCGGTAATGGCGCCAGCCGCATTTTACCTTCCTTTTCTATTACTGAGAATTCGCGACCTATATCGAACCGCCCACGAGAAGCTCGATGCCGAGGTTGCGGGCAGGGCAGCCATGGTGTTCGCTTGGGTTATACCGTGCATCGCGGGAATCATTTTGGGCTGTGTCGAACTTGGTGTCACGTTCGGCAGGCCCGTTCTTGCGGTGACAGCGATGATGACCGCATTGGATGTAGGTTTCTTGCATTTCATGAGGACTCCCACCGTAAGAGGCCGGCTACTGCTCGATGAAATTGAGGGTTTCCGTCTTTTCTTGAAAGAAGTGGATCGATTGCCGATGAGTCAGTCCGAGGGTCCGGACAAACACCCCGGGCTCTACGAGAAGTACCTTCCTTACGCTGTCGCGCTGGAGGTGGAACAAGGCTGGAGCGATCGTTTCGTTGCGATGGCTTCGACGTTCCACCAGGGTGAGGCCGCGCCGAAGGCGGAGTCGTTCTATCTCGGAATGTGGGACGGCAAACCAGTCGAGATCGTCTATCGGCCGGAGCCGGCGCGACATCTCTAGTGGTGGGCCCGCCTGGATTCGAACCAGGAACCAACAGATTGTCCATCAACCTTTGAAAACTATTGATTTCAGCGGCTTCCCGACGCTGAGTTTGGTCACAAGTGGGCAGATTTGGTCACAGTTGTTACCTCAGTTGTTACCCAAGCCGTTCACCTGCGGCGCACGCCGAAGTCGAAAAGATAGCGTCGTGTTAACAGCGGCAAGATCGTCAGTGTCGGCAGGTTTTGCGTCACACCGGCGTCACAATCGGCGGACGCTTATCGCGGCCGGCGAAGTGCGACAGGGATGAGAACGCCAAAACGGGGGGAAGCCCGCAAGTCAGAAAAAACTGGGAAACAACAGCTTGGCCTGAGCGCCATTTCCAATAACCCCGACAACAGTCAGCGAAGTGAATTCCGATGGACGCTTAAGTTCTAACGTAGCGGGATGCCATACCAGTGCAGCAGTTCTGTGACTTCAATCTCGTACACATGCGAAAGTGTATAAAGCCGGTGAATGCCGGGTACGATACTCTGCACTTCGAAGTCGTGCAGGCGACTGGGCGGCAGAATGAACTTTCGATTCCGAAGCTTGCGTGCCAACGTCACACTTTCCCTATGAACATCCCGGAGAGTTAGCCCAATAGTCAACCGGGCAGCTCGCAAGAGATCACCCGGACTGGATCGGCGCTTTGGTACCGCAGACATTCTCGGCATGGGGAAAGGATACACAGTGGAACGGGCAGCGATAACCACAGGTTCCCCTGAAGAGAGATAGACGGGCAACGGAGACTCTCCGACCCGAAATCGACGCTGAACGACGCTGACGGGGTTTTACCGAATGGGGGTACCCAAACCCCTAGGAAACCTCCGCGCACCCCGCTAAACCCCCGCGAAACGACGCTGCAACGGGCTTTTTGACTGGATGTCGGTGTCGTTTTCCATCCGGAGGGGATGACAGGAAAATATCCGGTGCGATGGCTTGAGCCGTGAGTACCTGCGGTGTTCAATGAAATCAAAGAAATGCTGAAGCAGAAGGATGGAATGACGTTCAAGTCCCTGACGCCAACAGACGGCAGTTTGGACTGGCTGACCGGCGATCACTACTCTAAGTTGCAAACGGTCAGTCTGGGCATGAAACCTGCGGTTCGGAGCCGTTGAGAATGGAGATTGCGGCAGTAGATCTTTCTCTTTCCCCCGGCTTGACTATGTGTCTGTGTGCGCATACGCTTATATGCAGGAGGTGAAATCCCGTGAACCAAAGAATGAAAGTCCCTGTTTCAGAACGCGCACTATACGCGAGGATCAACCGCGCGCTTGCAGCGGGCCGATTGCTCGGTGATAACGACTTGCGCCTGAAGAAAACCAAAGGTGTAAAGGCCCGGCAAGACCTAGGCGATTACTACGTGCTGAACACGCGAAGGAACTATGTGATGCACAACTACAAGGATGTCGATCTTGAAGAGCTGGGGCGAGAAGTCGGTGCCGTTGGTGACTGGGAGGAATTGAACCGATGATTTTGCTTCAGAAAGTTTTCCGGGGGCCTGACGGAGATGAATGGAATTTCTAAAATGGAGGAAGTCGTGAGCGACAAGAAACGGGTCGGGGCTTACGTTCGGGTTTCAACGGACGGTCAAGACACCGAGATGCAGGAATCGGAGTTGAAGGAATATTGTGCACGCCGTGGTTGGACACCAATCGTCTATCGGGATCACGGGTACAGTGG
>Ga0187817_10000782_pt1 | contig 14341 bp, 13 predicted proteins | sample NC_wetland_sal_i_17_FD_132431 | JGI IMG/M metagenome (GOLD analysis project Ga0187817, IMG submission 132431) | Wetland sediment microbial communities from Neuse River Estuary, North Carolina, USA - SO4_2 | ecosystem: Environmental > Aquatic > Freshwater > Wetlands > Sediment | place: USA...
AAGCGCTCGTAGTGACCAAGATCAAGATCGGTTTCCGCCCCATCGTCAGTCACGAATACTTCGCCATGCTGAAACGGCGACATCGTTCCCGGATCGACGTTCAAATACGGATCGAACTTCATCAGGTTGACTTTGAGGCCGCGGCTTTCCAGCAGGCAGCCAATGGAGGCCGCCGCCAATCCCTTGCCCAATGAAGACACCACACCGCCGGTTACAAAAATGTACTTGGCCGACATCGCTTCCTCGCTCTGATTTTGTCTGGGAAATTGTGCAGGCTGGGGTGCACGATCAATTATGGCAGAACTTTTCCCGGAAGGGAATGTGGAAAATCAGCCGTCAGCTATCAGCATTCAGCCGTCGGTTCGAACCTTTGTCGAATCCGTGCCTCCGTGGTGAGCCGTGATCCGCCGACCAGTCGCATCTAACCTTTCGGAAGCACCAGAAAAGACCGATAATGTTCCGCGGCATGAAATCATTCTTCAGTAGAACGGAGCTTCTCGCAGCAGCAATCCTGGCAGTGGTTGTCCTTTGCCCGTCGCGGGTGTCCGCCCAGCCTCAGGCCCGCCGCCTTATCCTGAAAGACGGCTCTTACCAGTCGGTCACCAAGTATGAGATTCACGGCGAGCGCGTCCGCTATTTCAGCGCCGAACGGGGCGAATGGGAGGAAGTCCCGCAGTCGCTCGTCGACTGGGATGCCACCGATAAGTTCGAGCAAGGCCGCCAGCTGGGCAAGCTCGCTCCCGAAGCCGTCGAGCTCGACAAGGAACTCGAGGCCGAGCGCAAAGCCGAACTAGCCCGTTCCCCGCAAGTCGCTCCCGGTCTCCGCCTGCCCGACGAGGGCGGCATCTTCCTCCTCGACACCTACCAGAGTCAGCCGCAGTTGGCTGAACTGCAGCAATCGGGCACCGAGCTGGATAAGAACACCAAGACGAATATTCTGCGGTCGGCCATCAATCCGCTGGCCGGAGCCAGGCAAACCATTGAACTCCCGGGAAGCCATGCCAAGGTTCAGTCGCACACTGCCGTGCCATCGCTCTACATCAATATCGACACGAACGAGGGTGCGCCCGCGACCCTGCAGGCCCCCGGCGAGCCTCCGCCGCTCGCGCCCACCGAACGCTTCAAGATCATTCGCATCGAGGTCAAAGGCGGCAAACGGGTTGCCGGCGCCGTCAAAGTCGCGGTTTCCGGAAAGATGAAGACCGACGAACGCTATGTCGCGGCCACGGTCACCACCATGACCGGAGGCTGGGTGAAACTCGCACCCACCGAACCCCTCCCAGCCGGCGAATACGCCGTCGCCGAGATGCTGGGCAAAGAAGGAATGAACCTCTATGTGTGGGACTTCGGCGTCAACCCTTCCGCACCCGCCAACGCCTCCACCTGGAAACCGGACCCGAAAGAAGCACACCCGAAAACAAACCAGCCTGAGGATTTGCAAAAGCCAGACAAACAGTAAAGGACGCCGGCTTCCAACCTTCAAAAAGGACGGCGTGTTTCCGAGTCCCCGGTAGTGGGTCAGTTAAGGTTATGGCTCGAGCAGCCCGCGCGACGCGATGCCGATATTGTCGCGGGTTGTGTTTTTCACCATATACATCATCTCGTCCGCTTGGCGAATGATGTCGTGCGGCGTCCGCGCATCGTGCGGAAAAGTCGCCAGTCCCATGCTCGCCCGAAGGTTCAGGCTCAAGCCCAGTTCGGTGCAGAAGGTTCCCGCGCGTATGGAATCCTGCAAGCGTTTCGCCACCACTACCGCCTGATCCTTGATAGTTTGCGGCAGCAGAACGACAAACTCGTCTCCACCATAGCGGAAGGCAAAATCAATCAACCGCAGCTGCGCTTTGATCAGGTAGCCGATTTCGGCTAGCAGCCGGCTTCCCACTAGATGTCCATGGGTGTCGTTGACCGCCTTGAAGTGGTCGAGGTCGATAAAAATCACGCTGAACTCGTAACCAAAACGCGCCGAGCGGTAGACCTCGGTTTCCAGCGTTTTGTGCAGATGCCGTGCATTGAACAGGCCCGTGCAATCGTCGGTGATGGTCAGTTCCTGGATCTTCTCCACCGCCCGAGCATTCTCGACGGCGATCGCGGCGTAATCGCACAAGGCGTGCAGGAAGAACATCTCCTGTTCGCTGAGGCCCACGTCGGCGTTGATCAGTTGAATCACGCCCAGCACGCGGTGTCTCGAGCGTAAGGGAACGCAGATGACCGAGCGCGTCTGCAACCGCGTCATCTCGTCCAGACGGGAGGAAAAGCGCGGATCATGCTGCACGTCGGGCACGATCAACGCCTGTCCGTGCTTCGCCACCCAGCCGGCAATTCCCTCCCCCATCTTCAAGCGTGCTTTCGCCAGAACTTCAGCCGCCGCCCCCACCGCGATCGCGAAATAGAGCTCATCTTTTTCCTCATCCACCATCAGCAGTGACCAGGTATCCGGGCGGAAGTATTCCGCCATTTTTTCCATGATGGTCTGCAGAATCGAATCGAGGTTAAGCGACGATGTCAGCGCCTTGGCGACATCGTGGAAGATGGTCAGCTCTTGCGACAGGCGAATGTGGGATGTGCCCGCTGCCTCCGGCATGCACTCCTCGTAAAGTAGTTGGATACAAAATTATAGGTTTGGTTGCACCGCTCGGGCAACGTACGTCGGTAACCAGTACCTGACACGCCAACCCACGACGGGATCAGGACCTGGGATCGATTTCCAAATTACCAAATTAGAAATTACCCAATTACCAATTCTCTATGATGTTGTTTCTCGACAGAGTAAAATTCCCTTCGCCAGCCATCGAAAAGCGGGAGCCTGGTTTGCCTTCCTTTGGCGAAAAACTGAAAATGGAGCGCGAAAAGCGCAAGATCACCCTGGAGCAGATTTCTGTCTCCACCAAGATCGGAACCCGTATGCTGCAAGCGCTGGAAGAGGATAACTTCAGCCAGCTGCCGGGTGGCATTTTCAACAAAGGCTTCGTCCGCGCCTACTCTCGTTTCGTTGGCCTCGACGAAGATCAAACCGTTGCCGAATACCTGCAAGCGTCTGGTGACCGCCCTCCCGTTCTGACAGAACCCGGATCGCAGGAAGACGAAACCAGCGAGAATGAAGAAGACGTAAGCCGCCAGACCAGCAGCGACGCTCCCGCGCGCCAACTCCCCTGGGGCTGGTTCGCCGCGCTTCTCCTCGTCGTCGCGCTTGCACTTTCCTTCTGGAGCCACAGCCGCCGGGAGCGCCTGGAACCGTCCGTTCTGCCAACTCCAATCACTACTACGACGGTATCGCCACCGGCGCGGTCATCAGGCGGACCGTCCGGCCGACCGAACGCCGCCAGTTCGCCCACCTTGGGTTTAACGAAAAATAGTCCCACGGCGGCGGGCTCGCCGACTGGAGGTTCTGCGAGGCCCGTTGCTCCCAAAACATCTCCGGAGTTGGCGTCGGCCGTTCCCGCCGCAACCCCGGGCGAGTTTACAGTCCTCATCCAGGCCCGCGAAGATTCCTGGATCTCGATTACCGCCGATGGCAACACTGTGTCCTCCGAGCTTCTGCTCGCCGGCAGCGAACGCGCCGCGCGAGGCCGGAAGGAAATCATCATCAAGGCCGGAAACGCCGGCGGCGTCGACTTTCGCCTCAACGGCAACAGACTGAATACGGGCGGAGAGTCCGGAGAGGTCCGCACCTTTACTTTTGGCCCTGGCGGAATCCTGCCGAATGCCCCCGCGCCACCCTCGACGCCCTAGATTTGTCTCTTTCTTTTCTTCCGTTTACCAGCCCCTCCCACCACTCAATCCCCGCTGGCTTCCACTTAATGTCATATCCCTCCGGCTTGCCCTATTCCGTTGCGTTTCGGAGGCGATCTCTGGTACCGTTTCTAGGAAGCTTTAAGGTAACCCCGATCAAGAGCCCTTCGCTCCATAAGCCCCCCTTATCGGAAGTAAAGGCTCGCAAGTAAAGGCTCGAAGCCACCTTGAGGAGATGCCAGATTGCCTGAAACCAATCGTTTTCTTTTTACCTCGGAATCTGTAACCGAGGGACATCCGGACAAAATCGCCGACCAGATTTCCGATGCCATTCTCGACGCCTGCCTGCGTGATGATCCGAACAGCCGCGTCGCCTGTGAAACCCTGACCTGCACCGGCCTGGTCGTGATTGCCGGCGAGATCACCACCAAAGCCTATGTCGACTTCCAGAACGTGGTGCGCGGTGTGGTGCAATCGATCGGATATGACAACGCCGTGTACGGATTCGACTCGAACACCTGCGCCGTAATTTCCAGCATCAACAAGCAGTCCGGCGATATCGCCATGGGCGTGGACACCGGCGGCGCTGGCGACCAGGGCATGATGTTCGGCTATGCCTGCAACGAGACCCCCGAACTGATGCCCCTTCCGATTTCACTCGCCCACAAGCTCACGCAAAAGCTTTCCGAAGTCCGCAAGAATGGTACCTGCCCCTATCTTCGGCCCGATGGAAAATCCCAGGTCACAGTCGAATACGACGCGCAGCGTAAAGTGAAGCGCGTGGATGCGGTGGTTATTTCCACTCAGCATTCCGAAACTGTCGGTAACGACGAACTGCGCTCCGACATTCTGAAGCATGTGATCCAGGCCGTAATTCCCGCTCACCTGCTCGACGAAGACACGAAGTACCACATCAATCCCACCGGACGCTTCGTTATCGGCGGCCCCATGGGCGACTCCGGTCTCACCGGACGCAAGATTATTGTGGACACCTACGGTGGCATGGGGCGTCACGGCGGCGGCGCCTTCAGCGGCAAAGATCCGACCAAGGTGGACCGTTCGGCGGCATACATGGCGCGCTACATCGCCAAAAATATTGTCGCCGCAGGCCTAGCCGAGCGCTGCGAAGTGCAGCTCGCCTACGCCATCGGGGTTGCCGATCCGGTCAGCGTCCTGGTGGATACTTTCGGAACCGAGAAGATTGATGCCAATCTGATTCCGGGCCTGGTGCGCGCGAACTTCAAGCTCAAGCCGCGCGAGATCATCGACACGCTCAACCTGCGCCGTCCGATTTACCGTAAGACCGCGTCCTACGGACACTTCGGACGCACCGATCCCGATTTTACCTGGGAAGCTACCGACAAGGCTGCCAAACTGGCCGCCGACGCCGGCTTGAAGCTGGAACCGGCGGGAGCGAGGAAATAGGTCAGAGGTTCGAGGTCAGAGGTCAGAGGTAAAACCCGAAAAACCGAACCAAGCGGCAAACGAACCAAAGCAAACTGAGAACAAACTAGGCAGTGAGTGAGGAGGTTTACCTCTGCAATCTGACCTCTCACCTCTGACCTCATATCCGGGGAGAGAAATGGCTTCGACATCAATCAGCAGTGACGTTAAAGGATTTGAACTGGCCGATCTAGGCAAGAAACGCGTCGAGTGGGCAAACCAGTCGATGAAAGTGCTGCAGATCATCCGCAAGGAGTTCATCAAGAACCAGCCGCTCAAGGGCGTCCGCGTTTCGGCCTGCCTGCACGTGACGGCTGAGACCGCAAATCTAATGATCGCGCTGCGCGACGGCGGCGCCGACGTGGCGTTGTGCGCGTCGAACCCGCTGTCCACGCAGGATGACGTAGCCGCCAGCCTGGTGCGCGACTTCAGCATTCCCGTGTTCGCCATCAAGGGCGAAGACAACGACTCCTACTACTCGCACATCATGGCGGCGGTCGATCACAAACCGCAGATCACCATGGATGACGGCGCCGACCTGGTCTCCGTTCTGCATACCAAGCGCACCGCCGAACTCGAAAATGTAATCGGCGGCACCGAGGAGACCACCACCGGCGTGATTCGACTGCGCGCCATGGCGAAGGAAGGCGTGCTGCGCTATCCCATCGTGGCCGTCAACGACGCCGATACCAAACATCTTTTTGACAACCGTTACGGCACCGGCCAATCGACCATTGACGGCATCATCCGCGCGACAAATTTTCTGTTAGCCGGATCGAAATTCGTAGTCGCAGGTTACGGCTGGTGCGGCCGCGGTCTCGCTTCACGCGCGCGCGGCGCGGGTGCGGAAGTCGTCGTCACCGAGGTCGATCCGACCAAAGCGCTCGAGGCGGTCATGGACGGATTCCGCGTCATGAGTATGGATGAGGCCGCCAAACTCGGCGACGTTTTCTGCACCGTCACCGGCAACAAGAACGTGCTGGCGAAGCAGCATTTCGAAGTCATGAAGGACGGTGCCATCATTTCGAACTCGGGGCACTTCAATGTCGAAATCGACATCCCGGCCCTTGAAAAGCTGTCGTCTTCGAAGCGCACCACGCGCAACTTCGTCGACGAGTACACGATGAAGGACGGTCGTCGCATCAACCTGCTGGGAGAAGGCCGCCTCATCAACCTCGCCGCCGCCGAAGGCCATCCAGCGTCGGTGATGGACATGAGTTTTGCCGACCAGGCGCTTTCCTTGGAGTACATGGTGAAGAACTACGCCTCGCTCGAAAAAAGGGTTTACACGGTTCCGGTGGAACTCGACAAACGCGTGGCCAAACTCAAGCTGGAATCGCTCGGCATCAAGATCGACCGCTTAACCTCGGAACAGGAAGAGTACCTGGCCAGTTGGTCGGAAGGAACGTAAATCCAGGTCTCAGGTCTTAGGCGTCAGATCCCAGGGGCGGCGCAAGCCGCCCTTCTTCTTTCCTAATTAGCGAAACAGGAAATTCTTTCGCCGAGTAGCGACGTGCTCGCCCCCTCTCCGTCTCCGGCAACGCTCCTCAAGTTTTCCTCCGCCTCGCCGATGAATCCGTACGAGGGGATTCATTTGACCCTTTTGAACTCCAAAGTGCTGCTGGTTGAGGACAGCAAACTCCTCCGAATGGCCAACGAGAACGCTTTGTCCAGAGCCGGTTTCAACGTCAGTACGGCCGCCGACGGCGAGGAAGCGTTGCAGGTCGCTAACGACAAGCTCCCCGACATCATCCTGCTCGACATGCTGCTTCCCAAAATCAGCGGGCCGGAAGTCCTGAAGGCGCTCAAAGCAAATCCCGTCACCATGAAAATTCCGGTCGTCGTGCTAACCAGCCTGTCGCAGAAGAATGAGGAAAAACTCATCCAAGACGGCGCGGTCGCGTACTTTGAGAAGTCAACTCTGGAACTGGACAAGAGTTCCGATCGCCTGGTGGCCACCGTAGCCACCGTGCTTCGCCGGATCAACCACCAAAAAGACCTTGACCGTCGCTTGCAGGAATTAGCCGCCAAGAAGGCCGCCGGCCGCTGACGACCGAACTGACAAGCGCTCCGATGGTCCGCCAGCCGATACCTGAGAAATTTCACCCCTGGCGATAAAATGGACTCTATGTATCACTACAATCCCTCGACCGCTCTGGAAGAATTGACCGAAGACGCTACCCTTCCCAACCCAGTTCACGTGCGCGACATGATGCTGCGGCACAAACTGACCGCCGACCAGTCGCTCGAACTGAACCGGATCTTCGTCGAATACCAGAAATTTTTTGGTGAAGCGCAAAAACTGGGTAAGGAAATCCTGAAGCGCCTGGCCGCTTAATTTTCGCCAAGTCTCACGTAGGGACGGCCGCCCTCCGCCGTCCAGGCGGGCGAAGCCCGCCAACGATGGCGGCGCGGCGCCTCATCCCCGCTAGAAGATCGATCAGCTCTCCCCGCATGAACCCCGCCTCCGGCAGTAAAGCGATCAGAGTTCCCTTTGACATGTTGCGATTGCTCGTTGCTGCGTCCGCCCAGCCCGCGGAGCATGATATCAAGAAACAAAAACGGTATTCATCGGGTGATAGGGCCATCGGGCCATCTAAAGTCAGAGACCTTCGAACTTTGATGGCCCGATGGTCAGAGGGCCCAATTCCTTAGCGACGACCGCCGCGGCTTCCGCCACCATGGGATCCGCCGCGCAAGCCTCCGGCCGCTCCGCGTCCGCGTCCTTCGAAACCGCGCGCGGCAACCCGTCCACCATCGTATCTATGTTCATATCCACGTCCATAGAAACCTCGGCCGTAGCCACGTCCCCAATAGGGATTTCCCCAGCCGTGATACCAGGGGCCGGCGCCGATGAAAATCCCGTTCGCGAACCAGCTCGGACCGTAGTAGCCGTAAGGCGCGCAAGCATACGGATAGTCCGGGTAATAGCCGTAAGCGCAAACCGGCGGGCCAGCCACATAGCCGGGACCAACGCCGATGCCAACACCGACTCTGACCTGAGCCTGCGAATAGGCGAGCGGCAAGGTCAGCAATGCGAGCAGTGCAAAATATCTCAGATACTTCATTGTGAACCCCCTGTTCTTGCCCCTCGGCGATTCGTGGTTGCGATTCGCCGCGGTGCAGGCACTTCAACCTTTTTTCTGAAGCGCCTACTTAACTTGAACTCAAAAGCAGGAGAAAAGTTGCGGAAAGATGACTGGCTGATTTCAACCATCCCGCGTGAAATCAGCCAGTTGCGACATGCCTCGGTTTTTGCGTCACTTGCCGGTCGTCATCTGGGGGACCTGCTCCCCGGCCTGCGCTGCGTACAGGATGAACTTGAACGGGTCGGTGTTTTGGTTCTTCTCCATCAGCTTGAGATAGACGAGCCGTTTCGCCTTCGCCACCGAGTCGCTATGCTCGAACCTGGCTCCGGACGACTCCAGCAACAAGGCCGCCTGCGCGTACTTGCCGTCCGCGGCCAGGCGCTCCACCGCCTTGGTGAGCTGCTTTTCCGACACGCCCAGATAATCAACCAGGACTTCTGCGCGGTCCGCACGGCTAAGGTTTTCGAGCCCTTGCAGGTCCGCTTGCCAGTACCCGACATTTTGGTCGTAAAGCCGGTCGATTACGTGCTCGCGCATAACGAAATATGGTAGATACACATCCGGATTGCCGCCGAGTAAATCCGGAGGAATCAAGTTCGCCTGCTGAATCGTGGCCAGTTCATCCCCGCGGCGGATTGCGCTCAGTACCTGCTCGCGCAGCCAGCTTAAGTCCAGTTTGAGTTGCGTCAGCATGGCCGTTGATGCGAAAACCTGTGTGAGCGTCTCATGGCCGTGCAACAAATATTTCGGATCCTTCGCGACCACGATGTCGATTGCATCCAGCAGCCCTTGCAGATCGCCTTCGTCGACAAACGGAGCTCCCAGATAAGGCATGATGAAATCTCCCACGAACATCACCCTGAGATCAGGCAGATGGATGAACATCGCGTCGTGGGTTTCTCCTCCCTGCACCGGGATCAGTTCGATGCGCGTTCCTCCAATCTTCAGCTCGGTGCGGCGGTCGATGGCGACATCCGGCTTGAAGCTCCGCACATCAGCGGCGTTGAAGCGCTCGCCGAAGAAGGGTGGGGCAAAAGTCCCGGGCCCATCGAACTCGCGAGCAACCTCTTCCCGATAGTTGCTCCGGGCATAGAACCGCAAATGCGGATTAAGGGAGCGAAAGTAAGCGTGACCGCCAATATGGTCCCAATGGGAGTGCGTGATGAAGACCGTCGTCAATTCCGGCAGATGAGGCGCATAGGCGCGCAGCGCCTCGTAGGCAGTCTTGGCCGAGTCCGGCCGCGTTCCGGCGTCGATCCCGATCAACTCCCGCCCGTCGTCTGAGACCACGAAATAGTATTCCGTGAACTCGAATCCGGAGAGCGCGTACACCCGCCCCGGCACAATCTCCGCGATGCGCCGCGGAGCGAACGTGTGCCCCGACGCGAGGTCCTCCGAAAATGGGGTGGTCAGCGCAATCGGGCTGTTAAAGTCCTTGTAGCCGCTGCGCCGCAAATAGTCCTGCGCTTTGTCCTGTTCACCGCGGGCAAGCGCGAGTTTCCCCAGGTGGTAGTACGCTTCCCGCAGCCAACCTGCGTGCGGCGCCTTGTCCACGTTCGCCACGCACCAGGCCAGTTCCTCCTGCGCTGCCTTCTGCTGATGGAAGAATCCAGGAAGCTCCGCGCGCACCACGCCCGAAATCCAGTTCACGACAAAGACGTGCCCGCCGGAAAGCTGCTTGGCTTGTTCCAATGTGGCGATCGTCTCTTTCACGTAACCCACCCGATGCAGCAGCGGAACCGACCGTGCATGTTGAGCCCGCAACAAACCGATGGCGCTCAGATACAGCGCCTTTTGCGTGTCGGTAAGGCGGGGCCCGAATTCCTTCAGCCGCTCAGAAAGAAACTCCGCGCCCTCACCCTGAAGGTTGGCACTCGAATACTGCGCCATCAACAGGAACAGGATTTGCGGATCGTGAGGGGGACCCACCTTACTGATGGCCTTGAAATACTCGAGCTCCGGACGGCGGGAGCCCAACGCGGAAACATTCCCTGAGACGGATCTTGCGCATGCTTTCCGCCATCCGGCCAGCAAGCCTCCTAACACCAGCAGCGCAGCCAATACATAGATGAAGGTTTTCATAAGCGCTCCTTGCAAAAAGAGTCTTTATCGAGACACAGCCGGCGCCTAACAAGGCTGCGGAAGAACTCGGGTTCGTATCAGGGCATCGCTCTAGCGATGCCGCACCTTCCCTCTTTGAAACCGCCCCTTTAGGGGCTGAGGGTACAAGATCAGCTTTTTAGAGAGCAGCGCCCATGCGGGAGCGACGCCTCTCTTGGCTTCCCGATTCTCACGCCGACTCTTGGGCTTGCTTCCTCAGTTGCTCCAGCCGCTGCCGGACCATCAGCGCGCGGCCCTCAAAGGTGGTGAGCGGAGTCACGTCGGTTTCCATTCGTGGCCATACCGGCAGGCTGCTAATGAGATCGTCCAGCTCCCGCGCGGAATCCGCATTCACGATCAATGCCAGCGCGATAGCTCCGCTCAACGGACCGCCGGCAACGATCTTTTTCTCATCCTGCAGCTTCGTGCATAACTCAAGTGTGGGCAGGATGACCTGCTCGATAAAGGCAGCCCCGTCTGCCGGAGTGACGGGGCGGCCCGAAGTCGTGAGCCTCATGTGCACCAGGTATTGCATTTTGGGTCTCCTTTCCTGTCATCGTGCATCGCGCTTGTTCCACCTAAGTGTATATACATGTACGCGAGTCAAAAATTTGACGCAGCCGTTCCGGAATCGGCAACCGGCGTGGCAACTGCCGCCCGTTGCAGCGTCATATCCAGCGCGATCGTCGCCTGCCGGCGGTCTGGAATCACGCTCGCCTGGAAGCCGTAATAACCCTCGCCTCCGCCCGTTCCCGTCGCGACCTCACGGCTCGGAACCCTGGCGACCACGTTCCCCGTGCAGGCCACCCCTGAGTAGTCCTCACTGATCGTCAGCGCTGTGCCACACTGCTCATCGTTCACCAGCATCGTCGGCCAGACGCCTCCGGCCAGAGAATCCACAAATGAAGGGAAATCTTCATTACTGAGAGTAGCCGAGGCCGGCAATTGCATCGTCACGCCCTGCGTCTTGGGCCGACCGCGATCAGAGATCACAAAGGTGATTTCGCGGCTCTCCGTGCGCGCCACCGGTTCGCCGTACACCGGCCCCGCGTAGGCCTCGTTCGGCACCATCGTCACGCTCCGCTCGACGTGGGTAAACGAAAGGTCGCCCGTAACTTCCAGTTTTCCATCGCTTGTAACCGCCGACCGCCGGGAAGTAAAACTGATCTTGGTGTTAGCCCCTTGCGGACCTTCTGGCGATATCTTCAGCGTGACCACAGGATCGGCCGGATCGCTCGCATCGAAAACCACGTCACCGCTGACGCGTCCCAAGCCAATCTCGACTGCATTCTGCCCCGATCCTAAGGACAAGCGGGCGACCGAAGATCGAGGATCGATCTTCCAGGCGTCCTGGGCGTTCGCGGCAACGGAAAAGGTAATTGTGGCCAGAATGAGCCAGGCAAACATCACGAAGAACTTAGCGTTTTGTCGAACCGTTTTCATGGGTGTTTCTCCTTTCCTCAGATAGATGTAGATACATGTATCTGGATGCAAAAAAAATCCCAATCAACGAATCTACCCATCAGCAGCAACCCGGGTGACCTCCGCTAGGACTTCGCTCAATTGGCCCATCTTCTTTTCGCCGAGCGCGGTTCGCACACGCTCCTGCGCCCGCTTCCAGTGCCGCATCGATTGCTGGAACTTCTCTCGCCCGGCCGTGGTCAGACGGAAAATCCGCACCCGCCGGTCGTCGCCCTCCTTCGCCTGTACCCAGCCGTGTTTCTTTAACAGTTCCAGCATCCGCGTCAGCGTCGTCGAGTCCAACGCCAGCAACTTGCCCAGCTTCCCTTGCGAGATCTCTCCCGCACGGTCCAGCGCCATCAGCAGGGCGAATTGGGTGACCTCAATGCCCTCGGGCTGCAACTCCTGGTTATAGAGTCGCGTGACGGCCCGCGCCGCACGGCGCAGGTTGCCGCAAGCACAAGGTAGGAGCGCCAATGTTCCCGGCCGTTCCACAGTTGTCTCTGTCTTCATAATAGATGTATACACATGTTACAGGAAGATTGTCAAACGCGAACCAGAACTTCCGCGGGTGCCCCACTCATCGCGTCCGTTGCGATGAGTGGGATGCCGCGCGCACTCCCACCTCCGATCTCCTAACCTTTTTCATCGCCCCGACCTGAGTCGCACCGGCCCCATCGTTTACAATCGAAGATTCTTCACCGATTGGAAACGATAATCATGCACCGCTGGTCGCAACTCTTTATCCCAACTCTTCGCGAGGCTCCGGCTGATGCCGAGGTTGCAAGTCACAAGCTGTTGGTCCGCGCCGGATACATTCGTCAACTCGGCGCCGGAATCTACTCGTTTCTTTTTCTGGGCAATCGCGCCACCCAGAAAATCATGGCCATCGTCCGCCAGGAGATGGACAAGATCGGGCAGGAGTTCTACCTCCCGGCGCTGAATCCGCGCGATCTTTGGGAGGAGAGCGGACGCTGGACCGTGATGGGCGACAACATGTTTCGCCTCAAGGATCGCAAGGGCGCCGACCTCTGTCTGGGCATGACCCACGAAGAAGTCATGACCGACATCGCGCGCAAGGAATTGCGCAGCTACAAGCAACTGCCGCAGATCTGGTATCAGATTCAGACCAAGTTTCGCGATGAGCCTCGCCCCAAGTCGGGCCTGCTGCGCGTGCGCCAGTTCATCATGAAAGATGCCTACTCGTTCGACATGGATGCCGCCGGACTCGACGTCTCCTACCTCAAGAATCACGACGCCTACTGCCGCATCTTCGATCGTTGCGGCCTGAAGTATATGGTGATTGATGCCCACTCGGGCGCCATGGGCGGATCGCAGTCGCAGGAATTCATGGTGCGTACTCCGGCCGGCGAGGACCTGATCGTAAGCTGCGAGAAGTGCAACTACGCCGCAAATATGGAGAAGGCAACCTCGAAACTGGCTCCCGTCGAAGACCTGAGGCCCGAGGGTGACGGCCAGCCGCTCGAAGTCCACACTCCCGGACAAAAGACGATTGAAGACGTGGCGCGGTTTCTGGGCGTCTCGCCGAAGAACAAGATCAAGACACTGGCCATGATGATCACCGACGAAGATGTCAAAACCGGCAAGTCCAGCCAGCGCGCCGTCGTGCTCCTCATGCGCGGCGATCACCAGATGAACGAAGCCAAGCTCTCGACCGCGGTTGCGGGCAAAGAGACGCGCCCCATGCAGGAAGAGGAGATTCGTGATTTGTTCCATTCCCCTGCCGGATACCTCGGCCCGCTCGGCATTGACTGGGCCAAAGATATGAAAGATTCCGAGAAGCCGATCCTGCTCGTCGACGAGGCACTCAAAGGCCGTGTGAACCTGATCGGCGGCGCGAACAAAGAGGACTATCACGTCAAGCACCTGACGCCGGGAAAGAATTTTCATCCTACCGCGTATGTCGACTTGCGCAGCGTGACCGCTGGCGAAGCCTGCCCAAATTGCGGAGCTCCTCTTCGCATCGATACCGCCGTCGAAATCGGACACATTTTCAAGCTGGGCTACAAGTATTCCGAATCTATGGGCGCGCGTGTGCTCGACCGCAATGGTAAGGAAGTGGCGCCGATCATGGGAAGCTACGGGATAGGCATCGAGCGCATCCTGACCGCTGCAGTGGAGCAAAACAACGACGAGAACGGATTCTGGCTGCCGCCTTCGATCGCGCCCTTCGAGGTGGTCGTGGTCTCCACCAATTCCAAAGACGACGCCGTCCGCAGCGCCTCCGAGGATCTCGCCAAGCAACTGGAAGCAGCCGGGTTCGACGTTTTACTCGACGACCGTGACGAAAGGCCAGGGGTGAAGTTCAAGGACGCCGATTTGGTGGGGATCCCCTTTAGAATCAACGTGGGCAAGAAAGTTACCGAAGATACTGTGGAAGTCGTTACTCGCTCGACTCTGCAGCGGGAGGACGTTAAGATTTCTGCCATAACGAAGTATTTCCAGGAACTGCGTCCGGCCGCTCGCTAACCGGCGGATTGGGCCGGCGCAGGATGGAA
>Ga0187817_10000783_pt1 | contig 14339 bp, 15 predicted proteins | sample NC_wetland_sal_i_17_FD_132431 | JGI IMG/M metagenome (GOLD analysis project Ga0187817, IMG submission 132431) | Wetland sediment microbial communities from Neuse River Estuary, North Carolina, USA - SO4_2 | ecosystem: Environmental > Aquatic > Freshwater > Wetlands > Sediment | place: USA...
AGCTCGGCGCGCGCCGTCTTTACTTCCGCGGCGATTTCCTTTTTCGCTTCCTGGAGCGCGGTCTGAGCGGCGGTTCGCGCTTTGTTGATGGTGGCCTGGCGCTCGTCCAAAGTGCGCCGCCGCTGGGATTCCTGCTCGGCGAAAACTTCGACGCGCGCTTTCTTCACCGTATCGTTATAGAAGCGCTGCTTTTCGTGCGCAGCCACGCGGCTGGCTTCCGCCTCGACCTGGGCGCCTTCCGCTCGCTTGTGGCGCTCGGAGAGCACGCGCTCCATGGGCTTGAAAAAACTCCAGCGCATGAACAAATAGAAAAGAAAAACGATAATGACCGTGGGGACAGCCGCCAGGAACAACTCACCGAGTTGGTTAACGATCTCCACTGATTATGCTAAGGCACCCGACTATGCCCGCCAACTGTCTTCTCCGGAATACCTGAGGTGCACACCCACACCCAAGGACAATTCCCGCCTGGATAAAGGAGTGATTTTATAGCATTGGAGCAGCTTTCGTGCAAGTCCAAGACAGCACTTCGCCGTCACAATTAGGGCAAAATATGAATGGGCTCGACTGTCTCCATGACCAGGTTGGGGTGCCTTTCCAAACTATCTTACCTCTGACTTGCACCCCTTGGCTATCGTCCCCCGGCTGGGGCGCTTGCTGGGGCCAAACCGCGCGCGCTAGAATGAGTCGCTCGAGGGGTTTGGCTGCTCCATTCTGAACGACGCTTGCCCCGCCAGCTTTTTCTATCGCGCAACACACCACAAGGAGAATTGAATGCCCGCGTTTGCCGGCGTGGATTATCTCGACTTCGATTCGCTCCTCAATGATGAAGAGTTGCTGGCGCGGAAGACGGCGCGGCAGTTTGTCGACGAGAACGTCATCCCGATCATCGAAAAACACAATCGCGAAGCGACATTTCCCATGCATCTGGTCCCGAAGCTGGGCGAGTTGGGATTTTTTGGCGCGAGCCTCGAAGGCTACGGCTGCGCCGGAATGTCTAACGTGGCCTACGGCTTGGTGACACAGGAACTCGAGCGCGGCGACTCCGGCCTGCGTAGCTTTGTTTCCGTGCAGAGCGCCCTGGTTATGTATCCCATCCACTCATACGGCTCGCCCGAGCAAAAAGACAAGTGGCTGCCCCGCCTGCAAAGCGGAAAAGCCGTGGGATGCTTCGGGCTCACCGAGCCGCAATTTGGCTCCAATCCTAGCGGCATGCTGACGCGCGCGGTGAAGAGCGGCGACCGCTACGTCCTGAACGGCGAAAAAATGTGGATCACCAACGGATCGATCGCCGACGTCGCGCTCATCTGGGCGAAATGCGAAGATGAAAAAATTCGCGGTTTCCTGGTGGAAAAAGGCACGAAAGGATTCAAGGCCTGGGACGTGCATGGAAAGCTATCGCTGCGCGCTTCGGTCACTTCCGGCCTCGCGATGAACGATTGCGAAATTCCCGCGGAGAATGTGCTTCCCGGCGTGTCCGGATTGAAAGGCCCGCTCAGTTGCCTGACGCAGGCGCGCTACGGCATCGGCTGGGGAGCGATCGGCGCCGCGATGGCTTGCTACGATACGGCTCTGCAATATGCAAAAACGCGCAAGCAGTTTCAGAACAAGCCCATCGCATCACACCAATTGGTGCAGGACAAGCTGGTCTTCATGATCACGGAAATTTCCAAGGCGCAGCTCCTGGCGCTGCATATCGGCCGGCGAAAGGACAAGAATCTCGTCGATCCGGCGCACGTCTCCATGCTGAAGATGAACAACGTTTGGATGGCGATGGAAACGGCGCGGAAGGCGCGCGACATTCTGGGCGCCAACGGCATCGTGGACGACTACTGCATCATGCGGCACATGAACAACCTCGAATCGGTCTACACCTACGAGGGAACGCACGACATTCATCGCCTGGTGATCGGCGAGCGCATTACCGGCATACCCGCGTATTTTTGAGTTTGAGGAGGACCAGATGTTTCGCAACGGCGGCAGTTCCGCGCACGTCCTTCCGTTCCTCTGGCACGCTATTTTCCTGGCGGCTTTCTTGCTTACGGCTGTTGTCGCGCCGGCGTCATCCCAGGAAAAACCAAAAATCCGCACCATCACCGCGTTCCTGCGCCTGGATCCTGGCCAGTACAAGCAACAGGTCACGGATACGTTGACGATGCTGCGCAACGCCAAGGCCCGCTACGGACTCGCGGGCTACGAAGTGCAAACTATCCGCATCACCACGCAGCCGTTTCCGGAATACACGCACGGTATGACGAAAGAGGCGGCTCTCTCATTTTTTCGCGATCTCGACGCACTCGCCAAACAGGAGAATGTCTCGATCGCCATCGGCCCCGCCTTGATGAACGACAAAGACGACCCCGCGCAAGCGGAACTACTCCAGGAAATTTTGGGACAGAGCAGCAACCTGTACGGAAGCATTGTCGTAGCCGGAAGCGACGGCATCCACTGGAAAGCCGTCCACACCGCGGCGGAAACCATAAAATATCTCGAGGACCACGGAGACAAAGGCCTCGGCAATTTTCGCTTCGCGGGCATTGCAAATGTCCCGGCGTACACGCCGTTTTACCCGGCTTCGTATCACCAGGGACTCGGGCGGCAATTTGCAATCGCCCTCGAATCCGCGAACGTGGTCGCCGCGGTGATGGCCGTCCAGCGCGACACCGAAGTGACGCGCCAGACCTTGATTTCCGAGTTGGGCAGGTACGCGCGCTCCATAGAAGATATCGCCGGCAAGATCGATCAGGATACCGGCTGGACGTACATGGGCCTCGACCTTTCTCCCGCCCCAATGAAATATGCATCGATCGCGTCGGCAACGGCCGGATTTACGGGTGGAAGATTCGGCACGAGCGGCACGCTGACTGCTGTGGCAACGATTACCTCTGCGCTCCGCGACATTGCTGTGAAAAAGGTGGGCTACAACGGCGTGATGATGCCAGTGATGGAAGACACGCGCCTCGCGCAAATGTGGGGCGAGGGCGCGCTGACGATGGACCAACTCCTCGCCTACTCCGCCGTCTGCGGCACCGGCCTCGACACGATCCCCTTGCCTGGAGACGTGTCGACGCAGCAATTGGAACGAATCATTGGCGACGTCGCCACTCTTTCCATGAAGCTATCGAAACCGCTCAGCGCGCGCCTATTGCCTGTGGCAGGTGCAAAACCGGGAGACCAAACCACATTCGATGATCCGAACCTGGTGAACACAGTTATCCAGCCGCTGCCATGACAGCGCTGCTTGAATTGGTTTTACAACAGGTACCACGACACGCAGGAACTGCCAAACGCCGCGCAAGTCAAATCAGAAATACCAAATTGTGGGTTGGGAATTCTTAAGGAAAACTGTAGTTTCATCACTTTTTATTTTTGCGTGCTTTCGATCGAGTACCCGCAGGCGCTTTTCTCTTCAATTTGATCTGATTGTACTCAACGGCGGCCCGGACGAGATTTTTTAGAGCACGCTCATTGATCTCATCGCCCTCGAAAATATCGATCGCACGCCACGCGTTGCCTCCGAGGCCCGCGTTGAAGAGCTTGTTAGGATCCGGGAGGCGCGCCCCGTTGGAAAAGGTGATCTTCACCTTATCTTTGTGGGCGTTGGCGACCGCGATCATTCCGTCGCGGGACCACACAGGACTTCCCATCCACTTCCATTCCTCGATGATCTCCGGGTCGGCCTCAAGGATACTCTTGCGGATGCTGGCGAGCGTTTTGCCACGCCAGTCTGTGAGTCCTGCGATCAGCTCGTCAATACGTTCCGAAGGATTCATTGGATCTTTATGCCTCCAATTCTTGTCCCGTTTTCATGCGAGATTTTGATTGGATAACCTCTCCCTCCTTCAAGGCTTCGGGGCGTTAGGCGTCCAGCCGGGGGTCTCAACGCCGAACTGCTTGGCATACTCCGCGTGCAACCGCTGCCAGCCGCCGAACTTCATCGCCTCGGGACCTACGATGCGGCCGATGGGAGTTCCGCTGAGAAGGCGATCCAAAACATCGAAACAAATGTGCCACCCCGCAGCACCCATTGATATGAAGGGGCGACCGATGTTGGTCCACAGCGTCAGGCGCGTGCCGCCGCCAAGGGGTTCGAGTTCCCATCGCATATCGAAGTCACCCCATTTGTACTCAAGCACCTTGGGAGCCTCAGCTCGCGTCACTTTTGTTTCGGTAACGTGCGCCGTGGGCGCTCCCACCGTGGTGAGCTTCACCGTTGTTCCAACCGCGCCCAGACTCCCATCGGCGTTGAAGGGCGCCCACTCGCGAAGATGCGCCGGGTCGGTCAGCGCCTGCCAGACTTTTTCCGGCGAGTGGCGCAGTTCTCTGACGAGAACGAGCGTCCACCTTTCTCCGTCCTTTCGTATGTGCGCCCCGCTGGCGGGACCCGGTTCGTACCGTTGGCGATCAGTCATCTTCGTTTCCTTGTCTTCTTTGGCGTTGGCGTGGGTTGATCCACGCGGTCGAGGTGGCGTTCGAGAGCATCCACGTGAACGGACCAGAACCGGCGGAACGGAGCCAGCCAGTCATCGACCTCCTGAAATGGCTCAGGTTTCAGCCGGTAGAGACGGCGCTGCGCGTCCACTGTGGATTCCACGAAACCGGCGTCGCGCAACACGCGCAGGTGCTTGGACACGGTCGGCTGCGGCATACGAAGCCGGCGCTCGATCTCTCCCACCGACTGTTGTGAGGAGACTAGGAGGCTCAGGATCGCGCGGCGGTTCGGCTCCGCGATGATTTCGAACACGGATTCCATGCTCCTCGTATACTCCACAGAGCATATACGTGTCAAGGTATATTCAAGCAGGGCCCCCAGGCAACGGTTCCAGCCGGGGAGCGCGGAGGCACGATCGGTTGCGTTTTTGACGGGTGCGATTCAGAGCACCGCGCGGTCCGGCGCTTCAACGGTCCAGCCTCAAGAGGATGGGGTCGAGAAGAAATCATCGACAAGGAAGGGCCGGCCTCCTAGAATTTCTCGATCGTGGACTACACCGTCCAAATCCAGCAATTCCCCGGCAGGCCCCTGGCCATCGTTCGACGCCGAGCGAGTCTGCAGCAGCTTTCGCAGGTCATTCCGCAGGCGTGCGGCGAGGTTTGGAGCGCCATTCGCGCCCATGGCGTCAAGGGCGCCGGGCGACACGTCGCCGTTTATCTCGACAATGAAATAAATCTCGAGATCGGCGTGGAACTCGACTCTCCAGTGGCAGCCATGGGCGGCGTGATTCCTTCGATGCTTCCTTCTGGGACTGTCGCTACAACCACGCATCTGGGCCCCTACAAGGGCCTCGGCAAAGCGCACCAAGCAGTGATCGATTGGTGCAATTCTCGCGGCCACGAGCTCGTTCGGCCCTGCTGGGAAACCTACGGCCACTGGGTCGATGAGTGGAACAAGGATCCGAGCAAGATTCGCACCGATGTGTTTTATCTGCTGAAAACCGGCCATTAACCAAAACCGCGCCGGGACTCCGCGAGACGCATCGTGCAACGGTCCAAAACTAGGCCCAGGTGTTCAGCGGCTTTCCCGTTTCCAGGAAAGACTTCGGGCTCGATAGCACGCGCGGCCATCCGTTGGATATTTTGCGCAGCATGTCGGAACCGGGCTTGAATTCATTGTGCGTGACGGTCAAGCGCACCATGTCGCCAACCTTCTCGATATCCATCGCGACACGCGTGTGCTTACCTTTGTCCGAGGCGTCCGCAGGATCGGCCCAGGTCAGCACGAGCCGCCGGGGCGGACGCATTCGACGACCAGGCCCACGAGATCGACCGTGCGGGCCGCGTCGAACCGGCGATGCTCCCATTTCGAGCCGGGCTTCCAGTCGGACACGTTTTCGCGGCCCCAGTATTGCCGCGTCATTTCGCCGTCGAGCAGCGCCTTCCACACTTTTTCAGGCGTCGCGGCGATGTAGATGACGTACACGAACTTTTCATCGTTCATGATTTTTTCCTTCCAGTTTGTTCTTGAGCTCGTGCAGCGCGCGCAAACGCTGGCGCTCGAACTTCCTGATCCAGCGCTCGTAGATTTCGTGAATTGGAACCGGATTGAAGTAATGGAGCTTTTCGCGTCCCTGCCACTGCACGGCGACGAGATTGGCCTCTTCGAGGAGATCAAGGTGTTGCGTGACCGCCTGCCGGGTCATGTCCAGCCCCTTGCAAAGTTCGCCGAGTGTCTGGCCGCTCCTCGCGTGCAAGCGGTCGAGCAGTTCCCTGCGGCTCGGATCGGCCAGGACCTTGAAAACTTTGTCGATTTCCTTCTCACGGTTGGCCGCGCGGTGAGGCAGGTTCGTATGCACCCAGTTCATGGCGGGAGTTTATGCAAGTAAATCCTTGCATGTCAAGCGGGGAATTTTTCGCCCTCTGACGAGGCGCGCCGTGTCCCTCTCATCGGCGACGGTTCGCGCTGGCGCTTCTTACGCTATGCCCTGATGTTGATATTGTTCGTCGCTGACTTTCTCCATCCAGTCGACAACCTTGCCGTCCTTCTTTTCCTGGATGGCGATGTGCGTCATCGCCGTGTTCGGCGCGGCCCCGTGCCAGTGTTTTTCGCCGGGCGCGAACCAGACTACATCGCCCGGGCGAATTTCCTCGACGGGCCCGCCCCAACGCTGCGCCCGTCCACATCCGGCCGTTACGATCAGAGTCTGGCCGAGCGGATGCGTGTGCCATGCGGTCCGCGCGCCCGGCTCGAAAGTCACGCTGGCGCCCTGAACAAACGCCGGATCGGGCGCCTGAAAAAGCGGATCGATCCGTACCGTGCCGGTGAACCAGTCAGCCGGCCCCTTCGCGGAAGGTTGCGAGCCGGCTCTTTTGATTTCCATTTTCTGAACTCCTTCAGTTGAACCTGATCTCTTACTTTCCAAACCGCTCGAAGCGATACGCCAGTTCCGGTCCGCCTTCCCCTTCGTATGCAAGTTGAGCGACAAGCAGCGCGAAGGGCTCGGTGTACCGCGCGATCTTTAGCGGCCCGGCATCGATGGGATCAAAACCCGCGTCGCGGATCAGTTCAGCGGCGACGTTTTTGCCTCTCTCGTCATCGCCGCAGTACACGAGGCTCGGACGGGTCGTCTTCCGCCGGGCTTCATACACGCCAAAAAGAACTTCGCTCGGCACGGTGTTGAAGGCGCAGACGACACTAGCCTGTGGAACTTTTTTCGCAAGCTCTTCCGCTCCTGACGAGGTATTGGCCACAATGAGTTTTGTATTGCCGGCATCCATCGGCAGCGAACAGGTCACGATCACCTTGCCCGACAAATCGCCCGCCTGTTTCAACACGTCGTCGATTCGCAACCAGTGCACGGCGAGCAATAGCGCATCCGCTCCCTGCGCGGCCTCGCGCGGCGTGCCGGCCCGTGCCTTGGCTTTGGCGTCCCGCGCGAGCTGATTCAGCTTTTCGTTGTTTCGCGCGTAGCTGAATACCACCTCATGCCCGGCTCGCGCAAAGATCGTCCCGAGTTTGCCGCCCATCAAGCCCGAACCCAGAATGCCCACTCGCATGCCGTCTCTTCCTTTCACAGCCCGGTCATTTTCTCCAGGCGTTCCGGGTACCGGGAGCCTTCCACCTTGATCTGCGCCGCAGCGGCATCGATGTCGCGCAGATCTTCGGGCGTAAGTTGGATCGACACCGCGCCGATGTTCTCTTCGAGGCGGTTTAGTTTCGTCGTCCCCGGGATCGGCACGATCCATGGCTTTTGCGCGAGCAGCCAGGCGAGTGCGATCTGAGCGGGCGTTGCCTTCTTTCGCTGCGCAATGCTGCCGAGCAGGTCGATCAGCGCCTGATTCGTTTTGAGAGCCTCCGGCGTAAAGCGCGGCAGGGTGCTGCGGAAATCTGAGCTGTCGAATTTTGCATTTTCGTCGATCTTGCCCGTCAGGAAACCTTTCCCAAGCGGGCTATACGGCACGAAACCAATTCCGAGTTCCTCGAGTGTGGGTATCACTTCCTGCTCCGGCTTCCTCCACCACAGCGAGTATTCGCTTTGCAGTGCGGTGAGCGGCTGGACCGCGTGGGCGCGGCGAATCGTTTTTACGCCCGCCTCGGAGAGTCCGAAGTGCTTGACCTTGCCAGCTCGAATCAGTTCCTTCACTGCGCCGGCAACGTCTTCGATCGGCACGTTGGGGTCAACCCGATGCTGATACAGCAGGTCGATGGTCTCCACCTTGAGCCGTTTGAGCGAGCCCTCGACAGCCTCTTTAATGTGCTCCGGGCGACTATTCAAGCCTGCTGCTCCCGGCCGATTATCTCTGCCGCTCAGATCGAACCCAAACTTGGTGGCAATCACCACTTTCCCATGAAATGGAGCGAGGGCCTCGCCCACCAGTTCTTCATTCAGGAACGGTCCATAAACTTCGGCGGTGTCAAAAAACGTAATGCCGCGTTCCACTGCGGCGTGGAGAAGATTGGTCATCTCCTTCTTGTCTTTGGGTGGACCGTAGGAAAAGCTCATTCCCATGCAGCCAAGCCCCATGGCCGACACTTCCAGATTGCTTTTTCCCAGTTTGCGCTTTTGCATCGTTTCTCCTTTCGAGCCGTTAATCTGATCCAGAAGATTAGGCCGATATGTCCCGAGAGCGCCAGCCAATTCAATCGCGAATACAGCTGCTTCTTCGGGCAGCCGCCCATGCCGGATATTCGGATTCTCCGCGCGCCGGGCCGTCCGGCACTGGAGTCGGCCAGTTATCGGTAACGCGTCACCAGATCGTGTTGCGAACACTGGATTTTAGGGCTGGAAAGTTGGCAGGAAAAAATTTCAGCGATTTCCTTTAGGACTGTAGAAATCTGGATCGAGTTCGTTTTTTTAGACGTCTTCTCCGCGTGTTGCGGTTCGGCTAGTGGCTGGTGGCCCCGCTGTCATTTGTGACGATGAGGCTTGAAACATTCACAGGCTCGAAGTCGGATAAGGTGAGACTGGTGAGGCATGCGAGGTCGGTATCGTTCCAGCGCGCGTCGGGCGTGCCGATGAGTCCCTCGCTATCCCCGTTGTCGGCCAGGATAATTCCATAATTTCGGAAAGCGGTGATGATGATGGCCGCTTGCGGACTAGTTGAAGCGCACGAAGGTGCCCCCACCGAAGCTTTAAGCCGATAAATTTCGCCGGCGGGCCCGGACATGGTGCAGCTCACGGGAGGCGACGATTGGGAGATTTGCGACTCCGTGGAAATGCCGGCCCCGCCCGAAGCCGTGCAGCTACCCACGCCGGCAGTTTGCGTGGCAGGCCAGACCCAGTAATTCAGCATATGGTTGAGCGTGAATCGGATGGGATGCTGAATCGTGCCATTCGGTGCAGTAGGCGTACCTGTGCCGATCACCTCGTCCGCATTGGCGAGCAGCGGCCCTACGGGAAGTCCTGCCGCATCGGATGTTCCGTTCCCCTGCGGCGTCAGATTGTTCGAAGAAACGTTCGGCCAGAGCGCGTTCGAGGAATCGGTCCAGGGACCGCCTTGGTAAATGCCCTGCCACATTTCATAAAGCGCAGGGTTGTTCCCGCCGCCCGCCTCGAGGTAAACGAGAACGTGCCTGTCTCCCGTCGAGTTGCTGGTGCCTTCCACCGGAGCGTTCGCAGGAATCGGACCCGACGTGAAATAGGATTGATACAGGGTGGTTGAGACCGACACGTCCGCCTGGTTGGAAGGAACTTCTATAGCCGGTATTCCATTCGGAAAAGGAGCGTTCGAATTATTTCCAAAAAATGGCTTCACCGTCGCTGACAAATATCCGCTGTACATGGGCGCCGCGGGGGAAGTATCCATGGGCAAACTGGTAGTGGCTGCGTCCACTCGATGATGGAAGATGGAAGTCGAAGGAAAAATGTTTGCGAGAAACGCGTTGCTGCCGTTGATGGCGAAGCTGACCTGCTGAGTGGCCTGCGCATGCGCTGAGTCCGTAACCACAAATTCGGGCGTGTACGTGCCCTGCCCGCCGATCAGCGAACTGCTGATACTCCCCGTGGATGGATTGAGAGACATTCCTTCCGGCAGTGGCGGAAAGCTCGCACTCGTGCTTACGGAAAAGGTGTAAGGCGGAGAGCCTCCGCTGGCGGTGATCGTGCAGCCCGTGTATGCCGTGCCTTGTGTTCCGCCCGGGCAAGAACTGGTAGTGATCGCGAGTGGACCGCCGGGCGCAATCAATGTGACGGCAGCAGTGGTTGTCGTTGATCCGTTGGCGTTGGTTGCCGTCAACATGTAGGTGGTCGTCGCCGTGGGGCTAACGCTCGTCGAACCGGTCGCGGATGATGACGTGAATGTTCCCGGCCTAATGGCGATGTTCGTCGCACCCGTCGTCGTCCAGCTCAGAGTGCTGCTGGAACCTGAAGTGATGCTTGTCGGATTTGCTGAGAACGAGTCGATCGTCGGTTTGCTTGTCCCGTTAATCGTAACGGAAGCTGTGGACGTAACCGAACCCGCAGCATTGGTCGCTGTCAACGTGTAGGTGGTGGTTGTCGTTGGGCTCACGTTTGTCGAGCCGTTTGCCAAAGTGGACGTGAAAGTTCCCGGCGTGATGGCAATGCTCGTCGCATCCGTCGCTGCCCAACTCAGTGTGCTGCTTGCACCGGAATTCATGCTTGTTGGGTTAGCGGTAAAGGACGTGATCGCGGGCACGGCCCCTTTTCCAGACGGCGAATTCGACGAGTACCCAGAGGCGCAACCTAAGAGGCCGCCGCATGCAGCTAGAGCGAGGATCAGCGAACACAGTTCCAGTCCTGAGGGATTCAATCCTCTGGAGCTGAGCTTATCTCTGCAAACTGAATAAGGGGAGTCCATGCGTGATTCCTTCATGGAAAAGGCAGGACTAGTCTACCGATGGAAGATTCAGGCCGCCTACTGGTCTCAAGTACAGGATCAGACACCCGGGGTACGAATTGGAGTTGCTGGATTCACTGAAAGCCGGGCGCTTGCCTGAGACGCTGCCGCGAAGCCGCGCGGACACGGCTCGGGGACACTGGTAATACGCCAGCTAACGCAGACTGGGCGAATCGAAGACGGCTGGATTTACAACATTTATAGGCGTACCGGCGCAGTAAGCCAGAATCTGGTCGAAGATTTCGGAGAACTGAACCTCGTACTCGTCCCGGGTGACGTAGCCGATGTGCGGAGTGCACACGACATTTTTCATGCCGAGCAGCGGGTAGCTCGTGTCCACGAGCGGCTCCTGCTCGTAAACGTCCACCGCCGCCATTCCCGGACGGCCCATCTGCAAGGCGCGCGTCAATGCTCCCGGTTCGATGAGCGGGGCGCGGCTGGTATTCACGAGCAGCGCCGTCGGTTTCATGAGCGCCAAGTCCGCTGCGGTTACGGTTCCGCGGGTCGCGGCGCACAGCCGAAGATGCAGAGAGATCACGTCGCACGCCGCGAAGAACTCCTCTTTGGTGCGAGCGGCGGTGTAGCCGTCCGCCCGGGCCCGTTCCCTCGCCTCTTCACCTGACCACACCAGCACATTCATACCGAACGCCTTACCGTAGCCTGCGACCACGCTCCCAATGCGGCCGTAACCGAAAATTCCGAGCGTTTTTTTGCGCAAGGTGTCCCCCACTCCGATCTGCCACTTGCCAGCCTGTAGCGCGGCCATTTGTTGCGGGATCTGGCGCATCGCGGCAAGAATCAGCCCCCAGGTCAATTCCGCGGCCGCGTAACAGGGCGTGCCCGCATGCTGGCTGGAGGAGACGATCACGCCTTGCCTGTTACAAGCATCGATATCGACATGCGGATAGACACTGCGCTGGCTGATGAGCTTCAATTTGCCGAGGCGCTCCAGCAAAGGAGCCTGAATCTTGGTGCGCTCCCGTATCAGCACCAATACTTCCGTGTCCTTCAGCCGCTCGGCCAACCGATCTGTATCCTGCACATGATCGTTCCAGACCTTCACGTCATGCCCATTTAGTTTCTGAAAGCTGGGCAGCGATCGCAGCGTGTCAAAATAATCGTCAAGAATCGTGATCTTCATATTGATTTTGAGCGCCCCCGAAGCGTCGATCATCGTTATTCGTACGCGCCGTCTCCTCAATATATCTTAACTTCAATGCGGCGTTCGTGGCCCTTCGCGGCTTTCGGTTTTGCAATGAAAAATCTTTGAACACAATCCACAGGGCGTGGCGCTAGGTATGGCGAGCCGCTTGGTTTAGGATAGGCTATGTCCTAGCCGTACGGCGCGCGGAGGGTGTCCGGTTGCGCGCCAGATCCAAAAAATCCGAGTGAGCGGGAGTGGTGATGGAAATAGAACTGAGTCTGGAATTCTTGCGCGTCGTCGAACAGGCGGCGATTGAGTCGGCGAAAACCATGGGCCGCGGAGACGGCCACATGGCCGATCAGGCCGCCGTCGCGGCCATGCGCAGGGTGATGGATGAAGTACCCATGGACGGCACGATCGTGATTGGCGAGGGCGAACGCGACGAAGCCCCCATGCTTTTCATCGGCGAAAAAATCGGCGCCGCGCAGCACGTCCGCGGATTTAATTTTCCTGCTGTGGACATCGCCGTCGACCCCCTCGAAGGCACCAACCTTTGCGCCACGGGAGCGCCGGGCTCCATCACGGTGCTGGCCGCAAGCGAAAAGGGCGGCCTGCTTCACGCGCCCGATTTGTACATGGAAAAAATCATTGTGGGGCCGTCCTGCAAGGGCGCCGTCGATCTGGATTCGCCCGTCGCCGACAATCTGAGCGCGGTCGCCAAACGGCTCGATCGCGACGTCGAAGATTTAGTGGTGGTCGTGCTTGACCGGCCGCGCCATGAAAAGCTGATCGCGGATATCCGCGCTACTGGCGCACGCATCCGCCTGATCGGCGATGGAGACCTCTCCGCCGGCATTTCCGCCGCGGTCATCGGCACGGGGGTCCACGTGGTGATGGGCGTCGGTGGCGCGCCCGAGGGCGTGCTGACCGCGGCCGCGCTACGCTGCCTGAACGGAGAAATTCTGGCTCGCCTGGTAGTCTCCAAGCCCGAGCATGAGGAGCGCCTCGCGAAGATGGGAATCAAGAACGGCAAACGCGTCTATCGCACGGAAGACCTGGCCCCCGGCAAGAAAATTATTTTCGCGTGCACCGGCGTGACCGACGGAAACCTGCTGCGCGGCGTGCGATTCTTCGGCGAAGGTATCCGCACGCAGTCGCTGGTGGTCACCCTCGACGAACGCCAGGTACGCTTCGTGGACACCGTGACCCTCGACAAGCGCCCTGACGTAAAAGTGCGTTTCGCGTGAACTAATTTCATGACCGCTCCGCGGGAACTGCGGACCGCGCGCCTCTTGCTTCGTTCCTTCGAGAACGAAGACATCCCCGCCATCGTGCGCCTCGCTGGAGCAAAACAGATCGCTGCCACAACCCTGATGATTCCGCACCCCTATACGGAAGACGACGCGCGGACTTTCCTTGCCAGGGCAAACGAAGATTTCACCGAGGGGCTCTCCGCCATCTTTGCCATTTCGATTTTGCCGGGGCGCGAACTTTGCGGCGCTGTGGGACTTCACTTCGCGGATTTGCATCGGCGCGCGGAACTAGGCTACTGGATCGGCGTGCCATTTTGGGGCAAAGGGTATGCCACGGAGGCCGCCGGCGCCGCGGTCGCATTTGGTTTTGAGACTTTGCGCCTGCGCCGGATTTACGCGCATCATTTTTCGGAAAACACCGCGTCGCAGCGTGTGCTCGAAAAAATTGGAATGCGCCACGAAGGCCGATCCCGCCAACACGTGCAGAAATGGGACCGGTTTGTCGACGTGGAGAATTACGGAATTCTAGCGGAGGAGTTTCAACACAGCGAGCGCGCTCGCCGTAGCGATGTTTCTCGCGAAGGCGAGTGAAAACGTAACGGCGCGAACTCCCCGGAAAGAAAGAGTTCGCGCCGTTCTGTAAGATCGTTCTTTTAGCCGGCTACCGGTGGCCCATCGCAGCTGGGTGCATCCGACGCGCCATTTGTTCCACTCGAGTAGCCTGGGGCGGGGCTAAGGGACGCGCAAGCCCATTGCCGCTCGAGACGTGGTCGCTGATGGCGGCCAGACGCTTCAGAATCGATTGCCACTGTTCCCAGTCGAGCTGCCGTAGGAACGGCCGGAGCCCCTGGATGAATGGATCCTCCAGAAGAGCCTCACCGTTCGTTTCCGGAACAAAGAAGCGGTTCAGGCCGACGCCAAGAGCTTCGGAAATCTTTTCCAGCGTTCCGAGGCTGGGCGTCATCTGCCCGCTTTCGATCCGGGACAGGTACGATCGGGAAACGCGCGAGCGCGCCTGGAGCTGGCTTTGCGTCATCCCGCGCGATTCGCGCAACTGCCGGATGCGTTGGCCAATATTCTCCACCGTCTCGCGGTTCGGCCATTTCTCGAAGAGTTGCCGGTCGTCGCCCGGAAGCTCCTGCGGCTCGGGA
>Ga0187817_10000784_pt1 | contig 14339 bp, 15 predicted proteins | sample NC_wetland_sal_i_17_FD_132431 | JGI IMG/M metagenome (GOLD analysis project Ga0187817, IMG submission 132431) | Wetland sediment microbial communities from Neuse River Estuary, North Carolina, USA - SO4_2 | ecosystem: Environmental > Aquatic > Freshwater > Wetlands > Sediment | place: USA...
GAGTCGAGGACTGCAAAGGGCGAACGAGCCGAAGGAGCGAAGCGCGATCAGAGTTGAAGCAGGAGGGAGAACGGATAAGTCGAGCCATCGCGGCGTTGGCGGGACTGGGAAAGACGGCTGCGTCTAAGAAGCAGGAAAGCCACTCGGGGGTTCAACCGCTCAGCCAATCATGGACTTGACCGGGTAGCGCAACAGCTCTTCAGCTACATCAATATGAAACGGAATCGCCTGAGAATCCTGAAATCGCCTGGAGCCGGCCGAAGTAAGATCGCAGCTCCTGTTGTGCTAATCACCGGCGCCGGGCGTGGAATTGGCCGAGCGACGGCCACCGCCTTCGCGGCCGAGGGCTACGCCGTGGTGGTCGCAGAGCTGCGCGCGGCGTCGGGCCGCGCGGCGGCACGGGCGATCACGAAAAACGGAGCGGCCGCGATTTTTGTTCGTACCAATGTCACCGATCCCGCTTCAGTGGAGCAATGCGTGCGCGCGACGCTTCGACAATTCGGGCGCGTGGATTGCCTGGTGAACAATGCGGGTGTTGCCCGGATCGGTCCGTTCGCCGATCTGCCGGTTCGTGACCTCGACGAGATGCTCGGCGTCAACCTGCGCGGCCCGTTGCTGATGAGCAGAGCCGTACTTCCCATTATGTTTCGCCAAGGTTCCGGCTCGATCGTCAGCGTCTCATCGCGCCTCGGAAAAGCCGGGGCCAGGCAATTTGTGACTTACTGCGCGAGCAAGTTCGGTGTTGTGGGGCTTACCGAAGCCTTGGCGGACGAGCTTGCAGGTACGGGCATCAAGGTATGGGCAGTCTGTCCGGGCCTGGTGGACACGCCAGCGGCGCGCGCTGCGGGAATCTCAGCCACCGAAATGCGAAGTGCTCTCAAGCCCGAGCACGTCGCCGATGTGATCGTAAAGCTCGCCACGGGCCGGAAGCGAGCCCCTAGTGGAGCTGCCGTAGATGTGGTGTGAAGACACGCAACCCTTCCGCGGGATTCGAGGGAGATGAAGTGGCGGCTTGACGCTCGGTTTGCTACCGGCCTAGAAATCGCGCCCTTGCAAAGTCTCGCAACCACCTCGCCGATCTTGAGTTAGGCGGTGGTCGAGCCACCCAACTCCGAGGTGGCACCGATGGCCGATGAACCCACCACGTACTCCAGTGCCTTTGTAAACTTATTGATGGCTCATCACACTAGGCACCGTGCTCGCGGCGTAGTAGATCGACGGTCGGCGCGCCGGACGCCGACAGCGCGAAGAGCTTTGCTGACAACGCGGCCGCGTCGTTGATGATTCCATCTATCAGATCGCTTACCGGCCGGACGTCGTGAATCATGCCGCTGATCTCGCCTGCCGCGTATGTGCGATCCTCGCGCGGCGAGTCACGCAATTCATTGAGGAAGCGCGCGCGCAGTTTGGCCTGTTCCTCGTCGCCGGAACATCGTGCGCGCTCCGCCTCGTAGGCGCTCAAAATCCGGCTGCTCAAGGCGCGGACGGGTTTGCCGGTCATCAGGGTGTTCACGACAGTGTCGGTTTCCCGCGCCGCGGTTATCCGCTGCTTGACCCAATCCGCCGCTTCGCTTTCGGTTGCCGCGATGAAGCGCGTGCCGAGTTGGACTCCACACGCGCCAAGGGCGAGCGCGGCAAGAAACCCGCGCCCGTCAGCGAGGCCACCGGCTGCCACCACCGGCACCTTGACCGCATCGACCACCTGCGGCACCAGCGGCATCGTCGAGACCCGTCCCACATGGCCGCCCGCTTCGGAACCTGACGCGACGATCGCGTCCGCACCCTCGCGCGCAACCCTGCGTGCATGCTCGACCGAGGGCACCACGGGGATCACAATGATACCGGCGGCCTTCAGCTTCTCGACGATATTGAGGCCGGGATCGCCGCGGCCCGTCGTCACTATCCGCACACTCATCTCGATACAGATTGCGGCTCGAGATTCGGTGAAGGCGCGGCCAATCGGGGTAATATTGACGGCGAATGGCCGGTCGGTGAGTCCGCGCACTCGCTCGATATCGTTGCGCAGGCCGGCTTCGGTGCCGCCAAAGGTTGGGAGCACGCCGAGTCCGCCGGCCTGGCTGACGGCGGCGACCAGTTGCGGGCCGCCCGCGCCCTGCATCGCGCCCTGGATTATCGGGTAACGGATGCCGAGCAGATCGCAGAGAACTGTATGAAACATTCTTTCGCTTTCAGCGCCGCGGTGCGCACGCTCATCCGCCCGGCTTGTAACCCATCACACGCGTTAGCGATCCGCGAACGAACTCGCTCGCGGTCACCCCGGAAAAGCCGGCTTCTGTCAGATAACTGACCGTCTCGCCCTCCGAGTGCGCCACTCCCGTACTGCCGTATAGCGCCTCGTTAAGCCCCCATAAAGCGGGACCCAGCGGCCCGGTCTTGTCATTGTTAAGCATCTCGCCGATCACGTGCATCTCGCCGCCAGGGACGAGCGCCTCGAACGCACACGCGACCACGCGTCTGATGATTTCGGGGCTGTATTGCGGCAGGTTGCTCGCCAGAATCACGACGTCAGCGCCCAACGGGAACGGGTCCTTGGCGAAATCGCCGGCCTGTGCGGTGATCCGATCCGAAAAGCCATTTTCCGCGATAAATTCGCGAGCGACCACCACAACACTGGGCAGGTCAAAGACGATGCCGGCAATCCGCGGGTATTTCTGAGCTGCCGCTATACAGTAGCATCCGGAACCGCCGCCGAGATCCAGAATCAGCTTGCGCCTCGAGAGGTCGCACTGCCTTGCGAACCGGCGACCGGCACCCATGCCGATACTGAAGGTCGCCGCGTGAAGCCTGCGTGCGTCCTCGACGGTGAAGTTTTCATAGGTGCCGAGAATCCGCGCGGGTTCCTTGCTGCGCAGATGGTGGGCGAGCTGGTTCCATGCGCTGTAATCGCTGCGGCCCATCGTTCGCAGCCACGGACCGGCATAGCTCCTGGAGCCCTTGACCAGAAAGCGGTCGACGTCGGGCGCGTTCGAATATTTCCCGCCCTCGATCGTGAGCAGCCCGAGCGCCGCGCATGCGGTGAGCAGGCGCTCGGCATTGACCGGCGCGATGTCCACCGCAATCGCGATCGCCTCGGCGGTTCGGGCGCCGGCGGAAATTTCCGAGAACAGGTCCAGTTCGATCGCCGCAAGCAGCGTGGCCGACTGGCGGTATCCGTACGCAAGATCCTGCAGGCGTACTGTATCGAGTTTTCCTTCGTTCATTGGGATTGGCCCGGTCAAGATCGGCTTGTCATATTTGCCATTCAGTGAAGCTCTCGGCCGGTGCGCCGAGTTGCCATGAAATGCCTCTCGAGCGATTTTCGGCCCGTGCCTACAGAAAACTCCGAATGCGGTGAAAAGTATAGAGTTTTGCTAGTCACCGCCGTGGTGTCGACGATATGCTCACGCGCCTGATTGCGATCTTTTCGTTGTTCGTTTGTCGGTTTCGTAGTCGAGCGGACCTGAAACTTGAGGTCGCGGAGATCCCAGATAATCTTGCGTAAAGCGGGAAGCAGATTCTTATGCGAGTCACAGCTATAGTTCTGATCTGCTGATGCTGGCTAAAGAAGAAAATGCTGCGAAGGAACTCCTGTCCTTGGCCCGCAGCGATGACGCCCTTGTCATCCGCCTGTCAGGTGCATGGCGTCTGCGGCACGGCATGCCGTCGGCAGACGCCGTTGCCGTCGAATTCGCCGCGCCGGCAGCCGCCCCGCGCAAGGTCGTGTTCGACGCCGCAGCGCTATCGCATTGGGACAGCAGCCTGGTCAACTTTGTCAAAGGGGTCAATGAACTCTGCCGGGAGCATCACGTAGCCGCCGATCCGGCGGGACTTCCGACGGGCCTTCAGCGGCTGGTAGGGCTGGCTGAAGCGGTGCCGGAAATAAAGGCGCGTATCAGCGGTGCCCGTGCGGGTCTGCTCGAACGGATCGGCAGGGCAATCATCAGTGCCAACCAGGCGGTGGGCGAGTTCTTCGCCTTCGTGGGCGTGATCGCTATCGCGTTCGGCAATCTCATGCGTGGCCGGGCGCGCTACCGCAGATCGGATTTGCTGCAGATTATCCAGCAATGCGGTGCGAACGCGCTTGGGATCGTAACGTTAATCAGCTACCTGGTCGGGGTGATCCTGGCGTTCATGGGCGCCGTGCAGCTCCAGCAATTCGGCGCGGCGATTTATGTCGCGGACCTGGTCGGTATCGGGATAGTCCGCGAGATGGGCGCGATGATGACCGGAGTTATAATGGCGGGGCGAACCGGCGCCGCTTTCGCCGCAGAACTCGGCACGATGAAGGTGACGGAGGAACTCGACGCTTTTGCCACGATGGGGATCTCGCCCATCGAATTCCTGGTCCTGCCGCGCGTCATCGCGCTGGTGCTGATGATGCCGCTACTGTGCCTGTATGCTGATTTTGTTGGCGTGCTGGGCGGCGCGACAGTCGGCTTCGGAATGCTCGGGCTCTCGTTCACCACTTACTTCAGAGAGACGTTTCACGCCGTTACGATGGGTGAACTGATCGGCGGGCTGTCGAAGAGCGCGGTCTATGGAATACTAATCGCCTACGCCGGATGTCTGCGGGGTTTCCAATGCGGCAGCAGTTCCTCCGCCGTGGGCGACGCCGCGACCGCCGCAGTGGTTACGGGTATCGTGGCAATCGTGGTCGCCTGCGGGATTTTCGCCGTGGCCTTCAATATATTGGGCATCTGAGCGGCGCGGGAGGTTGAATTTTCCCAGTGTCGGCGATCAAGGCGAACGGCAAGGCGCGCGCTCCCTCCGATTCCAGCCCGCCGCCGCATATCGAGGTGCGCAACTTGACCATGGCTTACGGCGACTTCGTGGTGATGCGCGACCTCAATTTTACGGTGCAGCGCGGCGCCGTCTTCATCATCATGGGCAGCTCCGGATGCGGCAAGACCACGCTGTTGCGTCACATGATTGGGCTCAAGGAACCGGTCACTGGGGAAGTCCTGTACGACGGGCGAAGCTTCACCCGGGCAACGCCCGCCGAGCGCGAGGCGATGTTGCGGCGCTTTGGCGTGCTCTACCAGGGCGGAGCGCTGTGGAGCTCGAGGACGCTGGCCGAGAACGTCGGCCTGCCTCTGGGCGAGTTCACCGATCTGAGCGCCGCCGAGATTCGCGAGATTGCTTCGCTCAAACTCGCCCTGGTCGGGCTCAAGGGCTTTGAGGACTTTTATCCCGGCGAGATCAGCGGCGGGATGCACAAGCGGGGCGGACTGGCGCGAGCGATCGCGCTCGACCCGGAAATTCTTTTCTTCGACGAACCGTCGGCCGGACTCGATCCGATAAGCTCGAGCCTGCTCGACGATCTAATCCTGGAGTTGCGCAACAGTCTCGGCGCCACGCTCGTCGTGGTTTCGCACGAGCTGCCGAGCATTTTCAGAATCGGCACCGACAGTATTCTTCTGGACGCGGAGAGCCACAGCATCATCGCGCGCGGCAATCCCAGGGAGCTGCTGGCCCATTCGCAGGACCCGCGCGTGATTCGCTTCCTGACCCGCTGCGGCAGCGGCGGAAAAGCGGAGACGCAGTATGGCTAGGCGCACCGATCCAAAAATCATCGGCCTATTCGCCGTGGGTGCGCTCGCGCTGGCGGTAGCGGCGGCGGTAGCCCTTGGTTCGGGGCGCCTGTTTCGCAAGACCTACGAATACGTGTTGTTCTTCCGCGGCAACGTCAATGGGTTGCGCGTGGGCGCGGCGGTCAAATTCAAGGGCGTTGAAGTCGGCTCCGTAAATAAAATTCTGCTAAGCCTCAAGCTGAAGCGCGGGACGATCGCGAGAACCACACTCGCGGAAATCACGATTCCAGTCGTGATCGAGCTTGACCAAGGGAAGCTGGCGAGTTACGGTGCCGGCGGATTCGACCTCAGCAAACCCGAGAGCCTGCAGCAGGCGATCGATGCCGGCCTGAGAGCGCAACTCGCGCTGGAGAGTGTGCTGACCGGGCTGCTCTACGTCGATCTCGAGATTTATCCGGGTACTCCGGTCAATCTCGTATTGAAAGTCCCAGCGGAAGCGCCTTACGAGGAGATCCCGACGCTGCCAACCGCGTTCGAGGAGGTGCAATCGGCGGTTGCGCGAGTGGTGGCGGCACTCGACCGGGTCGACTTCCCTAAGGTATTTGCCGCCGCCACCGAGAGTCTCGATGCTGTGAGGGAGGTTGTCGGCGCTCCAGCAACCAAGGATGCGATCGTCAACCTGGACCGCGCGGCCGCCAGCCTGAACCAAACTGCTATCAGTATCCGCCAGGTGGCCGACCAGATGAAACGCCAAATCGGACCCGTCACACAAGGACTGCGTACGAATTCCCAAAATGCCGACGTTACTCTCAAAAAGATCCAGACCACCCTCGATTCTCTGCAAGTAACCCTAGGAGCTCTGCAAGCCACGCTGGGACCCGACGCGCCGCTGATCTATCAATCCGGAGAAACCTTGCAGCGTGTCTCTGAAGCGGCGCGTTCGCTCAAAGAGCTCACTGACTATCTCCAGCGCAACCCAAGCGCGCTGGTGCGCGGACGCGGCGAGTAATTGTCAAATGTTGTAGATGTGCCTTACTGAAAACCTTAAAAATGGCCTGAATGCTATTTTTCTCGGACCCTTCGGAGTTGTCAGCCGGCACATCATAGGGCTGACACCTCGAACTCGTCAGCATGAGCTGTCGCTCCTCAAAACCTGGTCCTGCGCCAACCGAGGTGCAATGATCGTCGCATGAGTGCGGTGAAGAGCGCCAGTTGGAGAGCAGCCTCAACAGTTGGCCAACAAGACGGTCGTCAGCGCGCTGGTCCGGAGCTTTGGTATCTCATGGAACATCCGGGCGTGGATCGGGTACGAAGGCGTCGCGATTCGGCATTCGCACCTTTGGTAGCGAGTGCGCGTCCACTACATCGCGTTCACCGATTAGACCGTTCGCGTGAAGCAGATACGCTGTGACCGCATAGATCTCGTCATTGCTGAGCGTGCCCGGATGATTGAACGGCATCGCACGGTGGATGAAATCCCAGATGGTGGTCGAATACGGCCAGTAGTTGCCGACCGTCGCATTGGTCACGCCCACTTTGAATGGGCGTGTGTCAACGAGTGGCGGCGTCATGCGGTTTCCCGTCTTGCCGCCTTCCTTCCCGGTGGGCCCGTGGCACGACGCGCACTTGGCGACGTACACGGCCTTGCCTTCGACTGCCGTTCCGCGTCCCGCTGGAAGACCACGGCCATCGGGCCGGACGGAGAATGCGGCGAACCGGCTCAACTCCTGGGGCGTCGGAGGCCGACCGATCCCCAGCGGACCCTGGTCGCCGGCCTGCGTGGAGGAGACTGCGAACAGGATTGCGCCAGCCACAAGAGCGATCTGGCGCGTCAGCTCACGCATTGGCGTTCGTGACTTTGCCATCGCGCGTCACCCTCCAACACTGGATGCCGTTATAGTGGTAGATGGATCCGGTCCCGCGAACCTTTACGAGCTGCGCTCGCGTCGGCTGGACGTAGCCTGTCTCATCGATCGCGCGGCTCTCGAGAACCACTTCGCTTCCGTTCCACTTCCACGGGAACCGAAATCGCGTGTGCGCCATCGGAAGAACCGGCTCATCGAGTGTCGCGGGAAGCCAGGCTCCGCCGCCATCGGTGCTCACCTCGACTCGCCTGATGCGCCCGCGGCCAGACCAGGCAAGGCCGCGGATCTCGTAGAACCCTCGATCCGGCAGGGCCTGCCCGCCCGACGGAGACGTGATGATAGATCGCGCCTCCATGACGAACGTGAACTGACGGACCTTGCCGTCAGGCATCGGGTCGGTATAGGACCCGGTCTCTTCTTTGTGCATGAATGGCGCGTCTGCCAGTTCCAGACGGCGGAGCCATTTGACATTGGCGTTGCCTTCCCAACCGGGGAGCAGAAGCCGGGCCGGGAATCCTTGGGCGATCCGCAGCGGCTCGCCGTTCTGACCATACGCGACCATCGCGTCGGACATGAGCTTCTCGATGGGAATGCTCCGTGTCATTAGCGCTGCATCCGAGCCTTCCGCCAGCGCCCATTTCGCCCCCGCCTTCACGCCGACCTCCCGGAGCAGAGTCGAAACAGCGACGCCCGTCCACAAGCTGCAGCTCGTCAGCCCGACGAGATTCTCGGCGGTGTCCTGCGGACTGGCGGAACTCCGCCAGGAGAATGGACTGTTCGCAGAGCACTCCAGAAAGGCAATCCGGCTGACCGAGGGAAACCTCCGCAAGTCGTCGAGGTTGAGGACGATTGGTCGTTCGACCATGCCATGGATGGTGAGCGTCCATCGATTCGGATCCACCACCGCCGCGCCTGCGTGATGGACCTCGTAGTGAAGATCGGACGGAGTGATGATTCCGTCGATATTGCCCAGTGGCGTATAGGACCAAAACGTCCAGCCGGCTTCGCGAGTCAGTCGGACAAATGGTGAACGGCGGCCCGCTGCATCGCCGGGCGGGAGGCCTTGCACCTTCGTCGGATCCGCCGGCGCTTCCTGCCCGGCCGCCAACACGGTGGCCGTCAAACCGCCAACGGTGGCCAACGCACTGGCAAGGACCTGCCGCCGCGTAAGGCGCGCGGGTGGTTGCGCAGCGCGTTCCGGATCTTGATCTGTGCCCATGCCATTCCTCCTCTCGGCGACTCAACTAGCATTGCGAACCTGTTCAATCGCATCGGCCTGCAACCTGCGCCCTCAAAAGGCTCATTTGCCGCTTCAGACGACAGGTTTCCGACCGCCACAGCCACCCGATCAGAACCCGCATCCGCAAATTGGCGCGCGCGATGGACACTAGCAAGGTGCCGTCCGGCGCAAGCCGCGCGCGCAGCGCTGCCAGCGCGATCGGCAATTGCTCCTTGGGCAGATACTCCAGCATCGCCGCCGACAGGATTAAGTCACCCGCGAGCGCCAGCATCTCGTCGGTCATGTCCAGACCATGGGCTTTGTCCGAAGGGCCTACCCAGAACAGACGTGCCAGGAACCGCCGCCGCGTTTAGCTCTCGATGACTTCGCCGGTTTCCGAGACTGCAAATTGTGCGCGATTACCTTCGGGCATGGCCCGCCGCGCTCACTTCTTACAGAACGTGCGGACGTAAGCGATCAGGCCCTTGATGTCGTTGTCCTCATAGGCGTCGCCGAACCCGGTCATCGCCTTATTGAGATTGGCCGCCGGGCCGCCCTCTTTTATGACCTTGAAGAGGACATCGTCGCTGACCTTGGCCATCTTCGCGCAATTCGTGAAGTCGGCGGGCTTAGTCTTCAGTCCGGCCGCCTTTTTACCGTCGCCCTTGCCCGACTCACCATGGCAGTCCGCGCATGAATCCGAAAAATTACTGGCCGCAGCCTTCAGATCGACTTCCGCGGCACGGGCGGCGCTTGGGATCACCGCGGGCGCTAAAATCGTCGCTACTGCCGCGGCCAAGGGCATCCAGCTCCAGCCTTTGGATCGAATCTTCGCCGGTGAACTTTCTAACATGACCACCATTGTGCTCCTTCTTTTCCCTGAGGTCCCCCCATGTGCTTTCTCAAAACTTAATCCACAGAATTCATTGGCGGTTTTGAGCTCTCGGCTATAGGCTGCGGCCATGGCGACGGCGACGAGCGCAGCGGTCCCGGTCGCCGGGAAGCGAATCCCAAATCCGCGCCTCGCTGCTGTTGGAATCGATCGCGCTGTGCCATCAAATCGCAGTCCTCAAGCGCAGCCAGGCCCGTCTCCTGCTTCCGTTGCCATACTCGGCGTGAGCCCGCGAGTTCAGAAGTCGCGTCGCTCGTACGCTCTGAGACCCAGCCAGAGCGGCGCCGCGATCCACGCCCCCAGGGCACCGAGCGCGACGGCGATTCCTTCCATGCTCCCGAAGAACTCCTGAAACACCACGCCCGTGTATCCCATCAGCGCCGCGACGTCGAGGCGGAGCAGGATCAGTATCCGCGCCATGTCGAGCGGGTCCAGCAGTGCAAGGCCGAGCAGCTCGCGGTCGAGGCGGGTCTGAGGGAACGCGACGATCAGCATCATAAGCAGCCCGTCATAGATCACGGCGAAGAACAACCATACCAAGAGTACCGCGCCCAGCGCCTTCAAGCGGTTCTCGGTCCGGACCGAGACCGCAAACGCCAGCGCCACAAACGCTAGCGTGAGCAGTACGCCAGCGAGGAGCAGCATCGCGAAGATTCCCCGGGCGGCTGCCGCCGAGGATCCGTACCACAGAAACGGAACGCCCAATCCCGCGACGAATGAACCGGCCAGCGCGAGCGACAGGCCGAGGTACTGACCCGCAAACGCGGTGCGGCGCGCAATCGGCTGCGTCAGCAGCAGCTCGGCGAAATCGCGCAGGCTGTAAAAGTACAGCACCGCGACCACTAGACTCACCAGCGGCGCCACAAACAGCACCAGCTCGAGCACGCTCACGACCGCCTGCGTCGGCTCCTCGCCGAGCGCGAACACGAGCCACCCGCTCGCCGCGAAGAACAGCGCGTACGCACCGATCCACCGGCTGCGCATCAGCTCGCGCACGCTGAAGCGCGCGATGCTCAGGACTTGGCCCAAACCGAACCGCACTCCATCATTTTTGCGATCGCGTTCTCCAGCGTTCGCTCGCCCGAGCCAGCCAGCGCCTCCACCGGAGCACCGTCGAAATAGACGTGACTGTCAAGCAGAAAGATCACGCGGTCCGCGAATTCCTCCACCTCCGCCATGACGTGAGAGGCCATGATTATCGTCCTGCCGTTGGATTTTTGCGTGACGAGCCATTGTTTCTGCCCGCGCGCTGTCAACGGGTCGAGTCCCACTGTCGGCTCGTCCATCACGAGAATTTCGGGGTCGAAAGCCGCGGCGATCAGCATGCTGATCTTCTGTCGAGTCCCGCCGGAGAGATGACGGAGCGGGAGGTGCATGAATGGCTCCAGGGCGAAGAGCTCGATGAGGCGATGGCTGTTGCGGGGAGCAACGGCGCGGATCTCGGCGAGGAAGTCGAGCAGCTCCGCAGCGGCGAGCGCCTCAGGGAAGCGCGGAATCTGCGGAACGTACCCGACCCGGGCACGGTAGCGGCCGTCGCCATCTATCGCAACCCCATCGATCCGGATTTCGCCTGCGTCGGGGCGCACCAGACGGACGATGCACTTGAGCAGAGTGCTTTTGCCCGCGCCGTTGGCGCCGACGACCGCGGTGATCTCGCCCGGCCGGAACCCGATCGTGATCCCGTCGAGGACGGTCAGTGCGCCAAAGCGTTTTCTGAGGTCGCGGACTTCGACCACGGCGGTCTCCACATCAGCGGGCGGTTATCGGCGAGCAGCGTCGGTGTCAGCACCGGGATTGCAGTTTCGGCCACGTCGAGCAGGCGGGCAAACGGGCTGCGGAGCAGGAGCACGGCCGCGGGATAGTTCTCCATCAACACGGCGAACAACGAAACCGGCCGGTACGGGACGTCGCCGATGCCGTCGCGGTTGAGATCGTAGCCGCGGTAGCGGCTCCAATAGTTTCCGTCGAAGTCGTTGTCGGAAGCACTGAGGCTGTTGGTTGCGACGTCGAAGGTGTTGGCGTCGAAACTGTTGCCGGTGAACGAGTTGCCGATCGAGTCGGCCATCACGCGGACCGCGAACCCGTTGTTGAGAAACTCATTGTCCGCGATCCGGTTGCGGTTCGAGTTTTCGGCGTAGAGACCGACCGAGTTGCGGATGAAGAGGTTGTGCTCGATGCGGCTCGCGTCGAGGTCCTTGAGCAGCGCGCCGTCGCAAGCCGCGCCCCAGTTGTGCTCGATGCGATTGCCGGTCACGACGAGATTTTTCGAGAACATGAGCACCTGTCCCGCCCGGTTGTCGCGCAGCGTGTTGTCCCGGTAGCTGTTATCGGCCGAGAACATGGTGTGCATCCCGTAGCGGAGGTTGTGTTCGCTCAGGTTGCCGGTGATCGTGCCGTCATGCAGGAACTCGAAGTACAGTCCGTCGCGATGGCCGCTGACGCGGTTTCCCGTGACGACGATGCGCCGGCAGTTCCATAGGTGGATCGCATTGCCGCTGAAAGCCTCCGAGACGGCGGTGCCGCGAATTTCGTTGCCACTGACGGTGCAATCGGATGAAGCGGCAAGATAGATCGCAAAAAAATCGTTCAGCAGGCGGTTGCCCTGGATCACGCAGCGCCGCGAATTCTTCACCTTGATTCCCGCCAGGTCGGCGACGAACGCCTGGCCGGAATTCTGAACCACGAGCCCGCTGATCTGTACGTCGTTGCTGGCGACGGTGATTACCTCTCCGGTCCCGCCGCCGTCGATTACGGGCCAGCTTTCACCGACGATCTCGAGCGGCTTGTCCACCGTGATCCCCGATTCGCGGTAGAGTCCGCTGCGGACAATGATGCGCGACCCAGCCGGCGCGTCACGCACCGCGGCCGTCAGACTGGAAATCGCGCACCCGGGACAGACGACGATCGGAGGCAGCGCCGCTGGCGACACCCGGCCCGCCGCGACGAGCAGAAAAATCGCGGCCAGAGCGAGCTGTAACCTGCGCGCTAAAGGGCGGGGGTTGCAGCGCCGGGCTATCGGCCCGAAGTTACCGGTGAAAGCCCGCGCCGATCCGCCGATCACGCTGTTCCTACCGGGATCTCGCCGGCCGAGCGCCGCCCTCCGAGTATCGCCTCGCGCGCCGGAATTATACGACCGCCGCCGAAACTGCCATTTGCCCACTCGATCGCGAGCGCCGCAAGTCCCAGGACAAAGGCGAGCATGATCGCAATTCCGCCGCCTCCCGGATAGCTGGCAATCTGGAAATTCATCACCCGGTACGAGCCCAACATCTGCGGCGTGAACGGCGGAATCCGAATCGCCGCATGCGGGTTGAGTTGATGCCCGTACAGGTAGAGCCAGGAGTAGAAGTCCGCCATCCCGATCAGGCCCGCGGCCGCCATCGCCGCCACCCATCCCACCAGCGCCCACAGCCGTGCCGAGACAGCCACCGCGATCCCCGCCAGGCAAAACAGTCCGACCAGCCACGGCATGGCGCGGAACTCGATGAAATCGGCGTCCGCGATTTTGCGCATCCCCACGTAGTGGTTGAGTTCGTTCACCAGATCCACGCGACCGCCAAGATGGTCAAGGTAAAAGATAATCGACAGCCCTTCAGGGTACTGCGGCGCATTGAAGTCGTAGTGCCAAAGCGGCTGCAAGAAAGCCACCAGCATGGTGATCGACGCTGCCAGCATCGTTGCGCGCGACAGTTTGAGTTTCAAGGTACTTCTCCTGCGGCCGCAACCGGCGGGACAGCCGGTCCGCTAATCCGACACAGTCCCGCGCGGCCCAGCCTCTGTCATGCCGCTATTTCCCGGCGCCGTGCCATGAGAGCGCGACTTTTGCGTCCGGCCCGGAGACCCGAACGTAACCCTGCATTTCCTGGTGAAGCGCCGAGCAGAAGTCCGTGCAATAGAATGGAAAGACGCCCTTCTCGGTCGGTATCCATTTCAGCGTTCGCGTTTCGCCCGGCATGATCAGCAGGTCGGAGTTTCCCGCACCCATCACCGCAAAGCCGTGCGGCACATCCCAGTCCTGCTCGAGGTTGGTGACGTGAAAATACACCGTGTCGCCAACGCGGATCCCTTCGATATTGTCGGGATTAAAGTGGCTGCGGATCGCGGTCATGTAAACGTGGACCACGTTGCCGCTACGTACGACTTTCGCGTCGTCCTCGGATTTGATCGCGTACGGGTTCTTGTCGTCGTCGAGCGAGTAGTACTTCACATTGTTGGGCATCAGCATGCTGGCCGGGATCGCCTGCGCGTAGTGCGGCTCTCCGACGGTCGGGAAGTCGAGCAGCAACCGCATCTTGTCGCCCGAAATGTCGATTAGCTGGGCGGCCTGCCCCATCTCGGGGCCAGTCGGCAGGTAGCGGTCCTTGGTCATCTTGTTGAGCGCCACCATATACTTGCCCCACGGCTTGGCCGTATCGCCGCCGGGAATCATCAGATGTCCGATGGCGTAGTAGGTGGGGATGCGATCCTCAATTTGCCAGCTGCCGAGTTTCCATTTGATGATCTCGGAACTGATGAAGCAGGAGGTGTAGACGTTGCCGGCCGCGTCGAACTCGTCATGCAGCGGCCCGAGGCATGCGTTGGGAACCTCGCCAGCCAGCACCGCCTCATACTTGAGCACCGGAATCCCGTAGCCCGACCAAAAATCCTCGAACTTGCAACATCGAGCGTCGAAGGAACCGCCTTTTCCTGTGCCTAACGGAGCCAATTCGTTTGCCCCAGATGGATACACATCGGTGCGGCGGGACCCACCCGATCACCGTCTCGCTGACGACGGTGATCGCATTAGGAATACGGGAAGAATCGGCATAGCCACACGCTCGACATGCTGCTCC
>Ga0187817_10000785_pt1 | contig 14324 bp, 15 predicted proteins | sample NC_wetland_sal_i_17_FD_132431 | JGI IMG/M metagenome (GOLD analysis project Ga0187817, IMG submission 132431) | Wetland sediment microbial communities from Neuse River Estuary, North Carolina, USA - SO4_2 | ecosystem: Environmental > Aquatic > Freshwater > Wetlands > Sediment | place: USA...
CGATCGTGGATGAGAATGGTGTGCTTGTCGGCGCCATCGGCGTCAGCGGTAGCTCGGTCGAGAACGACCACAAGGTCGCCGAGGCCGGCGTCAAGGTCCTCGGTGTGAGCGAACTGCCCGAGCATCCCTGGCGGACCTAGTCCTCTGCCGAGCCCCGTAGCGCTGGCGCGGGCCGATTAGCGGATTGTCTTGGGTGCGCCGGGAGTTTATAAGCCCCCTCAACCTTGCATCGGCTCCGCGACACCGGCGCTTGGTTCAACTTTCGGGCCTGTTCTCGGGCCCTTGATTGTTTTTATTGGAGAAAATGCATGGCTGAGGCGTTGGAACTCAAGGCCTGGACACGGGCGCGCACCGGCAAAGGCGGCGCACGCGCGTCGCGCCGCGAGGGGCGCATTCCCGGAATCCTGTATGGCGACAAGGCGACGCCGCAGACCATCGCCGTGGACTATAAGGCGATCTCGCAGCAGCTTCACACCGGCCACTTTCAGAGCACGATTTTCATGCTCGACCTGGAAGGCACCAAGACGCGGGTGATCCCCCGCGATGTGCAGCTCGACCCCATTCGCGACTTCCCCATTCATGTGGACTTCTTGCGTGTGGGTGAGCATTCGCTGGTCACCGTCGACGTGCCAGTGCGCTTCTTGAACGAAGCGGCATCCCCCGGCATCAAGCGCGGCGGCATCTTGAATGTGGTGCGCCACGAAATTCCGGTCCGCTGTCCCGCCGATGCAATCCCCGAGCATTTCGACGTGGATCTGACCGGCCTCGAAATCGGTGACACGGTGCATATCTCGGCTATCAAGCTGCCGGACGGCGTGCGGCCGACGATCACCGAGCGCGACTTCACGGTGGCGACCATTGTCGGCCGTGCCGCTGAAGAGGCAGCGCCTGGCGCCGCTGCTGCTGCCGCCGAGCCTGGCGCGGAGGAAGCTGCCGCTCCGACCGAGGCCGGCGAGGAGAAAGACAAGGAGAAAGAGAAGGAGAAGAAGAAGGACTAGTCTCCTTCGCCTTCGCGCCGCCTTACGTTCTTTCTGTCGGGATGAAGAGATGAAGCTCTTTGTCGGCCTCGGCAATCCGGGCGCTGAATACGCCTTCAACCGGCACAATGTGGGTTTCATGGCGGTCGATGCCATCGCCGCGACCCACGGTTTCCCTGCCTGGCGCAAGCGCTTCCAAGGCATCGCAGCCGAAGGCAAGCTCGGGGGCGAGCAAGTGCTGCTGCTCAAGCCGCAGACTTATGTGAACGAGTCCGGGCGCTCCGTCGGAGAAGCGGTGCGCTTCTACAAGCTCGATCTTTCCGACGTGATTGTCTTTCACGACGAGCTCGATCTTGTCCCCGGCAAGGTGCGTGTCAAAGCCGGCGGCGGAACCGCCGGTCATAACGGGTTGAAATCTTTGACCGCTCACCTCGGCAACGACTATGTCCGGGTACGCATCGGCATCGGTCATCCCGGCGCCAAGGAGCTGGTGCAGCATTGGGTCTTGCATGACTTCGTGAAGTCCGACCGATTTTGGCTCGAGCCGCTGCTCGGCGCCATCGCGAAGGCCGCGCCTGATCTCGCCCAAGGTGCCAACGACAAGTTCCAATCCTTCGTCGCTCACGCCATGCACATGGAAGCCGAAGCTCCCGATGAGCGGCCTGAACCTGCGCCGCGCAAACGCCTGGATGCGCCAAGCACTGAGGGCGAGAAGCCTGCCGCTGCCGAGACCAGCCTTGGTAGCCGGCTCCGCCGCTGGTTCGGCTCGTGATGGTTTCGTAGCATGGGCTTCAAATGCGGCATCGTCGGACTGCCCAATGTCGGCAAGTCCACGCTCTTCAATGCGCTGACCGAGACCGCGGCCGCGGCCGCCGCCAATTATCCCTTCTGCACCATCGAGCCGAATGTGGGCGAAGTGCCGGTGCCGGACGCGCGCCTTGATACGCTCGCCAAGATCGCCAAGTCCGCCGAGATCATTCCAACGCGGCTCACCTTCGTCGATATCGCCGGGCTCGTGCGTGGCGCATCGAAAGGCGAAGGGCTCGGCAATCAGTTCCTCGCCGTTATCCGCGAGGTGGACGCCATCGCCTATGTGCTCCGCTGCTTCGAGGATGACGACATCATCCATGTCGAGGGCCGCGTCGATCCGATCGCCGACGCCGACACCATCGAGACCGAGCTGATGCTCGCTGACCTCGACAGCCTTGAGCGTCGCATCCCGCTGCTCGAGCGGAAAGTGCGCGGCCAGGACAAGGAGGCGAAGAAGACGCTTGAGCTGGTCGAGCGTGCGTTGACGCTGTTGCGCGAGGGCAAGCCGGCGCGCCTTGCCCAAGTCGCCGACGAGGAGCGCGCCGCCTTCCAGGCGCTAAACCTGCTCACCGCCAAGCCCGTGCTCTACGTGTGCAATGTCGATGAGGCCTCCGCCGCCACCGGCAACGCACATTCGGCGCGTGTGGAAGCGCGGGCGAAAGCCGAAGGCGCCGGCTGCGTCATCATCTCCGCCAAGATCGAGGCCGAGCTTGCCGAACTCGATTCCGCCGAGCGCCAAGCCTATCTCGCCGGACTCGGTCTTCTCGAGCCTGGCCTCAACCGGCTGATCCGTGAAGGCTATAAGCTCTTGGGATTGATCACTTATTTCACGGCCGGGCCAAAGGAAGCGCGCGCCTGGACGGTGACCAGAGGCACCCGCGCGCCCCAAGCCGCGGGCGTCATCCACACCGATTTCGAGAAGGGCTTCATCCGCGCCGAGACCATTCCTTACGACGACTATGTGGCGCTTGGCGGCGAGGCCGGCGCGCGCGACGCCGGCAAGCTCCGCCTTGAAGGCAAGGATTACGTGGTGAAGGACGGCGACGTTCTCCACTTCCGCTTTGCGACGTGAGACCTTTTGTTGGGTACTAACGTCTCCTTCTCCGCCGTCTTTACCAATTATCTAGGATGGAGGCGACGTTGCACGAGGCGGTCGGTCGAGCTGGCTGTGCGGGCAAGCTGAAATCGGCGCCGCGGATAACTTTTCTGAGGCCACTTTCAAAGGAGGCGACGTCAAGGAAATAGTTTGGCTCAGCGCAACGCCGCGGCGATGTTGCCGCCGTCCACCGCCTCGATATGGCCGGTGGTCTTCTGCGCCTTGGCGAGCGCAACGAAGGCCTGCGCCACATCCTCGGCCAGCACCTCGCGGCCAAGCAGATTGCCGCTCATATAGTCTGCTTCGGAAACCCCCCTCGCCCGCGCCCGGTCGGCGATCATCGCGTCGGTGAGCAGCCCGCTGCGAACACGGTCGGCGTTGACGCCGTTCGAGCGGATGCCATCCTTGCCGTAGTCGAGCGCATATTGGCGCATGAGTAGCATGGCCGCAGCCTTGGGCAGCCCGTAGGGCCCGAAATTGGCGCCGGGGTTCACCGCCTGCTTGGAGAGATTGAACAGAAGCGCGCCGCCGGTGCCCTGCTTCAGCATGATGCGCACCGCCTCCTTCGCCACGGTCTGATGGGCGAAGAAGTTGAGCTCGAAGCTCTGCCTGAGCAGCTCGTCTGACACGTCACCGATGCGGCCCTGCCAGGCGGCGCCGGCATTCGACACCACGATGTCAATACCGCCAAAGCGCTCGCAGACCTTAGCAAAAGCGTCCCTCACCTCGGACGGCTTGGTCACGTCGCACTTGAGCCCAAGGCCGTTGAATGCCTTCGCCGCCTTCTTCGCCAGCTCACCGTCGATATCGAGGATGGCCACGGCGGCGCCTTCGGCGGCGAACGCCTTCGCCGTGGCAGTGCCGATGGCGCCAGCGCCAGTGACCAATGCCACCTGCCCGGTCAGCGGCTTGACCACGGCGCCCTTCAGCTTCGCCTGCTCGAGGCTCCAATATTCGAGCGCAAAGAGGTCGCTTTCGGGCAGCGGCTCGAAGCGGCCGATGGCTTCCGCGTCGGTGACCACGCGCACGGTGTTCTCGGCGAGATCGGCGGCGATGTCGGCGTCCTTCGCCGTGCGCCCGATGCCGAACAGGCCGAGCCCCGGCACGAGCACCACGCGAGGCGCGGCATCGAGCTTGGATTTGATCCCTCCAACTCGTGCGTTCTCACGATCGAAATAGGTGTCGTAGCGGGCCTTGAACTCGGCTACCGCCTCTCGAACCTCACAGACGAAGTCCGCGAGCTTGCCGGGCTCAGGCGGCGAAAGCACGAGCGGCGTATTCTTGGTGCGGATGATGTGGTCCGGTGTGACGACGCCGCGCTGGCTGTAATCGGACAGCTCCGCGCCGTTCACATAAGCGAGGATCTCTGGCCCGGTGCGGAAGGTCATGACGAAGCGCGTCGGCTCGCCGTTTGGCTTCTCGGCAGGCATCGCGGAGGCACCCCGGATGATCGGCGCGATCTCAGCGACCTCCGCGAGTTGAGCGTCGAGCATGCGCGCCGGGAACACGATAGGGCGCCCCTGGCGCAAGCGGCTCTCGGCGAGCGACACCATCTCGATCATGCGCTCATAGGCCTCACGCGCGGTCGCACCGAAGGTGAAAACGCCGTGCTTGTGCAGAATCAGGCCTTCGACGTTCGGATCCTGCTCGAACACTTCAGCGGCCGCCTTGGCGAGCCCGAAGCCCGGCGCGATATAGGGCACGATGCCCATGCGCCCGTCATAGACTTCGCGGGCAAGCGCCTCGCCGTCAGGCTGATCGACCAAGCTCAGCACCGCCGCGGCATGGGTGTGGTCGATGAATTTGTGCGGCAGGAAGGCGTGCAGCAAAGTCTCGACGGACGGATTCGGCGCACTCGCATCGAGCAGGTTCAGGCGCTGCACATTGACCATGGCCTCGTCGGACAGTGCGTCGAGCGCGCGAAGCCGGCGGAGCGGCTCGAGCTTCACCGCTGGCAGGCCTTGTGGCTCGATATCGGCCATGTCCCAGCCTGAACCCTTGACCGCGATCACCTCATGCTCATGCCCGAGATCGTCGGTGGCGCGCGTTTTCACCGAGGTGTTGCCGCCGCCGTGCAGCACGAGAAGCGGATCGCGACCCAAAAGGCGCGTGGTGTAGACGCGGAGCGCCAAATCTTCGCCCACGCCCTTGGCGGCATAGGTCTCGATCGCGTCGCGCGCGGCGATTTCATTCCATCGGCTTTGCATGGCGCGCGTTGTTCCACTCCTGGCCGCGAGACGCAAGTGTAACGATTAAAGGCTTGCGATGACGCTGTCGCGACGCATTGCAGCGCCCGGAGCTTGCTCAGGTTCTCTCGCCCTCCGAAGGAGGACTGGCGGAGCGCCGAAGGGCCGCATCCGTAATTTTATTGGGCAGCTTTTCCGGCGTTCCGCTCAGCGGCGATGTTGAAGCCCTCAGCACCGCTTACCCGCGCCGCGCGCCTTGCAAAGGCAGACGCGAAGCTGACGACCCGGGAATTCCACCCAAGGCGTGTGGTTTGGGACCCCTGAGGCTGTTCCGTTAGTCCGGCTCGCGGGCATCAGGCCGGGGCAAACCGCACAGCCCGCGTGCCCGTTCCGCGAACACCTTAGGCGCCGCACCCCGCATCCCGAGTAGCAGACGGTCTGCGAGCTCGCGATCCTCATAGATGGCTCAAGTCTAATTCCGCCCCAGGAGTGGGGAAAACTAGGGCAAAAAATGACCTCGGTTTCGCCACGCTCCTAAACCCATTTGCAACAATTTCTCATGGATGCTCGGGGTTTGCGGATGGGCATTGATGTTCCGAGGGAGTTTTTGGAGTGGGGAAACTCTTCGACAGCTACCGGCCCGAGCTGCACTATATGCGCGGCCCTGGCCCCAAATGGCACGAGAAATATGACGGGTTGCCGGCAAGAGCCACCAAGGAGCAGCGGCTGGAGCTGCCTTATTCGCTCTGGCTGATCCCGGCTGCCGCGGTCGCGCTGCTTGGCGTCGCCGCCGCTGTCGCTCTGGCGTAGTTGCGCGGCCGCGACTGCCCTTAAAACAGGAGCGCCGCGGCGAGAGCGGCAAGAAGCATGGCAGCCGTGGCGATCAGGAGCGGCTTGCCGAGCGTGAGGCCGGCCAAGACAATCGCAATGCCGCACTTCACCAAAGTGTTGGTGAGCGCCGCAATCACAATGGCAGTTGCCGCCACGCTCGTGTCACCAGCCTTGGCGAATTCCGACATGGACAGCGTAATGGCATCGACATCGGTCAAGCCGGCGAGCGCCGCAACCGCATAGAGTCCGCTTGCGGCAAAATTCTCTTTGACGATTTTGACGGCGAGCAGAACCACGGCAAAAAATGCCGCGAATTTCGCCGCAGCCGTCAAGCTGAATGGGTTCCTGACCTCGAGAGTCCCTTTGATCTCGCCACCCTCGACCGAGCCACCTCGGAAATAGAGCAGCGCCGCGAATCCGGCGACCACGACGCCCATCACGAGAAATGGGGCCAGCACATGTCCAAGAAGTGGTCGGTTGAGAGCCGCCACCAAGACAAGGATGCGCGCGAACATGACGGCCCAGGCGTGCCACAAGCAAGTGCATTTGCGAGTTGCGGGTTGTCGCGGGCCTGCTTGGCAAAGGACAACGTGACTGCCGTGGATGAGGCGAGACCACCCGTCAATCCCATCAGGGCAGCTCCCCTGGCCGCTCCAAGCATCCGCGTCAGGACATAGCCGACGAGCGACAGGCTGGAAATAAGGATCACGAGCAGCCACAGCTTGTAGGGATTGAGCGCGCCCCACGGATCGATGGGTTGGTCGGGCAGGAGCGGGAGGGCGATGAAGGTCGCGATCAGGAGCCGAAGGCCCGCGTACACGTCGTCCCAGCCAAGCTTGGCGACGAGCCCATGGAGCGGCTGCTTGTAAGCGAGCACCGCAGCCGTGACGACGCACGCCAAGGCCGATCGCGAGCTCCTCGTAGCCGAGCATGACCATGGCGCCGAGCAGGAACACGACGACCGCCGCAACCTCGGTGGTCAGGCCCTTGCCGGCTTGGCTCGATCGCGCGGTGACGCAATAGCCGGCCACGACGAAGGCACCCACGATCACGAACGCGGTAGCGAAGATCCAGGGAACCGAAAGGGTTCGCGACAGCCAACCCGCGGCCGCTCCGAAAAGCGCCAGCAGAATAAAGGTGCGCAAGCCCGCAATGTGGCCGGTTTTCTCCTCCTCGGCCTTGCGCTTCTCGCGCTCGATGCCGATGAGAGCGCCCAGCAGGATGGCGGTAGCGAAATCGAGCGCGACTGTCAGAAGCTCTCGATATTCCATGGTCAGGCGGCGCGCTTCTTGACGTGCTCCGGGTAAAGCGTGGCGAGGCCCTCGCGGGTGCCTGGTGTCACGCCGCGCTCGGTGATGAAGCCGGTAATCAGCCGCGCCGGCGTCACGTCGAAGCCGAAATTAGCGGCAGGACTCCCATCCGGCGCGATCTGCACGGTGGCGATGGTACCGTCCTTGAGCTTGCCGGTCATGAACTTGACCTCATCGCCACCACGTTCCTCGATGGGGATAGCGCTGCCATCCTCGAGGCTCCAGTCGATGGTGGAAAAGGGCAGCGCCACGAGGAAGGGAATGTGGTTGTCGCGGGCAGCGAGAGCCTTCAAATAAGTGCCGATCTTGTTGGCAACGTCGCCGGTCGCGGTGGTGCGGTCCGTGCCGACGATGCAGAGGTCGACGAGCTTCTTCTGCATCAGATGGCCGCCGGTGTTGTCGGCAACGATGGTGTGTGGCACGCCATGCGCGCCAAGCTCGAAGGCCGTGAGCGAGGCGCCCTGATTACGCGGCCGCGTCTCATCCACCCAGACATGCACGGCAATCCCCTCATCATGGGCGCGATAGATGGGAGCAAGCGCGGTGCCCCAATCGACGCAAGCGAGCCAGCCGGCATTGCAATGGGTGAGGATGTTGACCCGTTCGCCTTTCTTGCGCTCGGCATGCGCCCGGATGATCCCAAGCCCATGCTCGCCGATGCGCCCGTTGGTCTCCACATCCTCGTCGCAGATCTGCGCGGCACGCGTATAGGCCGCGGCAAGGCGAGCCTCGCGCGGCAGATTGCGCACCGCTTTTCTCATCTCATCGAGCGCCCAGCGGAGATTTATGGCGGTCGGCCGCGTCGCGGCGAGGGCTTCGCAGCCGCGATCGAGCGCGTCATCGGACTGATCGTCGCGGAGCGCGAGGCAAACGCCGTAAGCCGCGGTCGCCCCGATCAGCGGCGCGCCGCGCACCTGCATGGTCGAAATCGCCTGCGCCGCGTCCTCAAGCGTAGTGAGCGTGACGGTCTCGAACACGAAAGGCAGTCTGGTCTGGTTGATAATCTCGACGGTTGAGCCATCGGGATTGAGCCAGATAGTGCGGTAATGCTTGCCGTTGACGTTCATGGCGGTCGCGTCAGTCGCCCTCGAAGGCCATCAGCGTGTGACACTCCACGCCAAGCTTGGCGAGTCGGGCCGAGCCGCCAAGATCTGGCAGGTCAATGACGAAGGCGGCGCCTACTACTTCGGCATTGAGCTTGTGTAGCAATTTGACTGCGGCTTCCGCCGTGCCGCCGGTGGCGATGAGGTCGTCGACGAGAAGCACTGGTTCGCTGGGCTTGAGCGCATCCTCATGTATCTCAATGACGTCGATGCCGTATTCGAGCTCGTAGTCCTGGCCGATGGCCTTCCCCGGCAACTTGCCCTTCTTGCGGATGGGCACAAAGCCGCAGCGCAAGCGATCAGCGACCGCGCCGCCCAAAATGAAGCCGCGTGCCTCGATGCCGGCCACCGACTCGATGCGCCGATTGGTGAAGGGCTGAACCAAGCGCTCGATGCAGGCGCGCAAGCCATTGGCATGACCGAGCAATGTGGTGATGTCGCGGAACATGATGCCCGGTTTCGGATAGTCGGGTATCGTGCGCACGAGGTCCTTGAGATCGATGTCCGAAGTCAGGTTCATCCAGGACCTCCGTGATAATGGTTCGAGCCGCGGGCCCGGCTTCAGTGCCTATAGTGGAACGAAGTTCGGCTGGCTAGCGGCTCGCGCCGGACCAACAGGGGAATGCCATGACAGACGGCGCCGGAAATCTGGTGACCATCCGCGATATCGACGTGCCATTCTGGCGGATCGTGATGATCATGATCAAATGGTCGATCGCTGCAATTCCAGCAACCATCATCCTCGTTGCGATTTGGGCGCTGGTTGTGTCCTTATTCGCGGCCATTTTCGGTTCGCATATGGGAATGCCGACACCGCCCGCGCCATAAGGTCAAGCGCCCTTCAGCACGCGGCCGGCGACCGCATCGAGCTTCTTGATAAGCTCCGGATCACGCGCTTCCGGCGCGGTGATGATCGCAGTGTCGAGGGCGCGGTCGGAGCCGATGGGACACGGCTCATGCTCACGCGGGAAGTCGCGCGCGAGGCGGCTGGCGAGCCCCGCCGCCTTCTCGGCATTGGCCAAGAGCACCTTGATGATGTCGGTGACGGTGACGGCGTCATGGTCTGGATGCCAGCAGTCGAAGTCGGTGACCATGGCGACCGTCGCGTAGCAAATCTCCGCCTCGCGGGCGAGCTTGGCCTCGGGCAGATTCGTCATGCCGACCACCGAATAGCCGAGATTTTTGTAGGTCAGGCTTTCAGCAAGCGTGGAGAATTGCGGTCCCTCCATGCACACATAGATGCCGTTCCTCGCGATGGGGATGCCTTCTTTCTCGGCAGCTTCGGCAAGACGCAGGCGAAGCCGCGGGGAAACTGGATGCGCCATGGACACATGCGCCACACAGCCCTTGCCGAAGAAGGAGCTCGCGCGGCCGAAGGTGCGATCGACGAACTGATCCACCAGCACGAAAGTGCCGGGCGGCAGCTCCTCCTTGAACGAGCCGCAAGCGGAGAGCGAGATGAGGTCGGTGACCCCTGCCCGCTTCATCACGTCGATATTGGCGCGGTAGTTGATGTCGGAGGGCGACAGCCGGTGGCCCTTGTCGTGGCGCGACATGAACACGATGGGCAGCCCCGCGATCTCGCCGATGCGCAAGGCCGATGACGGCTCGCCCCAGGGGCTCGCAATGCGCTCCTCGCGCACCTTCTCAAGACCTGGAAGATCGTAAAGCCCCGATCCGCCAATGATGCCAAGCACCGCGCGCGTCATGTCATCCCCCTCCATCACTCTCCGACCCGCATATAGAACAAGGCCCAAACCCAATGGTCTCGATCGTCATCGCTTGGCTTTTCCCTTCCGCCCGCGTGTTGATCAGCCAGAGCGGCCCTTGCTGTCCAACCCCCAAGCGGGGAACCGTCCATAGCGAACGCCAAGATCCCATCCGACGTATCGATGTCTTCAGGAGCGAGCCACCCCTGATAGCGTCCACGGCGAGAAAACTTACCTTGGCCCTTGCCGCGCCCACGCCGGCGAGCACCTCCTTTAGCAGAGGACCCGCGAAGGTCGCGGGTTGTTTAAGTTCCGGGGTTGCGCCCTGACCGCCCCCTGCTTGAGACGAAGCAACATGGGACGGTCGAAGGCAAAGGCGCGCTGAAAGTCGACTTTTTGCAGGGTAAGCAGACTGTCCTGCCGGAGTCGAGCGCGCCACGATTGATGTTGCGGATGTCGCCGCTGACCGTAAGCACCACCATATCCTTTGGCGCTTCCATCTGCTCTGCGGCGTGCACCGGCACAAAGCAGAGGGCCGTGAGCAAGGCAATGAGGATCGGCCGCATGGAGCTGGGAACCGGTGGGATTGGCGTCGGCGCCATCCTCGACTGCGGACACCCAGCGGGTCAAGCCATGGACGCGTGAGGGAGCGCTTACGCCGTGTGCGAAGCCTTCCCGTGCAAGCGCGCCCAAACCGACCGCTTCGCCAGGAACATGATCACGCCGAAGGCGATGAGGTAAATCATTACTGTTGCTCCGAATCGATGCCGCTCCTCTAGCTTCGGCTCGGCCGCCCACATCAGGAAAGCGGAGACGTCCCTCGCATAGTTATTGAGCGTCGGCCTGGTGCCGTCTGTGTAATTGACCACCCCGTCAAAGAGTGGCGGCGGCATGGCGACCTGATGCCCAGGGAAGACGATGTTGTATTGCATGCCCGGGGAAAGCTCGAAACCCAAGGGCGGCTGGCGATAGCCGGTGAGCAGCGCGTAGATATAGTCGGGGCCGCCAGGCCTCGCCTTCGCCATCACCGAAAGGTCTGGCGGCAGTGCGCCGCGATTCGCGGCCCGGGCAGCGGCATCATTCGGGAAGGGTGAGCGGAACCGGTCCGACGGTCGCGCCGGCCGCTGAAACATCTCGCCCTTGTCGTTCGGCCCATCGGTCACCTGGACTTGGCTTGCGAGAATATCGACGTCTTGTGGGGAAAACTCCGGCCCGCCGCTTTCGCCGAGATTGCGGTAGGAGAGGAGCCGCATGGAATGGCAGTTAGAGCAGACGTCCTTGTAGACCTGGAAGCCCCGCTGGAGCTGAGCCCTGTCAAAAGCGCCGAACGGCCCGTTGAAGCTCCAGCTCTGGGACTCAAATTGCGCGTCGTGGCTCACCGGCTCGGCCGCGGGCTTCGCTTCGTCGGCGGCGAGTGCGGCACTCAGCGGAAGGGCGAACGCGATAACGAGGCCCACGGAGAGCGCGAAGCAGAACGGCGGCAGTTTCGTCATAACGCCGGCTCCGGCGTGCGACGGCGCGGCGCGGGCTGCGGCGATGCGGGCGACGACTTTTCCGGCCCGAGTACTGATTCGGTGATGCTACCCGGCAGAGCTTTTGGTTTCTCGATCCATCCGACCACCGGCATCACCAGGAGGAAGAAGAGGAAATAGTACGCGGTGAAGATGCGCCCCAGAACGAGATAGATGCCTTCCGGCGGCTGCGAGCCGAGATAGCCGAGCACCAGGCAGGTGACTACGAACGCCCAGAAGAACCACTTGTAGATCGGCCGGTAGCTCGTCGAGCGTACCCGCGACGTGTCGAGCCAAGGCACGAAGAACAGGACGACGATCGCGCCCATCAGCGTCGCAACGCCAAACAACTTGTTCGGGATCGCGCGCAAGATCGCGTAGAAGGGCAGGAAATACCACTCCGGTACGATGTGCTGTGGCGTCTGCAACGGGTTGGCCGGAATGTAGTTGTCGGGATGGCCGAGCAAGTTCGGCGCATAGAACACGAAGCCGGCAAACAGCACCGCGAAGAGCACGAGCGCAAAGCCGTCCTTGATCGTGTAGTAGGGATGGAACGGCACGGTGTCGCGCGCGCTCTTGACGTCGATCCCGGTCGGATTGTTGTTGCCGGGAATGTGTAGCGCCCAGACATGCAGCACCACGACGCCGGCGATCACAAACGGGAAGAGGTAGTGCAGGCTGTAAAGCCGCGTCAGCGTCGGGCCGCCCACGGCAAAGCCGCCCCAGATCCACTGCACGAGCCGCGTGCCGAGACCTGGGATCACCGCGTCGAGCGAAGAGAAGAGATTGGTGATCACCGTCACCGCCCAGAAGCTCATCTGCCCCCAGACCAGCGAATAACCCATGAAGGCGGTGGCGATCATCAGAAAAAGGATGAGCACGCCGAGGATCCACAACACCTCGCGCGGAGCCTTGTACGAACCGTAATAGAGGCCGCGGAAGGTATGGATATAGGCGGCAAGGAAGAACATCGAGGCGCCGACTGCGTGGGTATAACGCAGCAGCCAGCCCCAATTCACGTCGCGCATGATGTGCTCGACGCTGTCGAATGCGTTGGTTGGCGTCGCCACGTAATGCATGGCGAGCACGACGCCGGTCGCGATCTGCGACACGAGCATGAAGCTGAGGATGCCGCCGAAGGTCCACCAGTAATTCAGATTGCGCGGCGTGGGGAAGGCGAGGAACTGGTCATACATCAGCCGCGGAACGGGCAGCCGCGCATCGATCCATTTTTCAATGCCGCTTGACGGCTCGTAGCTGGAGGAGTGCGCCATAGTCGCTCGTGTTAGCCGATCTTGACCTTGGTGTCGGAGACCAAGGTGTAGGGCGGGATCGCCATGTTCTGCGGCGCCGGTCCTTTGCGCACGCGCCCGGCCGAGTCGTACTGCGATCCGTGGCAGGGGCAGAACCAGCCATCATAGTCGCCCTTGGGATCGCCGATGGCCTGTCCCTTGGGAATGCAGCCGAGATGGGTGCAAATGCCGATCATCACGAGCCAGGACTCACGGTCCTTGCCGGCCCGGTTCTCATCGGTGGCCGGCGCATCGTCGGGAAGGTTGGCGTTGCGGGCGATTGGATCGGGCAGATCGTCGATCGGTACGGCCTTCGCCTCCTCAATCTCCTTGTCGGTGCGGTGGCGGATGAAGATCGGCTTGCCACGCCACATCACCGTGATCGCCTGGCCAGCCTCCACATGGGTGAGATCGACCTCCGTCGTCGCCATAGACAGCGCCGACTGGTCCGGATTCATCTGATCGAGCAACGGCCATAGCCCGAGACCAAGGCCAGCGGCGGCAAAGCCACCAGCGGCGATCATGATCACGTCGCGGCGCGACGGTTCGTCCTCATCGGGAAGCGGGAATTGTGCGGGAGTTATGTGCGTCGTATCGGCCACGTCGCCAAAGCTCCTAACCCATCGCCGCACACAATATTCTCAGCCGACCTTGCGGAAAAGCCAATCCGCGTCCGCCCCCAAGGGCCGGCGTCAACACGTTGCGCCTTTAGGCTTTTGTCTCTCCTTTGCCGGCCGAGGCTCGCGGCCGACATTGCTCCTTGTTGTTTTCTTGCATCGGCGTCCAAGCTTGTCCAGGACCCCACCTTGGTCAAATTGGCGCAGTGCACAAAAATTTTTCTCAGATGGTTGATTAGGCAGTTTCGATTATCAAGACCTTGATCCGCATCAAGGCGGGGCTTGACCGGGCACATCATTCCAGCGACCTCTAGCCCTCAAAGAAGGGCCCTAGGTCGCCCGCATGATGCTAGCAAAACCAAAAGAGATCCAGGAATTGGAGCAAGATGTACTCCCGCTCGAAGAGCGGAAAGACCGCGCCCGGGTCTGGTTTGAGGCCTTGCGCGATTCCATCTGCTCCGCGCTCGAGGCGGTGGAGGATGTGGCCGAAGGGCTGCCGCTCTACAAGGGCCAGCCGGCGGGGCGCTTCACTCGCACCCCTTGGACACGGACCGAGACGGGAGGCACCGAAGGCGGCGCCGGGGTCATGACGCTGATGTCAGGCCGCGTGTTCGAAAAGGCCGGCTGCCACACCTCCACGGTGCACGGTACTTTTCCTCCGGAATTCGCGCGCCAGATTCCTGGTGCCGAACAAGACTCGCGCTTCTGGGCTTCGGGTATCTCGTTCATCGCCCACCCCAAGAACCCGAACGCGCCCACCGCCCATATGAACACGCGCATGGTGATGACCACTAAGGGCTGGTTCGGCGGCGGCGGCGATCTCACTCCAGTGCTCATGCGCCGGCGAACGAAAGAGGATAAAGACTCGAAGGACTTCCACGC